>Ga0335078_10005790_pt1 | contig 18277 bp, 13 predicted proteins | sample Lox_Sample_32_FD_206711 | JGI IMG/M metagenome (GOLD analysis project Ga0335078, IMG submission 206711) | Soil microbial communities from Loxahatchee National Wildlife Refuge, Florida, United States - Lox_Sample_3.2 | ecosystem: Environmental > Terrestrial > Soil > Wetlands | place: USA... | reverse complement strand
ATAGGTCCGGCACAAGGGGCCGCTCGAACATGCTGCGCGTTCTATCCACCCATCTTTTCTTGACTCATCGTCTGCACCCTGGCCTGCTCGAGCTCGCAGAGCGATCCGGTGCGCAGGCGGTTGAGATATTTGCCGCACGTCAGCATTTCGATTACACCAGCCGCGAGCACGTGGCCGAGCTGGCCGAGTGGTTCCGCTCGAACGCACTCCAGCCATATTCGATGCACGCCCCGCTTTTTCCCGATCGCGAGATGGGACGCGCCGGCGCCCCCGCGTTGAATGTGCTGCACCCCGAGAAGGTCCGGCGCATCGACGCCATGGACGAGATTAAGCGCGCGCTCGAATCGGCGGAACACATTCCGCTACGCAATCTAGTGGTGCATCTCGGCGAGCGCGACGATGAGTGGTCGCCGCGCACCATCGAATTCGCTCTCACCGCGCTTGAGCACCTGGGTGCATTCGCGCGTCCGCTGGGGGTGCGCCTGCTGATCGAAAATCTCTTGAGCGAGGCCACCACACCGGAGCATCTCGTCGCCATTCTCGAATTGGGGCATCTCGACAACGTCGGCATTTGCCTTGACCTCGGCCACGCTAACATCACGGTTGGAACCACCGACGCGATCGCAACCACCGGCAAGCGCATCGTGTCGGTGCATGTGCACGACAACAACGGCACGAAAGACGAGCATTTGTGGCCCGGCAACGGAAAAATCAACTGGAAAGCAACGGCAAAGGCCCTCAAAGCGCTTTCCACACCGCCGGCGACGGTGCTCGAGATCAGCTACTCCCTACCCGAGGCGCAGGCAACGCTGCCCGGTCAGCTCAAACAAATGTTCGCTCTGTTCGAATAATGGCATGCGCAGAGCCGGCCTTACGGCAAAGCCGGCGTTACTGTTTGCTGTCCAGCTCGGGTTCAGAATCGTCGCTCCCCGTTGGTTCCACCACGACGACGAAGGCTTGCGGCTGGAGATCTGGCGCCGGTTGCGTCGAACTGGGTGCGCTGGTTTTGAGATTCGCCGGCTCTGGTTTTGCTGCAGACGCGCCGATTCCGTTTGTCCCCGTCTCGATAATCGGCATTCGCGGCATCGGCCTGCAACTTGTGGGCAGCAGGCTGAATCGTGCGCAGCCGTTCACGCGCGCCGCGACCGTCACCAAGAGGACCTGCGTCGCTGCCAGGCTATCGCCCGACGCTGTGACCACAACACTTGAGGAACTGGCGGCGGTTCCCTGCGCGGCCGTAAGCTTGAGCAAAACGCTATTCGCGCTCGCGTTCGATGACGCGGTGGGCGGGTTTGTGGACCACGTGGCCGTTACGCCACTGGGTAGGCCGGTCACAGAGAAGCTTACGCTGCCGGTGAATGACCCTCCCGTGACGGCAGTAAATTGAATTGTCGTCGAGCCGCCGGCGGGGATAGTTGCTGTTTGCGCCGTCTCTCTCAAAGTCAGGGTTGGCGGATCGGACATCGAACTCGTGTTCCAGCCGTTCACAAGCAGTGCGCCGTCCACCGATCCCAGACCAGTGGCAAGGTTGAAGGATTCGCCATCCGCCGTGAAGCCCTCCACGCCGGGAACACCATTGTTTCCCGCCGGCGTGGGGTGAAAGGGATTTGGAACAGCGCCCGCTAACGCATAAAGTCGGGCATTCACGTTTCCCTGACCTTTGCCGTTTTCCATCCCGTCAACGAGCGCTATCACGCCGGCAAACCCGGGCGCAGAAACTGAAGTGCCCGAAACAATCCAATGCGTTCCGCCCTCCACCATAAAGTAGCCGTCGTGATTCGCAGCCGAGAGCGCTACGTCGGGCACGGCGCGCATTCCGTAAGCCACACTTGTTCCGTTCACATTCTGCTGCCACGCGGGCTGCTTATACACCGTGCTTGCACCGCCGCCCGATGCCCACAGCCCCGCGCCGCCGTCGAGCGCGCTCTCGTTCCACACTTCCTCGGGAATGTAGCCGAGCGCCGAGCCATATCCAGCAGAGTTGGTCGCAGACCAATACTGCGCCGCATTGGCGCTTTCGTTGAATTCTGTTCCGCCCACGCACGTGACATAAGGCGAACTGCACAGCCCGTTTACTGCGGCAACCGTTCCCATGGTGGACTTGCCCTGCTGGCAACCTGCAGCGCCCGCGTCACCCGAAGAAACGAACACACTCATTCCCTGGCTTGCGGCCTGCTCCCACAGGTTGTTGTAGAAAGCCAGTTCCGCCGCACCCATCTCCTGTTCGCAGCTACCGTAGCTTACGCTTACCACCGGCGCCATGGCGTGATTCACAATGTACGCAGACGCGAGGTCTATGCCGTCTGTCGTCGCCGTGGAGGCTGCCACCACCAGCTCGATTGCCGCCGCGGGGGCGACTGCGCCGCTCCACTCCACATCAAGCGTGGATTCGCTCTGATCGTCGCTCACCAATCCCGGATCGGTTCCGTCGACAATCACCGACGGCGCGTTGGCCGCGAGGCCCGCGATGGAACGGAAACTTGCCACATCGCTTACGTTGATGTTGCTGCGTCCGGCGATGGCGATGGCCGTACCGGTGCCGTTTGTGCCCGCATTGTAAAGAGGATTGAGATCGTAGATCGTCGCGAAATCCGCAGGAAACAGATAGTGCGTGCCGCCGGCGGAGTATTGCGGCTGCGCGGCGAACGATCGCTGGGACGCGATTTGCGAAGCCCGGCGGAAATCGTGGAGCGTCACCACGCCGCCCACCGCTCCGGCCAGCTCGCTGGGAATCTGCAGATCCTGCGCATTGGCGATGTGCATCGTGCCGTTCAAGCGGTAGTGGTGCATCTCTGTATGAAATGCATCTGAAACCTGGCTGGCTGTCCCGGAAAACATTACGAGCCTTCGCCCAGTGGGAATCTCGTCGATGGCGAATCCATGGGCCGTGAGCCACATCGTAACCTGCGCCAATTCGGCGTCGCCGGCTCCAAACTGAGCGCCGAATTCGTCGGGCGTCAGCCACTCGTGATAGTGCGGCGAATAGGGATCCTGCTGCGCTTCGACCAGAGCATCGAGTGCTGTCTGCTGCTCGGCTGAGGGCGTTAGCACGAGCAACATTCGTTCCAGACGCATATCGGCGCTTACCACACCCGCATCAAACTCTGCGCGGGCCAGCGGATGCACATTACCTTCCAATGTCACTATCCGCGACTCGTCGGTGAACTCCACGCCGCGATGCATCGGCGCCTGCGCCAAAGCGCACGAAGCCGACGCCGTGAGCGCAAGCGCTCCGGCAAGGGAGAATCCATTTCGTGACAATTTGGGGTGATCTCTCTTTCCAGGCCGTGGAATCGGGAGCGGCGCGTTCTCAGAAGAGCGGGCTTCTAGCTTGTTCCGTGCGTACCCGTGCGCGATCGATTCCGCGATCCGAGTTGTTGCTCATAATTTAGAGCAGGACTTTAGATGATTGAAAGATTCTAAGAATTCTTTTGCGGCCGCCAGTTATCGAGCTTAGTTACTTTCATGTGGGGCAAAACGTCGGGGGACTTCAATAGCTATGGGGCTTCAGTCACTCGAAGACCGGTTACTGTCTCAAAATCGGACACAAATGGCGGCACCTTACAGTACACCAATCGCAAAAGAAGTAGCGCATCTCGTTCAACTCAGCACAAGGATGTCTGCCCCATCCTCGCGCTCAACCAAGCCAGACGAAGGCCTAACTCCCAGCCCGGCGAACAAAGATCGCTCCGGGGATATAGTGTCCGTGCGGGGCCGCAGCCAGCGAAGATGGATGGAGTAACCGCGACCACGGCAGGCCCCCCTTTTTTCCGGCGCGCGCAAACACCTATTGCCTTTTTCTCCATTTGGCGTATTCTTGGGCGCAGCATCAATTCAAACAGGAGGAAATACGAGATGCGCAAGTCTGCATTTGCGATTGTCATATGCCTCATTCTGCTCACGGTTCATCTCGCAGCCCAGAGCTCAGCGACCGTCCGCGTGAGCGGAATGTCGATGCGCGCGAACGGCCAGATAGCCAAGGGATATCAATACACGGGAACGTGCCCGGTCAATCTCGTGTTCGGCTTTGCCCTGAATTCCACTGCGCCCACCACCGTCTCATACAGCTACAAGCGCAGCGACGGCGGCAGCTCCAATAAGCCCCTCTCGGTGAAGATTCCGCGAGCCGGCGTCTCTGAGTCCATTTATGTGGACTGGAGCGGCTTCACCACGAAAGTAAAGCAGTCTTCTTCTGCCAGCGGCAAAGGATGGATCGATCTCGCCATCGAGAGTCCCAACCGTCTAGAAAGCAAGCTCGGTTTCACGATTAACTGCAACTAGCGTCCTGTCTCTGAAATACGCGGCATAAACGAACCGTCATCCTGAGCGGAGTTTGCCGCGTATTTGCGGCAGACGAAGTCGAAGGATCTGCGGTTGTTTTTCCACGAATTTCGCGAACACCGCACTAGCGCAACACAACACCATTCTGTCGAACCAGCGGACTAATCTCGTCTGCGGCGCGGCCAGCCCTTTGTGGTCTTGCCCTTGGTTGGGTGACGCGCAGAATTTGTCTTGTCATCCCCCGGACGCTCCAGCAAAATCCCAAGTACCGGGGTTTCGAAGAAACGAATCGAGGGAACTGGGAATGTCGTCATTCGGGTGGCAAACGTGGAATAGCGGTCCGTTCAGCATCGAGCGCAAGCCGGGCCAGGCGCCGGGTACGGTGATTCTGTGTTTCCGCGGGCCGTTCACCATGCGCGATGAGCATAGCAACTTGCCGACGATGACGTTGAGCAAGATGCTCGAACTGGAAGCGGCGCCGGGCGAGCCGCAGCCGGTGAAAAACGTCCTGGATCTGACCGGATGCCCGAATATGGACTCAAGCGGCGTGGGCATGGTCGTTTCCCACTACGTACACTGCCAGAAGAAGGGCGTGAAAATGATTGCCGCGGGCATGACGCCGCGCGTGCGCGAGGTCTTCAAGCTCACGCGCGTCGACAGCCTGGTGCCGATTGCCGCGTCGGTGGAAGAAGCGGAGAACAGCGGTCAGTGATTGGTGGCCAGTGGTCACAAACCAGAGATCGGTGGGTAAGGACCGACGTGGCAGCGAGCCTAGGAACTGATCGCTGACCGCTGCCTCCCTCACACCTGCATCACTTCGGCTTCTTTTTTCTGCGAAAGTTCTTCCATCTGCCGGATCTCGGTGTCGGTCATCTTCTGCACTTCATCGAGGGCGCGCTTCTCGTCGTCCTCGCTGACCTTTTTTTCTTTGGTCAGCTTCTTGAGGGCCTCGTTGCCGTCGCGGCGGACGTTGCGGACCGCGGTCCGGTGGTCTTCGAGGATCTTATTCAGGTGCTTGCAGACCTCGCGGCGGCGCTCCTCGGTCATGGGCGGCACGGGAACGCGGATGATCTTGCCGTCGGAGATGGGATTGAAGCCGAGATCGGCGGCCTGGATGGCCTTTTCAATTTCCTTGAGGATGCTGGGGTCCCAGGGCGAGATTGTGATCAGCTGCGGCTCGGGCGCCGAGACCTGCGCCATCTGGTTGATGGGCGTGGGCGTGCCGTAGTAGTCCACCTTCACCTGGTCGAGCATGTGCACGCTGGCGCGGCCGGTGCGGGTGGCGGCCAAGTTGGATTGGAAGTCGGCGACCGCATGGTCCATGCGCCGCTTCAGGTCGCCGTAAAGATCTTTGAGCGCCGGATTACCGGCCATGAAGGATGTCATCGTAAGTCTTCCTCGCTCTCAAGGATTTGCCAACGGTTATTCTACAACTCCAGCGCCAAGAGGTCCGTTGTGTGCAAGGTTTCATGCCGTGGCGGTTATGCCGATGGTCGCCGCCTGCTCGTGCGCATGATAGCTGGAGCGCACCAGCGGGCCGGACTCCACGTGGCGGAAGCCCATCCGGAGAGCTTCGGACTTAAGCTCGGCGAACTCGCGAGGCGTGTAGAGGCGCTTTATGGGCAGGTGGTCGCGCGAGGGACGCAAGTACTGGCCGACGGTCAGGATGTCGCACCCCACGGCGGCGAGATCGCGGAAGACGGCGAGCAATTCGTGAGTCTCTTCGCCGAGTCCGACCATCACGCCGGATTTTGTGCCCCCTCTTGGGTTCAAGGTTTTGGAGTAGCGAATCAACTCAAGAGAGCGTTCGTAGCGCGCGCCGGAGCGCACTACACGGTAGAGGCGCGGCACGGTCTCGACGTTGTGGTTGAGCACTTCGGGTTGCGCATCCACAACTGTGCGGATCGCCTCGCGATCGCCTTGAAAGTCGGGGATGAGGACTTCTACTCGGCAGCCGGGAGCCTGGCGGTGGATCTCATCGACGACCGTAGCGAAGACGCGCGCGCCACCAACGAGATCGTCATCGCGATTGACGCTGGTAACCACTGCATGAAGCAGTCCTAGCTTGGCCACCGCCTCCGCGACCCTGCGCGGCTCGTCGAAGTCGATGGGCTCTGGACGGCCCTTGGGCACGGCGCAAAATCCGCAGCGGCGCGTGCACAAGTTGCCGAGCATCATGAAAGTCGCGGTTTTGTGGTGCCAGCATTCCCCAATGTTGGGGCATTGGGCGCTTTCGCAAACGGTGTGCAACCCGAGCGATCGGGCCAGCCGCTTAAGCGAGTGGTAGTTCTCGCCAACCGGCGCACGGGCTTTGAGCCACTCCGGCTTTGGCGCGCGCGTGCTGCCCGCGGACTCGATCTGCACCAGTTCCATCACGCCCTCATTGTAGCGCCAGTGTGATTTGGCATGGCGAACAATGGGCGAAGCTGGGCCAGTCAACACCTCTTCGGCAAATCAAGCATCTGAAACATTACGGCAACTTGCCGGATGGTGGATACCAAGCAGAATTCAGGTCGGTGTATCCCGGTCGAGGCTTTGTAACAAGGGCACAGCTTCAGCCGAGCCGATAAACGCGACACAATAACAGGGGCTTCAGCCCCTGCCTGATACACCGACTGCGGAACTGCTCTAAGGTCGCGGGCGCGCCTGAGAGATGCGCCGTTGGAAAGGAGATCACTATGAGACCGGATCGTCCTTTGATCGGTGGCGTCTTATCGCTGGCAGCAGGCGTGGCTGCGATTCTTGCGTACTGCCACGGAACCACCGCGTTCAGTGCGGGCTATCCATTCTCCGCATGCCAGCTGCACATCGATCTCATTACCACAGGCCCGGTTGTTCTTGGCGGCGCGGTGTTGATCGCAGGCGGGCTCTTGCTGATGGTGTGGGCACTGCTTGTAGCGATCGTCTCGCAAATCATGTGCGTATTCCACCGCGATCACGAAATGGAAAGCATTGTTGGCAGGTCGCGAGCGGCGTACATCGATACGGAGAATTATCCCGAATCGTTCACGCTCACTGAACACAAACGCGAGACGTAGGCGCGATTGCAGGTTTACCGTAACCTTTTGCGCACGTCGGTCCGCACCAGGTAGAGGAAGAAGACCAGGTTGAGCACGCCTTGCACCAGAGAACCTGAATTGTGTTGAGTAGTGGACGACCATAGGAACGATCCGGCGGAGAGCGCCACCGCAGCCAGCGTAAGAGCCCAAGCCCAACGCAGCAGAAGCAGCAGACCAAGTGCGCCCGCAATAAGAAGCACAGCGAAGACCAGGAACAAAGGATGCACGCGGCCGGAGGCTACGCCCAGGGCCGTGAGTACGGCGAGCAGGAGCATGTAAAGGCTGATGGCGATAAGGCCGGGGAGCTTCAACAGCACTCCTTTCTGCGTTTTAGGCTGAACGCGAGGTCCCGGAAAACGGGTTGCGTGCGGGTCCGGATTGGAGTTTGTGCTCATAACGTGTGCAAGTAGGCAAGCAGATCGTTCAGTTGATTGTCGGTGAGTGGTGTACCGGGCATCATCTGGCGTCCGTTCAGAATTACAGCTGTCAGGCGCTCATCGTTGGGCGGCGCGCCGGAGGGCATGGCTTTCAGTCTCGTCAGCGCCTGTAAGCCAGGGCCATGCAGGGGACGCGTCGATGTGGGATAGTGGCACCGCGCGCACTTTGCCTGGTAGATGGCCGCACCGCGTGCCTCCTGCGGCGTCCACTCACTGGATGGCTTCGACGGCGGCAACGAACGGCAACCGCCCAAACCCAACGCGAACGTGGCAAGTGCAGAAACCATAAGAATTCTGCGACCGTGCATTTGTCTTTCATGATACCGCGCATTTTGCCGCGCGTAGCAGGAGCATTTCGCGTGCGTTCCCGTTTTTGCAGCGCCAATTGCGTAGGGCCAAATGCGGCAAACTGCCGTCACTCCGTCGCGGCAATGGTCTCGGCGATGCGATCGATGGCTTGCTGCTCGTTGTCGTCGCCCGGGTAGCGGCCGTTCACCAGGATCGAAAAGGCGACAACGCGGCCGGTGGCCGTGGTCAGGTAACCGCAAAGTGCGTTTGCCTCGGTGTGCGTGCCGGTCTTGGCCCACATCTTGCCTTTGAGAGGCGTATTGGTAAATCGGTGATCGAGTGTGCCGTCCACGCCGGCCACGGGAAGTGTCTCGCGCCATGCCGCTCCCCATGGCTGATGCGACGCATAAGCAAGTAGCCGCGTGAAGGCGCGCGGAGAGATCTTGTCCATGGCGCTCAGGCCCGAGCCATCGTAAAGAAAGAAGTCGTTGTCGCCGACACCCGCATCGACCAAAAACTGCCGCACCACGCGCGCGCCCTCCTCAAAGCTGCCGTCCGTGCCGTAAATCTTGCCCAGCGCGCGCAGCAGCAGTTCGGCATGGAGGTTCTGGCTGGTCTTGTTGATCACCGTAATGTCTTCGGCCACCGGCACGGAGATGCGCGCCGCCAGCACGCGGCGCCCCTCGGCGGAGCCGGAAATGGTTGTGAGCTGAACAGGCGTGAGTTTCAACGGCTTTTCGCGCTCTTCGGCAAAATTGCCTGTTCCGGTCGGATACTTGTGGCGCGATTCGGGCTCTCCGCTCACTTTGATGCCGCGGCGCAACAGGGCCAGCTTGAAGGCGTCGGCCGTGAACTCCGCCGGATCCTCAACGGCCATCGAAACATGCAGCCCGGCCGCGCCCACAGTGCCCCAAGCGCGAACCATCGCCAGGCCGGGACGGCGTTCCAGGCCGGGGTACGCGTCTTCGCCGGGCGCGGCGGGCTTCATGCTGTTGTCTACCGTGAAGTAGTCCACGTCGGGTACCCAGGCCGCCAGCGTGTGGCCACTCGCGGGAGGAGTCTCGTAAACGTTCAACTCGTCGGCATTCTCGTTAAAGGTGAGCGCGGAGACCGGCGCCCCGTAGTTCCACTGCAAATCGTCCCAGGCCCAGCCCAGTCCGAACGGCTCGTCGAGAAAATACGTGTCGTCGCCCACCACGGCGCCTTCCACTGTGCGCACTCCCGATTGCTCCACCTGCTCCGCGAGCAGATCGAGCGGCGCCATTACCTTGAGCGCTCGCGCCGTCTCTGCGGCCTCTTCAGGCGAGACTTCGCTGGTCGCAGTGGCGGCCGGAGTGGTGCCGGGCAGATTTTGGCCGGCGCTCGATGCGGGTTCCGGCTGTGCAGCAGGCGAAGCCGTTCCCGGCTCGATGTAGGGATACTGGCGCGGGCTGATCGTGGGATCGCCCACGCCGAGCAGAACGATGTCGCCGTGCAGGGTGCCCCCAGCGTCCGCATCGCCGTTGGCAACCACGAATGTCGTCCAGGTGAGAGTATCGGCGGGCAGCAGAGCGTAGGCGGCAGCGGTGGTGGTCAGCTTGGCGGTTGATGCGGGCGTAAACAGTTCGGCGTCGTTGAATCCGTAGAGTGGCTGGCCGTCGAGCGTCGTCACGCTGATGCCAAACTGTGCGTGGCTGAGCGCCGGGTCGGCAAGTATGGTGCGAACGCGATCGGCGAGCGGGCCGGTGGTGGGCGCCGGCCGCAGCGGCTGACGAGGCGCGCGGTGCGCCGGCGCCTGCGCGTTGAGAACCGAACCGCAAATCAGGAGAAAGCCGCACGTGAGGCCTATGATTCGCTGCAAAATTGCCATGCCCGGAGTGTAGCAGGCGAAAGCAGGCCTCTTTTCCAAACGCGTTCTTTGCGTCTGTGGTGGGGTGGCTTCGTACCATAAATAACGGGAACCGATGCGAAGCACGGCAAATTGGCGGCTGCGCACGCGCGCGCTCGAGTTGAGCCGGCGCACGCTCGTCTGCGGCGTGGTGAACATCACGCCCGATTCGTTCTCGGACGGAGACCTTTTTCTGGATCCGGACAAAGCCGTTGCTCACGCGGTACAACTGGTCGAAGAAGGCGCGGACATTCTCGATCTCGGCGCGGAGAGCACGCGGCCAGGTTCCCGTGCGGGCGGTGCGGATGCACACGTGACCGCCGCGGAGGAGCAGGCGCGGCTGCTGCCGGTTATTGAAGGAGTGTTGAAGGCGCTGCCGCACGCGGTGGTCTCAGTGGACACTTACAAAGCGGCTACGGCGCGCGCGGCGCTCGAAGCCGGCGCGGCAATAATCAACGACGTAAGCGGATTTACTTGGGATCCAGGCATCGCGCGGATTTGCGCGGAGTTCGGGGCGGGTGTGGTGCTCTCGCACGCGCGCGGCCGGCCCGAGGAGTGGCGCGCGCAGCCGCAGCTTGAACCCGACGCGCTAGTGGCCACGGTGCGCGAGGGATTGGCCGCAAGCCTCGCTGCGGCGCGACAGGCCGGAATCGCGCCGGAGTACATTGTCCTCGATCCGGGCTACGGTTTCGGCAAGCGGTTCAGCGAGAATTACGTGCTGCTCAACCGGCAGGCGGAGCTGCTCGCGCTGGGCCGGCCGCTGTTCGCAGGCCTAAGCCGCAAATCGTTTCTCGGGCACGCGCTCGCGCCGCTATTCGGCGGTTGCGATGCGCCGCTCGACCAGCGCGAGAATGCGAGCCTGGCGGCGATGACGGCGGCGATCCTCAATGGTGCGTCGATTGTGCGCGTGCACCATGTACGACCGGCTGTCGAAGCCGCGCGCATTGCGGACGCGATTGTTGCCGCATCCGAAAGCCACTGAGACAGAGCCTCAGAAGGTGTACCAGCTTCGTCGGTTTCCCACCCTTTCGCAAAGGACGCGAAAGGATGGGAGGCCTGATGCGTGCTTAGATGCTGATGTCCACCTTGTATCTCGGCCACAGCGGGCGCTCCGCTGCGTGATCGACTATCGGCTCGCCGTCGCACTCTACTTCGATCACCGTGGCCGGCTGGTCGGGCGCGGCCATGGGCAGGCCCGTGAGCCGGAAGCTGAAATCGTCCTGCGTGAACTCGATCTTCTGGCCGGTCTTGAGCAACTTGGCCGAAAGTACCTTGGGCTTGAGGCCGCCGATGGCCACCACGACTTCGGGCTTGTAGAAGTCGAGCCATTCGGCTGCAGGCGTGTGCCCTGGCCAGTTGCGCACGTGAACATAGAGCGTGTTGCCCTTGCGCGAGTAGTTGCAGCTCGCGTTGGGAACTAACGACCCGCGCTCCGATCCGTAGATCGTATTGCCGTTGGTTTCCATCCACTTGCCCACGGCCTCAAGAACCTCCACCGACGCCGGGGGCACTGAGCCATCGGGCTCGGGGCCGATGTTCAGCAGATAGTTGCCGCCGCCGCGCGCACAAGTAACGAGGTTATCGACGATAGTCTTGGGCGTCTTCCATGCGTCGTCGGCGCGGTTAAAGCCCCAACTGTTGTTGAGCGTCATGCACGATTCCCAGGCGCGTCCCACAGCCGAAGCTTCAATGCGCTGCTCCGGGGTGGCAAAGTCGCCTTCGAGACCGTTGCGGTTATTGACAATGATGTCGGGCTGCAGTTCGAAGACCATCTCGTTCATACGCTCCGATTCCCAGCCGGCGGCGTTCAGTGGCCAGGAGACGTCGTACCACAGCACGTCGATCTTGCCGTAGTTGGTGAGTAGCTCGCGGATGAGGCCATGGGTGTAATCGACAAAGCGCCGGCGCGCCGCTTCGTCGGTCTTGCAGATTGCGCCATCCGGGTGGTGCCAGTCCATGAGCGAGTAGTAAAAGCCGATGTGCAGCCCCTCGGCGCGCGCCGCTTCTACGTATTCGCGCACCAGGTCGCGTCCCGGCCCCTGCTTCACGGCGTTGTAGTCGGTCAGCTTGGTGTCCCAGTTGCAAAAGCCCTCGTGGTGCTTGGTCGTCATCACCATATACTTCTGGCCGGCGCGCTTAGCCAGCCGCGCCCAGTCGCGGGCCGCGTTCGGCTTGGGGTGAAAGTGCTTGGCCAAAATTTCGTACTGGGGAATCGGCACGCCCTCGTGCTCCTTCACCCATTCGTGCTGACCAATGACGCTGTAAAGGCCCCAGTGGATGAACATACCGAACTTGGACTCGTGCCACCACGCCATGCGCGCATCGCGTGTGGCGATCTGCTTCTGGTCGGTGGGGGAGAGTGTCGGTTGGGCCGCAGGGGATTGCGCCGCAGTGGCCGGGGGCGCTTGCGCGCCGAGAGATGCGGGGATTCCCAAGCCATCGGCGTTCGTAGCAGCTAGTGCTACGGCACCCGCCGCGCCAAACTGCTTCAAGAAAGATCGTCTCGTGCTTTCACTCCAATCCATCCTTGTCTCCTTTTGTGTGAACGTCTGCCAGCCCGCAACCGGACCGGGTATTCGTTAGCGTTTACGAAATTCGTGCAAAATTGCCGCCGTGCCACTATAGCAAATGAGCCTCGGCATTCGGTTGCAGATAGCTCTCAGACGGCTATTTCGGGGGATCGAAATTGCGCCAAGTCTCCTCCGGCTGCTTTGCGCGAAGGCCGCAAAAACGGTTCCGTTCACGATACCGAGATTCAGGAATGGCGTTTGGAACAACAAAGATCAATTCGCAACAGACATATTATCAATAGATTCCGGGTGACGTTTGGGCCAAACGGTGAGTCACTTGCTAATCGCACCTTGACCCTTGTAGAAGGTTGCGCATTGAAAGCGAGCCACATCTCTGTCACGGGAGTGTTCTTGTGCCGAGATACGCCTGGGGGCAAACCCAAGCGAAGGTGGTGCGCCAGATAGCAATGCGACGCGATTGTCGGCGGCGCGCTGCTATCGCTCGAATGAGGTCAGACCACGGCGCTGCCATTCTGCGTGTTGAACGCGCCAGAGCGGACACGCCGCCCTGCCAGAGCGATAAGGATATCCGGACCCCGCGTGGAGGGTTCTTCGCGCTCAAAGCAAGCGGTGACGGTACATGCCAAACTACATTGACAAATTTAACCACAACTTTGCAGGAGGAAGAACGCAAAATGAGATATCGAGCCGGCCATTTGACGTGCGCAGCTCTGGTTCTTTTAGCCCTATGCTTGTTCCCCGTCTGCCTGACGGCGCAGGTGACAACCGCAACCCTCTTCGGCAATGTAACTGACTCTTCGGGAGCGGTCGTGCCGCAAGCCACGGTTATCATGACCAATCTTGGCACCAACATTTCCACCACCGTCACCACCAACGGCGCCGGCGAGTACCGGTTCGACCTGGTTCCCGTGGGGACCTATTCGGTCACGGTCAGCGCCAAAGGGTTCAAGAAGTTCGTGCAGACAAACGTCCCTCTCGTCGTCAACCAGGAGCAGCGTGTTGACGTGACGTTGACGGTAGGCGCGGCAGAACAGACGGTCAGCGTCAGCAGCGCGCCGCCGCAGATCGACCTCGCTGCCGCCACCCAGGCGGTGACGCTGGAGACGCGGCAGATCGAGAATCTGCCCATCGTCAACAATTCGCGCTCCGTCTACGGCCTGTTTACGCTGATTCCAGGGGTGCAAAACGCCACCGCGGGCAACACCCTGGGTTACAACCAGGAAGTGGTGCAAATGTCGGGCAGCACTACGGGCCTCAACACCGGAAACGTCAGCTATTACCTGGACGGCGGTCTGAACATGACTGCGCTGCGCAACACCGGCAACGACATGCCGACCCCGGAGGCGCTGGCGGAATTCAACGTCCAGACCACCGACTATAACGCCACTTACGGACGCATGTCGGCTGGCGTGGTCAGCGCCATCACCAAATCGGGCAGCAACCAATTTCACGGAGAGGCTTACGAGTTCAACCGCAACACGGATTTCAACGCGGGCAATCCCGCCGTGCTTGGTGGCGGGAACCCGCCCTATCATCTCAACGTGTTCGGGGGCACTATAGGCGGTCCTATCGTCCGCAACAAAACGTTTTTCTTTGGCGAATACGGACAAGTCCGCCGGGAAACACCCTCTTCAGTCTTTGGCGCCACGCTGCCCACGTTCTCAGGAGGCACAACGGGCAAGGGCGAGGCGGGAGGCGACTTCAGCGCCTTTTTGCCTGCGGGCGCGCTGGCCACGGCAGCTTGCGGAGGCACAGCCACGGCATTCGTCGTTTGCAGCCCCACCACGCGCAAACCCTACACAACCGATGGTGTGCACGCCAGCAACATCATCACCGATCCACTTGACCCGACGTCGGTCAACATCATGGCGTACATTAAGCCTTTCGAGAATGGCGTAAATACCGCGGGCCTACCAACCTGGGCCGGAACGATCGCCCAGCCTTACGACACATGGGAGGCGCTGGGCAAGATCGACCACCAGATCACGGACCGCCAGCGCCTGGAAGGCTCCTACTTCTACCTCAACGGAACGCGCACGATTCCCGCAGGCGGCTCCAGCGTTCCGTGGGTCCTGCAGGTGCAGGATTGGACGCAACAGGTGATGGACCTGGGCCACACCTTCACCATCAATGACCATGAGATTAACCAGGCCGTCTTCTCGTTTACGCGGCTGTTGGGTGGCCGGGCCAATACAAACAACGCCAATAAACCCGGCCGCGAATCGCTGGCGGCCTTCGGATCCAACTACGCGATCCAAGGTCCGGCCAGCCTGTCGAGCATCTCGGTATCGGGCTACTTTACTCTGAGTAACGCGATCGACGGTCCCAAGGCCGGAACTGACTTCTACTCGCTGCGTGACCTGTTCACCTGGAATCTAGGCAAGCACGCCATCACCTTCGGCGGCGAAGCCTCGCTGAACAAGGACGACCAGCTGACCGACCTCGACAACTGGGGTTCTCTTGGCTTCACGTCCAGCACCTCGGCACGTACCGGGAACGCGCTGTCGGACTTCGTAACAGGGTACTTAAACAACGAGGAGCAGGATGCGCCGGTCGACGCCATCGACAACTCGTTCTACTATGCGGGCTTTGTGCAGGACGATTGGCGTGTTTTGTCCAACCTGACCCTCAATTTGGGCGTGCGTTGGGATTTGGAGACGCCCCCAACCGACCCGCAGAACAAGGAATCGACCTTCGTCGCCGGCCAGAAATCCCTTGTGAATCCGAACATGCCTCTCGGCGAACTCGTCGTGGGTGACCCGGGCATCACGCGCGGCACGGTCAAGACCCCTTATGAGCACTACGGCCCGCGCTTGGGCTTCGCCTGGGATCCCTTCAAGAACGGCAAAACCTCCATTCGCGGAGCGGCCGGCATCTTCTGGGGCGAGCCTTCGGGCAACGAGTGGAACGCAACCTCGAACTACTATCCATTCTCGCTGCGATACACCTTCCCCTACCAAGGAACGCTGACGTATCCCTACGGCGTTCCCGGGGTCACCGGTTCGGCCGCCGGTGCCGGCTTGATCGGGAACGGGATCACGTCGCCATTCCCTTATGTCTACACTCCTGGCCAGGTCGGCGCGATTGTGACGGGGGGCTCCATCGAAGGTGTCACCCCGGGATTCGTATGGCCCCGCACTTACCAGCTCACGGCGTCGATCCAGCGCCAGATCACCAACTCGCTGGCCGCCGCGGTCTTTTACGTCGGCTCGCTGGGGCGCCACATCGGGTTCCAGTCTGACCCCAACGATCCGGTCTTCAACACCGCCAGCCCCGCCTCGAATACTCAAAAGAACGAGCTAACCCGCCGGCCTATCGATAGCGGCGTGCTGGGCGAGATCCTCGCGGCCGGCCCCACTCAGACCTCAAATTACAATGCCTTCCAGTTCACCTTCTCGCAGCGTGTCGCCCATGGCGTCAGTTTTCAGGGGTTCTACACCTTTAGCAAGAACATCGACAGCGGCCAGCTCAACTCCACCACCGCGCCCGAGGACTTCAGCATTCAGAAGATCGACAAGGGACCTGGAGACCAGGACCAGCGCCACGTGTTCGTTGCATCCGTAGTCTGGCAGTCCGATTACGTCCACGGTAACCGCATTCTGGCTGCCGTTGCCAACGGCTGGCAAGCCTCCGCCATCGTCAATCTGCACTCCGGACTGCCGTTCAACGTTACCACGGGTTCGGACAACAATCTCGACAGCTACACTTCCGACCGGCCGAATCTTTTGGCCACTGGCCAGATCTACAACACGGGAAACAACCGCAGCAGCCGTTCGGCGCTCATTAAGGAGTACTACATCAACAATGCATTCGCCACTCCCGCGGCCGGGGCGACCGCCTTGCCAACAGGCACGGTGTTCTGCGGCTACAACCCTGCCAATCCCACGCCCTGCTCCGGCCACGGAGGAGCCGGCCAGGACGGCGACATGCAACGCAACATGCTCTACGGTCCCGGCTACCGGGACGTCGACGCCGCAATCTCCCGCGATTTCCCGATTGGGAGCGAACGGGTGAAGTTCCAGCTTCGCGGCGAAGCGTCGAACATATTTAACCTAGTGAGCCTGGGCAACCCGAACGGCACTCTCAACTCGGCGACAGCTGGCGCGATCTCCGGAATTCAAGGCAACATGCGCGAGATCCAGGTCGGCGGCAAGTTGACCTTCTAACTCAATACACTTCGGCGGGCGACGACGAACCGGCATTTCGGTTCAAAGCCGCCCGCTTTCCCTTCGGCACCTGCGGCACTCGAAGATTTGCAGTCGCGCTTTGCCTCCACTCTGCCCGAGTTTCAACTGCGAAAGTTGTAATTCTTGATAGCCTTCATGAAAGCGTATACAATCTCATCGCCAAAAGGTACAATCACTACTCCGATGAACGTTCGCATGAAAGACATCGCAGCCGAGCTTGGGGTATCGGTGGTCACGGTATCGCGGGCCCTCAGGAACCGTCCCGACATCGCAGAGGAGACCAAGGCCAAGGTCTTGGAGCGGGTGAGGCGGCTGAACTACCGCCCCAATCTGACCGCGCGCAGCCTGGTCACGGGTCGCAGTTCGCTCGTCGGGCTGGTTGTGCCCGATCTCATTCATCCCTTCTTCGGTGAAATTGCCAAGGGGCTCTCCAATCAGCTGCGGGAAAGGGAGTATTACCTGATCGTTTCGTCCTCGGAGGGCGATCCGCAACTGGAGCAGAACGAGGTGGAGCACATGCTTGCTCACCGTCTGGACTGCTTTGTCGTGGCCTCATGCCGCAAAGATACCGATAGCCTGCGCCGCATCAGCGAGGCCGGCGTGCCGCTGGTTCTGGTCGATCGCAGTTTTCCGGGACTTCCATGCAATTTTGTGGGCGTGAACGATGTGCAAGTCGGCGAGCTGGCCACGGAGCATCTGATCGCGCAGGGTTGCCGGCGCATTGCTCACATCCGCGGGCCCGCGACCAGCGTAGGCAACAGCCGCGCCGAGGGATACCGCAACGCGCTCGAGCGGCATGGCTTAGAGGCTGCTAGAGGCTACGTGGTGGCTTGCGGCGAAGCCCCCGACTCCGACGGCGAAGCAGGCGGCAGGCGTGCGATGGAGGAGATTCTGGCCTTGAATTCGCATCCCGACGGGCTCTTCTGTTTCAACGACATCATCGCCGCGGGAGCGATGGAGCGCGCCTTCGAAGCCGGGCTGCGCATTCCCCAAGATATGGCGATTGTGGGCTGCGGCAACTTTCACTACAGCAGCAAGCTGCAGGTGCCTCTCACCAGCGTTGATCAGAAGTCGCGCGAGATTGGCGAGCGCGCCGCAAAGATGATCATGACGCTGCTCGAGAAGTCGCCTGCCGCGCGTCCGCGGAGCGTAATCCTCGAACCCGAACTGATCGCGCGCGAGTCGTCGCGGTTGAAGTAGGCGGGCAGGGATTGCGAGGGAAGCAGGTATCTGCGGGGAAATGGTTGGGGCCGAGTCAACCGGCAGTCATGCTACCGTTTTTGTCCGCGATATTGAGCTCGAAAGTCGCCATGCGGCTGAAGCCGATCGAAACACCTCGCGTTGGCTTATCGCTACTGCCCGCGTTCGTCGCTTCTCTCCGCAAGCCCATTTTTCAGCTTGTTGCTCTCAGCCGGTATCCATCAAAAGGGATACTGTAGCTGTTCGCCCAATGGCGAAGGGCTTAGGCCGGTGACGGAGATTACTGGACGCTAGACTAGGTGTTTAGTCCCACGGTGTGATGGAGTAAAGTACGAGCAGTTGCCATCGTGGGAGGTTTTATGGGACAGGTACTTCATGGGAGCGCCCGAACGACAGCGGCAGTTCGTCGAGCGATACAAGATAGTCA
>Ga0335078_10005789_pt1 | contig 18277 bp, 15 predicted proteins | sample Lox_Sample_32_FD_206711 | JGI IMG/M metagenome (GOLD analysis project Ga0335078, IMG submission 206711) | Soil microbial communities from Loxahatchee National Wildlife Refuge, Florida, United States - Lox_Sample_3.2 | ecosystem: Environmental > Terrestrial > Soil > Wetlands | place: USA... | reverse complement strand
GGGCTTCGCCACGTTCCACGTCCGGCTTCCGCGCCGCGGGCAGCGCCGGCCGCCGCCCGAGCCCGCCGCCCTGGCATCCGCCGGGTGACCCCGCGGCCGGAGGACTGGCGGGCGCCGCCGCCGACCGCACTGGCCTGGCAGTGCCGCGGGTGCGCGGGCACTGAGGCGAGCCGGCCCTAACGAAGACGAAGATCGCCGCCGAGCAGGCGGTGGCGGTGAGCCGTTCTTGGCGTACCTGCCCGGGCTCGTACCGAGGACGTGCCTGAAGTGGCGGCTCAGGTGCGACTGGTCGTAGAAGCCTGCCTCGGCCGCCGCCAGCCCTGGCGGCATTCCGTCGAGCAGGAGCCGCCGCGCGAGGTCGACGCGCCGGCTCGTCATGTACTGATGCGGGCTCATCCCGAACGCCCGGCTGAACGCCCGGACCAGGTGGGCAGGATGGGCGTGCAGGACACCGGCTGCTTCCCTGAGCGTCATTGACTCGCGGAACCGGGAGTCGATCAGGCCACGCAGCTCGTCGGCCACGCTGGCGCCGGCCCCTGGCGCATCGGGCGCGCGGCGCTGGCTGAGGTGCCAGCGGAGTCGTTCGGTGATGAAAGCCAGGCGGGTCTCCGCCTCGAATTCCTCGCCGGGCTGGTCGACCGCGCGGTGCAGCTGGCTGATGCGCCGCCACAACGGCGCGTCGGACAGCACGGGCTGGTCGACGGCGTGGCCGATGAGGCTCGCCGGCAGGGTCGAGAGATCGAGGTAGACGACCCGCTTGCCGAAGCCCGCGGACGTGGCCGCACGTCCGTTGTGCGGGACCTGCGGTGGCAGCAGCGTGACGACCCTGTCCATGGCGCCGTGCTCGTGACGGTGCAGGTCGTACCTGATCATCCCGTCGTCGACGATCAGCAGCGTCCACGCCTCGTGCGTGTGCATCGGGTAGACGTGGCTGGTCATGTGCGCGTGGAACACCTCGACGACGCCGGGGACCCGCGGCCGCCAGGCACGAACCCGGGTATCGGTGGCCACGCAAAAATCGTACAAGACCGCCGGCCTGGCGATGCTGTCCGATCGATGGCGTGGAGATCGATGGCGTGGAGATCGATGGCGTGGAGATCGATGGCGTGGAGATCGATGGCGTGGAGATCGATGGCGTGGAGATCGATGACGTGGAGATCGATGACGTGGAGTCAGCCAGCGGGCCGATCCGGTTCGACACCAAGATCGCGGTACTGCTCCGCGACGACCTGGAAGTGTGGCAGCGGCTCAACGTCACCTCGTTCCTGGTCAGCGGCATCGGGCAGCGGAATCCCGAGGTGATCGGCGAGCCCTACGCGGACGCGGACGAGACGGAGTACCTGCCGATGTTCCGCCAGCCGGTCCTCATCTTCGAGGCGGGCAAGGAAATCCTCACCAGATGTCACGAGCGCGCCGTCGCCCGCGGCGTGGCCATGTCCGTCTTCACCGCCGATCTCTTCACGACCGGCAATGACAGGGACAACCGTGCGGCGGTGCGGGCCGCTGCGCGGGCGAGCCTGGACCTGGTCGGTATGGCCGTGTACGGCCCGCGTGGCGCGGTCGACAAGATCGTCAAGGGCGCGCGCATGCACCCGTAGGCGGCGCGTAACGCGGACGCGGAACCCTAGACGGCGGCCAGGATCGCCCGAGTCAGCACCGGGGGTCCGGGGGTCGTCCCACGGGAATACACTGCGGAAGGTGAGCAGGACGCATCGGCTTGAGCTTGACGACCAGACGCTGCGCGAGTGGGACGCGGTGGTGCTTGACTCCGGACCGGACGGCATCGTACTCGACAGGTCCGCGTTCTACCCGGGCGGCGGCGGCCAGCCGCCGGACCACGGCGTGCTGCTGTGGGCCGGCGTGCAGACGCGGATCGTGGACGCGCGGAAGAGCGCCGACGACATCTACCTGCTGCCGCTCGACACCGATCCGCTGCCGCCGCCGGGCACGGCGGTGCGCGGCGCGGTGGAGGACGAGCGCCGGACGGCCCTGATGCGCACCCACTCCGGGCTGCACGTGCTGTGCGGCGTGGTGTTCCGCGACTTCGGCGCGCTGGTCACTGGCGGCAACATGGAGCCGTTGACCGCCCGGATGGACTTCAACCTCGAGGCCGTGCCGCCCGGCTTCAAGGAGGCGGTCGAGGACGCCTGCAACGCCGAGCTCAGGGCCGGCCGGCGCATCGACGTCCGCTCGCTGCCCCGTGACGAGGCATTCCGGCTTCCCGACATCATCAGGACGGCGGCCAACCTGGTGCCCGAGGATGTCAAGGAGGTGCGGATCGTGGACATCGTCGGCCTCGACAAGCAGGCCGACGGCGGCACCCACGTGGCGTCCACCTCCCAGGTGGGCCGCATCTCGGTGGTCAAGGTGGAGAACAAGGGCAAGGGCTTCCGCCGGCTGCGCATCGCGGTCGGCGACTAGCGGCACCGCGGCACCGGCCGCGCACTGACCCGGGGGACGAAGGCAGTGAAGGATCAGCAGAACGAGGGCGGGCTTGACCTGCCCCACTCTCATGGCATGTGGCTGGCGATCGACGTGGTGCCGAGCACCGGCTCGACCAACGCCGACCTGCTCGCGCGGGCGGCCGACCGGTACAGCCCCGAGGGGCAGGTACTCATCGCGGAGGAGCAGACCGCGGGGCGCGGCAGGCTCGGCCGGTCCTGGTCGAGCGTGCCTGGCGCGTCGCTGACGTTCTCCGTACTGCTGCGCCCCGCCGCCGTGCCCGCGGCGCGGCGCGGCTGGCTGACGTTGCTCGCCGGGGTCGCGGTGGCGTCCGCCGTGCGGTCCGTGGGATGCGTCGACGCGGTGCTCAAGTGGCCCAACGACGTGCTGGCCGGCGACCGCAAGCTGGCGGGGATCCTCGCCGAGCAGTCACCCGACGGGTCGGCGGTGGTGATCGGGACCGGGCTCAACGTCGCCGCGGCGCCCGGCGAGCTCCCGGTCTCCGCCGCCGGCCTCGCACCTACCACGCTGCGCGCCGAGGGCGCGACCGTATCCCGCGAGCACCTGCTGCTCGGCATGCTCGACCGGCTCGAGCACTGGTACGCCGCGTTCCGCGCCGACCCGGACCCGGGCCGGTCCGGCCTGCTCGACGCCTACCGGGCGCTGTGCAAGACGCTGGGGCGAACGGTCCGGGTCGAGCTCCCGGCGGGCGGTGCCGTGACCGGTGTCGCGCGGGACATCGACGCCGCGGGCCGGCTGCTCGTCGCCGAAGGCCCGGGGGACTCGGTCACGCCGGTCTCGGCCGGCGACGTGGTCCATGTCCGCGCCGGGTGACCGGGTCGCGGATTAGCCGGTAATGCTCATCTCGAGCGTGCCACTGCCGCAGTTGCCGTCGGGATTGGCGAAGACTTCCCAGGTAACGCTGCCGCTGAGCTTCGTGGCGTCCCATTGCGTCCCGGAGATAGAGGCCGCCGCGGGTTTGACCGCGATCTCCAGCGTGCTGTTTGAGTAATTGGTCTCGCTGCTGCCGCAGTAGTAGTAGTCGTTGATCGGGACGGTTCCGGTGTAGGTATCGTCGCTGGTCTCCTTGAGTACGGCGCTGAAGGGCTCGCCGTCGATCGCGCCGGAAAGCTGCGCAGCGCACGGGCCAACCGCGCAGTTACTTGCGAACGTCCAGGTGTCGTACCAGGTATCACCGTCGGTGTCCCCGGTGACCGTCGAGCCGCCCGACTCGAGTTTTTCCGTGATGTTGAACGAGGAACTGAGGACCGCTGCCGATAGCGGCGGCGTCCGGGTTGCGGCGCGGAGGTCGGGAGAGGGCTGGGACCTGGCGCCGCCGCGGTACGCGACGACGCGGAAATCGTAGGTCGTCGCGGGCGCGAGGCCGCCGTCCCTGAAGTGGTCGACGTTCCCGGGGACGGTGGCGGCCACGGCTCCGTTCCGCAGGATCACGTATTTGTCAGGGAGCGGCCCGGACGCGGGATTCGACCAGCCGAGGCTGATCGAACTGGTGCCTCGCTGGTCCGCGGTGAGTCCCGTCGGGCGCAGCACGGGATACGGCCAGGGATGGATGACGTACACGGTCCCGGCGATGGCCACGGCGCACGCGAGCGCGGCGATGGCGATGAGCCCGGCATGGCGCCTCGTCAGGGCCGCGGGCCGCGACACCCGCTGCCGCGCGCCAAAGGTCATGGTCTGCGCCGGGAACGGCGCCGCGGGTGGCCGGGCGCCGGACGGCGCTTGCGCCAGGGTGCCGGGCGGCGCGGGTGTCCAGGCCTGAGCCGGCCAGCCGCCGGACGGCGCGGTGCCCCTCGCCGGGATCCCCGGCTGCGGCCAGGCGACGTGGCCGGCCGCGCTCGGGCCGGCGGCGGTCAGTTCGGTGCGGAGCCGCGCGGCGGTCGGCCGCCGCGCCGGGTCAGCGGCCATGCAGCGCTCGATGAAGGGCCGCAGTTCCCCGGGCAACTGGTCCAGGTGCCAGGCGAAGTGGGACATCCACGTGCCGGTGGCGGCGTACAGCAGCACCGCGCCGAGGCTGAAGATGTCGCTCGCGGGGCCGGCCCTGTGGCCCGCGGCCTGCTCCGGCGCCATGAAGTCGGGCATGCCGATGCGCCCTTGGCCAAGGTCGACGGCTCGCCAGATGCCGAAGTCGGTCAGCCGGGGGCCGTCCGCCGCGAGCAGCACCCTGGCGGGGTTGAGATCGCCGTGAATGACGCCGGCCGCGTGCGCCGAGCTGAGCGCCTGCGCGAGCCCCGCGGCCAGGGTAAGCACCGAGTGGACCGGCAGCGGACCGCGGGTGGCGACCACGGTGGTGAGGGTCGGTCCGTATCCGTCGGCCTGCCGCGGGTCCGCGCCCTGCGACTTTTGCGTCACGTTCACCACTCCAGGCAGCGGCCTCGCGTGGGACAAGGCTGTTTATATGGAACCGAAGCAGGATGATGATAGCGCCGAGAGCCAAGCCGCTATACGGGTCTTACCATGTCCTCATGGGTCATGACCGCTCGCTTGCGGTAGGCGAAGAGCCTGTGGCAATCCTGCACCCGCACTGGAAAACGCTGGCAGGGCCGATCGCCCTGGCGTTCCTCGTGATTGCCGCGCTGCTGGTGGGCGAGGTGCTTATCCCCGGCGGCAAGTGGGCGGCGGCGGGGCGCCTGGCGCTCGCCGTGGTCGCCATCGCGCTGCTCATGTGGTGGCTGATGTACCCGGTCCTGGTCTGGCGGACGACGGTGTACGAGCTGACCACCAGGCGGATGCGGCTGCGGGACGGGATCCTCACCCGCAACGGCCGCGACATCCCGCTGTCGCGCGTTACCGACGTCTCCTTTCGCAAGGGGGTGCTCGACCGGCTGGTGGGTTCGGGCACCCTGGTCGTGGAGTCGGCGGGCGAGCACGGTGAGCTGCAGCTCACCGCGATCCCGCACGTGGAGCGGGTGTCGGCGACGCTGTTCCAGCTGGTTGAGTACGAGCGGCAGCGCGACGACCGGCCGCGGCCCGACCCCGGCGGGGACGGGGGCGGCCGGCCGATGCGCAACTGACGCCAAGTACCTCGCGGTGAGGGTGCTGCGGAGGACGCAACCCTTTTACCGTGGCTTTACGATTTACCTATGACCCGAGTGCTGCTCGCTGAGGACGACACCTCCATTTCCGAGCCGCTCTCCCGCGCGCTGCGCCGGGAAGGCTACCAGGTGGAGATCACCGAGGACGGGCCGACGACGCTGGGGCGCGCGCTGTCGGACGGCATCGACCTGATACTGCTCGACATCGGGCTCCCCGAGCTCGACGGCCTTGAGGTGTGCCGCCGGGTCCGCGCGGAAGGGAACGGCGTCCCTGTGCTGATCCTTACCGCACGGGCCGACGAGGTGGACACCGTCGTCGGACTCGACGCCGGCGCGGATGACTACGTCACCAAGCCGTTCCGGCTCGCGGAACTGCTCGCCCGGGTCCGCGCCCTGCTGCGGCGCGGTACCGCGGAGGTGCCGGGCACCGTCCGCGGCGTGCGGGTGGACGCCGAGGCGCGCCGCGCCTGGCACGGCGACACCGAGCTCGACCTGACCACGAAGGAGTTCGACCTGCTGTGGATCCTGCTGCGGGACGCGGGCAAGGTCGTCACCCGCGAGCAGATCATGCGCGAGGTCTGGGACGCCAAGTGGTGGACGTCCACCAAGACGCTTGACATGCACATCTCCTGGCTGCGCCGCAAGCTGGGCGACGACGCGCACCACCCGAGGTACATCACCACGGTGCGCGGCGTCGGCTTCCGGTTCGAGCGCGGCGACTAATGCGGCGGCGGCTGTGGCTGTCCGCGGCGGCGGTGGCGGTGGCCGCGGTACTCATCGCCGCCGTGCCGCTGCTCATTGCCGCGGCGGCCCGCGACGTCGGCCTGCTGGCCCTCGGCCTGCCGCTGCTCGCTGCGGCCATCGCCGCGGCCGTGATGCTCGCCCGGGCCGTGGCACGGCGGGCGGCCCGGCCGGTGGAAGAGCTCGCCGAGGCGGCCGGCCGGCTGGGCACGGGCGACCCGCGCCCGGTCGGGCGCCGGTACGGCGTGACCGAACTCGACCAGGTCGCAGACGGCCTGGACAGCGTCTCCCGGCGGGTCACCAACCTGCTGACCGCCGACCGTGAGCTGGCCATCGACGCGTCGCACCAGCTGCGCACGCCGCTGACCGCGCTGTCGATGCGGCTTGAGGAGATGATCGCCTCGGCCGATGACCCGGACGCGGTCCGGGAGGAGGGCACTGCCGCGCTCGCCCAGGCCGAGCGGCTCGCCGACGTGGTGACCCAGCTGCTCAGCCCCGCCCGCCGGGTGGGCGTCGGGTCGGCGGGGCTGATCAGCGTCGACAAGATCGTGCTGCAGCAGATCAAGGAGTGGGAGCCGGCCTTCCGGCGCGCCGGGCGGAAGATGGTGCTGATCGGCGAGTCCCGGCTGCAGGCCTACGTCACCCCTGGCGGGCTGGCCCAGGTGATCGCCACGCTGCTTGACAACGCGCTGATGCACGGCAAGGGCACGGTGACGATCCGCAGGACGCAGTCGGCCAGCTCGGTGGTGATCGAGGTCGAGGACGAGGGCAACGGGGTGCCTGCCGACCTGGTTTCCCGGATCTTCGAGCGCAGCGTCAGCGGCAGGCCGGAGGGCACCGGGCTCGGCCTCGCGCTCGCCCGGACGATGGCGACCGCCGACGGCGGCCGGATCGTGCTCGCCAGGCGCAGGCCGCCGGTGTTCGCGGTGTTCCTGCCGCGCAACCCGCCGGCCGGCCACGCCAAGGCGACAAGCAGCGGCCCGGCCTAGCTTTTACGGTGGCGGCCAGACGGGCGCGGTCCCCCCGGCGCCGCGGGTGCGGCCGCCGCGCGCTGCGCCGCCGCAGGCTGCGCCGCCGCGGGCGCGAAGTACGCCGGGTCAAGCTCCCACGGCGGGTAGTCGGGAACCAGCGGCGCCGCGTCCTGCGCCGCGTCCGTCCGCTCGCCTGGGGCGAGGAAGACCCACCTGCGGTAGGCGAAGTACCTGAAGATGGTGCCGAAGCCGGTGCCGACGAACGAGGCCGCGTTGTACTCAAGCTGGCCGTGCAGGCCAAGGCCGTACGTGACCAGGCCGACGACAACCTCGGCGATGGCCAGCCCCACCAGGTTGAGCGCGACGAAGAGCACGGCCTCCCGACTGAGCTCCTGGTTCTCCCGGTGCTTGAACGTCCAGAACCGGGAGCCAAGGTAGGTCACCACGGTGGCAAGAGAGGTCGAGACCGCCTTGGCCGCGAGCGGCTCAACGTGGTACTTGCCGTGCAGCAAGGCCGCACCGCCGAGGTCGACCACGGTGCCGATGCCGCCGACGATGCCGAACTTGAGCAGCTCGGGAAGCATCGCGGCGACGCGGGAGTAAGGGCCGGGAGCCGGGAGGGCCATGCGCGGTATGCCCCTTTCGTCAGGGTCGCGCGTCCACGTTATTGGCCCTGCCTGCCGCGGCGTTCGGAGTTGCCTGAATTGTTGTTCTCAGCGGTGGCTGTCTCCCCGTCATGTCACGGCCGTGTGCCGTGTGCCGCCTGGCCGGCCAGAGCCGGGCCCGGCGGCACACGCGGAGCGGGGAGCCGCGCTAGGCCGTCGCGGTCCTGGCCTGACGGTCCGCGGCCAGCCGCCAGATGAGGTAGATCGCGGCGGTGAGCACGAAGCCCGCCTCGAAGGTCAGGTCGCCTGCGCTCGGCCAGTGGGTCGGGATGAGGCCGACGTACTTGGTCTGGTTGGAGAACAGCCAGATGGAAACGCCGGCCCCGACCGCCATGGCCACCGGGCCCGCCCAGTTGGTGTAATCCCGGTGGAAGAGCAGGTGCTCGATCTGCGCCGGGTCCTGGCGGCGGCGCAGGTACATGTCGCAGAACATGACCGCGAGCCAGGGGGCGATCCAGTAGGCGATGATCAGCAGGAAGTTGTTGTAGTCCTCGCCCGCGTTGCCGAGGCCTGCCCAGGCGACGAAGAAGCCGATCGCACCGAAGCCGAGGGCGACGATGGCCCGCCTGGCGGCCAGCGGCAGCTTGAAGCCGATCGCGGTGAACGAGATCGCGCCGGAGTAGATGTTCAACGCGTTCGCCGCGATGCCGCCGATGACGATGGCGATGAGTGTCAAGTCGCCAAGCCAGGTCGGGAAGATGCCGGTCCAGCCGGCCGTCGGGTTCGAGTTCGACACAACGCTCGGCAGGGTGCCCGCCGCCGCGCCGACGGTCTCGAGCAGCACGCAGGACAGGAACAGGCCGAGCCCGGCCCACAGCGCGATCGCCCGCTTGCTCGCGTCGGGCTTGAAGTAGCGCGTGTAGTCCGAGGCGTAGGGGTTCCAGCCCACCGCGTAGCCGAACGTCGCGCCGAGCTCGATGAGGAACGCGCCGGGGATCGTCTTGTGCACGGCGCCAGGGTGGCCCTTGCTGAGCGTCCACACCGACGCGACCATGAAGATCACCACGAGCACCGGGAAGGCGTACCGCTCGAACACGTGGATCAGGTTGTGACCGAGGTACGCCACGGCGAGCTGCAGGGCGATCACGATCAGCAGGCAGAGCACCTCGGGCATGTGGGTCAGCGCGTTCAGCGCGAGCGCGCCGCTGACGCTGTTGACCGCGAACCAGCCGATGCCGGCGACCAGGGCGTTGATGCCGGCGGGCAGGGCGTTGCCCCAGTAGCCGAAGCCGCGGCGGCTCAGCACCATCTGGGGCACCCCGTACTGCGGGCCCTGGGTAGAGAGGATGCCCTGGGTGACCGCGCCGAGCGCGGTGCCGAGCACGATCGCGAGTACCGTCGCCCAGAAGCTGAGGCCGAAGAATACGACACCGATGAAACCGACGAAGACCGTCGCGAACTCCATGTTCGGCGAGGTCCAGGTCCAGAACAACTGCAAGGGGCGGCCATGCCGCTCGTTGAGCGGTATGAACTCCGCTCCGCCGGGCTCGACGGCGATGACCTTCTCGCCGTACGACCCCTCTCTAACCTCAATGTCGTCGCTTAGCGTTGACATGCGTACTCCCTGCGGACTGCGAACGGGCGCGGCCAGGGGGCTGGCCTGGAGCTGATTAGCCTCGCTTGGCTAGCGAGGCCACGGTGGGGTTGGCGGGGGGAGCGTCGCGACGCTGCGGTCTCGTTTCGCCACGTTGGTTGTACCCAGTATTGGATGGTTCCGCGTAGGCTACCCGCGTGCTTTCACCACTGTCACCTGCGGGACCTGCCGGCCCGATCGCGCGCAAGTCCGGCACCGGGATGCCGGTGGTCGGAATGGTGGGCGGCGGACAGCTCGCCCGGATGACGGCGGCGGCCGCGGTAGGCCTCGGCGTCACCTTCCGGGTCCTGTCGGAGTCGGAGTCGGAGAGCGCGGCGCTCGTCACGCGTGACGTAACGGTCGGGTCGCATCTCTCCCTGTCTGATGTGACGGCCTTCGCCGCCGAATGTGACGTTATCACGTTCGATCATGAGCATGTACCCGCGCAGATCCTGGCCGAGCTCAAGTCGGCGGGTACCCTCGTCCGGCCCGACGGCGGGGCGCTCCGCTACACCCAGGACAAGCTTGCGATGCGCCGGGCGCTTCATGCGCTCGGCGTGCCGTGCCCCAGGTTCACCGCCGTTTCCTCCGCCGCGGATGTCGAGGCGTTCACCGGGGGGCGGCTGCCGGTAGTGCTCAAGGCGGTCAGCGGCGGATACGACGGCAAGGGCGTCTGGGTCTGCTCGTCCACCGCGGAGATCGCGGACGTCATCGCGCACGGCATCCCGCTGCTTGCCGAGGAGTTCGTGCCGTTCCGGCGCGAGCTCGCGGCGCTTGTCGCCAGGTCACCGTCCGGGCAAGGCGCGGCGTACCCGGTGGTGCAGACCGTGCAGGTCGACGGCATCTGCCGGGAGGTGATCGCGCCGGCGCCCTGGCTCAGCCCTGACCTGGCCATCGCGGCCGAGGCGATGGCGCTGCGGGTCGCGGCGGAGCTCGGTGTGACCGGCATGCTCGCCGTTGAGCTGTTCGAGACGCGCGAGGGCGGCCTGCTGGTGAACGAGCTGGCCATGCGGCCGCACAACAGCGGGCACTGGACGATCGAGGGGGCCCGCACCTCCCAGTTCGAGCAGCACCTGCGCGCGGTGCTCGACCTGCCGCTCGGCTCATGCTCGCCGCCGGACGGCTCATTCACCGTCATGGCCAACCTGCTCGGCGGTACCGACCCGGATATCTTCGACAGGTATATCCACGTAATGGCGGCCGATCCGGCGGTTAAGGTCCACTTTTACGGCAAGGAAGTTCGCATTGGGCGCAAGATCGGGCACGTCACGATAGTCGGCGGCGCCGAGGACGACGTGGCGGCCGTCAGGGAACGGGCGCGGCGCGCGGCGAGCTACCTCCGCTGGGGAACAGAAGACGGCGACTGACCGGGAAAATACCTGATCAGGCGCAACCAAAGACCCCTGGCATTTACTCTGTCACAAGATGATTAACGCAGGCCGGTACGTGGAGGCTCCGTGACTGTTGGCCAGACACTGACCGAGGCCCGTTCCCAGGCGGGCCTGACAGTCGATGAGCTCAGCGAGCGCACCAGGATCCGTGGCACGGTCATCCGCAGCATCGAGCAGGACGACTACGAGGCGTGCGGGGGTGACCTGTACGTCCGGGGGTACGTGCGCGCCCTCGCGGGCGCGGTCGGCATCGACGCGCAGCCGCTGATCCGTGAGTACGAGCTCGGACGGGCGGGCCACGGGGACGAGCGCGCCAACGGCTCGACCGGCCGGCACGCCAAGGGCTACCCCGCGGTAGCGGCGCCCGACACGCCGACCGCGTTCGACCTGCCCGCGGTCACCGCGGACCAGGACGGCGAGGCCGACCCGGGCAGCACGCGGCTCGACCTGCCGCCGGTCACCGGTGACCCCGCGGCCACCGCGTTCGACCTGCCGGCCGTGCCCCCGGTGCGGCCTGCCGTGCTGCCGCCCGCGGCGGCGCAGCCGCCGGGCTCGGCGGACACCCGCTTCGACCTGCCGCCGGTGACCGCGGACCCGGTGTACGCGGGATATGACTTCATGCCGCGGGAGTGGCCGGACCAGCCGGGCGACTCGACGGCGGTCATGCCAGCGGTCGGCCAGGACCCGGCGGCCGCGCAGGACTTCACCGCGCCGTCCGGTGCCGGGCCGTTCAGCACCGCGCAATTCGACGTTGCCCCGCAGTCCGGTGCGGTGCAGTCCGGTGCGGTGCAGTCCGGTGCGGCGCGGCCCGGTGCGGTGCAGTCCGGCACCGGGCGTAAGAGCAACCGCCGCGTCGTCGTCGCCGCGGTGGTCGTCGCCGTTGTCGCGGTGGCCGCGCTCGGCGCCCTGGGGATCCGCCTGGCGACCAGCAGTGCGTCGGCCGCCGCGGCTCGGGCAAGCGCCTCGGCCGCCGCGGCTCGGGCAAGCGCCGTGGCGCAGGCGAGCGCGGCGGCCAGCGCGAGCGCGGCGGCGCAGGCGAGCGCGAGCGCCGCGGCCCAGGCCAGTGCGTCGGCGGCGGCCAGCGCGAGCGCCGCGCAGGCGTCCGCGAGGGCGGTCACCAGGCTGCCCGTCGCCGCGGCACTGGCGTTCGGCCCCGATGGCCTTGCCGACGGTGACGACCCGGGCAACGCCAAGGACGTGATCGGCGGCGCGTCACAGCCATGGGCCACCCAGTGGTACGCCACCCCTGAGTTCGGGATGCTCAAGCACGGCACCGGCCTGCTGCTCAACCTGGGCGGCAAGGTCACGGTCAGCAGCGTCGTCATCGACCTGAGCAGGTACCCAGGCACCAGCCTTGAGATCCGCGCAGGCAACGGCACGGCGCCGCAAGACCTCCGGGTCGCGGCGACGGCGAGCAACGTAAGCGGCGTGCTCCGGCTGACGCTGCACCGCCAGGTAACGGCCAGGTACCTGCTCATCTGGTTCACCAAGCTGCCGCCGGACGGCTCGGGCCACTACCAGGAGACCGTCTCCCAGGTCCAGGTCATCGGTCGCCGCTGACCTCGGCGAGGCTCACGGCGGCCGCTCGCCGTTCCGTTACGCTTGGTGCCGTGCAGAGGGATTCGCCGCTGGTCGGTGTGGTGATGGGCTCGGACTCGGACTGGCCGGTGATGGAAGCGGCGGCCGAGGTGCTCGACGAGTTCGGCGTGCCGTACGAGGCGGACGTGGTGTCCGCGCACCGGATGCCGCGCGAGATGATCGCCTACGGCGAGCAGGCGGCGAGCCGCGGTCTCAAGGTGATCGTCGCCGGCGCGGGCGGTGCCGCGCACCTGCCTGGCATGCTGGCCTCCGTGACACCGCTCCCGGTGATCGGCGTCCCGGTGCCGCTCAAGCACATGGAGGGCCTTGACTCGCTGCTGTCGATCGTGCAGATGCCCGCGGGGATCCCGGTAGCGACGGTCGCAGTCGGCGGCGCGCGCAACGCGGGACTGCTCGCGGTCAGGATCCTCGCCGCCGCCGATGACGAGCTGCGCGCGCAGATGATCGAGTTCCAGGCCCGCCTTACCGCACAGGCCAAGGCCAAGGGCGCCGCGCTGCGCGGCCAGCTCGGCTAGCTGCCCTCCGTGTCATGGTTGGCCGCTCATCGGGCAGAATGTCGGGAAGATCATCCCAGAGAGTAGTGACTTGCTGACTTTCGGTATCGGTTTGGGCACGGTGCTGTCCTAGGGGTGTTAACGCCTGCGGCGATGGGGCATCCTGGAGCCTGCGCAGGCAGCCGGAACGGGACCGGCAGCGAGCGTCTGGTGGGGGAAATCGGGCGCGCTGCGCAAGCGGGGTCAAGGGGGAGTGCTCCATGGCGTTTTCTGTGTCCAAGAGCCGGCCGTTCCGCTCGCTGGGCCTGTGCCGGTCCAGCGGCAAGCACGCGGCGCCCAAGGGCTGGGTGCCGGAGCCGCGTTCGGCGGAGGAGCCCGCGGCTGAGTCGCGCCGGCCGGCCCACGCGGCGACGATGCCGCGGCTGACCGGCCCGCATGCGGGCGAAGACCACCAGGCCGCCTGACCGCACGGCCAGTCGCAGCCACGAGCGCCGGCGCCCGCCTGCATCGCAGGCGGGCGTTCGCGTTGCCTGCATTGCAGGCGGGCGTTCGCGTTGCCGGGAGGGCAATCCAGGGGCGTCAAGCGACCCGTGAGAGGGGTGAGCCGTACGGTATCGACACATCATTACTGGAAGTCCAAAAATTATGAAGACTTTTTTGATTATGAAGAGTTTTTAGTGTAGTAATGCGAATAACTCTTCACGATCATGACTCAAGCCTGGATCGGCGTTGTCTGTGAGGCTTGTGGTGTGCGAGATGTTCGCACACCCGGTCCCTCTGCTGGCTTAGCGCGGCCGTTAGAAATCAACGAAATTCAACAGTAATTTTAAGTACATCGATCCTAAAGTGGCGGTAAGGCCCGCCGACCTCTGCAAACTGATGCGCAGAAGTGACCAGAATAGGACTTTATGCCATTATCAGCTGTCGATATCCTTGGCCGGCTGACGAGCCGGATCAGCAGTGTTAGGCCTGGCTGACCGAGGAGCACGACGATGAGCACGCGGACTGTCCCCGGTTACGCCGAAGGATGGACAGTCCCCGGCTTTACCGAACGGCGAGAGCTCGATCAGCGGAACGCCTACCGAAGCGGCCTTCGTCTCCGTTGCCGTGACCGCCACGGTCACCCAGCCGGGCGCGGGCACCCAGTCGGCTACGGCGCACTACAACCTTTCCATCGACAACCCTCCCGCAGGAGGCTGAGCCCGCATCCGTTCGGGATGCTGGACTTGGTTAGCATCGTGACATGTTGCGTCCTGAAAGCTGGTCCAGGCTTACAGGTGAGAGTCCTGTCCGGGTAGGCACCGGAGCGCCCGGTAGCAGGCCCCGGTTCGTCGTCGAGAGGCGGCGGGCTGAGCGGGGTGTCGAATGCCTCTTTGGAGGGAGCAAGCGCGCGGGCCGTAGCATCAAGCGAACCTTGCAGCCTCGTCAGATGTACAACGGAGAAGCCGAGCCGCTCATGACACGGCGAAGGCCATGCCTGGCAGGCCCTGTTCCGGGGTCAGCCTGCCGGGTTCTCCCGGGGTATGGAGGATGGCACGCGCGCACAGTCTGGGCCGGAACAGGAGAGGCCCGTCTGCCTGGCCTGCGTCGGGCAAAGACCAGGTGTATAAGCCGATGGTGAAGTCGCCTGGAGGGCAGCGGGAGTCCGAGGGGGCCGTAGTACCGCTGATCGGCGTGCAGCAGAACGCGCCGGGAGGGAAGGGCCCTCACTTTGATCACGCTTCTGGCGAAGGTAAGCATCAGGGCATGACCGGGGCGTCCCGGTCCAATTCCCCCGGCGGGTCACAGCCTGCCGTGGCGGGTCTCGTGCCGCCGCCGGCTCCCGGTAACGTGCGGGCGAGCCCAGTGAACGTGCGAGAACTTCAAAGGAAGCTATGGGCTGCGGCCAAGCAGTCCCCGGAGCGCCGGTTCCACGCCCTTTACGACCGTATCTGCAGGGGTGACGTCCTGTGGGAGGCGTGGTGCCGCGTGCGGGCTAACCGGGGAGCCGCCGGGGTGGACAGGATCACCCTGGATTACGTGCAGGAGGAGTACGGGGTTCAGCGCTTGCTGGCTGAGCTTGCGGCTGACCTGCGCGAGGGCAGTTACCGTCCCGCGCCCGCCAGGCGCGTGGACATCCCGAAACCAGATGGCAGCAAGCGGCCGCTCGGCGTGCCGTCCTCGTTCGGGTTCCGGCAGAAGCGGTCCGCGACGCAGGCGATGGAGCGGCTGAGAACCGGGTTCATCGAGGGCCGTTGCTTTGTCGTGGAATTCGACATCCGGAATTTCTTCGGCGAGATCAGCCATGAGCGGCTGCTCGCGGAGATGGAGCGCCGGATCTCGGACCGGCGGGTGCTGAAGCTGGTCCGTAAGTGGCTGCGGGCGGGGGTGATGGTGGACGGGAGCCTTGAGCGGACGGTCGCCGGGACTCCTCAGGGCGGGGTCATCTCCCCGTTGCTGGCCAACATCTACCTGCACGTCCTGGACCGCGAGCTTGCCCGCAGGGATGTGGGCGAGCTGGTGCGCTACGCCGATGACGGCGTGGTGCTGTGCCGCAGCGCGGCGCAGGCCGGGGCGGCCCTGGACGCCGTGGGAGAGATCCTCGGTTCGCTGGGGCTGCGGCTGCACCCGGGCAAGACGAAGGTAGTCGGCCTGCGGGAAGGCCGGGAAGGGCTGGATTTCCTCGGGTGCCATTTCCGCGCTCGCATGTCCGGGCGGCTGTGGGAGCAGAGGCGGATTGTCCGCTATTACCTGCACCGGTGGCCGTCTCAGCGGGCGATGAAGCGGCTCCGGGAGAAGGTCCGTGCCAGGACCGGCAGCAACCGCGCGGGACGGGACATCCGCGAGGTGATCGCGGACCTGAACCCGGTCCTGCGCGGCTGGGGGAACTACCTCCGCACCGGGAACGCCGCCGTGAAGTCCACCCAGGCAGACGACTACGTGGTATGGCGACTCCACAGGCTGATGAAAGCCAAGCGGGGTCGCAACCTGCGAGCCGGGCAAGCCAAGACGTGGACAGAAGACTGGTTCAACGGGCACGGGCTCTACCGGCTCCGCGGCACGATCCGCTATCCGAGGGCAGCGTAACCATGTCAAGAAGATCATCGGTAAGCCGTATGCGGGAAAACCGCACGTACGGAATTGAAAGGGGGAAGGGGAAACGGGCCACAAGGCACCGCGCCCCGGACTACCAATGAGTACCTTCGCGCTGTCGGACGAGCATGAGGCGCTGCGGGAAGCCGTGCGCGCGCTAGCGGAAGACAAGATCGCGCCGCGCGCGGCGGACATCGACCGGACCGCGGAGTTCCCGTGGGACGTGTACGAGGCGCTGGTGAAGGCCGACTTCCACGCGGTGCACATCCCCGAGGCCTACGGCGGTGCCGGCGGCGACGCCCTGGCGGCCGCGCTGGTGATCGAGGAGGTCGCCCGTGCCTGTGCGACGTCCTCGCTGATCCCTGCGGTGAACAAGCTCGGCACGATGCCGCTCATGCTCGGCGCGTCCGAGGAGGTCAAGCAGCGCTACCTGCCCCCGGTGGCGCGCGGCGAGGGGATGTTCTCCTACGCGCTGTCCGAGCCGGAGGCGGGCTCGGACGCGGCCGCGATGCGCACCCGCGCGGTCCCGGTCTCCGGCGGCTACCTGCTCAACGGCGTGAAGCGGTGGATCACCAACGCCGGGGTGTCGAAGTACTACACGGTCATGGCGGTGACCGACCCGGACGCGGGCGCCAACGGCATCACCGCGTTCGTGGTGGAGGACGGCGACGCCGGCTTCAGCCTCGGCGCACCCGAGCACAAGCTGGGCATCAAGGGGTCGCCGACCCGCGAGCTCTACTTCGACAACTGCGAGATTCCCGAGTCCCGCCGCGTCGGCGACGAGGGCGAGGGGTTCAAGATCGCGCTGCGCACCCTGGACCACACGCGGGTCACCATCGCGGCGCAGGCTCTCGGCATCGCGCAGGGCGCGCTTGACTACTCGCTCGGCTACGTGAAGGAGCGCAGGCAGTTCGGCAAGGCGATCGCCGGCTTCCAGGGGCTGCAGTTCATGATCGCCGACATGGCGATGAAGCTGGAGGCGGCCAGGCAGCTCACCTACGCCGCGGCGGCCCGCTCCGAGCGCGCCATGCACGGCGAGAAGGTGCCCGACCTGACGTTCTTCTCCTCGGCATGCAAGACCATGGCCTCCGACGTCGCGATGTCGGTCACCACCGACGCGGTCCAGCTGCTCGGCGGCTACGGCTACGTGAACGACTACCCGGTCGAGCGGATGATGCGCGACGCCAAGATCACCCAGATCTACGAGGGCACCAACCAGATCCAGCGCGTGGTGATGGCGCGGCAGCTGCTTAAGGGCTGATATTCGGGCGCTGACCTGGGATTTCTCGGGTGCGTCTTGTTTTGGACGGGCCGTCTGGCTGACGAGTCGGGCGGCCCGTTCTCATGTCCTTATTGCCCGGTTGATGCCGGTTGTTTCCCGTCATTTCCCGACCCCGTGCTGAATCGGTGCTGACCCCTGGCATCGCTGGGGATGCTAGACGGCTGATACCTGTTTCGCGTCCCTGACTGCCGCAGGCATCCAGCGGTCGGCACGTCGGCCGGGAGGCATAGGGCGAGGGTGCTTGGTGGGACACTGGCAATGGGCAGAAGGAGGTATCGGCGTTGTCGTCAGCACCTGTCGCCGCCGCATCGAGTGTCGGGCTAATTCGTAGGCGGAACGAGGATTCCGCCTATGCGGGTCGCTGGCTTTGCGCGGTGGCCGATGGCATGGGCGGCCACGCTGCCGGTGATGTCGCGAGCGCGACGGTAATCGAGGCCATTCGGGCTTTCGATGTAGGCGCAAGTGACCCTGGGCAGCTCACGACGATCCTCGGGGCAGCGGTTCAGGAGGCGAATAAGCAACTTGCCGAGAGGGTCCAGGCTGACCCGGGCCTGGCGGGCATGGGTTCGACGCTGACCGCGATGCTCTGGTCAGGCCGTCATGTCGCGGTCGCGAACGTCGGCGACTCCCGTGCCTACCTGCTGAGGGATCGGGTGCTCCGGCAGATCACCGAGGACCATGTCCTCGCCAACCTGGTGGCCAGCCCTATGCCAGCGCAGACTGCCGCTTACCTGGTGCGATACCTGGATGCGCGGCCTGGGTGTTCCCCAGACCTGACCCTGCGCGCCGCGCGTCCCGGCGACCGGTACCTGATCTGCTCCGACGGGCTGAGCGGCGTGGTCAGTCCGGAAGTCATCCGCGACGCGCTGACCGATGCCGGCGACCTGGACCAGGCGGTTGCGGAGCTGATCCAGCTCGCGCACGAGGCCGGCGCCCCGGACAACGTCACGCTGATCGCCATCGACGTGCCCGGCGGGGTCTGGCAGGAGCGGCA
>Ga0335078_10005787_pt1 | contig 18278 bp, 14 predicted proteins | sample Lox_Sample_32_FD_206711 | JGI IMG/M metagenome (GOLD analysis project Ga0335078, IMG submission 206711) | Soil microbial communities from Loxahatchee National Wildlife Refuge, Florida, United States - Lox_Sample_3.2 | ecosystem: Environmental > Terrestrial > Soil > Wetlands | place: USA... | reverse complement strand
CTGTTCCTACCGGGGCTTCGTCACATCCCCCGCCCAACACGCCGCTCATGATCAGATCGCAACACCCCGTCACGAATCGTGATTCAACCCCTCAAACGATCTTGGAACGGCCGTGCGCCGGCGACGATGGAGTCATCAGGAAGGAGAAGCCAGGCCAATGGCCGAGCATACGGAGGGGCCACGCGTTATCCGCTGCAAAGGCTCTTGGCTCGAGATAGGCCGGCAATACGGTGAGGAACTCCGCGCCGATATTGCGCATGCTTTTCGTGCAATAGAGGAGCTGGTGGTGGCGGCAGGACACGACCGCATGAGCCTCAAAGCCCGTATCAATGACTACATCCCTTGCGCTCAGAAACTTCCGGCCAGATGGGATGAGCTGGCCGGGGTCGCGCAGGGATCGTGTCTCGCGATCGAAGACGTACCGCTGATGCAGATGCTCGAGGACCTGCTCGATGTTGACGCTTGCACCACCGCTGGCCGGGCCGGCTTTCTTCTCCACGCCGAGATGTGGTTTGCAAGTCACACCGACTATGCCGTCTTGATCTCCGAGCCCGTCGGCGGACCGCCGGTGATCACTGTCAGCTGTATCGGGTTTCTGACGGGCGTGGGCCTGAACGGCAGTGGATTCGCCATGGGCGTGCAGTCAACTTCTTCACGCGATGTGAGGGTCGGAGTCCCGCGTGCGATGGTCAGCAGAAGCGCACTCTGCGCCTTGTCGGCCGCCGAGGCGGTACGGGAAGCGACGCGACATCACCGCTCAGGTGGCAACGGGTTCGTCATCGTCACCCCCGCGGGCGTGCGGGTTGTCGAGACCTCGGCGGCCATCGACGATGTCACCGAGGAGCGGCCTTGGGGTGCCCATACCAACCACTACATCTCAGACAAGTTCCAAACGGTTGCGGACAGTGCAGGAGAGTCTGTCCAGCGCCTGGAGGAAGCTGTGGCGATGCTGGGCGGCGTCAGTGACCGCGAGCTGATGGAGCGTGCCCGGCTTCTTGTTCAGAGTCCAGGTTTTGTCCCCCGCAGCCCCGACCGCAGTGTGGTGACGGCGTTCGTCATGCTGGCCGACCTCGAGGCCGGTTCGGTGCAAACCGCGCCAGGCGGGGGCGGAAGGGGCCCGTGGGTACGCGTGACTCTGCCCTAGACAGCATGGCGTGGCCGACCTGCCGGGCAGCGTGGTCCCCTCATACGGGATGGCCAGGGCCCGGACGTCGCGGCGCCCTAGGGCCAGGGCCGCCCGGAAGCAGGACCGGGCCTGGCCGGACAGCTGGCGGATCCCCGGATCGGCGGGGTCTCCGTGCAGGTAGAACTCGGCCGCGCGGTAAGTAGTTGGCCGCGCGCAGGTACGCCTCCCGTGCGCTGACCCCGTGACCGCGCTCGCGGCACCGATCGGCGATGCCGAGCGTTCGCGAGCGCCGAACGCGGCCTGCCTCGCTGCTGCCAGCTCCTCGTAGCTGCCAGGCGGTCGGCCATGTCCAAGGGCGCCGGCGGACGCCGCCCGAGCTGTCTCACATGCGAACCTCCACCGGCACAGGAGCGGCGCTGAGAGCCGTCGCCGGCCAGCTCGATGACGGGATATCTCGTAAGACCCGCCCGGTGCCGCGTCGCGGTGACCGGGCCTTCAGTGGGACGCTGCGTCACTTGTCGAGGCAGGCCTGGCGCGGCGTTCGATCGTCGAGAGCTTGGTGTGGCCGGATGCGGTTGCAGATGCCGCGGAAGCGGGCGGTCTCCATCGCTGGCGCGCCGCCGTCGATCGGGGCGCGGGTGCTGCCGACAACAGCACCCTCAGCACGACAAGCCCGCGTCGCGGCAGAGCTAGCGCGCGTTATGCCGCAGGCGCGCATATCTGTCCGGCGCAGCAGCTATCTGTCCGGCGCAGCAGCCCGGTCGTCGCAGCGCACCCGGAGCAGCGCACCCGGAAACCGGCTCAGCGGGCCGACCGCCCGAGCAGCTTCTCGATACTCCGGCGCTCGCGCTTGGTCGGACGGCCCGCGCCGCGATCCCGGACAGCCACCGGGACAGCCTCCTCGCGGGGCGGAGGGGGAGGGCTGTTGTCGATGTAGCATGCAGCGGCAACGGATGCGCTGACACGCTTGGAGATAACCTGCTGGACAACCACGACGCGTTCACGTCCTTCGCCGCGCAGCCGCACCTCATCACCCGCCCGTATGGCATACGCAGGCTTGACGCGGACCCCATTGACCCTGACGTGCCCGGCCCGGCAGGCAACGGATGCGGCCGAGCGGGTCCTGGCCAGCCGCACCGACCAGATCCAGCTGTCCACCCGCCCTGCCTGATCACCTGCCACCCGGCAACTGTAGTGCGATACGCGCTCGCCGGCTGCGCTCATCCTGACGTCTTCCGCGAAAGGCCCGCGGTCAGAGAGCGGTGCGGACCGGTTCGCAGGAGTTCTGCGCGATACGCCCGAAGGAACGCTCACCGGCTAAGACTCTACGCCGCCAGGGACTGAGCGACCCTGTCCGCGACAGATGAGTGCTGTCAACGATTATGTCGGCGGCACGGCTGCCCGGGGGGCCGAGATTTCGCGTGCCGTTGACGATTTTGCGTGTGAGTGTGCCCGTCAGGGCGGAAGGGACGACGGCTGCCGGGACTCGCGGACGGGAATTCCGAGCTGCCGGGCAGGCGGACGGCCGCCAATGCTGAGAGGCTTCCCGGCGCGGACCTGCCGCACGCAGGCTTATCGTGATGAGGCATGCCAGCGCCATCCCAGCGCGGCCAGCGCGGCCAGCGCGGCGCCCGCAGCGACCCATCGCGCGGCCCTGTCCGGCCGGTGCCGCTGTGACGGCGCCTCCGGCAGCTCCGGGGCCACGCCGAGGCGGCGAGCCAGGCCCTGGCCACCCTCGCGCATCAGCTCGTCATGGTTCCAGCTGAACACCGGCCGGGCAACCGGCGCCACCAGGTTCATCCACCGCCGGGTGGTACGGACGTCCCAGTCGCAGCGGACCAGCGTGCCGCCATCGGCGGCGGTGAGCGTCCAGCGGCCGGTGCCATCCAGCTCGCCGACGGCCCGGGCCTCCAGCCTCGACGGCGGTTGCACGCAGGTCACCTGCACATCAAAGCCGAGCGTATAGGGCAGCCGGGTCCGGAACAGCAGGCGCAGGCGCCTGCCAGCCCCGTCAGCAGCACCAGGTTCACGCTCGTCCACGCCGATGACGTATTTCCACCAGCCCGGCCAGCGCTCGGCGTGGTAAATCTCCTCCCACACCCGCTCGATGGGCGCCTGAATCTGCCACGTGCTGACGAAGTGATACCCAGCCATGCCCCTCCTGCCTTCCTCAGCGGGAGCCTTCCCGGCCCCGGTTTCGATCCGCCCGGGCCAGCCGCGCGCTGATGCTGGCCGCAGGCCCTCCCGTGGATCTTCGCCATGACGCTCCCCCGCCAGTACGTCACCGCCGGCCGCGCCGGATCACTCCCCGCCATCAGCCCGGCCACCTGAGGCATCCGCCAGCCTGCGCTCACGATCCAGCACCCAGCCAGATCCGCCACCCAAGTACCTGGCAGCCCCTACCGGACTCGCACACCATGCGGCATGCATGAGCGGGCACCCGGCGCGCTACCCGTTGAGGATCTGCTCCCTCAGGATGTCTGCGTGCCCGCAGTGCTGGGCGAGTTCGCGCAGTACGTGAAGGTACACCCAGCGCAGCGGGAGCGGGCCGCGCCAGTAGCCGTAGACCCTGTCGTCCAGCCCCAGGGATGACGTCGCACGCCGTGATGACTCGCATGCCTCGCGGTGTGCTTGCCGGACGCTGGCGATGGTGTCGCCGTCATGAAGAATGAACGACTCGCCCGAGGTCGCGGGGATACCGATCTCAGCACGTGACCGGCCTGTGACAGCTTCGTCAAACCAGACCTTCTCCACGAAGGTCGCGTGCTTCACCAGGCCCAGCAAGGTGGTCCGGGAAGGCACCAGCGACTGGCGCGCCTGCTCCTCGGTCAGCCCGTCCAGGCAGCGGTTGAGTCCACTGCGGTGCTCGTCGAGGAACGCCTCGAACTGGGCGCGGGCTGGCTGATTGATGACATCCTCAGCGAACGTCGCTGGAAGGGAGGGCATAAGCGAAGCATTTCAGGAGCGCCGCCCACGAGGAAGTACCGCTCACCGGCAGAAGCGGCTACGCAGTGCGGGATGGTGAACTACGGGCTACCGCATTGCGGTGCCGGGACCGGGCGTTACCACCTGCCCGGTGGCAGCCGTCAGACGGCGAGAGCCTGGACGGGCCGCTGGCGCCCGGGCGGGCGGGATCGGGCCCGGGGATGGAACGGCATGTCCCGTGCTGGAACGTCTTCACGGTGGAGGGGGAAGGAACCGGCACCCAGGAAAGGACAGCGGTGACCATGTGCGCTAGCGGGACAGATAGGCTCCCGGCCCGGTGGCCGGCGGGTCACCTGGCCCGGAGGGGGGCAGGGGCGAGGCGCCGGCTGGGCCTGTCCTGGCTGCCTGCCGCACGCGGCGGTCAGCGCCGCGGAAACGGGAGGCGGGCCCGGTGACGTCCGTATCGCAAGGGCGGGCCGAGCTGCGGCAGTCGGCAGCGAACCTGCTCCAGCTCCCGATTCTGATCGCGGCCGCCGTGCTCGCCATGGTCATCAGGCAGCTGTTCGTGCACCCGCCGAGCGCCATCATCTTCGGCGTCTGCGCCGGGCTGGCGGCCCTGGACATCGTCTTGGCCGTGTACCTGCTGCGCACCATGGGATCGACCCTGGTCGTGACCGCGGACGAGATCACCGTCACCAGGCGGCCCGGGCGGGGCAAGGGCCCGCCCCGTCAGCAGGTCATCCGGCGCGCCGCCGGCAGCATGCTCAGCTTCCGCATGGCCGGCAACGGCCCGATCGGCTCGCAGTACACCGGCTACGTGCTGAAGCTGCGCGACAATGCCACCGGCCAGGAGGTGTATGCGGGGGCGTTCGGCCGCCGCAAGGTCCAGCGGGCCTGCCAGTCGCAAGGATGGTCGTTCTCCTGACCGGCCCAAGCCGCCACGCCCGGGGGCTGGCGCCCGCCGGGCCACGTCCGGCCAGCGCCGCCGCCGCTGCCCGGGATGCTGGAAGAAGGCGGGCACGCCGCCGGAGGCCGCGTTGCGGGTGGTCTGGTTGCCGTCGAGGATCAGCGATTCCGGGGCAGGGACAAAGCTGCTCATCATCTGCCTCTGCGGCCCATACTCGTCATCGTGGATGATTTCCCGCCGCTCCAGTCCTGCCTGCGGCCTGGTGAGCGGCTGCTGTGGCGCGGCCAGCCGGACCCGAAGGTGCGGTTCACCGCGGCGGATCTCCACCTGATCCCCATCAGCATCCTGTGGTGCGGTTTCGCGATGCGGTACGCCTAAGTCATCAAGCCTCCAGATCCGGTCGTTCAGGGGGCGAAAAAGTCGATGAGCAGTTGCGTGACGCGCTCGGATTCGTCGTGGTGCACCCAGTGCGAGGCGTCGGGCAGGCGCTCGACACGGTCCAGGCCGGGTACGTCGTCGTGGTCGGGCTCGGCTAGGTCTTCGCCGAGGTAGCGATCGCGCTCCCCCCAGATGACCAGGGTGGGCGCCTTGACCGGGCGAAGCGCCGCTTCGGCCTTCTTCGGCGACTGCCGCACCGAGGACCGGTAGTAGTTGATCATCCCGGTGGCCGCGCCTGGCTGGGACCAGGCCTCGAGGTAGCGGTCGGTTTCCTCCGGCGTGAGGGCCGGCCGGGCGTCGCGCAGGAAGTGCCGGAAGAAATGCCAGTGGTCGGCGTGCACGACGGTTTCGGGCAGGTCGGGGAGATCGAAGAAGAAGAAGTACCAGGACCTGCGGAGCTGGCCCGGGTGGTGCAGTCCCTGCGATAGCTTCCGCGGGTGGGCCGCGTTGAGGATGGCCAGGCGGTCCACGACCTCGGGGTGGCTCATCGCGGTGGCCCAGGCGACGGTTCCGCCCCAGTCGTGCCCGACCAGCATCGCGGACTCGGCACCGCGTTCGCGGATGAGACCGCGGATGTCGGCAACCAGCGCGCCGGTGTCGTAGGCCGCGACGCCGTCCGGCCGCGAGGACAGGTTGTAGCCGCGCATGTCGGGCGCCACGACGCGGAATCCCGCCGCCGCGAGCGGCTGGATCTGCCGCCGCCAGCCGTACCAGAACTCGGGGAAGCCGTGCAGCAGGACGACCAGCGGCCCGTCGCCGGCCTCGACGTAATGCAACCGCACGTCGCCGACCTCGGCGTAGCCCTCGCGAAGCTCGCCGGGCACGTTCGGCGGCCCGGAAACGGAGCCGGGGCCTTCGGGAGCGGTGGACGACGAAGGCATGGGGGCCTCCTTCTGTAGATTGGCGTTGCTTGACGATCGCGCCTCGGCTGGGTGCTTCGAGCCCGTGGAGAACCCTGGTCGGCACACGTGCGGGAGGACGCGTGGGCCCCGGTGGGGAACCACGGATCTGCGATCAGCCCGCGGTGCCTACGGCTTTTCGCGCGGCGTGGTGGAGGTCTCTGCGGGAGGTAATGCCCAGTTTGGCGAACACCTTGCGGAAGTGCCATTCGACGGTGCGGGTGCTGATGAATAGTTCGGCGGCAATCTCGGGGTTGGTGCGTCCGTCCCGGGCCAGCCGGACGATGTGCTCCTCCTGCGGGGTGAGCTTGCTGTAGGTGTCGACCTCGCGTTTGCGGACCTTCTCGCCGGTGGCGAGCAGTTCCCTGCGCGCGCGCTCGGCGAAGGCGTCGGCGCCGATCGCGGCGAGCAGGCGGTAGGCGGCGCGCAGCTGGCGGCGGGCGTCGAGCCGCCGGTTCTCGCGACGGAGCCACTCGCCGTAGAGCAGGTGGGCCCGGGCAAGATCGGGCCGCAGTGGTGTGCGACCCAGCCGCTCGACCGCCTCGGCGTAGCACTGCTCGGCCTCCTGGCCTTCGCTAACCAGCGCTCGCGAGCGCGCCTCCAGGCCCTTCCCCCAGTCGGAACCCTCAATGGTGGTCATGGCCGACAGCCGGTCCAGCGCCTGTCTGGCCAGGTCCGCCCGTCCGGTTCTCACGGCGGCCTCGATCAGTTCGGGCAGAACCAGCTGTGTGCTCAAGGGCTGGTAGGTTTCCTCGGTGGCCGGCTCCGCCGCGGCCAGCGCCTCCGCGTAGCGCCCGAGGCCGTTGTGGAGGACCGCTGCGGACGAGTTGACCAGCTGGACGGCCAATCCCTCCCCGCGGGCCATCGAGTCCTCAGTGGTCGCCGTGAAGAGCGGTACCGCTTTCGCAGGCCGGCCCCGGTACCCGGCGAGCAGCAGATCACAGGTGGCAGCCTGCCGGATCCCGGTCACCTCGTTGACCACGTCCTTCTCTGCGGCCAGCGACGTCGCTGTCTCGAAGTCGCCGCACTGCGTGGCCACCGACCCCCGTCCGTTCAAGGCGATGGACAACGGGGCGAGGGCGCCCGAGGCGCGGGCGAAATCGACGTGCCGGGTGCTCAACAGAACCCAGCTGTCGAAATCCCACACGCCCATGGTCGCCATCTGGGCGAGAATCCCCCATTGCAGCCAATCTTCACCGGACACCTGGTCACCGAGAAATGCGGCCACTGCTCGCCGAAGAACCGGCTCTGCTGCCGCACGCCCCTGGACGATCATCGTCGTCAGACCGTCGAGGAGGAGGTCACAAGGCCGCGGAGCCCCCGCTGGCGGCGGGGCCGCTCGTGCCGCCCGGGAAACCTCCAGCAGAAGCCCGCCGGGTCCGGCGAGAGGGCCGGCGAGGTGGGACGCCACCCAGGCGTAAAGGTAGGTCTCCCGGGCGAGCTCCGCATCGAGTGGTTCGAGTCTCCTGGCCGCCCGCAGCAGCAGAACGGGCGCCTCGCGTCCACTGACGGATGCCCACTCAATCTGTCCTCGGAGTTGCTCCACGCGGGCCCGCTGGAGATCGTCGGCCGCGTGGGCTTCGGCCTGGGCCAGCAGGCCTAGCGCGATGCCGAACGCGCCGGCCTGCAGGTTCGCGAGGGCTGCGGCCAGGGCCCGGTCGGCGCGCCGTCCCGGCTCGGCGGTCAACGCCACCGACCGCTGGAGGAAGGCCGCCGAGGCCGCTACCCCGGCGCGGGCCTGGATCTTGGCCGCCGCCTGTTCGAGCGCGGCGGCAACGTCTTCGTCCGGTTCGGCGGCCGCGGCAGCCAGGTGCCACACCTGGCGCTCCGGATCGGTCTGGGCATCCGTCGCCGCGGCGAGCGTCAGGTGGGCGGCACGGCGCTCCTCCGGGGACCCGGCCACATAGGCAGCCGACCGCACCAGGGGATGGCGGAACCGTACGTGGGAGCCGATATTCAGCAGCTGCTCCGCATCGGCCGCGGCCGCCGCATCAGGTCCCAGCCCCAGCGTCTGTGCGGCACGCCACAACAGCGTGGCGTCCCCGGTGGGGTCGGCCGCCGCTAGCAGCATGAGCTGCTGGGCCGGCCCGGGCAGCACCCGAACCCGGCGCAGGTAGTGATCCTGGAGCCGGCCCTGGAGATGGCCAGGCAGGCTTGCCTGGGGCAGGGCGGCGAAACCGCCAGCCAGTTCGGCTTCGCTCATCCCTCTGGCCAGCTCCAGCAGCCCCAGCGGGTTTCCCCCGGTCTCCGCGACGATCCGGTCGCAAACCCGCTGGTCCAGGTGACCAGGAACCGCGGCCGTCAGCAAGGCCCGCGCGTCCTCGTCGGTAAGCCCTTCGACGGTCAGCGCCGGCAGGCCGGGAAATAGCCGCTCGCCGGCCGCTTCCCGGACAGCGAACAGCAAGCCAACCGGTTCAGCCAGCAGCCGTCGTCCGACGAACCCGAGCACCTGGGACGAGGCTTCATCCAGCCACTGGGCGTCATCGACCAGGCAGACCAGCGGCCGCTCGGCGGCATGCTCAGCCAGCAGGCTCAGCACCGCCAGGCCCAGAACGAACCGGTCCGGAGCAAGCCCCGCCGCCAGCCCGAACGCCACTCGCAACGCGCGCTGCTGCGGCTCAGGCAGTGCGGCCAGGCAGCTTAGCATCGGCGTACAGAGCTGGTGCAGCGCCGCGAGCGGCAGATCCATCTCGAATTCCACGCCGTCGACCTGAACGAGCCGGCAGCCAGATGCCTGGCGCGCGCAGTAGCGCATCAGCGCAGTCTTACCGACGCCTGCCTCACCCCGAAGGACGAGTACCGCGCTCTCGCCACCACGGACACGGTCCAGCAGGCCGTCAAGGACCTGGCGTTCGCGAGCACGCCCCCTGAAGGCCGACGTCCTCGGTTCGGCCATGGCGTAACGATAAAGCCCGTGACCGGGGCAAGGGAACACCCTGGCTCGACGCGGCGTGATGCCATCCAGGCTCGTGCCATGAACACCGCGCTCTACGGGTCGCCTGAGGGTCGCGTGGCAATCGTCACCGGAGGGTCCCGCGGCGTTGGCCGGGCGACGATCCGCCGCCTGGCGGCCCGCGGCTACGCCGTCGTCGTCAACTACCTCCACGACCAGCATGCGGCCGAGTCGGCCGTCGAAGCGATCCTCGCGTGCAACGGCAACGCCGTGGCCGTCCGCGCCGACATCGCTGACGATCTGGACGTGAAGAGGCTCTTCGCCGAGACGACCGCGGCGTTCGGCGGCATCGACGTCGTCGTCCACGCCGCCGGCGGCCGGATCACCGCGTCTGCAGTAACCGAGGTCGACCTCGACGAGTTCGATGCGCTGGTCCGGATCAACACGCGGGCCACCTTCGTCGTCAACCGAGAGGCAGCCCGTCACCTTCGCAACGGCGGTGCGATCGTCAACCTGTCCAGCTCAGCGGGCGGTTCATCACTGAGGGCCCACGGCCTCTACGCGGCAACCAAGGCCCCCACAGACGTGCTGACCCGAGCGCTCGCGCTAGAGCTGCGTGAGCGCAACATCGCCGTCAACGCGGTGTCACTCGAAGTCCACAAGCCGTGCGCACCCAACCAGGTCGCAGACGTCATCGCATACCTGCTCAGCGAGCATGGCCACGGCCTCACCGGCCAGGTGCTCCGGATCGGCGATCCCGGAACGCGGCCGCAGGTTTTCCGCGAAACCAGGTAATCCTGGGGCAGATGTACCTGTACGTTCCGGTCAGGCCAGAGCCGTTCCCACGATGTGCTCGAAGATGAGGTTCGTCTCGGTGGTTGCCACGTCGCGGGAGGCGCTCAGGTTCTTGACCACGAAGTCCCGCAGGTCGTCGGGTGACTTGGCGGCCAGGTGGATCTGGAAGTCGTTGACGCCGCCCAGGAAGAACACGTTCAGCACGCCGGGCAGCGCGGCAAACCGCTGCGAGAAGGAGCCGATGCGGGCGCGCGCATGGGCCTGCAGGCGCACCGACACGATCGCCTGCAGCGGCCTGCCCAGCGCCTCGGGGGCCAGTTCGGCATGAAAGCCCCGGATGACGCCGGCGTCCTGGAGGCGGCGCACCCGCATCAGGCAGGTGGACGGCGCCACTCCTGCCTGAGCGGCAAGGACGTTGTTCGGGGTGCGAGCATCGGCCGCCAGGATGCGGAGGATCTCGCGGTCCACCGCGTCTAGCCTGACGTCCTCGCGAACCCGCGGCCGAACCTTCTTCGCCGCAGCTGTCCCGGTCACCGTCATTGCCTAATTCTGTCACAAGTTACCGGGTACTTGCCGAACTCTGTTCGGTATTAGCAGACAACTGCCGAATCAACCACGCACACTTCCGGTAACACAACTGGAGGAATCATGAAGATCGGCGTCCCTGCAGAGGTCAAGAACCACGAGTACCGGGTGGCCATCACCCCAGCCGGGGTCAGGGAACTCGTGCTGCACGGACATGAGGTCTTCGTCCAGGCCGAGGCCGGCCTCGGCTCGTCGATCACCGACACCGAGTACCAGACCGCCGGCGCCCGGGTGCTCGCCACCGCGGGCGACGTGTGGGACACCGGCGACTTGATCCTCAAGGTCAAGGAACCCATCGCCGAAGAGTACGACCGGATGCGCGAAGGCCAGGTGCTCTTCACCTACCTCCACCTCGCCGCCGACAAGCGGCTCACCGAAGAGCTCATTGCCCGTAAGGTCACGGGCATCGCGTACGAGACCGTGCAGACCCCGAACGGCGCGCTCCCCCTGCTCGCCCCGATGTCGGAGGTGGCCGGCCGGCTCGCGCCCCAGGTCGGCGCCGCCACCTTGATGAAGGCACACGGTGGCCGCGGCGTCCTCATGGGAGGAGTCCCCGGAGTCTACGCCGCCAAGGTCGTCGTGATCGGCGCTGGCGTCTCCGGGCTGAACGCCGCCGCCATCGCGGCCGGCATGCAGGCCGAGGTGCTCCTGCTCGACCTCAACATCGACCGCCTCCGCGCAGCCGACCAGATCTACCGCGGCCAGATACAGACCGTCGCCAGCAACGCCTTCGAGATCGAGCGCGCGGTGCTCGAGGCCGACCTGGTCATCGGCGCCGTACTGATCCCGGGCGCCAAGGCGCCGACCCTGGTCACCAACGAGCTTGTCTCGGCGATGAAGCCCGGCTCCGTCCTGGTGGACATCTCCATCGACCAGGGCGGCTGCTTTGAGGACTCACACCCGACCACCCACGCCAGCCCGACCTACAAGGTCCACAACTCGGTCTTCTACTGCGTCGCCAACATGCCCGGCGCCGTGCCGAACACCTCGACCCACGCCCTCACCAATGTCACCCTGCCTTACGCGGTCGCTCTCGCGGACAAGGGCTGGCGTCAGGCCTGCACCGGCGACGCCAGCCTCGCCCTCGGCGTCAACACCCACGGCGGCCACCTGGTCAACGCCGCCGTCGGCGAAGCGACCGGACTGGACACCGTCACCCTCGAGGACGTGCTGGCCAGCCGCTGAGGGGTTGGCCTGCGGCCCCTCGCTGTCACCGCCAGCGAGAGTCACCAGCGTGGTGTCTGAGTTCCCAGACATTAGGATGAGGCGGTGGGAGTAGTCCCGGCGGCCGCACAGGCGTTGGCCGTGTTGCAATACCTCGGCACGCAAGCCCAGCCCACTGCCGCAGCGGCCATCAGCCGTGACCTTGACCTACCAAGATCCACGACCTACCACTTGCTCGACACGCTGGTCCGGGCCGGATTCGTCGTCCACGTGGCCGAGGAGCGGCGTTACGCCCTCGGCGTTGCCGTGTACGAACTGGCTTCCGGCTACAGCCGACAGACGTCGCTTCAGCGGCTGGCGCGAATGCCGCTGGCTGTCCTGGTGGACAGTGTGGGCCAGACCGCGCACCTGGTGATCATGCACGGACGCGACGTCATCTACGTCATCGAGGAGCGCGCGGCCGGCCGCCCTCCCCTGATCACCGACGTCGGCGTGCGGCTGCCGGCCCACCTGACGGCCAGCGGCCGGGCGATGCTCGCACGGCTGCCCCGGGCACAGGTGCGCGCGCTCTACTCGGAACCCGGGTCCTTCGTGCTGCGCAACGACCTGGGGCCGAGGTCGTTCGGCGCGCTCAGGCAACTCCTGGTCGAGACGCGCCGCCGGGGATTCGCGTCCGAGGACGGCGAGGTGACGCCCGAGTTCGCTTCGGTCGCGGTGGCCGCCAGCGACCGCACCGGTTACCCGGTCGCGGCCGTGGCCGTGACGTTCCCGAGCGCGGAGGTCGACGGGAAGGGACGCGAGCGCCTCGCCGCACGCGTGGCCAGGACCGCCGCCGAACTCAGCCGCCGGCTGGGTAGCCCGCCGCAGCCGCCAGGAAAGGGCACCCCGTTACAGGGGCCGCGCATGAATCTGTAATCCCAGACAGTGACGGCTCCGGAGGAGGTCACAAACGACCGCCCGCGCCGCACCATGGAGTTATGAACGAGATCGCAATCGGCGTCGAGGCGCTGACCGAACCGCAGGTGCTCGCCGTCGCACGTCATGACGCGCAGGTGCGGCTGAATGACGAGGCACGCAAGGCCATCGTCGCGAGCCGGGATGTCGTCGAGGCGCTGGCCGGCGATCCTGAGCCGCATTACGGCATCTCCACCGGGTTCGGCGCGCTGGCCACCAGGCAGATAGCACCGGACGACCGCACGGCCCTGCAGCGCAGCCTCATCCGCTCGCACGCGGCGGGCTCCGGCCCGGAGGTCGAGCGCGAGGTCGTCCGCGCGCTGATGGTGCTGCGCCTGTCGACGCTGGCCACCGGCCGCACCGGCGTGCGCCTGCAGACCGCCGAGACGTACGCGGCGATGCTCAACGCGGGCATCACGCCCGTCGTGTACGAGTTCGGGTCGCTGGGCTGCTCGGGTGATCTCGCTCCGCTGGCCCACTGCGCGCTGGCCGCGATGGGCGAGGGCACCGTGCGCGCCGGCGGCCAGGTGCTGCCCGCGGCCGACGCGCTCGCCGCGGCCGGTATCACGCCGGTCGTGCTGCGCGAGAAGGAGGGCCTGGCCCTCACCAATGGCGTGGACGGCATGCTCGGCATGCTGACGCTCGCCACCGGTGACCTCGCCCTGCTGTTCCGCACGGCCGACCTGGCCGCCGCCATGAGCGTCGAGGCCCAGCTCGGGACCGATGCGGTGTTCGCCGCGGACCTGCAGGCGCTGCGCCCGCACCCCGGCCAGGCCGACAGCGCCGCCAACCTGCGAGCACTGCTGGCCGGCTCCGCCATCATGGCCAGCCACCGCAGCCCGCAGTGCACCCGCGTGCAGGACGCCTACTCGCTGCGCTGCTCGCCGCAGGTGCACGGGGCCGGCCGCGACACGCTCGCGCACGCCCGCCTGGTGCGCGACCGCGAGCTCGCGAGCGCCGTCGACAACCCCGTCGTCACGCTCGACGGCCGGGTGGAGAGCAACGGCAACTTCCACGGCGCGCCGGTGGCCTACGTGCTCGACTTCCTCGCCATAGCCGCGGCCGACCTCGCATCGGTCGCCGAGCGGCGCACCGACCGGTTCCTCGACCGCGCCCGCAACCATGGCCTGCCGGCCTTCCTGGCTGACGACCCGGGCGTCGACTCCGGTTACATGATCGCCCAGTACACGCAGGCCGCTCTCGTCTCGGAGCTGAAGCGCCTGGCCGTGCCGGCGTCCGTCGACTCGATCCCGTCCAGCGCGATGCAAGAGGACCACGTCTCGATGGGCTGGTCGGCCGCCCGCAAGCTGCGCCGTGCCGTCGACGCACTGACCCAGGTGCTGGCGATCGAGATCCTTACGGCCGCCCGGGCGCTCGACCTGCGCTCGCCGCTCACCCCCGCCCCGGCGACGGCCGCCGCCCGCGACGCCCTGCGCCAGCAGGTCGCCGGGCCTGGCCCGGACCGCTACCTAGCCCCCGACATTGCAGCCACCGTGGAGCTCGTCCGGTCCGGCCGTCTCGTCGCGGCCGCCGAGGCCGTCTGCGGCCCGCTGCACTGACCCGTCACGACACAGAGCTTGTCACGACACAGAGCTTGTCACGACACAGAGCTTGTTACGACATTGAGGAGACCCGCCATGGAAGGCGCCCGCCCCGTCCGCGCTCCGCGCGGCACCACGCTCACCGCACGCTCCTGGCAGACCGAGGCCCCGATGCGGATGCTCATGAACAACCTCGATCCCGAGGTGGCCGAACGTCCGGATGACCTCGTCGTCTACGGCGGTACCGGCCGCGCCGCCCGCAACTGGGCCAGCTACGACGCGATCATCCGCACCCTGGCCGAGCTGCGCGAGGACGAGACGATGCTGGTGCAGTCCGGCAAGCCGGTCGGCGTCATGCGCACCCACGAGTGGGCACCGCGCGTGCTGATCGCCAACTCCAACCTCGTCGGCGACTGGGCCACCTGGCCAGAGTTCCGCCGCCTCGAGCAGCTCGGCCTGATGATGTACGGCCAGATGACCGCTGGCTCATGGATCTACATCGGCACCCAGGGCATCCTGCAGGGCACCTACGAGACGTTCGCTGCCGTCGCCGAGAAGCGCTTCGGCGGGACCCTGGCCGGCACGCTCACCGTCACCGGCGGCTGCGGCGGCATGGGCGGCGCGCAGCCGCTTGCGGTGACGCTGAATGACGGCGTCTGCCTGGTGGTCGACGTCGATCCCGCGCGCCTGCACCGCCGCGTCGAGCACCGCTACCTGGATGAGGTGGCCGGCGGGCTCGACGACGCGATCGCCCGATGTGAGCGCGCCAAGGCCGAGCGGCGCGCGCTGTCCGTCGGGCTGGCCGGCAACTGCGCCATCGTGCTGCCGGAGCTGCTGCGCCGCGGCATCGCGGTCGACATCGTCACCGACCAGACGTCGGCCCACGACCCGCTGTCCTACCTGCCCGAGGGCGTGGACCTCGGCGACTGGGCCGATTACGCGAGCAAGAAGCCCGAGGAGTTCACCGACCGTGCGCGGGCCTCGATGGCCAGGCATGTCGAGGCGATGGTCAGCTTCGCCGACGCCGGGGCCGAGGTGTTCGACTACGGCAACTCCATCCGCGACGAGGCGCGGCGCGGTGGCTTCGAGCGGGCGTTCGCGTTCCCCGGCTTCGTGCCCGCCTACATCCGCCCGCTGTTCACGCAGGGCAAGGGGCCATTCCGGTGGGCTGCGCTGTCAGGTGATCCGAAGGACATCTACGCCACCGACCGGGCCGTGCTGGACCTGTTCCCGGACAACGCGCGGCTGCACAGGTGGATCAGCGCCGCGCAGGAGCGCGTCGCGTTCCAGGGCCTGCCCGCGCGCATCTGCTGGCTCGGGTACGGCGAGCGCGACAAGGCCGGCGTTCGGTTCAACGAGATGGTCGCCTCCGGCGAGCTCAGCGCGCCGGTCGTCATCGGCCGCGACCACCTCGACTGCGGCTCGGTCGCGTCACCGTACCGCGAGTCCGAGGGCATGGCCGACGGGTCCGACGCGATCGCCGACTGGCCGCTGCTCAACGCGCTCGTCAACACCGCGTCGGGTGCTTCGTGGGTGTCGCTGCACCACGGCGGCGGCGTGGGGATCGGCCGGTCGATCCACGCCGGCCAGGTGACCGTCGCCGACGGCACGCCGCTCGCCGCGGCCAAGATCGAGCGGGTGCTCACCAACGACCCTGGCATGGGCGTCATCCGCCACATCGACTCCGGCGACGCGCCCGGCGACGCCCCGCTGCAGGCGCACCCGGACGGCGGAGTCCGCGTGCCGATGGGGCGCTCATGACGTTCGACCGGCTCTGGGACGACCTCGCTCCGGTCGGCCGCGAAGGGTCGACCGGCGGGTACCGCCGCTACGCCTGGACAGCGACCGACGCGACCCTGCGCGAGTGGTTCGCCGGCGAGGCCGCCGCGCGGGGGCTCGATCTCGTGACCGACCGGGCCGGCAACCAGTGGGCGTGGTGGGGTGACCCGGACGCGTCCGGTCCGGGGGTCGTCGTCGGCTCGCACCTGGACTCCGTGCCCGACGGCGGCGCCTTCGACGGGCCGCTCGGCGTGGTGAGCGCGCTGCTCACGATCGACGCGCTGCGCGCAGCCGGATTGAGGCCGTCGCGGCCGATCGCAGTCGTGCACTTCGGTGACGAGGAAGGCGCGCGGTTCGGCGTCGCCTGCGCGGGGTCGCGGATGGTGACCGGTGCCCTGCCGCGGGATCGCGCGCTGGGGCTGCGCGACGGTGACGGGACGTCCATGGCCGAGGCGATGTCGGCGGCCGGGCACGACATCGCGCACGTCGGGCGCGACGAGGAGACGCTGCGCCGCGTTGGGTGCTTCGTCGAGCTGCACGTCGAGCAGGGCCGCGGGCTGATCGACCTCGGCCGGCCCGTTGCCGTCGGCACCGGCATCTGGCCGCACGGGCGCTGGCGGATGGAGTTCGCCGGCGAGGCCAACCACGCGGGCACCACCCGCCTCGAGGACCGTCACGACCCGATGCTCGACTACGCCGCCGCCGTCTTGCAGGCGCGGGAACTCGCCCGCAAATACGGCATCGTGGCCACCTGCGGCAAGGTCGCCGTCGAGCCCAACGGCGTCAACGCGATCCCGTCGCGGGTCCGGGGCTGGCTGGACGCACGCGGCGCTGACGCCGGCGCAGTCCGTGCCCTGGTCGCCGAGCTGTCGCAGGGCCGCGACGTCCGCGAGGAGTCCTGGACTCCGGCTACCCCGTTCGATGCCTTCCTGCGCGACCGGTGCGCGGCCGTACTCGATGACGCCCCGCGGCTGGCCTGCGGCGCCGGGCACGACGCAGGCGTGCTCGCGCAGGCCGGCGTCGCTACCGCGATGCTGTTCGTCCGCAACCCGACCGGGATCTCGCACTCCCCCGCAGAGTTCGCGGAGCGGGACGACTGCCTGCGCGGCGTGGAAGCGCTGACCGCGGTCGTGGCCGACCTCGTCGTGGGCCGGACCGCATGACGACGCTGTTCGCGAGCCGGGCTCTGCTGCCGTCAGGACCAGCGCGGGACGTCCTGATGGAGGTCGCCGACGGCAGGTTCACGTCGGTGACACCGAACGCCACGCCATCGGGCACCACCCCGCCGCCGGACGCGACGCGACTGCGCGCTGTTTTCCTGCCCGGTGTCGTCCTGCCCGGTTTCGCGAACGCGCACAGCCACGCGTTTCACCGGGCGCTACGCGGGCGCACGCACAACGGCGGCGGCACGTTCTGGACCTGGCGCGAAGCCATGTACTCGCTGGCATCGCGGCTCGACCCGGACAACTACCTCGCCCTGGCCCGGGCGGTGTACGCGGAGATGGCGCTGGCCGGCATCACCACGGTGGGCGAGTTCCACTACGTCCATCACGCGCCGGGCGGCCGGCCGTATAGCGACCCGAACGCGATGGGCCATGCGCTGCAGCAGGCCGCAAGCGACGCCGGCATCCGGCTCACCCTGCTCGACACCTGCTACCTGGAGGGCGGGCTCGACACCTCGGGTCACCTCCCGCTGGACGAACTCCAGCTCCGCTTCAGCGATAAGACCGTCGAAGCGTGGGCGTCTCGTGCCGGCGACGTCGATGCCAGGCCCGGCACGGTCGTCGGCGCGGCCGTCCATTCGGTCCGGGCCGTCGCATCCGGTGACCTCGCCCGGGCCGTCGCTGCGAGCGCAGACCGTCCGCTGCACGTTCACCTTTCCGAACAACCTGCAGAGAACCGCTCTACCCAGGCGTACTACGGCCGTACCCCCACCGCGCTGCTCGACGAGAGCGGCGCGCTGACGCCGCGCACCACCGTCGTGCACGCGACACATCTCTCCGAGCGCGACATCCAGATCCTCGGCGAGGCGCAGGTGACCGCCTGCTTCTGCCCGACCACCGAGCAGGACCTCGCCGACGGCATCGGTCCCGCTCGCGCGCTTGCGGACGCTGGTGTCCGGCTTTCGCTGGGCAGCGACCAGAACGCGGTCGTGGACCTTATCGGCGAGGCGCGGGCGCTTGAATCCGGCGAGCGGCTGGCTTCGCTACAGCGCGGGCGGTTCCGGCCGGCCGAGCTGCTGACTGCCGCCACCGCCCACAGCTCGCTGGGC
>Ga0335078_10005786_pt1 | contig 18278 bp, 9 predicted proteins | sample Lox_Sample_32_FD_206711 | JGI IMG/M metagenome (GOLD analysis project Ga0335078, IMG submission 206711) | Soil microbial communities from Loxahatchee National Wildlife Refuge, Florida, United States - Lox_Sample_3.2 | ecosystem: Environmental > Terrestrial > Soil > Wetlands | place: USA: Florida... | reverse complement strand
CCCTTGTGCAATCGGCCGCTAACTGCCCTGGAATGAACACTTGCAAAATTTCCGCCCGCAAGTCCCGCAGAATGAACACTTCCAAAATCGCCCTTTTTAACCCCCTTTATATTCAACACTTCCAAAAAAACAGGGGGGCGGGGGTCCTTACGCTTAGCCAGTGCGGCCACTTCCCTCCTCGCCCTCGAATCCGCTTTGACTTCATTCCTTCACTCCTGCTAGCGTATCGCCAAGCCATGCGTCAACTTCAGCCGGTCATCTGGTCCAAAGGCACTTTCCTTACCCCGCAGCATCTCCAGACCCGCGACCGCTACGTCGAAAATGGCCTCCAGTTCCGCCTCGAAGGCCTCCATTTCTGCCCCTGGGGTTTTCAGGAGCTCAAGATTGATCAGGAAGCCCTCACCGGCGGCAATTTCGCCATCACTCGCGCTTCCGGCCTTCTCTCCGACGGTCTCCCCTTCGAAATTCCCGACTCTGATGCCGCCCCGGAGCCCAAGCCACTCGCTCCCTACTTCGAGCCCGACCAGCTCACGCTCGACGTCTATCTGGCTATTCCCCACGCTCAGGAGCGCGGCCTCAATATCTCCATGTCCCGCGGCAACGCCAACGCCCGCTACCTCGCCGAAGCGCTCGTCCTTCCCGATGAAAATACCGGCCTCGCCGAGAAGCCCATCCAAATCGCGCGCAAGAATTTGCGGTTTCTCGCCGGAAATGAATCGCGCGAAGGCTTTACTTCCGTGGCCATCGCGCGCATCAAGCGCTCCGCCGCGGGTACTTTCCAGCTCGATCCCGAATTTATTCCGCCGCTCTTGAATATCGCCGCAAGCGATTACCTCATGGGCATCACCCGCCGCATCGTGGAAATACTCTCCGCAAAGAGCAGCATCCTCGCGGGAGGCCGGCGTCAGCGCAGCGCGGGACTCGCGGACTTCACCGCATCGGACATCGCCAGCTTCTGGCTGCTCTATACTGTCAACAACCACTTCCCCTTGGTCCGCCACATTCTGGAAACGCGCCGCGGCCATCCCGAGGAAATTTTCCGCATCTTCTCGTCGCTCGCCGGCGCGCTCACCACTTTCTCCATGAAGATCCAGCCGCGCGACCTTCCGCAGTACGATCACGACAATCTGGGAGCGTGTTTCTCCGACCTCGACGAGAAATTGCGCCAGCTTCTCGAAACCGTAGTTCCGAGCAATTTCGTCGCGCTTCCCCTGAAGCTGATCAAGCCTTCTGTTTACGCGACACCGATCGAAGACGACAAGTATTTGAAAGGCACGAAGTTTTATCTGGCCGTCTGCGCGGACATGCCCGAGGCCGACCTGGTCAAGCGCGCTCCCCAGCTCATCAAAGTTTGCTCTTCCACGCAGATCGAGCAACTTGTCCGCCAGGCGCTCTCCGGAATGCAATTAACCCACGCCGTCAAGCCTCCGGCATCCATCCCCGTGAAGCTCGATTACCAATATTTCAGCCTCAATCAGGCAGGCGTGGCATGGGACACCGTGCAGAAAGGCCGCAATCTCGCCGCGTATGTGCCGAGCGACATTCCCAATCCGCAACTCGAACTCATCATTTTGCTGCCGCAGGCAGTCTAGCTTCGTCCACTTCCAGGAATCCTCCGCTGATGAGAACTTTCGCAAGACCGGCAAATTCCTTCATCGGCGTTTCGGGCCGAATCCATCCGCTTTCCTTGCAGATTTCATGCAGCTCTGCAATCGTGTGCGTGCCGTCGCAGCGGCAAATCATCGAGCACATCCACGGCTGCAATCTCGTGTCGGTCTGAAATGGAAAGAGAGTCGAGAGCGCAAAGTCGCGAGGAACGAAATCTCCGCTTTCCACTTGATGGCGAATGTTCAGATTCATGTGCGGCGAAACTCGCGGCTTCATCGCCAGCAGCGCTTCCAGAGCCTGCGGCTGCACCATGCGTTCTTCCCATCCAAGAATCCATTCCAGAACGTTGCGCCCGCGTTGCTCTCCAAGCGTGCGCCGGATCGTAAAAACCGCCCTCGGTTCCTTCACCCTCTGGATCAGGATCAATCCAACGAGCAAGTCCTGAATGTGATGCTTGCCGAAAAGAGACTTCCAATCGTTCACTTCTGCGGCTCCGCGCCCGGATTTGACCGCGGATTCCACCGCAAAGCGAAACGGCTCGATGTTTTTTCCAACGAAGATGGCCACGTCGAATTCGGATTGTTTTTCGCCGAGCCACTCGCGCACGCGCCGCTCGAACGGCGCGCCCTCGCGATCCGTTCCGAGCGTCCGGCAGTAAAGCCGTCCTCCGGGCCGCAAATAATCAGGCAATTCCTGAATGATGCGCCGCGCGATTTCTTCGCCGTCTTCTCCTCCGCCGAAGTAAATATCTTTCTGCTGGAGAACAGGCACGTAAGGGGGATGCGCGCAGATGCGGTCAAAAGTCTGGCCTTTGAAGGGAGCGTAGAGATCGCCTTCGAGCGATTCGAAATTCGCCACGCCGTTCAGAGCCCCGTTGAATTTCGCAAACAGCGCGGACCGCTGCGTGATGTCCGCCGAAAGAGATTTGCGCGCGAGCTTCGCACATTGCAGCGCGGCAGCACCGGCGCCTCCACAAAGCTCCAGAAAAGAATCGCAGGATTCGTCCGGAAGCCAACTCAAGAGTTCGAGGGAATTTGGAGAAAGCGCAGGGTACACAATGTCAGAGAAAGATGGCTTGGGCGATCCGTCCGGATTCGTCCAACGGTCCGAAATGATGAAGACATCTCCGATGGGATAAAGCGCGACGGTCGCAAACCATTTTTCTGGATGGCTTGCCTCGCTTTCGAGGAGCCCCAGATCCCTGGCCGCCTGCCAAACGGGGACGGAACATGCTCTTTCTGCTTCCCCTCGCTCTACATAGCCGCCGATCAAAAAAAGGCGAATGATCAGATCGAGAGCATCGTTGGCCGAGAGCTTTTCCACTAGCGAAGGCGGCAAAGCAATCAAATCCAACTGGCCGCAGGTAGAAAGGCCGAGCCGTTGCTGAATTTCCGATTCGCGGTAATTCGCCCGCCGGAGGAAGCTGCGGAAAACCTCGAACTGCTCCGGAGTCCCGATTTTGGGTGTGGACAAGGTTTCCCCCTCGAACGGCGAGATGATAGCAGACCGCACCGGGGTGGTCGAAGCCGCTTGACAACAATGCGGTTAGACGCGATAGTCTAGCGCCGAAGCAGAAATTCGCTCATTTTGCCTGCCTGGACATGGCTGAGATCCTAAAGCTTTTTGCACGTTCGGCTTACGGCTTTTCCAAGCCCGCGTCCACCAGGCGGCCGGCAACTCAATGAAGCATCTTTCCAAGGTAGTCTGGTACGAAGGAATGTATCTGGGGCCGCACCATTTTCAGGTGCAAACCCAGTCGTTCGAAGACCTCGTCAATTTCGCCACTGCAAGCCTCAGTTTTGCTCCCTATGGATTTCTGAGCTGCAAAGTGGATGCCGAGGCGCTGCAGAACGGCAATCTTTCGCTGGTTCATGCGCGCGGCGTTTTTCCTGACGGACTGCTATTTCAGATGCCAGATGCGGACCCTCTTCCTCCCGTGCGTGCGATCGCGGAGATTTTTCCTCCGACGCGAGAATCGCTGGTGGCTTACCTGGCCGTTCCGCCGCGCCGCTCGGACGGTCCCAATTGCGCCCTGGAACCGGAACAAGAGCAATCGCAGGTGCGCTATATCGCGGAGGAGAAGGTTCTTCCCGACGAGAACAGCGGAAAAGATGAAAAGCCAGTTTCGCTAGGAAGAAAAAATATTCGATTCGTACTCGACGTGGAAGAGAAGGAAGAGTTCGTGCTGCTCCCGGTGGCGCGCATTCTGCGGGATTCGAACGGGAACCTGATCCTTGATCCTTCGTTCATTCCGCCATGCCTGATGATCAGCGCCAGCGAGCGCCTGCTGCAGATCACCAGGACGCTTGTTGATATTCTCGAAGACAAGAGTGCTTCGCTGGCGATGTCGCGGCGAGGCTCGGCGCAGGCACGCGCGGGATATTCCACGGAAGACGTTGCTGCCTTCTGGTTCGTGCATACGATCAATGCGAGCCTGTCCGTGCTTCGCCATCTTTACATGTCGGAGCGCGGACATCCAGAGCATCTTTTTGTCGAATTGTCGCGACTGGCGGGAGCGCTATGTTCTTTCGGGCTGGATTCGCATCCTCAGTCGCTGCCGGTGTACGACCACGACAATCTGGAAGGATGTTTTTCCGCGCTGGACGCACATATTCGCAAACATCTCGAGCTCGTCGTCCCTTCAAATTGCATCGTGATTCCCCTGGTACAGAGCGGGCGCAATTTCCGCTACGGAGAAGTGACGGACCAGAGATGCCTGGACCGCGCGCGGTGGATTTTGGCGCTTCGCGCCGATATGGGGGAAGCCGACCTGATCGCGAAGGGACCGCGCCTGATCAAGGTTTGTTCGAAAGATCTCCTTCCGGATCTGGTGAAAACGGCGCTTTCCGGACTTCCTCTGGCACATCTGCCCGTACCTCCTTCCGCTATTGCTCCAAAGGTGGAATTCCAGTATTTCGGGTTGAGCCGTGTAGGCTCCTGCTGGGAACATATAGTCACAACCCGCGGAGTTGGCATCTACACACCCGATGAACTCCCGAATGTGGAAATCGAGCTACTCGTCGCGCTGGATTCCTAGGAGGACCGTGTGGGAGCAACAATGTTCGGGGCCACGAGCCTCCAACCGCAAGAACAATCTTCCCGGAAGCGCAGGCCGTATAACCTCGGACTGATTTATCAGGAAATTCTTACGGCCGTCGTCCGCGTGCGCACAAACCGGCAGGCGGTCAGCGACGCGGGAATGTTCCGCTCGCATATGCAAAACGCGCTAAAAGTGGCGGAAAAAGAAGCGATCAAGGGCGGCTATTCTCCGGAAGACATTCGAACGGCCACCACGGCGGTGGTCGCTTTCCTCGACGAATCGGTCCTGAATTCCTCGAATCCCGCGTTTTCGGGCTGGTCGAGCATGCCGCTACAGGAAGAGCTTTTTGGCCATCACATCGCCGGCGAAACATTTTTCGAAAATCTCGATAGGTTATTCAGCAGCGCGGAATCACAGGACGTCGCCGATCTTCTGGAAGTGCATCTGCTTTGCCTGCTGCTCGGGTACAAAGGACGCTATGGACTTGCGGGACCGGAGGGGACGCGTTCCTACATAGACACGTGCATGGATAAAATTCGCAGGATTCGCGGGCCGCTGACGGGTCTCTCGCCTTCCTGGGCCGTGCCGCCGGGAGGCCCGGCAGCGCGGCAAGCCGATTCCTGGGTAAAGCGCTTGATGCTGGCCGCGATCATCAGCGTATCTCTCGCCCTTCTCTTGTTCATTGGTTTCAAATTGCAACTCGTCTCCGGCTCCAATTCGATCCATGCCATGACGATGCAGAGCCATCCGTAAAGGAGACGGCATGCGATTCTACTGGGAACATCTTGCGGCAGGTGCGGTAGGCGTGATCACGCTGGTGCTGGCGTGGTTTGTCGGGCCAATCTTCCACATGAATGGCGCGAATGCGTGGGTTCTGCGCGCGGCCATCCTTGTACTCGGAGCAATTGTCATCATTGGACTGATCCTTTATGCCCGCTCGCAACATCCTTCTGTTCCCGCAGTCCCGACAAGCATGCCGTCCACGCCTTCGGTGAGCATGCCGACAGCAGCGAGCGCCGTGACTTCTGCGGCGACCGGAGCGGCGGCCATGGCGGGGCATGGTTCGGGCGATGCATTCGCGGAAATTGACTATGTGGTGCGAGAAGCGGCGAACAAAGTGGCCGCAGCGCGGCTGGGAGGGGCGCGGCTGACGAGTTTGCCTGCAATTTTTGTTCTGGGAGAAACGGGCAGCGGAAAAACTTCCGTGATGACCCAGTGCGGTCTGGATGCGGAACTCCTTGCCGGACAGGTCTATCAAGAAAACGCAGTTGCTCCGACACGGGCGGCGAATTTGTGGTTTGCGCGAAAGACGGTTTTCGTGGAGGCCGGCGGACCGCTCGTGGAAAACCCCGCAGGCTGGCTGCGGCTGGTCAGACATTTAATTCCCGGAAGTTTTGGCGCCATTTTTGGAAAAGGCGCGCAGGTTGCCCGCGCCGCGGTGGTTTGCTGCGATTGCGAGATGCTGGTCAAGGAAGTTTCGCCGGAAAGCATTGCGGGACGCGCCCGAAAACTACACGCGCGGCTACAGGAACTGGCCCATCAGATGGGCATCAATCTTCCCGTATACGTGTTGTTTACGCGCGCGGACACGCTGCCCTATTTTGACGATTTCACCGCGACGTTCGCGAACGAAGAACTTACGCAAGTTCTTGGCGCGACCTTGCCCATGCTTCCCAATGTGGCGACGGGAGTGTACGCGGAGCAGGAGAGCCGGCGGCTAACCACGGTTTTCAACGGATTGTTCAGCTCGCTGGCCGATTGCCGGCCGGGCTTGTTGAGCCGCGAACGGAACGCCGAGCGGCAAGCGGGAGCTTACGAATTTCCGCGGCAATTCCGCAAATTGAGCAAGCCGGTCACGCAATTTCTGGTGGACCTGTGCCGGCCCGGCCATCTGCGCACCGGGGCTTTTCTACGAGGATTTTATTTTGTGGGACGCAAGACCGTGCTCGCGCCGGCGGCGGGTTCTTCCACTTCGCTCGGGTCCAAGACTTCGATGATGCCCGCGCCCGCCAGCGGATTTAACGCGGCGGCGACGAGCATCCTGACGTCGCAGGACTCCGGCTCACAACAAGCGGTGTGGGCGGGAAAAACTTCGCTGGAGAATCCGGCAGAACCGCGCAAGACGTTTCAGTCCATTTTTGTAAGCCACATCTTCAGCCACGTGATCCTGCAGGACCGCGCGGCGCAAGGGGCAAGCGGCGCGAGCAGCCGCACGGAACTCGTGAAACGAATTCTGTACGCATCGGCGTGTTTTGTGGCGCTGGTTCTGATCCTGGGATTCCTGACCTCGTATTTGAGCAATGCCAGCCTGGTTTCGCGCGTGCGACAAGCCGCACTGGATTTGTCCATCGTTCCCGCACCGACGGGGCAGATCCCCACGCAGGAATCACTGCAGCGGCTTGACACGCTTCGGCAGGCGGTGGCCGAACTCAGCGATTATGAGCAGAATGGAGCTCCCCTGCATCTTCGCTGGGGTTTGTTCACGGGCGACGACGTCTACCCGGACGCCCGGGCGATTTATTTTCAATATTTCGACAAGCTGCTGCTGGACCACACGCGCCGCAATCTTTTGACGGACCTGCGCACCTACCGCGGCGAACCGCAGTCCAGCGCGGATTCCGGAGCGGCGTATGACGCTCTCAAGTCCTACCTGCTGATGACGTCGGAGTACAAGCGGAATACGGGGAGCTTTCTTTCGGATTTCCTGATGAAGGAGTGGAACAAAGGGCTGGAGGATCCCGGCGCACTCAGGAATCTGATTGACCAACAATTCGATTTCTACAGCAGCGAACTGACCATTGATAATCCCTACTCGAAGGTGAGCGATCCAGGCTACGTTGAGCCGACGCGCGCCTATCTCAATAAAATGGCGGGCATCCAGCGCATCTATCTGACTATACTGGCTGCGGCACGCCAGAAAACCAGGAGCTACCGCTTCTCCGCGGCGCATCCGGAAGCAGCGGACGTCGTGCGAGTGACCAAGGATGTGGACGGGCCGTTCACGGCGGAGGGCTGGAAGATCATGGACGATAACCTGAAGAATGCGGGGAAATTTCTTCAGGGCGAAGAATGGGTGCTTGGGAGCGGCGGGCAACAGAGCGTATCGTCCGCGAACCTCGAGCAGGACCTGCGAGCCATGTACGACAAGGATTACATCGCGCAATGGAGGGGAGTGGTGGGTAGCGCCAGCGTCGCGGGCTACGCGTCGTTTGGAGATGCGGCCAGAAAGCTGGATAAATTGTCCGGGAACGATTCGCCGCTTCTGGCGCTGCTTTGCGACGTCTCCGACAATACAAACGTCAACTCCCCGACGATACGCGCGGCGTTCCAGGCGCCGCAACTGGTTGTCGCGCCGGGATGCGGAGAGCAGAAGAAATACAAGCAATCCTCGAACGACCCGTATATGGCGGGGCTATTGAACCTGAGGACCTGCACGCAGCAGATTGACCAGGCGCAGCCCGCGGAAAGAGATGCGTACAAATCGCAATGCGCGCCGGTGGCCACGCAAGCGCTGGTTACAGCGGATCAGATCGCGCAGAGCTTCACGATTGATCCCGACGGGCACCTGGATTCGACGGTGCGCAATCTTCTTGAGTCACCGATCAAAACGCTGCAGCGCTCGCTGCAGGCGACGGGAGGCTCGACTTCAGAGATGTGCCGGGCATTCAGAACCCTGCAGGGGAGCTATCCGTTCAACGCGCGCGCATCCCGCGAGGCAAGCTTGGTGGAATTCAATGGCTTCTTCGCGCCGAACACGGGGATGTTTTCTCAATTCATCGCTTCGCAAAAGAACGCCATTTCGTTGCAAGGTTCCACATGGATCCGGACGCCCGGAGGCACGCTGCCGGTTGGAGCCAGATTCCTGCGTTTCGTCAATCAAATGTACGCAATCCAGCAGGCTGTCTATCCCAACGGGGCGACGGAACCGCATTATGAATACAGCGTGACGGCGCACTTGCCCGACGTGGGCGGGTACTCGAAAGAAAATCTGATCTTCGACGGGCAGGAATTGAGCATTAGTGGCAAGGGCGGGACAAAGAAATTCGTCTGGCCCGGCAGCGCACAAGGCGCGGTGCTGAACCTCTCGGCGGGCAGCGTGAACCTCGATGCCGAGAGTGAGCAAGGCCAATGGGCGGTGGCGCGGTTCTTCTCCGTTTACAAGTGGGTGCCGGTGGGGGGCACGTATCGCATCGAAGGCGCCCTGCTGGGACCCAGCAGACAACCGATGACCAGCAACGGGAAGCCGGTTACAGTGCAGTTTGAAGTGGACTTCCGCGGAGTGCCACTGTTCGAGGCGGGGTATCTGTCCGGGTTCAGCTGCCCGGGTAAGATGACCGAATAACGGATATCTACCGCAACGGAGGGTTGAGCGCGATTGAATTTATCCGAAGCGGCCGACGGCAAGCCTTCCTAACGCTTCTCGAAAGTGATGCTCAGAGGGAATTTGACGCTGACGGCCTTGCCACCGGAGCGAGGCACGGTGGTCTTCCAATGCTTTGCTGAGTCTTTCGCTTTCTTGAAGAAGTCGTTGTCCACGTTGCCGGCTTTTTCGATTTTCACATCGCCCCGGTTGTCCACCATCACGGTGACGCTCAGTACGTAAGGAAGTTTCCCGGGCTTTTTCGCGGAATCAGGAAAGTCCACCATGGGCGTCCCCACCCACTGCAAGGGTGAGTTGGAATCGAGCTGTCCACATTCAGCAGAATCGCCGGAATGGGAGCCGCCGGCTGATCCATTCCCCCGGCACTGAATGGGAGGGACGAGCGCCTTGCCGCCAAGAGTTTTGGTAAGTTCGAGAATCGCGTTAGGGATGGACTTGGTGACGTATTCCTGGGCCGGATCGCGATAGAGGCTCTTGCTGTTGGCGATTTTCTGGAATTCGCGGGTGACATCGTGGCTTAATTCGTTGACGTCGCCTTTTTCCTTGGCTCTGTTGAAATTCAGCACGGCAGAATCGAAAGCGGCGCGATCGCCCTTGTTCTCGCGGAGTTTCAAGGCGGAGGCAGAGAGCGACTTGTCAAGTTCATTGGCGGAGTTTTTGACGGAGGGATCGTTGATTCCCAGCATGAATCCGTGCAACTGATCCTGGAGATGTTCGATGGCGCTGACGTCGCCCTTGGCCTCGATGGCCTGGGCTTGGTTGCGGATGGAGCCGAGTTCTTCGATCTCGGCCGAATGAAGCTGCTGGCTCAAGGTCTTTTGTGTCTTCGGCCAGGCATGCGCGGCGTTTAGCTCGGCTCTGGCTGCCGGAAAAGAGCCTGATTTCAGCGCTCCCGAGAAATTGTCCACAACCTTGAGCGCGGAGGAAACTGTGGCGAGCTGCTTTCGGGCATCCGCCGCGAGCGGTCCTTTGCGCTTGATGACGTCCTGCAGCTCCTGCTGCGCCGCCGTCCAATTTTCCGCGGAGACGTCGCTCACCGCGCTGTCGTAGAGCTTCTTTTCCGTGGAGGACTGGCGAATCCTGCGCAGGAATTCCTCGGCCTGGGGCTTGATGGTCGAATCGGGGACGTTGAGGTTCACGACGGTATCGAATTCGCCGGCGGCTTGCTTGTAGTCGCCTTTCTCGAAAAATTGCTGGCCTTTGGTGAAGTGGTCCTGCTCCTGCTGCTTGATGTCCGCGCCGCTGGCGAGAGCGGAAGCCGAATCGAGCTCGCGCTTGGCATCGTCTACGAGCCAGAGATTCATCCGCACGACGTCCTGGAAGGTTTTTTGGGCGTCAGCGTAGTCTTTCTGGTCGCGCATGAGGGATTCGCCCTGGTCGAAGCGATTTTTCTCTTCGGTGCGCTTTTCCTCGATCAGGCGGACCTGCCCAGCGGCTTCGGATTGCAGCTTGCCGTGCATTTCCGCGAGCTGACGCCAAGCTTGTTCGGAAGCATCGAGCTGGTGCTGGCTCCAGAGCTGGGTGGCCTCGTCCTTCAGCTTCAGCTCGGCAGCAGAAGCAGCGCTGTGGGACTTCCAAAGCCAAATTCCGATGGCGAGAACGAGCACGGCCGCTAATCCCGCTCCGGCCAGCACAAGAAGATTTTTCTGGCCAGCACGCTGCCCTGCGGGGACCTTCGCGAACCCACTTTCACCGGCGGCTGGAGCGGTGCGCGCCGCGCCGGAATCGGCAAGGGCAACGGAGGAGACGGTTCCGGAAGCGGGCTTGGACGGTTGCTTTGCTTCCGTTCCGGGGAGCCGCGTGGATGATTCGCCGGGGCGAAGGACCTGCGTGGCGGAGAACATTGAAGTGGCCGGCGCGGTTGTGTCCACATTCTGGCCAACACCCGTCGCGACAAATTTGCTGGTGACCTCGGCCGGCTTGTCGGCGGGCTTCTTGGGCGGGCCGACCGGCGGGATCGTGTGCTTCTTGCTCGCCTCGCGTTCGACCTCATCGATTTTGGCGAAGAGCTGCTGGGTGCGCGGGTCGTCGGGGTGGAAAATCTGCGTGGCGATCGCCTGGTTGAGAAGCTGCGTGGCGCCGGCAAAATTCCCGGCGTCCAGCATGGTTTTGGCGGCCTGAATCTGCTGTTCCTGGTGGCTTTGTTTTTTCTTGCGCTCGGTGATCTCCACTTCCGCGGAGTGCAAGAGCTGGGCCACGTCTGCGTTGGGGCCCATGGTCGCAAGCGTTTGGCGGCAGAGATCCGCTGCGTCCGTCAAGTGGCCCTGGTTGATCTTTCCGCGAATTTGCTGGATGCGGCGCTGGAACTCGGCGCGCTCCTCCTGGTCCTTGCGTCCTTTCTGCGCTTCTTCGTAAAGCTGCTGGAACAGAGCGAGCTTGGGAAATTCCTGGACGGCTCGCTTCGCGGTGTCTTCCGCTTCGCGGTACTTTCCGGCTTCCATCAGGCCGCGAATTTGCTGTTGCCGCTCGTCCTCGCGCTGTTTCTGCTCCTGTTGGGCCAGTTCGCCCTTGGCGTAAGCAGCGATTTCCATCAGGGTGAATTCCTGCGGGAATTCCTTCAACAGGGGTTCGACGCGCGCGGTTGCTTCCCCGTATTTGCCCGCGCTGACGAGAGCCCGCAGAGCGGCCAGCTCTTGTTGCAAAAACTCGCTGCGTTTCTGGTCCTGCAAGCCGCGCTGGGCCATGGCGCGCAGACTTTCCACAGTGGCGTCGCGCGGATACCGCTTGGACAGATCATCCGCGACTTTCAAGGCTTCCGCGAACTTCTGCTCGCCCAGCAGCTTGCGGGTCTCCGCGAACCGCACGCGCTTTTGTTCCTCCGCCTGATCGTGGCGGGCGGATTCCAAAAGTTTCATCAATTCCGGATCGTTGGGAAAATCCTTGAGCGCCGCGGCGATGACCTCAAGGCACTCGGCATAATTGAGTTCCGCCCAGAGGGAGCGCGCGCGATGCAGAATCTCCGCGAGCTTCTGGCGTTTTTCGCGCTTGCGCTGCTCTTCTTCAATCTGCCGCTTGAGTTCCTGCGCCTGGGGGTTCTTGGCGTCGAGGCTCAGCGCCTGGTCGAGAGCGCCCACAGCTTCGGTGACGGCTCCTTCGGCAAGGCGCTGCTTTGATAGGCGAAGCTGCTGCTCCAATTGCTGCGCTTTGGTCAGCGCTTCTTCCACCTCGGCGCGGAATTTGAGCGCCGTGTCCTGCCGGGAATCGAGTCCCAGGGCGGCATCCGCTTCGGCGCGCGCTTCGCGAAGATGCCCGGCCTCGAGCAGGGTTCGGCCGCGGTTGACGTGTTCCTGAATCTTGGGCAAAACCTGGCTTTTGCGCAGCTCGGCGGTAACTTTCTCGAGCATGCTTTTGGCCGTGGAGTTTCCCACGTCAATCTGCAACACCTTTCGCAGCATTCCCTGGGCGCGGGGCAGGTCGTTGGCTTCCATTAGCTGCTTGCTGTCGGTCATCAGGCCCGCGACCGTGGCTTGCTGTGCGGCTTTGCACAGCGGCTCCAATTCGTGGAGCACATCCTCCATCGTCTGGTAGCGATCCTCGGCCTTTTTCTCGAGCATTTTCATGACGATGCGCTCGAGCTCCTCGCTGCAATCGGGAGCAAGCGGGCGCAAAGCGGGCGGCCCATTGGTGATGATGTTGAACATCAATTCCGCTTCGCTCTCGCCGAGGAACGGCCTGCGATAGGCCAGCAGCTCGTATAGGGTTACGCCGAGAGCCCAGATGTCCGAACGCGCGTCCGCTCGTTCACCCTTATAAAGCTGCGGAGACATGTACGCTCGCGAACCGATCATCATGTTCGCCTGGGTCATGGAGGTGTCGGTGAGACGGGCGATGCCGAAGTCCACAACTTTTACGGCTCCGTCTTTGGTAACCATCACGTTGCCGGGCTTCACGTCTCGGTGAATCACCCCATGACGGTGCGCATGATCCAAGGCTTCGCAGACCTTGACCACATACTCGAGCTTCTGGAACAGCGGAAGGGTCGGCCGACCCTCGACGATCTTGTCCAGGCTATCGCCTTCCAGAAACTCCATGGCGATGAAGGGAGTGTCTTTCTCCTGGCCCAGCTCGAAGATGGTGACGATGTTGGGATGTTGCAGAGTTCCTGCGGAACGCGCTTCCTGATAAAAGCGCTCGAGGAGTTGGGGCTTTCCGGCAAGGCCGCTGGTGATGGTCTTGAGCGCAACCAGGCGTCCTATAAACGGGTCGCGAGCCTTGTACACAACGCCCATCGCGCCGCGCCCCAGCTCAGCCAGAATCTCGTATTTGCCGAGCTTATTCATGTCACCTCTCGGAGCCTAACCCAAGCTGGCGATCTTTATGCAGGGAAGCTTTCAAAATGTATCATCAAGTGCAATAGACGTGCCATATTGCGCCCGGGCTGCCTGGGTCAATCGGTCATTTCCTCTTGTATTTCAATAACTTGCATCGCCTCTGGCTTCCAGCGCCCGGCGCAGAAGCCGGACTGTATACCTCGATCGCCAGTTATCGGCATACAAACTTCTGCATCCTCCCAAACGGATGACGAAGTGTCAATCTTTTCATAACGATAGCAGAGGAGCGATTGGATACGGGGCTATCTCAATCGATCCAAAGCTCTCTCACATGCGCTTATAGACCACCCCATCTGGGCACTTTCGAGTCAATTTCGCTCATCTGCCAGCAGAAGCTAATCTGGAGCCGCGCGAATTATTCCAAAACAGTGCCCGTTTTGACCCAATGGGGTCCACTCGAATCCTTGGACCATTTTTGTTCTTTTGTTGCTTCCTGGGCCGGCCAAAATCCAGCCGGGATCTCAGATTGGCAGACGGAGCCTGGCGACAGTTCCCTGCCGATCAGCACGATTGCCGAGAGTCAACGAACCGCCATGAGCCTCTGCAATCTGCCGGCTCAGGACCAGACCGATTCCCGATCCTCCGGGTTTGGTGGTGAAAAAGGGGACGAACAAATTAGCGGGATTGGAGATTCCGGGCCCTTCATCGAGAATGGAGAGCTCCAACTGCGATCCATCGCGCGACCACTCGATGCGGACTCCGCCGCTGCATTCGACCGCCGCGTCGGCCGCGTTGCGAACCAGATTGATGAGGAGCTGCTCCAGTTGGTCCCGGTCCGCCGAAACTCTGAGCGTTGGACCTTCGACGAGGTCAATCGGCACGCGCACTTCCAGCTTGGCCACCCGGTGCACCAGGGCGGGAAGATCAACGGGCGCGAGGACGGGTTGCGGAAGACGAGCCAGGCGCGAATACGCACCCATGAACCTTCCAAGCGCCTCCGTGCGCGAGCGGATGATGGCCACGCCCTGGCGCATGTCCTCAATCGAGGAAATTCCATTGCCTCCATTAGGAGACCGCTGCAAGGACGTCTCGAGGCTTTCCGCAACGGATTGGATGGGCGCAAGCGAATTGTTCAGCTCATGGCCAAGAACGCGGAGAAGGCGCTGCCAGGCTTGGCGCTCCTCCTCGCGAAGCGTGCGGCTCAAATCTGCCAGGACCACCAATTGAAGGGGAATACCTCCTTGACGAAAGGAGCTGCGCCGCAAGCCCCAACGCCCGGAACCGCCGGGAAAACTGAGTTCGATCGTTCGCGCGGGTTCCGCTTCAAGGCAGGCTTGGAGCCCCAATTCGGATCCCTCCAGCCCAAGGACTTGTTCCGCCCGCCGCCGAAGAAGGCGCTCGCCGCAACGGTTGATCAGCCGAAGCTTTTCCTGGTCGTCAAAAGCGAACACGGCGATGTCAATCTCTTCCATGACCGTGCGCAGAAGCGCGGTTGCTTCCATCGCACCGAGGCGCTGCTGGCGCAAAGTTTCGCTCAGGGAGTTCAACTCGATCATGACTTCGCCCATGGCGTCATCGCGCCGGGCCCCGCGCGCCCGGATAGAGAAATCCTCTTCCCTCATGGCCGCGATGAGATTGGAGAGTGTTTGCAGGGAGAAAACGATGCGGTTCCGCACAGAGAAGGCAAATCCAAACCAGAAGGCGACGATGAAAGCAGTCAGCGTCCAGGCTGTTTGCGAGGAATAATCGCCAAACCAGAGGATGAGCAGCGCAACGAGAGAGCCAGGTAGCCCCGCAGCCAGCGCGAGGAGCTGGACCCGGCGCTCGTAAGAGAGAGATTTCATTCGAGCCCGAATTTTTGCAAGCGGCGGTAGAGAGCGCTGCGGCTTAAACCCAGAGCGCTTGCCGCATGGCTGACGTTGCCTTCGTGGCGGGCCAACACGCGCTGGATGAGGTGCTTTTCAACTTCTTCTAGGCCCATCTCTTCGAGTCGTGGAGCGCTGGCAGAGGATGCCGATTTTAGCCCCAGGTCCGCCGCGCGAATCGTGGTCTCCGGGCAGAGGAGGACGGCGCGCTCGATGGCGTGGTCGAGTTCCCTGACGTTGCCCGGCCAGGGATGCTCCCGGAGCGACAACAAGGCGCCGGGATCGAAGCCGGAAATGCGCTTCCGGTAACGCCGCACGTAAATCTGCAGGAAATGATTTGCGAGCAGCTCGATATCGCCCCGCCGTTCGCGCAAGGGCGGCAAATGAATCTCGACGGTGTTCAGACGAAACAAAAGATCCTGGCGGAATCGCCCCGCCGCCACTTCAACATCAATCTCCACATTTGTCGCCGCAAGGACACGTACGTCCGCGCGCCGGGTGTGGGAAGAGCCAACGCGCTCGAATTCTCCGGTCTCAAGGACGCGCAGGAGCTTGGCTTGCAAATTGACGGGAACGTTTGCAATTTCATCCAGAAAGAGTGTCCCGGAATCGGCGCACTCGAACCGCCCGACACGATCTGTTCGCGCATCCGTAAAGGCGCCTTTTACGTGCCCGAAGAGTTCGCTCTCAAAGAGCCCTTCGGGGAGGCCTCCGGCATTTACGGTCACCATGGGCCGGGCCGATCTCGCCGAAAGCGCATGCAGCGTGCGAGCAATCACCTCTTTTCCCGTTCCATGTTCTCCGGTGATCAGGACATTCGCGTCCGAAGGACCAATGCGTCCGATCAATTCCAGGACCGGCTGCATCGCGGGAGACTCTGCGATGAGCGCAGGACGCGACTCCACACTTAGGAGCCGGTTTTCCACTTCCAGGCGATTCGCGCGGCGGAGCGCCTGGCGCAAGTCAATCTGAGTTCGCAGAATCGCGAGCAATCGCGTGTTTTCCCAAGGCTTCTGAAGAAAGTCCCTGGCCCCGCGACGCATGGCTTCGACGGCAAGTTCGACGCTTCCCCAGGCAGTCATAACCACGACGGGAAGCGTGCTGTCCACCATGCTGATCCGTGTGAGAAGGTCCAGACCTTCCTGGCCCGAGGTCGTATCGCGCGTGTAATTCAGGTCCATCAGGACCGCATCAAACTCGCGACCTTCGATGGCCGCAAGCACCTCCGCTGGGGAAGACACGGGAAAGGTTTCATAGCCTTCGTTCTTGAGCAGGAGGCGCAGGGATTCCCGGATATCGGCCTGGTCGTCAGCCAGCAGGACTCGGTGATGTTGATTTGGTGTCGTCTTCATGGCTCGGGGAGAACTAGAGCTATTCTACTTTGATTCGCGGGGGCTCCGCAGGAGAAGGCACTGGCATTTGTGATGGCGGAACGTCCTATTCGTTGCGCAGGATGTCCGCCTGATCCGGGCGGCACACGCGGTACGGCGAGGGGAATAGGGACGCGACTTCCCCGTTCGACCGCATGACAACCGTGAAGTTTTGCGTGCTCTGCGGCCGTTGCGCGTAATTCACGTAAACCGTGGGACCCGCCGGAGTTTCGAGATAGTCAGCGTGGGCATCTCCGACGATGCCAACGATGGTCAGCAGGCGGGAATCGCCATCCATGTTCCCGAACTCGAGCTGTTTCCCGATAGGGTTTTGTCCAGGCCACTTCAAGCGGGCCAACGATTCGCTGATCAGAGCCACGTGCGGAGCGTTCAGGGTGTCGCGAGCGTCGAACAGCCGTCCGCGCAAGAGGGGAATCCCCAGAGCCTTAAAATAGCCCGTTGTGGCAGCGCAGTACACCTCATGGTCTGCGAGGATTCGATTGTTGAACAGCTTGCCGAATTCTTTTTCTGTTATGGGAAAGACTTCACCTGCATTGCTCTGCGCAAAAGCCTCATTGCGATCGCGGTCCGTGAGCGGCATGCAGACCGTGCCTCCCACCTCGACGATCCCCGGAAGCGCGCGCAGGCGCGTGAAAAGCTCGTCCAGAAAAACGACGCGGCGGATCTTGTCGGCTTCTTCATGTGCGGGAGGAAGGGAAAGATCAAGCGTGGCAATGCGTTCCGTTCGGAATCCCGGATCAACCGAACGAGGGAACTGGAGGCTTCTTTGACGCAGTGCTACTTCCGGCGCTCTAAGAATTGAAATGGCGCCTCCAATGCCGAGCAGGAGTGTCAAAACGGTTGCCGTGACGAAGCCCGGAGAACCTGTCAGTCTGCGTAGCGCGTAACGAATGTCCCGCCACATGCCATTCATCGCCGCCTCCTGCCGAAGTCTAAAAATCTGGGTCCCGCAAAACCTATCTTGTCAGCTCGCCCTTGCCGCGCTGGAATCCTGATTCACGAGCCACCCATCTCTCAGCTGAATGATGCGGTTGCCATATCCCGCGTTCTTTTCCGAGTGCGTGACCTGGATGATGGTGGTGCCCGCTTCGTTCAGCCGCTTGAAGAGCTGCATAATCTCTTCCCCCTGCGCGGAATGCAGGTTCCCGGTCGGCTCGTCCGCGAGGATCAGCTTTGGGTTTTGAATCACGGCCCGGGCGACGCCCACGAGTTGCTGCTGTCCTCCAGAGAGCTGGCTGGGAAATAAATCCTTTTTTGCCACGATGTTGAAGCGATCAAGGATGTCGCAAACCAGGCTCTCGCGTTCCTTGCGGGGGATATTTTTGTAGGACAGCGGGATTTCCAGATTCTCGAAAACAGTCAAATCATCAATCAGGTGATAGCTTTGAAACACGAACCCGATGTTGTATTTGTGCAGCTCATTGCGCTTTTTCAAACTCAACTTGTGAACCGGCTCTTCCAGGAAGAAATACTCGCCGGTCCAAGCGCCATCCAACATGCCGATGATGCTCAGCAAGGTGGATTTGCCCGCGCCGGATGGCCCCATGAAGGTCACAAATTCGCCCGGCTGGATGTCCAGCGAGATCCGCCGGAGCACGTAGAACTTCTGCGCCCCCGCGTCATACACTTTTTCGATGTTTCTCAGCTGGATCAGAGGATCCATGCGAGCTCCTTCTTCACCTCATTTAAGTGCCCGGTCATCGCCTATACGGCAGCGGTCGC
>Ga0335078_10005785_pt1 | contig 18279 bp, 18 predicted proteins | sample Lox_Sample_32_FD_206711 | JGI IMG/M metagenome (GOLD analysis project Ga0335078, IMG submission 206711) | Soil microbial communities from Loxahatchee National Wildlife Refuge, Florida, United States - Lox_Sample_3.2 | ecosystem: Environmental > Terrestrial > Soil > Wetlands | place: USA... | reverse complement strand
AACGACGACGAGTTGCTAACCGTGGGCGAACATTTCATCAGCCAAGACGACGAAGGTCGCCGTGAATACCTCGCAGAGCATCACGATATCCGGGTCGAGAAGGCCACGGCCGAGGGCAACATAGACGCCGTGCATGTGGTAATCGACGGTGTCGATCACGGGATATTCCCGTACCCGCCGCCTGCGATACTCCACAGGCCAGCTACCGCATAAGCGCCAGCAAACCAGAGCCCCAGGCCCCATCGGGAAACGAACCGCTGACCTGGGGCTTTTGACAGCCTCACAGCCGCCCTAGTGGTGGTTGTACCGGGATTGTTCGCGTAAGCGCTCACAGGCCGTCTGAGAGCCTCTCAGGGCCATCGTCGCGGATACGGCCTGTTGAGCTGGGAACGCGACAAAGCAAAGCCCCGGCCCGCGATGATGCGCGGGCCGGGGCTGGGTTGCCTGTTGTCAGTGTCGCCACTAGGGGCACAACTAGTCCGACAACTAGTCGATAGCGCACCACATAAGCAGTCCGCTAGCGGTGACGCCAGATAGGGTTTCGGTAGCGGCCAGGGCCGTAAGCGACGTGCCAGCACCATAGAAAGCGCGCGGCAGCATGCCGCCTCCGGTGGGGTCGGCATTAACCGAACAACTCGCCACGGCAAACGGTGATGACGTGGCGACGTCGACGTGGTTGGTGCCGGAATCGGTCTTAACCAGCAATCCCACGTAAAGCACGCCGACCGGGGCGTACATAGTAGCTGTCTGCGGCATCGATAGCGAGCTGGTGAATGTCAGGGCCTTACGGATAACTCCGCTGGCTGTGCTTCCCTGATCGGCAGTAGAGCCGAGAAGGTAAAGCTTGGTTCCATCGGTTGTGTAAAGCCCGAAGAATGCCGAGCCCGCGGTACCGCTGCCCTTAGACCACAAAGCAGAGATATAGCCGTTAACCGGCCCTTGCATTCCGGGGTTTAGATCAAGCCGAGTGTAATACATCGTGCCTGCGGTATATTTGGCCGAGGCCAGGCCGGCAAGCGTAAATGTGGTCGTAGTCGTGCCGAGGTCGAATGACTCGGCATCGTAAAACGGTCGTTGCATGGCTTACCTCATTCCGAGCGTAGCAACTGGAGTGCTCGGAATGCCGGGCACGACGTCGTGATTGGGATTCCACGGCTCAATGGTGGTATCGCCCACGCGGGTAGCCCACGGCACCGATGCATTAACCTGCTTTTCCGACGCCGGGATTCCGTTGTCGACTTCACCGTTAACGTGGGTAGCGTAAAGAGCCATTACTGAATCCCCAGGAGTCGGCAGGCGACCTTGTTCGGCCAGAACCAACGGATCGACATACGTATACGGCTCAGCCACGCGCGCTGCATGAATTCCACATAACGCTCAGAAATTGGCGTAACCTCCACGCCGTCGAGCCTCATGCCAAGGAAACAGTAAGACCAGTCAGCGATATAGAGAGACGAGTTGGTCGAGGTGTTGCCCTGAGTCTCGTTGCCGTAATTCAGCAATGCGGAGTCTGCCGCGCCATTCACCAGGTTGGCGACATCGGGGGTCGGCCGCATTGGCTGGTTAAGGGTGTCCTTCAGTTGCGCATATTCGGCTGCTGTGTTCGGGTGCCAAACCATGCCACTCGGCTCTGCGGACTGCGCGCGAATCTGGGCGACCGCCTTCGAGATATCGGCATAGGTGGTCGGGGCAGCGCCATTGGTGCCCATCGATTGTGTCATGATTCCGGGGCTGCCGGAAACATAGGTAGCTGTCTCGTTGAGAAGGCCCGGATTACCGGTAGAGCCGGTCTGTCCGTAGATGACAACAGAGTCCACAAGGCGTGCGTACTTTTCAGCGATGGAATGCCGGATGAGCCCGTCGATGCCGCCGTTGGTCACGGCGTCTTCGATAATCTCGTAACTGGCCGAGGTGATATCAGCGAATGCCCCGGCACAGTTAAAGACGACCGAGCCAACCGAGGGCGAGAGGTCGAGATTCAGCGCGGTGCCGCCACTGTCATTCGCGATATAGGCGGGCGCGATATCCGACGTCCACACGGGGTAGTTCGTTGTTTCGGTCTTCAGCGGCAGGGTGGTTGCGTTGAATTGGTTGACGAACGTCTTGGCCCGGATAAGGTCGGTAATCGAGGTGGACCAGATCTGCGCGACCAATGCCTGGCCGCCGGCCGAGATATCCTCACCCATGCCCATCGCGGCACGCGATTCTTGCTTGGCCTTAAACGGGTCATTCCGCAGCTCTGCGGAACCGGGGCTAACGCCTAGCTTCTGGCCCCAGTAGGCATCCCAATCAAAGTCGGTGCCGGCCGTGCGGTCTTCCCGTAGGTAACCGCAGGCATAGGCGTAATCCGTCATTGACTGGTCGGGGGTGAGAGTCTCCATCGCTGCGCCGCGCACGGCGCGCTTATTGTTCTTCTTGCTCACAGGGAACCTGCCATTATTGGCAATGCCCCGGAATTCTGCCGAGGTGTAAGTATCGGCTGGGATCTTGGCACGGGCCATATCGGCGTCGATCTGGCGAAGCTGGTCTTCGAGCTTCTGGGCCAGGCCAATTTCGTACTCATTGGCGATGCCCATGTTGATCGCTCGGTTCAGCGGCTTCAGCCTGGCGCAAACCTCGCTCTTTTGTGCCTGAAGATCCTTGATAATCTTCTTCGACATTGCGGTGTGTTTTCTGTAGGTACCTAGCCAGGGTGGCCGCAAAGTCGGCCCTGGCATCGAAAACCGCCAAAACGGCGTTTCAGTGCTGTGGTGGGCTCGAATGACGTCAAATCGAGCCGGTAGCGGCTAAAACGTGCCTTGACGGCAAGCTTTTGGGTTCGCCAATTTTGGCGAAATATCACGGGAAACAGCGAAATTCCCACAAAACTGTGGGAAAAGACCAGAAATTATGAGGGGGGGCGACCGTGCCGTGGGGACATGGGTCCTAGAGGGGCCGGCGTTCTACTTCGGACGCCCCTACCCCTGGCGCTGCATACGCACAATCCCAGGTCGGGATGGCGGCAATCCGTAGGGACTCACAGCATGCGGGCGGCACTCCTGCATTACCCGGGGGTTTGGCCTGGCGGCCCGGGGGTGACGGTACCACTCGCCGGCCGATGGGCCGGCGGTAGGTAATTCCTGCATTAGGCCGGGGTGTCGCTGGCCAGGATGGCACCGACACAGCATATTGGCCGGGGTGACGCCCAATTCGTCACCCCGGCAGGAATTCACCATGACTACTCTGGATAGATGGTGATCCCGTCCGAACGCGGGCGCCGGTTTATGTGCTTAGCGTTCGGACGTAATAGGCCCGGATCAACATACGCCACATGGGTGAGAGCATGTGTTGTGTGATCACTCGGCTGGGAATATCAGGCTACCGAGGACATAATGTCACGGGCCTAAGCGTTATCGTCGGGGACGAGATTTGCAAGTGCGGCCGGTCAAGAAGGTTGAGCAGACCAAGAAAACCGGCCGCACTTGCGCCGGATAACAACCGCAGGAAATGAAAAAGCACGGTTGAATCCCGTTTTTCCCCTGAAGGTGATCATGTTTCGGGCCACCAACGCGAATTTAATCCCGGCACCGACCGGTCCAGGGTCGGTGCTTTGCGCCGCATGATCAACGGCGCAAAGTCTCTAGGTGTAAAGCACGCGGTCTAGCGCGTAGTACACTTGGCAATCGCGGCAGTGGACCACGATTGTCCTGTCGGTATAAGTCAATTCGAGGTGCGCGCCGTCGCCGCATTTCTGGCAGCGGCGCGGATAAGCAACATATGGGTACTTACTCAAGATCAATGTCCGGATCAAATGTGAGAATGTACGTGCCATCGGCCCGCCGAATCACGGCGGGCCAGATACCACGTTCTCTGATGATACGCTGGGCCCGGCGAATCGCAGTCGATTCGCGCCGGTAAATTGTTTTCACGTAGGTACCTGATGACGTCGGCGACCTCGGAATCCCCGAGGGATTCAAAGTCCAGGCCGGCCTCATAGGCGAGCATGTAGGCGAGGTGCTCATCTCGGCCGGCCAGCTCCAAGATGGCAGCCTTGATGGCTGCCGTGATGAAACGTGAACCGCTGGTATTGAGATAGGCAGCGGCGACGGCGACCTGGTGGCGAAGCTGGTCCGTCAGCTCTATGGTTCGGTGTGACATGGTTAAACCCTTATGAGCCTCGGCCCTACACTCTTGCGGTTCCGGGCCTCGGCAGTTGGATTGGTCAGTGATGATGATGGTCAGTATCTATACGGCCGAGTTTCGGCCGCCGATTAAGCATTCATTCGACCGTGCCCGCGGGCCGTGAGAGCCAAAGCGGGCATCCGGTCGGTCAGAGGGATGGCCACTAATCGATATAGGCCATCCCATCAACCATCCCCGCTCCGCTCTTGTTGGCTACGCGGGGCTGGTAATGACTCATTCGGCCGATCTTCGGCCGCCTAGCTTCCATCACCAGTTGGGCGGATCTCCCGCCCTATATGTCGAGGTGCAATGATTCCCGTCATGACCTGCGATTACGTGGTTTCCGGGTTTCTGCCCGCTTCCGGCCGACCCAGCTCCGAATCGTGTTGACCGGGATGTTAAATTCCCGGCCGACCTCGGCAGCACCGTACCGTCGTGCGTACGTCGTCACCTCGTCTCGCTCGTGGAGCGAGTAAATCCGCTTGACCTTGCCATCTGGCGACAGCTCGTAATTGCGCCCGGCTTCATCCTGGCCGTAAGACCAGCCGGACCCACCGTGATAATTCCACTCGACAGTGATCAAGACCTTTGCCGCCTCTTCCCTAGGAATATCTACGCTGATCGCATCGGAAATACGCCAGCCGTACAGTTCGAGCACGCGCCGGGCATTGGCCTGGATTTCCTCTCGCGCCCAGGTATCGCACTTGGCCCGGACTCGCCGGACAATCCGGTCGGTGCCGAAGTCTGTATAACCCCGGACTTCGCCCGTCTCCATGTCTATTTCCCGGCCGCCGATATCCTCGCGCCGGGCATCGCCTAGTTGCCAGGAGTGGGAATGTCGGTGCAATTCCGCTAGCGGGTGCCCGAGCCAGCATTGGCTATCGCCGCAAGTACAGGGCTCATATCCGATGGCCGGTGCGTCCCTTAGGTGAACGCATGACCGACCGCTAATCAGCGGGTGGTTGCATTGCTCGGGTTTCATCGCGATACCTGACCAGCCGCATATTGCAATCAAAGCAGAATTCGCCGTCAAGGCTCTTGACCCGAGTCGTGTGCGGACAGGCTTCCTTGAAAGCCTTCTTAATGGCTCTCTCTGCCGCTAGCTGAAGGGCGATGCGCGCCGCGTCCCAACGCTCATAGCAAGTCACATGGTCCTTAGCATTCGCTTTGTCGCATGGCTGGCCCGGCCCGACCTTGCACCGTCCGCACGGCTGGGTCTTAACGGCGTAGTCGGCAATCTCCTGCGTCGTCAGGTTGTGGATGGTGACCCTAACGTCATCGATCATGTGCTCTCACTTATATATTGCACAAGATTTCTGGAAAGTACAAACGATGCGGCCGGTTTTTTTCGTACCCTCCACTTGTCCCACAGGATTTCAGAGGAACTCGGTTATGTCGAAGTCGTCATCACTTTTCATTTGCATGTAGAGGTCGGCGAGTTTGTCGGCACCGGCATTGATCATGTATTGCCAGATAGCCTCTCTGGCTTCGGCTTTCGACCGCCCTGCGCTTACCAGTTCCCGCGCTATACGGCGGAACGGTTTACTTTGCTCTACCCGCTCCCGGATGTCCATGTCACCTCCATAAATGATCTCGTCAGTGATGTCGTCCGCGTCATCCTTGCCCGATGCTCGGGCACGCTTGCCAAATAGCCTCATCACCTCGTCTGGTATTTCGTCCATGTCACCTCCATAAATGCAAGATGTTACCGTAACTCGGCCGCCACGCAGTCAGTTAGCCACCTGCCAACCCCATAAGCAGGTTATCAAGGATTTCTCTTTCGCTCTGCTCGGCTATCCGGGTGAGCCTGAGTGCGTTGTCATCGATATGCTGGGTAATGGCGTCTTCGACTATGCGGCGCAGCTCCGGGGCCGGTATGGCGTCTACCTCCACTGAGCCGCCCTCGAATGACGCCGCCCGCGTGTCGCTTGATTTGGTTGGGCGCGTCGGCAGATTCATCTCTTCGATCTGCTCGGGGGTGACGGCTATCCGCTGGAATTCGACCGGAATCTTCCACCATGGCCCCGGCAGGAATCCCATCACCACAGTCTCGAAGGTCTCCCACGCATTCACGCCGCTCGGGTCATGGTCGCCAAGCTGGTAGACATAAACGGACTTACCGTTGTCGATCGCCGCTTGAATGCTGTACGCGACACGGTAGGCGAACGATTCCGATGCATAACCCCGGACGATGCCGAGCGGCACATCCCAAGAGTCTGTTACCGGATGAACGACGCCGGTAATGGCGTCCTTCTCGCTGTAGATTTGCACTACCGAATCTTGGTCGGCCCAGAGCTGCTGGCGGTATGCATCGCGTGTCCGCTGCAATGCATCGCGGGCACCGTTGTACGTCTCGGGCTGCATCGTCCATCGCGTCCCGTCTACGATATCCCAGTAGGACACGCGGCCGTCGCGGCGCAGTTTCAGCAATTCGCGCCCTACGGCCTCATAGCCGTTTTCCGTCTTATCAACCGCACCCATGGACACCACGCGGTAGAACACCCCGCGCAGGCTCACCGGGGCATCAGCGCCAACCGCCGTGACGATGGCGTCGTCCAGCTCGGCAAGCTCGGCGTTGGTGCGCCTCACCCGTTTTACCGGGCTAGCCCCGTAAACCGCTACAGCTCACCTCCAAGCGCGCAAAAGGGAGCCGATCGGCCGGATTGCCGATCAACTCCCACTCGCCACTAGGATACGCCCGAGGCAGGCCAGCGGACAAGCCCCAGGATGGAATTGCCAACCATTCTTGACAATACTGTCAACCCCGCTGGTTAAAGGGCAAATTCAGGGCTTGCCAATGGCACCTCGCGAGACGTACGGTGGCAGGGTCGCAACGACCCTTGCGGCACTGGGAAAAATCCCCCGGGGGTTGTGCCCATAGTGCCGCTTTATTGGTTGCAAGCACAACCCCCGGGGGTCCGGATCGATCCAACGGGAGGCAGATTGGCGTCATCATTCGCAGGTGACATCGGCGGAGGGTTTTTCAGTAAAACGCCAACGTCCCAGATCACCATCGACGTCCCCGATGACCTGATAACTCGGCTAACCACAGGGTACGGACTGAGCCCGTGGGAAGCCAGGCAGGCCATGGCCTATTATTTGGGCCAGTGCGGGCCAGACGTCGTAATAGAGAGCTGGAGGGCGTAACCAATACATTAGGAATTTCAGTTCTCCCACGAGTGGCCCCGGGCAGGCATGCGCCCGGGGCCGCCTCGCCAGGATCGCCGACGTCGCCTCGGACGCCGCCCGCGTGTGATCGCACCGGGGCAGTCTCGACAAGGTCACAGCGTGGCGCACAGCGGCGCGCACGGCCAGGTTTGGCCTACTCGCCGGTAGCCGCCGGCCACCGATCCTGGGGCAAGACCACCATGCCGACGCCGGGCACCGTGGCGAGGTAGCCGGCCGTCGCCAGCCAGCGGTGAGCCCGGGCCGCAGTCTCAACGGCCACGCCGAACCTCTGGGCGAGCTGGGAGCGTGACGATACCGGTGAGCCAACCTCCCACTTGCCAGACCTGATTTCACCCTCGATTACCCGCGCTACCTGAATGTAGCGGGGCACCCCCGAGTAGTCATCAAGATCATCCGGCACACAATTACCGTAGCTGACCTGGTGGAATTGGTTAACTATGCCTCCGACCTAGTGGACCCAGCTAGGGCAGTGGAGTACCGTCGACGCCATGCATTCCTGGGAAGACGGAACCCTCGCCATGCTGCGCGCTGAGTACGCGGGGCTGTTTTACATTTGGACCGTTCGCGGCATCTACCCGAAGCCGCACACCACGTGGTGTGCTCGCAGGCTCGATACCGACACGGCCTGCCTGAACGCAGGCTCACCCGAAGACCTGATCAGGCTGATGGGTGAGATGGTCTGTCAGTGCCCGCTGCACCGCCACCAGGACCAGCCGGCCAGGCCCGCCGAGGCGGACGTCCAGCGGATCACCCGTAAGTACCTGGCGTAGGGCCGACCAGGCAGACACGTGCCGTCTGACCTGCGGCTTGTTACTGCTGTGACTCCGCGTTGCGTGGTATACGATCTGGCCTGGCTCGGCTGGCCAGACGAGGTGCTGTCAGTGGGGGGTCACGGGCGCTCAGACGGCCCTGGGAGGCCCAGACAGCCTGAGCTGTGGTTACAGCTCAGCTCACAGACGTCGTAGACGTGTCCAGGATGATCATGAGCTGGGCGCTGAGCATGACGGCCAGGGCCATCCCGGGTCTCCCGGAACCGCGCCTTGGCCGGAACCCGCCGCGCACACCGTCCCCGTTAACCCCGTTAACCCCTCTGGCACCGTCAGCCCCATGCGGAGCATGCGAAGAAGACAAGATGCCTCCATGGTTGGCTGGTCATGCGATCTCGCGGCCGCCACGATGGAGCACCGACGTCGTCCTGACGACATCGACGGAGCATCGTTGCGGTTCGAGGCAGGCCTCTCGCGGCTGACAGACCGCTGGCCGGGCGGTACGATCAGGAATGAAGCGGAGGTCTACTCCGGTTACTATACGGAGGCAGCCTCCGTTTCGCAACCTGATTTAGCGCCGGAAACCCGCTCGTCCCGGGTCTGCTCATTCCGGGACCCGCGTCCGGCACCCGCCGATCCGCACGACACATCCGTTAACCTCGAAGCAAATGACCAGGACACCTGACCAGGCCTCGCGGCCCGCCGAGCAGTTGCGCGCCGACGCGCGGCAGAACCACGCCCGGCTGATCGCCGCGGCCACGGCCGCGTTCGCGGAGAAGGGCGCCGACGCGCCGCTCGAGGACATCGCCCGGCGTGCCGGGGTGGGCATCGGCACCTTGTACCGGCACTTCCCCAGCCGGCTGGACCTGCAGGCGGCCGTGTTCCGCAGCCAGGTCGGCGCGGTCTGCGGGGAAGGGGACGCGCTGCTCCAGGCCGCGCCGCCCGGGCAGGCCTTCGCCGGCTGGATACGCGCGCTGGCCGGCTACCTGGTGACCAAGCGCGGCCTGTCGCACGCGCTGATCGAGGCGGTCGGCATCGAGTCCGAGCTGATCTCCTCCTGCTGGGTGGCGATGCGCGAGACCACCGAGCGCCTGCTGGCGAACGCGCAGGAGGCCGGCGCCATCCGGCCGGACGTGGACGCCACCGACGTGATGCGGCTGGTGCACGGGGTAACGGTGAGCACGGAGAAGGCGCCCGAACGGGCCGACATGCTCCTCTCCGTCCTGCTCGACGGCCTCCGCCCCCCGCACGCCTGACCCGCCCGCCTCCCCGGCTCCGCCGGATTCAGAGAATGTCACTCTGTACCCGCTCTATGGGTGTTGGTCAGATCCCACATGGCGGCGGGTTCTGTGGTGTCGGCTCCGGTGCGGGTGTCGTGGTAGCCGTCCTGGCCGGGGTCGGTGAGGCTGGGGATGGCCTGGAGGGTGGCCTGGGTGATCTCGGCGAACACGGTGACCTGGCCGCCGGGCTTGTTCCACAGGATCTCGATGCCGAACGCGGCGAGCAGCCGGGCTTTGAGCGCGGGGGGCAGGCTGGGCAGGATGTCGCCGAGGACGGGGAGTTCGTCGAGCAGGGCGGGGTCTGTGGCCTGGGGCGCGGTCTTGGCCAGGGCGCTGAGCTGGGTTTCGAGCTGTTCGCGTTCGTGGTGCAGGTCGGCGAACCGGGCGCGGATCCGGGCGCGCATGGCCGCGGCGGCGGTGTCGGCCGGGTCGGCGGGCAGGTCTTCGAGTTCGAGGATCTGGGAGTTCTGCGCGGTCTCGATCCGCTTGATCCGGGCCTGGAGCCGGGCGGCCTGGGCGTCCCGCTCGGCGATGGCGCCGGCGTCGGTGGCCGGGAGCTGGGCGGCCAGCAGTTTCGCGCGGCCGGGTCCGAAGATACGGTCGGCGAAGAACTGTCCCACGATCTGGTCGAGCAGGGCCTCAGGGGCCTGGACAGTGCGGGGGTGGTCGGGGCAGGCGACGGCATGGCGGGGGGTGGCGGGGTTGTGCGGGCACCGGTAGTAGACGGGCTGGCCGCCGGGGTTGACATAGGTCATCCCGGTCATCCGGCGGCGGCAGTCCCGGCACCGGATGCGGGACCGGTAGGGGTAGAACCGGCGGGTCGCCGGGTGGGAGTTCAGCTCGTCGCCGTCGCGGCTGGTGCCGTGGCCGGCGGCGGCGTCCTGGGCGGCCTGCCAGGTGTCCCGGTCGATGATGGCCGGGTGCACGGGGTCTGGTGACCAGAGCCACTGGTCGGGCGGGGCGGGGGTGCGGCGGCCGTTGCGGGTGCGGTGCCGGCCGTAGACCATGTGGCCCGTATATTTCGGATTTGCGAGGATGACCCGGACGTTCTGCGCGGTCCACCCGGTGGCCGGGTTGGGCGGGGGGTAGCTGGCTGGGTCGGCGTTGAGACGGGCGGCGATGGCCGGGCAGCCCAGCTTTTCGACCGTCCGCCAGGTGAACATGCGGGCGATGACCGGGGCGCGCACGGGGTCCAGGATCAGGCGGGATTTGGTGCGGCCCTGGGCGGCCTTGAACGGGACCGGGTGCGGAATGCGCTCGGCGGCGTAGCCGTAGGCGGGGCTGCCGATGTTCCACCCGTCCAGGGAATGCTCCACTAGCCCTTTCCAGATCTTTTCCTTCAATTGCAGCCGGTACCATTCGGCCACGCCTTGCTTGACCCGCCGGACGAGGACGGTGGTGGCGTTGACGCCTTCGATGTCGGCGGGCTCGTCGGTGGCGAACAGGGGGATTCCCTGCCGGGACAGTTCCTTTTCGAGTTTGAGGGCGTTGAACATGTCCCGGCCGGATCGCTCGATGTCCTCGCACACCACGGCGGCGAATCTGGGGGCGGGGGATGCGGCCTCGCGCAACAGGTCGGCCATGCCGCCGTCGCGGGGCAGCCCGGCGGCGGTGAATTCCTTCCAGTCCTCGCCCTGGCTGCGGGCTTCCAGGTCCAGGCCGCCGGACTCGATGTCCCAATAGATAGCTGCGATGAACCAGCCCGGCGGGAGCCAGTCCCGGGCGGAGCGCAGCTGCCGGTTCAGCGAGGCCCGGGGGTCTTGCAGGGCCAGGGTGGACGTGCGGCCGATGAACGCGACCGGGACCGGCTCGGCCGTCACGGCGGCCGGGGTCGCGGGTACGTGTGCGGGCGTGGCCATTTGGATTACCTCCATGATCACCCGGGCCTGCCGCGTCTATTTCTTCCGCGCGTTTCCCGGTGGCGATTTCGATCTGATGCCGGGCTTTGATCCCGCCCGGCATTCCCCTCATTCAATTGTAGCCGATAATGCGCGGGATAGCCATTATTCCCGGCGAATTACCGTCGCGATCTTCCGGCCTTTTCCCCGCTCCCGGCGGCGTCTTTTCCTTCTTTTCCCGGGCGCATTTCCGCGGGGCGTTTCCGGTGCGGCGCGTGCGCGCCGTGCGGGTGGTCCATCCCGTCACCGTCGGCCACCCGCAGGGGTGCGCGCCGCACGCCGCCGGTCCAGGTGGAGCGCCCCACCGGACGAACGACCTGGACGGGCGGCGGGCGGTGTGCTCGGCTTTGGCCTGGCCGGCGGGGACGGGATGGCCTTTCACTCTCCCTGGCCGGATGCGGCGGGATGCCTTTGCGCGGGCCGGGTCCATCCTGGAGCCCGAGGCCCCGCCGGAGGCGCCTTCTTGCCCGGTCCCGCGGCAGGGACGGCAGGCGGGCTGCGGCGGTGTCCGTGCTCACGGGCATCGTGTCCTTCCCGGCCGTCACGGAAGGCGTTTGCGATCACTGCGTGCCGGCCTGCGCACGTTATGTGAGTGATTGTGGCGGGCAGCGACGGCCCGGGCGGCGGGCGCGGCACCTTGTAAGGGCACCGTGAGGATTGAGGTGCCCGCGCCGTGCGGGCCAAGGCGGCTGCTGGTGCCCGCTGGCAGGGACGGGAGGGCTGGTGCCTGGTCCGTTCGGCATGAATATCCCGGTCCCGGGCGGTCACGGTGGTCACAGCGGGCAGGCCCGGGGCTGCCTGGTGGCCGGTGCTGGCCGGGGATCAGGCGGGCGGGGAGACGCCCCGGACGGCTAGCTCGGCGTCGATGGCGGCCATGTGCGCCTGGATGGGCGCGCGGGCGGGTGAGCCGGGGCGGGTCAGGGCCAGGGCTGCTGCCAGCTCGCGGCGTGCGCGGTGCAGTTCGCCTGCGGTCAGCCCGCTGACATCGGGCGGGCGGCCGGGGCCGGTCACGGGCGCTGCCTGGCGCGGGAGTCCCGCCCGGCCCGCACGTCCTCAAGCGCGTGGCGTCCAGGTCGGCGTGTGCCGCATGGATCCGGTCCTGCCGGCCGGCGAACGTGATGGCGTTCAAGGGTGGCGGCGGCCGGCGGTCAGCTCGGCCGCGGCCAGCGTGTGCGGGGGATGCCGGGGCTGTTTCATGTCCGTGGCCTGCGGCGGCGGGTGCGGCGCCTGGCGGAGCACGGGCGGCGGGCGCAGGCGATGGTAAGCCGGCCGCAGGCCGGGCAGCCGGACGCGGCGCCGACGCGGTGGTCGCGTCCCCGGGTGCAGGTCTGCTCGGGGGGTGGGCCGGGCATCTGGCAGACCAGGCAGCCCTGTCCTGGGTGGCGGGTCATGTGCGCCTGCCGTCCGGGGCCAGGCCGAGCCGGGCCCAGACGACGCGGTCGCCGTCACTGGTGGTCTCGGTCCCCCAGTTGTCCGGCCCGGCCAGTGCTTCGATGATGTCGAGGCCGTGGGGGCGGTCGTCGGCAAGCTTGCAGTGCCAGGGGCCGCCGAGGTCTTCGCACTCGATCCACACGTAGTCGGGGTAGGCCTCGCAGCGGATGGTGAAGAACTCGCCCGCGCTGGCGGAGTGGGTGACGGCGTTGGCGGCGAGCTCGCTGGCGATCAAGACAGCGTCGCCGACGGCGGGGCAGCCGTCCAGGTGCGCGGCGATCTGGTGGCGGACCCGGGCGACCTGGTCGGCCCCGCCGCGGAACGTGCGCTGGTACCAGGCGGCCGGCCCGGCCGCTGCCCCGTTCATGTCATCGTCGCGCGCGGGGCCGGCCGGGCTGGCCGTCAGGGTCCGGGCTGGCTGGGCACGCGCGGGCGCGGTGCGGGCCGACTGGCCGTCGGCGACGTGCCGGGCGGTGCGGGCGGCGTCGTGGAGCTGGGCGCCGAGCCGCTGCCAGGCGCCCGGGCTGGCTGGTGTCATCAGGCCTCCGTGGGTTGCGGCTGGTAGTCAACCGGATCCGGAGGGGCCGGGTGAAGGTGTGCGCGGCGGGCGGGTGTGTGCGCCGGGTGTGTGCACCAGGCGAAGCCGGGCTCGGCCGATCAGGGGATGCCACACTGGCCTCAGGGCGGGCAAAGGAGGGAGACGAGCCGATGGGCCGCAGGCCGAAGGCGCCCAATGAGCAGCTGGCCGGGCTGATGGAGGAGGCTGGCTGTTCCCGCCGCCGGCTCGCCGGCTATGTCGTGGAGCTGGGCCGGGCCCGGGGGATCGCCGGGCTGCGCTATGACCACACCTCGGTGCTGCGGTGGCTGGCCGGGGAGCAGCCCCGGGCCCCGGTTCCGGACCTGATCGCGGAGGTGATCTCCGGGCTGGTCGGGCGGGTCGTAGTACCGGCCCAGATCGGCATGCGGGCCGGCGATGTGCACGCCGGAATCGGGCTGGAGCTGCCAGTGACCTGGGCGGAAGGAGCGGCGGGCATCACGGGGTTGTGGCGGGCGGACGTGGAGCGCCGGGCGTTCGTCACCGGGGCGGCGTTCAGCGTGGCCGCCTACGCGAGCGCGGGGATCCGGTGGCTGACGCTGCCGGTCCCGGACCGGGCCGGGACCGGGGCCGGGCGGATCGGGCGGGCGGAGATCGACGGGCTGCGGGAGATCGCCCGGACCTACCGGCAGCTGGATAACCGGCTCGGCGGCGGGCAGCTGCGCGGCACGGTGGTGGCGCTGCTGGACCGGCAGGTCGGCCCGCTGCTGCTCGGGGCGTCGCTGACCGAGGCGGCCGGGCGGGAACTGGCCGGGGTAGCGGCGGAACTGGCGCAGCTGGCGGGATGGATGGCCTATGACGGGGAGCAGCACGGCCTGGCGCAGCGGTACCTGATCCAGGCTCTCGGACTGTCCCGGCTGGCCGGCGATGACAGGCTGGGAGCGGAGATCCTGGCCGCGATGAGCCAGCAGGCGGTCTACGTGGCCCGGCCCGGCCAGGCGGTAGACCTGGCCCGGGTGGCGCAGGCCGCCGCCCGCAAAGCCGGATCCGGGGTGCTGCTGGCCGAATGTCACGTGGCCGAGGCACACGGCCACGCCGCCCGTAACGACGCGCGGGCCTGCGCCCGGGCGCTCGCGGACGCCGAGCGGGCCTTCGGCCAAGCCGCGCCGGGCGAGGAGCCGTCCTGGCTGGCCTACTTTGACGAGGCCTACCTGGCGGCCCGGATGGCGCAGTGCTTCCGGGACCTGGGCCAGGGGGCGCAGGCGGCGCGGTTCGCGCGGCGCTCGCTGCGCATGAACGAGGCGTTCGTCCGGGGCCGGGCGTTCAACCTGGCGCTGCTGGGCACGGCGCTGGCCCAGCAGCGGGAGGTCACCGAGGCGGCCGCGGTGGGCCTGACGGCGGCCGAGATCACCGCCGGGCTGCGGTCCCGGCGCGGGGTCCGGTACGTGCTGGACCTGCAGCGTCGGCTCGCCCCGTACGCCAGCGCGCCGGAGGTCCGCGAGTTCAGCGAACGCGCTGCGCTGCTGCCAGCAGGGCGTGCTGGGCGCCGATGATGGTGGCCGCGCCGACGATGGCGCCCTCGGTGATCAGGGCGGGTATCTCGGCCAGCGGCATCCAGCGCACGGCGGCGGTCTCGTCGGCCTCGGGGGCGCCGACCTGGTCCGCGCCCCGCGCCAGGTACAGCTCGTGGGCGCTGTCGGCGGTGCCGGTCATCGGCTGGAAGGTCAGCACGTGCTCGATGGCCCGGGGGCGGTACCCGGTTTCTTCCTCGACCTCGCGGGCCGCGGCGGCCGGGCCGTCCTCGCCGGGGTCGATGTAGCCGCCGGGCAGTTCCCAGACCCACCGGTCGATGATGAACCGGTGCCGCCAGATCAGCAGCATCCCCTCCCCGGACTCATCGAGCACGACGGTCATCGCGCACCGGGGCAGCCGCATCACGTACTGGTCGAACATCGTCCCGTCGGGCAGTTCCACGGACGCCACGCTCAGCCGGACGTGCGGATTCTCGTCCACGACGCGGTCGGCGTGGATGGTCCAGCGGGTCTGCTTCTCGCCGTGGGTCACAGTGCGAGGCTACCGGCACCTCCGCTAGCCGGAGCAGCCAGCCGCAGGCCGCTTTGCTTTCCTCCGGCGTGTGCCCTTCCGGCAGGTCCGGCCTGGTTCCGCGGGCCGATCGGCGCGGTGCCGGGATGGCGGCGGGCCGGTTAGCAGTTCCGTGGTCACCGGGAACGGGCCGGCATGGGAGTCGCGTGTGGCGCGCGCGGCGCGCCCTCGGGCGGGGGAAGGGCAGAAGGGGGTGCGGGGGAAACTGGGAAACCGCGGCTTTGGGGGGTTTCCCGGTGTCCCCCGCGATCCTTGCAATTTCCGCTCGTGCCAGGACAGCGCGGTATGGGTGGCGGGGCGCTATTCCATGGTCGCGGTGCGGCGCGAACTGTGGTGCTTGCGCTTTCCCCGGTCATTTGTGCGGCGGGGACCGTCGTTGTTTCGGGGGGAGGCAGGAGGGGTCTGGGGAACATGGAACCGGGGCCGTGTTTTTCCTGGGGGCGGGGGCGGTTCCGGGTTCCCCAGTGCGTTTCCGGATTGGTCCTCCCTGTTACCTGTTCACTCGCAGAGCAGAGCCGTAGTGTTCCTGACCTCGCCCACTTGTCTTGTTGAGGGGGTGAGGTCAGGAACATGGAGGCGGCGCGTAGCGAGCGCATCCGCGCAGGCAGCAGGGGGGACCGGGCCGGAAACGCGGCGCGCAGCGCCCGCACGCCCGGACGCTGCGCTGTACGGCGAGTGTGCGGGGACAGTACCGGGCAGGTCCGCCTGCTGCCATGGATCTTGTAGATTCCCGGATTGCGGCCGACATCATTTCCCACTACCTCGACCGTAGATCCTATCTACGGTTACGACCACGTCTCACGTTGCTTCGATAAGCGGCCATGTAATTCCAGGCACCAAACATGTTATCTGTCAGGTCGTTGTCCTCGACCACGCCTTTTCCGCCACGAAAGATCTGTACTGCCTTATTTTCATTACGGTTGATCCGGTTGCGGCGCAGCGTGGCGTTGCCGCCGGCGGCGATCGCCACGCCCGCGCGGGCGTTGGCGGTGATGTCGTTGTCTTCGAGCATCCCCAGGCCCTGGTCAAAGACGTGGACGCCGTCCTCCTCGCCGTCGTGGATGGTGTTGCGGCGCAGCGTGGGGTTGCCGCCGGTCGTGATCGCCACGCCCGCGCCGGCGTTGGCGGTGATGTCGTTGCCTTCGAGCGTCCCCAGCCCCTGGTCATAGACGTAGACACCGCTCGCGTGGCCGTCGTGGATGGTGTTGCGGCGCAGCGTGGGGTTGCCGCCGGTCGCGATCGCCACGCCCGCGCGAGCATTGCCGGTGATGTCGTTGTCTTCCAGCGTCCCCAGCCCCTGGTCACGGACGTAGACGCCAACCGACGGGCCGTCGTGGATGGTGTTGCGGCGGCGCAGCGTGGGGTTGCCGCCGGTCTCGATCACCACGCCCGCGTAGGCGTTGGCGGTGATGTCGTTGTCTTCCAGCGTCCCCAGCCCCTGGTCACGGACCCAGACGCCGACCTGCTTGCCGTCGCGGATGGTGTTGCGGCGCAGCGTAGGGTTGCCGCCGGTCTCGATCGCCACGCCCGCGCGGGCATTGCCGGTGATGTCGTTGTCTTCCAGCGTCCCCAGCCCCTGGTCATAGACCCAGACGCCGGCCTGCTTGCCGTCGTGGATGGTGTTGCGGCGCAGGCGCGGATCAGCGCCGCCGTGGATGGCCACGCACGCGCTGCTCTTGCAGGTGATGTCGCAGCCTTCCAGCTCCAGCCGCCCCTGGGCGATATCCACCCCGTACCAGGTGCCCTCCCCGCCGTCCTGCCACAGGGTCAGGTTAGCGATCCGGCCGATGCTGGCCCGGAACACCACCACATGGGCGTCACGCGCGTGGATCTGGACGTCGGCGGCCGGGCCGTCGCCGAGGATCTCCAGGGGCTTGTCGATGACCAGGCTCTCGCGGTAGAACCCGGGCCGGATCAGGATGCGATCTCCCTCGGCAGCCGTCTTGACAGCCTCGCTGATGGTGGTGAAATCACCCCGGTGGTGGTAGAGGTCGACCACATGCGTCGGCGGCTCGGTCCTGGCGGCGGCGCTGGGCGGGATCGCGTGCGGTGCCGACGGGGCTGGCGACGCATCGCGCATCCGGGCGGCCAGGTGCGCGATGGCCTTCCGGACGGTCGGGGAGTCAGTCGCCTCGAACCGCAGCTCGCGCCAGTCCGCGTGCTGCCGCTCGGCCAGCTTGGCCGCCAGCGGGTCGGCGTCACGGCGGCCGGGGTCGTCGATCTCCGGGGTGCTGACGTAGTAGACCGGCAGGATCAGGTCATCCCGGCCGAGCTGGCGTTCCCGGTCCAGGAACTTCTCGGTCTCGGCCCGGCAGTGCTGGCTGCGGAAGAAGCCCGGGGTGATGATGACCAGCAGTAAAGTGACCGTGTCCAGGGCCTGGTCAATGCGCTGCTGCCAGTTCTGGCCCCAGGCGATGTCGGCGTGGTCCTGGAAGATGAGGAATTCCTCGCCGACCTGCACCCGGATCTCGGCGGCGAGCCGCTCCCGGAACGCGGTGAGCTGGCCGTCATCATGCTCGTCATCAAACCGGGCATAGCTCATGAACGCCGTCGGCTGACCTGCCATGCTGTCACCTCCTGCCCCTATCGCAACCGCCCGGCACACACCCCGGATTACCCGGCAGGGGTGCTAAGCAGATCTCCCAAGGCGAAATATAGCCTGTGTGGCGGGCCAGGCGGCGTGGTGTGTCGGGCTGCTGCTGCCGTGTCCGGCGCTGCGGCGGGTCGCTCCCTACGTAGTAGCGGGGAGCGGCGCTACTGCAGGCCGGATGTCACATTGAGCGGGCGGCTTCGATCATGAGCTGACGTGCCGGGCTGACAGCGGCGGACCGCGCCGAACTCGTTCACCGGATCTCCGGCATCGACGTGCGCGCCCTGGCGGGCCACCACTGGCGCGATGTAACCGGCGGCTGGCC
>Ga0335078_10005784_pt1 | contig 18279 bp, 12 predicted proteins | sample Lox_Sample_32_FD_206711 | JGI IMG/M metagenome (GOLD analysis project Ga0335078, IMG submission 206711) | Soil microbial communities from Loxahatchee National Wildlife Refuge, Florida, United States - Lox_Sample_3.2 | ecosystem: Environmental > Terrestrial > Soil > Wetlands | place: USA... | reverse complement strand
GTTCAAAAGCGTCGAGCAGGGCGTTACCGGCTTGATTAAGAGCCGCCATCGATGCCTGGAGATGTCCGGAACCGGTTCGTACTTCTCCTTTATGTAGGAAGGGCACCAACGTTGCCGTCAGTGCCCCCAGGTAGTCATAAGTGTTGGAATTGCTTCCTACGATATTGCGTCCGAATTCCGTTGTCAAGTGTTTTTGTTACGAGCTGATCCCTCGAGAATGCGAAGCCGCGAAGTCCCCTTGGCTGGAGCCGAGCGGGCGCCGGCTAAAGCGCTGCCCAGCAGTCCACTCAGGGGTCGTTTTTGCCAAATGCTCGGAGCTCTGGGAATCCGAAGAAAGCGTAACACTCAGTGGCGCCTCAAGTTCCGGCCACTCTCTACCCATTAGTGTGGCATACTAGGCAATCCGCCGGCCTGCCCGGCGGCGCTTTCGAATCTCAACGAGCCGGAGGGCACGCCCATGGCTTTCTGTGCAAAGTGTGGAGCACCGATCAGTGAGGGAACCGCTTTCTGCGGCGCTTGCGGGGCGCCCGTTGCAACCGCCCCGTCTGCCGCACCACCGCCGCCGCCGGGAAGCGTGCAACCAACAGGCAGCGCTTCATCTGACAAGCCGATTCCGTCGAACGGCGCCGCCGCGCTAGCCTACTTGCTTGGTTTCATCACCGGGATTATTTTCCTGGTGATCGAGCCCTACAAGCGCGACTCGTACGTGCGCTTTCACGCCTTCCAATCCATTTTTCTCAGCGTTGTTTACATCGGCGTTTTCATCGTTTGGGGCGCGGTTTCCGGGACTTTGGCCGTTATCAGCCTAGGCTTTCTGTGGAGCCTACTCCTGCTGGTTTGGGCGCTGTTGCGGCTGGCCTTCTTTCTGCTCTGGCTTTTTATGATGTATAAAGCCTACAACAACGAGCGCTTCATGCTGCCGTTCATCGGTCCTCTGGCCGCTAAGCAGGCGGGATAAGCGACCCGGCGCCGGCCGGCTCCAGCAACCCGGAACATACCTCGTCCGTGGTCACGAGCCGGACGCCCGCCGCGACCATCTCTTGAATCGCTCGCGGCCCACCGTCCTCGGTGAGAGGCCGGACGGCGTCCAATACCAAGTCCACAGGCAGGCGTAGCGCGCGCAGCGCCAGTGCGGATTCCTTCACACAGTATTCCGTCGCCACCCCGAAGACCACAAACCGGCTGGGACCGAGCGCAGCCAATACGGCCTCAAAGTTGGCGTTGGCCGCGACCGAATAGGCCTGTTTCTCGACCTCGAGTACGATTTGCCTCGTCCAATCCAGGGGTGGATGGAAGGCTGCGGGCCGATTCGGAATCAGCAGTGGCGAGGCTGATTGTGTCGCAGAAATCCGGCGCTGGCCGGGCGTCCCCACGACGCAATGAGGTGGCCATTGGGCGAACGACGGGTCGTCCGGCGTGTGCGCGTCCGCTGAAGAAATCACCGGAATGTTCTGCTCGCGCGCGTGCTCCATCAACCTCGCGAGATTGGGGACGATCTCTTCCGCTCCCGGGACGTACAGGGCCCCGCCCGGCGACATGAAGTCCACCTGGGTATCCACGTCAAGAAAGACCGCCGGCCGTACTGCGTCGAGTTCAGGGTGCAGAGGAATTGGCTCCGGCTGAGAGACAGAGACGTACTGGCGGCGCAAGTCCTCGCGCAGTCGCTCCAACTTCGCGCTGTGCCCTACCGGGTATCGCGTTCCGTCGTGCAGTGACTTGTAACGCTCGGGCAAGCGCTCGAGACCCGCCAGTGCTCGCTCCCGAGCTTGGCTGATAGGGTGCGACGGCTCGAGACGCTCCCCGCCGTGCATCACGGGTTCAAGCAGCGGCGTACCCTCCGGGTAGTCCTCGCCGCAGCACGTGATCAAGTCGTGATGGAAGATGGGGCGACCGTCGCGATCGGGCCGCGAGAAGCGGAACACTTGTTTGCGGCCCGGCCAGTGCGCTTTATGCTCGCTGAACTTGGTCTTGTATTCCACGCGTCCATCGTGCTCGATCTCCACCAGCTTGTAGACCACGCCCAAGGCAGGCACGTCGCGCGAGGTCGCGAGGTCGGTGCCTACCCCAAACGCGTCGATGGGCGCCTGATTCGCCACGAGGTCCTGAATCTTGTATTCGTTGAGGTCGCCGCTGGCAAAGATCCTGGTCTCACCGAGGCCGTGTCGATCCAGGATCTCGCGCACGCGGCGGCTTTTCTCCAGCAGGTCGCCGCTGTCAATCCGTACTCCTGCGACAGGGCGCCCCAGGGTGGCAGCCGTTTCCGCGCCAGTCAAAGTGTCATAAGTGTCGATCAGCAGCGTCGCGTCGGGAAAGGTCTCGAGCAGAGCCAGGAAGCTCTCGCGCTCCGTCGGGTACGATTGCGTCCAGGAGTGGGCGGCGGTACCTGCGGTCGGCACGCTATAAAGATATCCGGCCAACACGTTGGAGGTCCCCGCGCAACCGCCCACGTAAGCGGCCCGCGCGGCGCGCACGCCGGCTTGCGGCCCGTGGGCTCGGCGCGTTCCGAACTCCCACACCTTTCGTCCTCCGGCCACGCTTACCACGCGAGCGGCTTTGGACGCGATCAGTGTCTCGAAGTTGATTACCGAGAGCAGGTAGGTTTCCACGATCTGCGCCTGGGCGATGGGCGCCGTGACTTGCAGAATCGGCTCGCCGCCGAAGATCAGCGTCCCTTCGGGCACGGCGTGAATGTCGCCCGTAAACCGGAAGTTGCGGAGGTAGTCGAAAAAGGCATCGGAAACGGTTCGGAAGGAAGGTGAGCCACGGAGGAACGTCACGTCATCTTCGGTGAAGCGTAGATTCTCGAGATAGCCAAGCGCCGAATCGAGCCCGGCGGCAACCAGGTAAGATCGCTCCGGCGGCAATTGTCGCACGAACAGTTCGAACGTCGCCCGCAGCGGAACCTGCTGCTCAACGTAACCCGCCGCCATCGTCAATTCGTACAGGTCGGTAAGCAAAGCGCGGTTGTTGTAAGCTTCAATCATTGTTCAAAGTCGAAGAGTTCAAAATTAAAGAGTGAAAAAGAAGGTCAACGCTCGCAACTTTTTGACTCGCCTCAATAGATGCCGAGCCGACGCTTCGCGGTCCAAAATCAGTATGTTTTTGAGGTACTCCGAAGTCAAGCTGGGACCGCGCCGGATTGTGCTTGCTTTCAATGCACCTTCACCAGAACCGCCCCGTGCCTCGGCACATCGGCCGAAAACGATCCCGTGAATTTGCCCAGATCTTTCTTCTGCCATAGGTCTCGCACGTCCGCCGGCTTGAAGACACCGATATCTTTCAGGCTGAGCGTCATCTTTTCGGTATCTTCGCCGCAATTCATCAATAGCACTGCGGTCGAGCCATCGGCGAGCGGCTTGGCCAAGATCTGGTATGGTCCGTCTCGCGAAATCCAACGGCCCTGAATGCCCTTCGGATCCTGATCCACAGCGATTACTTCCGGATTCGTCAAAATGGCCTCGGTCTCAGGAGTCATCTTGGCAAGGTCGTTGCCGGCGAGCAGCGGCGCGGCCAGGATGCACCACAGGCTCATGTGGGTCACGTATTCGTCGTGGCTCATGTGGCCGTTCCCGACTTCGAGCATGTCCGGGTCGTTCCAGTGACCAGGCCCGGCGAACTTCCAAATGCCGTCCTCAGAAGTCGCGTTGAAGAACATGCTCTGATAATTGTCCGAGATGTCGTCGGTGGTGCGCCACAGGTTACCGCCCACAGACGCGCCCCAACGCCACACCGCTTTCAGCCCATACTGGCACATGCTGAAGACAATCGGCCTGCCGGTTTTCACCAGGGCATCGTGCATTTTCTTGTAGACGGCCGGCAGTTGTTCGGGCTTGTAAACACGCGCGGCGCTGCACCAGTCGTACTTCAAATAGTCAATGTCCCAGGCCGCGTACTGCATGGCATCCTGTTCTTCGTGCATGTAACTGCCCGCGTAACCAGCGCACGTTTTCGGACCGGGCGAGGAGTAAATGCCCAGCTTCAAGCCCTTGCTGTGAACGTAGTCGGCCAGCGCCTTCATGTCAGGAAACCTGGCATTGGGATGGATCATTCCCTTGGCATCGCGCCGGCCCTGCCAGCAGTCATCGATGTTGACGTAGAGGTAGCCGGCGTCTTTCATGCCATTGGACGCGATGGCGTCGGCGGCCGCGCGCACCACCGCGTCACTGACGTGGCAGGCAAAGTGGTTCCAACTGTTCCAGCCCATGGGCGGCGTGGCAGCCAAAGTGGGATCCTGGGCGCGCGCCGTCACGCTTAATACACAGCCCAGAATCAGCAGCCCGATGCTAGACCGCAGAGCGTCTATTCGTTTGAAATTCCGAGACCTGGCCACCATGTCAGCCTCCTGAACGCTCGTATTTGAAGCAGGGAAGTCTACTCCGCCTTGTCTGCCGATTGCAACTCGAGTCGACGGCCGCAATCGTGGCCAATCCGGCGCACCAAGCATCCGACTCAAGTCTACCCCAAGGGAGGAATATCCTCGGCGGGAATCAAAAGACGAATCGATCGGGCCTGACCGGGCGTGCGCTCAATGAGTCCACGTGATTCAAGGGTTAGGATCATTTGGTGAACAGACGGCGGAGAAACCTGGAAGTACTGCTGCATTTCCCATTCTGCAGGCGCGCAGTGGTGGACTTTGGTGTAGTAGTGAAGGAAGGCTAAATACTGACCCTGCTTTGGCGTGTATGGCTTTTTCATGGCCCGCTGCAAGATTTTACTACAAGAGCGAAAAGTTGACACGTATGTATGTGACTGCCACGCACGCGGGTGCCACGCAGCCGCGCAGCTACCTCGAAACCGGAGTAAGATAAGCGAGCCTGCCTGAATCGCCCGAAGGCGGTTGCGGGTGGTTTTCACCACTTCCTGGAGCGGACCCATGATCGACGACACGATTTCGCGGCGCGGCTTCTTCTCGAATGCAGGCAGCGCCGCTCTAACTTCGCTGGCCGCAGGAATGGCTTTGCCGGCGGCGGCTCGCGGCTCCAGCGCGGAGGCTCAGAACCCGGTGCACTCGTTGCGCCTGGGCGGACCCGTCTTCGTCAAGTCAGACGATCCCGCCGTGCTGGCGCAGGCGCATCGCGATCTCGGCTATCGCGCCGCTTACGCGCCCGAGGTCAAGCTGACCGACGCCGACCGGATCAAATCGATCATCCGGGAATTCAACTCGCACGACGTCATCATCGCCGAAGTGGGCGCCTGGCGGAACATGCTCGACCCCGATCCTGCCAAGCGCCAGGCGAACATGGCCTACGTGCAGGAGAGGTTGGCCCTGGCCGATGCGCTAGGGGCGCGCTGCTGCGTGGATATCGCCGGCTCCTACGATCCAAAGGTATGGTACGGCCCCAACCCAAAGAACCTGAGCCGGGAGTTTATCGACGCCACCGTGGAGAATTGCCGCAAGCTGATTGACGCGGTGAAGCCGGCGCGGACGAAGTTCTCAATCGAGATGATGCCGTTCAACTTCCCAAGCGGGCCCGACGAGTATCTGGAACTGATCAGGGGCGTGGATCGCAAGAGCTTTGCCGTGCACCTCGACGTCTGCAACGTCATGAACAGCCCCGAGCGCATGTACCACAACGGCGATGTAATCCGCGAGTGCTTCCACAAGCTCGGCCGCTGGATAGTCTCCTGCCACGCCAAGGACTTGAAATGGGAGGAATATGTGCAGGTGAGTTTGCGCGAGGTAATACCTGGCCGCGGGGACATTGATTACAAGGCGTACCTGGAGGGTCTGGCGCACCTGCCGGGCGACGTTCCTCTGATGCTCGAGCACCTCAATACGGCCGAAGAGTACACGGAGGGACGAAACTACATCAAGAGCATAGCCAGGTCGCTTGGCCTGTCATTTGAGCGCGAAGGCTCGTAGTTTGCATTGTTGATGGTCGCCCTGCGGCAACGGCCGTGTGAAAAATTCACTTCTCAATGTAGGTACAAGGAAACGCTATGCGCAGACTCGTTCGTATGACAATCGCTGACAGCCCAATGACGCCAGTGGGCCTTTCGTCCTCAGCTCGCAGAACTTTGTTCTGCGCCAGCCCCCCGGTCGCCTTCCCGCTTCACCCGCACCAGCAGCTTTCTCACCCAGCGATCGTTAATCCCCAATTGCTGCGCTGCCGCTCGCTGTGTTAAATGCCAGGATGGCGGTTTGACACCGAATCCGTGGGCGGCTATTCTGGTCGCGCTGGGCTTGCCGTGCATCTAAATACATGCAAAAGCCTGTTTTCCGCTCCGCCTCGGGGATTTTCGACGGGCGCAGAGCACGGCCGAGGACATCAGAAGGGCAAGGGTTGCAGCCTCGTGGTTCTGCTGGTGTCGAAAAGACGTCCAAATAGCCGCGCGGCTGGCGCACCCGTGGGGCGCCAAATAGGAACGGTCCGGTGAGGCGGACCGGCCGGGTTTCGGGGTGCGAGGGATGATCAGGATCGAAAGGCGCTTCGGCGACCACAGCGGGTTCCGGCGGGGCTGGAAACCGCGCAGCGCGTCCGCACCAAACTGTTTACTGGGTGATAATAAATGAGACAAAATGGCAGAAAAAAGAGATTCCTTAGACCAAAGCCAACAGGTCGTTCAGAATCAATGGATTAGACACCTGTTCCGTTCGTGCCAAAGCCAAGATGTCTTTTAGAATCAAGCGATTGTAAAAATTGCACAAAGCCACGCCAGAACTAAAAAGTCTTTTGTTATGAGCAACACAAAATCGAGTAAGATTTGCACAAAGCTAACGTTGCGAGGTCGAATTGCAAAGGCGAGCAGGAAGCTCGAACGGGCCGCGTGGCGGATTGTACGTCTGGGAGCGCTGCCGCTGTTCCAAGGCCCTGAAGAAGTGCTGGTTGGAGGCCAGGCGGTGATCGAAGGCGTCATGATGCGCTCGCCGCACTCTTACGCCGTAGCGGTGCGCCGTCCGAACGGTTCCATCGCGGTGGGGCAGGACTATTTGGCCCGCCCGTCGGAAAAGCATCCATGGTTGCGGTATCCCGTTGTGCGCGGCCTAGCGACGCTGGGGCAGGCCATGGCACTCGGTATTCGTGCCTTGCGGTATTCGGCCGAACATGCGCTCGAGGATCCAAAGGCACCCAAAGAATCGGCCGAAGCCAAGAAGAAGCCCGAGATGGGCGGCTGGATGCTCGCGCTCAATATCGCGCTATCTCTGGGGTTCTTCATTGTGGTTTACAAACTGCTGCCCTTGTACATGGCCACCCGGCTGCAGTCGCGATACTCCGTGGTGGGCAACCTGGTGGTCTTCAACTTCGTCGATGGCATGATCCGAATTGTGCTCTTTCTGGCGTTCCTCGCCTTGCTGGCCCAGTCCAAGGAGATTCAGCGGGTATTTCAGTACCATGGCGCCGAGCACAAGGTGGTGTGGGCTTTCGAGAAGACGGGGCGGATGGACTTGGAGACGGCGCGCGAGTCCACGCGATTCCATCCTCGCTGTGGCACTAGTTTTCTTCTGGTCGTGATGGTGATCGCCATGTTCTTTTACATGGTGCTGCCGTTTCATTCCTTCGTGGGCAAACTGGTGGGGCGCCTGCTGCTGTTGCCCGTGATTGCCGGCGTCTCTTACGAGTTTATCCGCTTTGCCGCTAAATCAAAGGGCGCGCTTTGGCGCTGGGCCTCGCAGCCTGGCCTGTGGCTGCAGCGGATCACCACGCGCGAGCCGGATGATAGCCAGCTTGAGACCGCCATCAAAGCGCTGGAAAGCGCCATGGATCTGGAGAAGACGCATGGTGGAGAGTTGGTCGTCGCGTAAACGAAGGAGTCAGGAGTCACAGGACAAGGCAAGAAGCAAGAAGCAAGAAGGTGGAATCAAGCTTCTGAGTCCTGTCTTCTGACCTCTTACTTCTGGCTTCCGAACAACGGACCACGAACAACGAACGAACAGCATGAATTTCTTGGACAAGCTGGCTGAAATCGAAAAGAAGTACGACGAACTCACGCGTCAACTCGGCGATCCCGCCGTGTTGGGTGACCCGGCGGCTTATCAAAAGACCGCCAAGGCGCAGTCCGCCTTATCCGAGGTCGTCGAGAAGTACCGGGAGTGGAAGGGAATTGCCAAGTCGCTGGTCGAAACGGAAAACCTGCTGGCCGAGTCCTCCTCCGACGAAGCGATGAAGCAAATGGCCGCCGAGGAAATTGCAGGCCTCGAGAAGCGGCGTGGCGAGGTTGAGGAGGAGATCAAGACGCTTCTGCTGCCCCGCGACCCCAACGATGAGAAGAACGTGGTGCTGGAAATCCGGGCCGGCACCGGGGGCGACGAGGCCACGTTGTTCGCCGACGAAATCTTCCGCATGTACTCGCGATACGCCGAGTCCCGGGGCTGGCGCCTGGAAGTGCTTTCCAGCAGCCTTTCGGCGGTCGGCGGCCTCAAGGAAGTGATCGCCCTGGTTGAGGGCAAGAAGGTTTACAGCCAGCTCAAGTACGAAAGCGGCGTTCATCGCGTGCAGCGTGTGCCCGCCACCGAACAACAGGGCCGCATCCACACTTCGGCCGCATCCGTCGCGGTGCTGCCCGAAGCCGACGAAGTGGAAGTTCAAATCGACCCCAAAGACATCCGCATTGATACCTTTTGCTCTTCCGGGCCAGGCGGACAGTCCGTCAACACCACTTACTCCGCGGTACGCATCACTCATCTGCCCACAGGCCTGGTGGTCTCATGCCAGGACGAAAAGTCGCAGATCAAGAATCGGGCCAAGGCGCTGCGGGTGCTGCGCTCACGGCTCTACGAAATCGAGCTGCAGAAACAGCAGGCGCAGCTCACGGCGGAGCGCCGGCAGATGGTGGGCACGGGCGACCGCAGCGAAAAGATTCGCACTTACAACTTCCCCCAGAATCGGGTGACGGACCATCGTATCGGCCTCACCCTCCACCAACTCGACCGCGTGATGGACGGCAAGATCGACGATATTCTCGAAGCGCTCACGGCCTATTATCGGGCCGAGCGTCTGAAGAGTGACAGCGCGGCGGCGTAAGGGCAAGACCATGGCTGAACTTCTACCGACCGCCTCGTCCACAAAACCCAGGATGAGCTGGCAAGAGTTCCTGTCTGCCGGCGAGGAATGGCAGCGATGGGAGTTGGTAGAGGGGAAGCTTGAGTTTATGTCTCCGACTGGATATCGCCATTCGATTGTTATTTCGCGCCTTTCCGCCCAGCTTGAGAGATACTGCCAGTCACATCGAGAATGGATCGCGGGCGGAGCGGATGCGACGTTCGCGATGAGGTCCGGCAACTGGCGATGCCCGGATGCGACCCTCGTTCGGTCCAGTCGCTTTTCGGGTGGGGAAATCCCGACGGGCCGTGCCGACTTTCCGCCGGATGTGGCGTTTGAAGTTCTTTCGCCGACTGATACCGCTGCGCAAATGGCCCGCAAACGCAAGGACTACCAGGAAAGCGGAGTGATTCAGGTGTGGATTGACCCGGAGAATCGTCAGGCAGAGACTGTCTACCCGGATCGTGCGGCGCAGCACTTCGATGAACAGCGGCCGCTCGTGATCGAGGGGCTCGAAGGCTTCACGTTGGACCTCAAGGCGCTGTTCGAGCTGTAGCACCCTAGGGAGCGCGCCGTCTCGAATTTCCGATTGTCGATTTTCCAGCGGGAGCCCAAGGGTGGGCAGCTTTCGAATCGTAAATCGGCAATCGTAAATCGACAATCTGACGGCGTCCTCAGGCGTACCGGGCCCACTCTCCCATGCAACTCCGTGAAGCACTCCGCTCAGCGCTGGCTAGCCTCCAGGAGAGCAATGTCCCGTCAGCCGGCCTTGCCTCCGAGTTGCTCCTGATGCATGTTCTGGGCCGCGACCGCGCCTATCTTTACACCTATCCCGAATGCGACCTCTCGCCCGAGGCTGCCGCGCGCTATTTTGAGCTGATCGCCGAGCGGGCTACCGGGAAACCGACCCAATACATCACGGGCCATCAGGAGTTCTGGGGCCTTGACTTCGAGGTCACACCCGACGTGCTGATTCCGCGGCCGGAGACGGAGCACCTGGTGGAAGCCGTGCTTGAATTGGTGCGGGGCGGCGCTCACGCTGACAGCATTGCACGCGACAACCGCCCGCCCGTTCCGCTCGACCGCGCAGCGGGACAGAAAGGCCGGGGCAAGCCCCGGCCCTACGAGCACGGCAATCGTGAAGAGCCGAAGCACGCGGATCGAAGTGCCGCGTCTCGGCGCATTCTGGACGTAGGAACGGGCTCCGGCTGTATCGCGCTGGCGCTGGCGTCAGAACTGCCGAAAGCGACGATCGTGGCCACGGACCTGTCGCGGGGGGCTCTGCAGGTCGCACAGCGAAACGCCCGCCGGCTGAAGCTGTCGGATCGGGTCCATTTTGTCGAAGCCGATCTCCTCAGCTGCTTCATTGCGGAAAGCAGAACACCGGGGTTCGATTTCGTCGTGTCCAATCCACCCTATGTGAGCATGGACGAGATCGGCTCCATTCAGCGCGAGGTTCGCGATTTCGAGCCGCGCCTGGCGCTCGGCGGAAGTGGCGATGGCGTTGAGATCTATGGGCGGCTGTTTGCCCAGTCGCTATCGGTTCTCCGGCCGGGCGGCCACGTCGCCGTCGAGATTGGATACAATCAGTCTGGCGCCGTCCTGAAGCTGCTCGAGGACGGCTGGGAAAGTTCCGCAGTTCGGCCTGATTTGGCGGGCATTCCAAGAGTCGTGCTTGCGCAGAAGCGGCCTTTAGTCTGTCAGCCGTCAGCTATCAGCGGTCAGCAGGCGTGCAACTGACCAAGGCGTCGGACGAACCAGGACTCAAAGATGGCCGAGGACTGGCGGCTGATAACTGAAGGCTGGTGCCTGAGGCCTGATGGCTGAGAGCTGATCGCTCACAACCGGCAACCGACCGCCAGCAACCGATTCGATGGTCAAGCAAATCCTCCATGTTGACATGGACGCCTTTTACGTTTCGGTGGAGGAGCTTGAAAATCCGTGGCTGAGGGGCAAGGCCGTGATTGTGGGCGCTGATCCGGACGGCCGGGGCGTGGTGACTGCGGCGAGCTACGAGGCGCGCAAGTTCGGCGTGCACTCGGCCCAGCCGATCGGCAAGGCTAAGGCGCTCTGCCCGCATGCTGTTTTCCTGCGCGGAAATTACGCCCGCTACCACCAGTATTCGGAGCGCATTTACAAGGTCTTCGGCGACTTCACACCCGCTGTCGAGATGGTTTCGATCGATGAGGCGTATCTGGACCTGACCGGATCGGAGCGGCTGAACGGCCCGGCGTTCTGCGCTGCGGACCGGCTGATTCGCACGGTGAAGGACAAGACCGGACTCAACTGTTCGGTAGGGGCGGCGACTTCGCACGTGGTGGCGAAGATTGCGTCCGATCAGGCGAAACCTCACGGTTTGCTATACATCCTGCCTGGCCGCGAGGCTGCGTTTCTGGCTCCGCTTCCGGTTCGGCGCATGCCTGGGATCGGCAAAGTCACGGAGCCGGAGCTGGCAGCGCTCGGCATCTGGAGCATCGGGGATATCCAGGCTTTCGGGCTCGAGCGCTTGCGGGAACGATTCGGCAAATACAGCGAATGGCTTCACGCGAAATCGCACGGAGAGGATATTGAGGCCTACCGGTACGGCGAGGAGACGAAGCAGATCAGCCATGAGACCACCTTCGAGCGCGACACGGACGATGCCGGTGAACTCGAGCGCACGCTTTCCCTTCTTTCGCAACGCGTGGCTGGGCGCCTGCGCGAGCACGGATTCTATGCGCGGACGGTGGGCTTGAAGATTCGCTTCGCTCCGTTTCGCACCGTGACGCGCGACGTAACCCTCGAGGAGCCCACACAGCTCGACGCGGTGATCTTCGCCCAAGCGCTGCGCCTTCTGCAGAACGTGATCCAGCCGGGCTCGAAGGTGCGGCTGCTGGGAGTGCGGGCGGCACACCTGGAGCGCCGCTCGTTTCAGCGAAACCTGCTCGACGCGCCGGAACATGACCGTCTCGATCGGCTGGCCAGGGCCGCCGATGCCGTGCGCAACAAGTTCGGATTCGAATCGCTGCGACTGGCCCGGTCCATTGAGCCGGGGAAGGAGCCAAGTAAAAAGGTAGTAGGGGCGCGGCGCGTCGAGACGCGCCCCTAGTCAGGACCCGCTGGGTAGTGGCGGATTTTATGTGTCGGCCCCGCACCTTCTCCTCTAAAATGGCGGTGCCGCGATGGAATCAAAAGACCCTGCCGACCGAATCACTCAATCGAAGATGGTAGCATATCTACCCTACATAGGGTAGAATATCGACCATGATCGCATCTCAAGAATCCCCGGGCCGGGTGGAATTGCTTCAGGGTACGCTGGACATGCTGATCCTGCGGACCCTGCGCATCGGCCCTGCGCACGGACATCAGATCGCCAAGCACATTCAGCGCACCAGCGAAGACGTGCTGCGGGTGGAGCACGGATCGCTCTACCCTGCCCTGCACCGTTTGCAGCGCAAGGGCTGGTTGACCGGCAAGTGGGAAGTGCCCAAGGACGGCAAGCGCGAGCTCAAGTACTACCGCTTGACGCCGGCCGGGAAAAGGCAGCTTGCGACCGAAGAATCCAAGTGGAAGCAGCTCGCCGGGGCCATTGCGCGCGTGATGTGGGACACGAAGGCAGTGACGGGTGGCGAATGAGAAGTGGCAAGCTTTCAGCGCCCGGCCAGCATGCGCCCCGGTTTGCTGATCGCGGACTGCTGAGGGCTGCCGGCTCGTGATCGATCGCTGAGAGCTGACGGCTGATCGCTGACCGCGGCTGCAAAACTCATGGACTTCCGACGTGAAATCGCAACGCTGCTCTCGAGGCTCCGCTTGCGAGGAGAGCTCGAATCGGTCCTCGAGCGCGAGCTGCGCTCGCACCTCGACCTGGAAGCCGAGGAAGAGCGGGACCCCGGTGCATCCGCGGGAGACGCCGCCTATGCCGCGCGGCGCGCGCTCGGCAACGCAACGCTGGTTAAACAAGAGGTGCGTGAAATGTGGGGATGGGCGCCATGGGACCGTCTCGGGCAGGATCTGCGTTATGGCTGGCGAACCCTCTGGCGCGCCCCTTGGATCAGCTTGGCGGCCGTCGCCACCCTGGCTCTAGGGATCGGCGCCAACACCGCACTTTTCAGCGTGGTGGATACGGTCCTGTTGCGCTCGCTGCCGTTTCCAGAACCGGACCGGCTGGTGATGCTGGCGCAGAGAGACACACACACTGGCGCCACGATGGATTATTTTGCGCCCACTACTTTTTTTGACTGGCGCAGCCAGAATCACAGCTTCTCGTCCATGACTGCCGTCGAGACAATTGGAAGTGTCCAGATGACCCTTCTGGGGAGTGAAGAGCCCGTGCAAGTGGCCGGTCAAGCTGTCTCGGCCGGTTTTCTGGATGTGCTCGGGGTCCGGCCATTGCTCGGCCGCAATTTCACGCTGGAAGAAGACTTTCCGCACCGTAACGGCGTGGTTCTGCTGAGCTATGCCTTGTGGCAGAACCGCTTCGGCGGAAGCGCGGCCGCGCTCGGGGAGCACATTACCATCGACGGCTTTCCTTTTACTGTGATCGGCGTACTTCCTTCTGATTTTGAATTCCTCGGCCGGCCAAGTTTCTGGGTGCCGCTGGCCCGCGACCCAAATGCCCGTTGGATGGAAGGACGCGACATCCAGATCGTGGCGCGTCTTCGGCACGGAGCCACGGTGGCGCAGGCCCAGGCCGGCTTGACCGCGCTCACCCGCCGCCTGGAGCGCGATGGCCCCGTCATCCTCACCGAAATCAACCGGGAAGCCAAGCTGACGCCGCTGATCGACTGCTATGTGGGCGAGGTCCGGCCTGCGCTGCTGGTGCTGCTCGGCGCAGTCATTTGCGTCCTCTTGATTGCCTGCACCAACGTCGCGAACCTGTTGCTTGCGCGCTCCACCGCCCGGCAGCGCGAAATGGCGGTGCGCGCTTCGCTCGGCGCAAGTCGCGGCCGTCTGCTCCGGCAGTTGCTCACCGAAAGTCTCGTTTTGGCGTCCCTTGGCGGCGCACTCGGGGTGCTGGTGGCCTGGTGGGGCGTGCGGGTACTGGTCGGCCTAGTGCCGGCAAGCATCCCCATTCCCCGGCTGGATCAGCTGCGGCCGAACCTCACCATCCTGGCCTTCACTCTGGGCGTGACGCTGGCTACAGCGCTTCTTGTGGGACTGATTCCCGCCTTCCAGGCCTCGCGCCAGAATGTTCCGGCCTCAATGCGGCACGGCGGCCGTGGCGCCATCGGTAGCGGAGGACGGCTGCGCAGCAGCCTCGTTGTGGTCGAAGTCGCATTGGCCATGGTGCTGCTGGTGGCGGCCGGCCTGCTGCTACGAACGTTCGCCAATTTGCGTGCCGTGGATCCCGGCTTCAGCCACCGGAACATCCTTGCCTGCCGGGTCAAACTTCCCGACGCACAGTATCGGACGGGCGCACAGCAGGCAGCTTTCTTCGCGCAGGTACTGGACCGCGTCCGCAGTCTGCCCGGCGTGCGCTCAGCGGCTGCCATCGATCAGCTACCGGTGTCGGGCGCCGGCGGCGGGACGTGGGTGCACGTTGAGGGCAAGCCGGAGCCGCCACCGGGGCAAGAGATGAATGTGATGGTGCGGACCATCACGCCCGGATACTTCAGCACGCTCGGAGTGCCGCTCTACGCGGGCCGCGATTTCACCGATGCCGACGCGGGCGTGCTTGACGTCTCAAAAAGAATCGGTCCGGCAACCAGTCCGCTGAAGGTGATCGTCAACCAGGCGCTGGTTGACCGCATTCTGCCCGGGGAGAACCCAATCGGCCAGCGCCTAGGGATCTTCTGGGGTCAGACGCTGGTGGGCGAGATTGTAGGCGTGGTTGGCAACGTTCGATACCGGAATCTGGCCGAGCAGGCGCAGCCGGCGTTTTACTGGCCCGAAGCCCAGCGGCCTCACGGGGACATGCAACTGGTTGTTCGCACCGCGTCGCGGCCGTTGAATTGGGCGGCCTCAATTCGCAGCGCCGTTCGGTCGGTTGATTCCCACGTTCTCGTAAGCGAAGTCGAGACACTGAGCAATGTCATCTCCCTTTCCAGCTCACGCACCCGCTTCAGCCTGGTCCTGCTGGCGGCTTTCGCCGGGATCGCGCTGGTTCTCGCGGCCGTGGGACTGTTCGGTGTGATGGCTTATAGCGTGGCGCAGCGGACGCAGGAAATTGGAGTGCGGATGGCGCTTGGGGCCAAACCCGGACGCGTTCTGAGAATGGTCCTCAGAGATGGGATAACGCTAGTGGCCATCGGCCTTGTTTCGGGAACAGTCGCAGCCGCGGGTCTTACACGGTTTCTCTCCACCGAATTTTACGGCGTGCGACCGACCGACGCTCGAACGTTTCTCAGCGTCGCCGTGGTTTTGCTCGGGACCGCCGTGGCAGCGGTACTGCTCCCGGCCCGGCGAGCATCGCGGATCGATCCCATGATGGCGTTGCGCTATGAGTAGTTTGACCTCTTGCACGTGGTTGGTTGCGAGCGCTCAGCGTTCAGCAGTCAGCCAACATGGCGTGCCGGCCGTCTGAGGCCTGAATGCTGATGGCTGATAGCTCATTGTTGACAGCTGTTCGCTGACGGCTGTTGGATGGCGCATGAACTTTGGACGTGAAATCGCAACATTACTTTCGCGGCTCCGCTTGCGACACAAACTCGAGGCGGACCTGGAACGTGAGCTGCGCTCTCACTTGGACCTCGAGGCCGACGACAGGCGCGAGGCCGGCGCGTCGGATGATGAAGCGCGCTATGCCGCGCTGAGAGCATTCGGCAACGCAGCGCTGGTGAAAGAGGAGGTACGTGAAATGTGGGGATGGACGTCCGTGGAACGGCTCGGCCAGGATTTCCGTTATGGCTTGCGCCAGGTGCGGCGCGCGCCCTGGGTTGCCGTCGTGGCCGTACTTACGCTCGCGCTCGGCATCGGCGCTACGACGATCATCTTCAGTGTGATGGACAACGCCCTCCTGCATCCCTTTCCCTATAGAGATGCCGACGGGATCAGCGTTTTTCGCATTCACGATCTGGACGAGTCAGCGGATTCCGGCCGCCTGGGCTTTAGCATCCCGGAGTTCCTCGCTTATCGCGAACAGAATCACGTCTTCGCCGACATGACGGGTACCGGCGGTGAGCAGGTGCTTTACACCCGCAGCGGCCAGACGCAGGAGCTTTCCGGTGCGTACGTCACCACCGACACCTTCCAATTTCTCGGTGTGCCGCCGGTACTTGGCCGCTGGATTACACCCGCTGATGGAGATCGGGTCGCCACCCCCGTTTTCCTGATGAACTACAGGATGTGGCAGGAAGAGTTTCATGGCGACAAGAGCATTGTGGGAAAAACATTCAGCTTGAATGGCACCGCCAGGGTGTTGGTGGGTGTGATGCCGCCCCGCTTTCAGTACTTTGGCGCCGATGTCTGGATGCCGCTCAGTTTAAGTCCAAACGGCGCAGCCGTAACAGGCGCTTCGGACCCCGCAACGCGGGACATGTATCTGGTTCCCGAGGAACGGCTCAAGCCGGGGGTGAGTCTTGCGGCAGCGGCAGCGGACCTGAATGTGGTTGCGCATCGGCTCGCCAAACTCTACCCCAAAGACTACCCGAATCACTTCAGTGTAATTACCGCGGGTCTGGCCAGTGACGTTGTGGGTGACTTCAAGTCGATGCTCTACATCCTGCTTGCCGCTGTCGGCATGCTCCTGCTGATCGCGTGCAGCAACGTCGCCAATCTGTTGCTCGCAAAGTCCACCTCCCGCGCCAAAGAAATGTTGATCCGCGCCTCTATAGGCGCCGGCCGGGGCCGGCTCGTCCGGCAACTGCTTGTCGAAAGCTCTGTGCTCGCGGGAATGGGCGGCCTGGCCGGGTATCTGTTTGCGTACTGGGGCCTGAAGGGGGTCATGGTCACGATGCCCATCAATACGCTGCCTAGTGAATCGGTGATCACGCTCAATTCTGCCGTTCTGGCGTTCACGGTGGCAGTAACGATCGTCACCACGCTGCTCTGCGGCCTGGCGCCGGCACTGCACGCCATCCGCGGCGACTTGCAAGTGAGGCTGCAGGACTCCGGCCGAGGCGTAAACACGAGCTTCCGGCAGGGCGGTCTGCGGTCCGGGTTGGTGGTAGCTGAGGTGGCGCTGTCCATTGTGCTGCTCGGCGGAGCCGGCCTGATGATGCGCAGCTTTTTTGCTGTGGAACGCGCCGATATCGGCTTTAGGCCGCAGCATCTTCTCGTCGAGCGGCTGGCCTTTCCCGAAGGCCGGTACCAAACCCCTCAACAAAACAAGACATTCTTTGAGCAGGTCCTTCCGCGCATTGGCGCCCTGCCCGGCGTGGTGGCCGTTGCCGAAGCCGGCACCTTGCCGCCCTTGGGCGGGCCGGAGAGCGAAGTGGACGTGCCTGGGAAGACGCACACGGAACGCTGGAACTCGATGGTTGACCTCTGCAGTGCAGGGTGGTTCCGGACCGTGGGCGTGCCGCTCATGCGAGGCGGACTTCTCTCGGAAGCAGATGTGGATTCCGCGCGGCAGGTCGCCGTGGTAAACCAAACCCTGGCCCGTGACTTCTTCGGTACAGATGACCCCATCGGGCAGAGAATCAAGATTGACGCTCTCGATCACGTCCCCGACGCTCCACACGATGCTTCGTTCGAGATCGTCGGTGTGGTAGGCGATGCCAAGAATCAGGGCCTGGAGCGGCCGGTGATGCCTGAGGCTTTCCTCCCTTACACGATTACCACCATCGGTCAGCGCGCGATCCTGGTAAGAACGGCCGCCGACCCTCTGGCCATGGCCAAGAGTGTTGGCGCGGCCGTGTCAGCGGTTGACTCTACCGTGGCTCTCCGGCATCCCAGGTCCATTGAAGGCTTGCTCAAGGACTACGCTTACGCGCAACCGAGATTCGGCCTGGTTGTATTGGGGGCCTTCGCCGCGGTCGGCCTGCTGCTGGTCATTGTCGGCGTGTTCAGCGTCATGGCCTATTCCGTGTCATTGCAGACGCACGAGATCGGCATCCGCATGGCACTGGGGGCCGAGCGGGGCGGAGTTCTCAAAATGGTGTTGGCGCGAGGGTTGCGCCTCATTGTGGTGGGAATAGTCGTCGGCGAGGTCGCGAACCTGGCTTTCTCGCGGCTCTTGGCCAGCCAGATTTGGGGTGTTTCGGCCCGCGACCCAATTACGCTGGTTGCCATCGCCCTCGTCATTTCAGTCGCCGGCGCGCTCGCCTGCATAATTCCGGCCCGGCGGGCTTCGCGGGTCGATCCCATGGTGGCGCTGCGTTATGAGTGAGTGCGCCGGGATAGTGCAGTAAAGCTAGTTGATGATTTAGCGGGTGAGAGT
>Ga0335078_10005783_pt1 | contig 18279 bp, 10 predicted proteins | sample Lox_Sample_32_FD_206711 | JGI IMG/M metagenome (GOLD analysis project Ga0335078, IMG submission 206711) | Soil microbial communities from Loxahatchee National Wildlife Refuge, Florida, United States - Lox_Sample_3.2 | ecosystem: Environmental > Terrestrial > Soil > Wetlands | place: USA... | reverse complement strand
GCGTGTTGGCGGGCTTCTCGCCATTGAAGATCTGGACCAGCGACGGCAGGGGGGCGCTCACGTCGTACCCGGGAAAGCCGTGAACTGTAAGCCCCGCACTATGGGACATCAACCGGCGCAGCGTCACCTTCTGGTCTTTCGTGAATTCGTTCTCCGGCACTTGCCAAGTCTTGAGCTTTTGGTTCACGTCATCGTCGAGCGAGAGTTTGCCTTGCTCCACCAGGCAGAGCGCTCCTGTCGCCGCTACTGGTTTGCTGATGGAGCCGGCCTGGAACAGAGTGGCGGGAGTGACTGCCGTGGTTGAGCCTGCTTCGATCACGCCATACGCCTTGGCCCAAGCGATCTTATAATTGTCTATGACAGCTACACTTAGGCCAGGAACTTTATAGAGCTGCATTAACTCCTGGAGGTCGAGATGGAGCGGTGGCTGGTTCGCGCCCACGGGCATATCGACCGTGGCCGTCTCGATGCGATGAATGTGATCTTCCCGGACATTTGAATTCTGGGCGGAGGCCGCCGAGACCCTGGATGGAGCGCCGGGATACGGCTCGTTGAGGGCGATGCAGGTTAGGAAGGTAAGAGTCAGGACGCGACGCAGCATACTTTTGATAACCTTGGGTTTGATGTACCGGCAGGCTGCGGAAAAAGCCATTCTGTCATGCTGAGTGTTACACGGGCCTTCGGCGCACCAATCTGATGAAAGACGACCTTTTCATGTCATCCCGAGCGGCAGCGAGGGATCTCGCTTCGAGCTTCTCGCTTGCAAGCGCAAAGCAAGATCCCTCGCTGCCGCTCGGGATGACATGAACGACCGACATTCCGGTTGCCCAAACGTCTTTCGACGGAGCGCAGCGAAGCATCTCTCTTAAGCTCTTGAAAACACAGAAGAGCGATCCTTCGCGGAGTTTACCCTGAGCCCCTTCGCTGGCCGCTCAGGACCGTTCGCTGCGGAAGGGCGAACGGGCTCAGGATGACACGCGCGGAAAGCCTTTTTCCGCAGCCTGCTAGGGCTACGCTAATTCGGGTTTCACCGCCTCCTGCCTATTGCCTCCTGCCTTCTGCCTACTATCTTCGGCCAGCCGCCTATGCCTCCGACCCCAAGGCCCCCACTTCTCCATGCCGCCGGGCCCGGGCTCGCGCACGCCAATTCTGAAGCTTGTCGAAGTAGAGGTACACCACCGGCGTCGTAAACAACGTCAGCAACTGGCTAACAGCCAAGCCGCCGATGATCGCGATCCCCAGCGGTCGGCGCAACTCCGACCCGGTGCCAGTGCCCAGCGCCAAGGGAACCGCGCCCAGCATGGCGGCGAAAGTGGTCATCAGAATCGGGCGGAAGCGCAACAAACAAGCCTCGTAGACGGCGTCGTGCGAATTGCGCCCTTCGGTCCGTTCCGAAGAAATGGCGAAGTCAACCACCAGGATCCCGTTCTTTTTCACCAGCCCGATCAGCAGGATGATTCCAATCACGGCGATGACGCTGAGTTCGGTGTGAGTGATCAGGAGGGCCAGCAAGGCGCCCACGCCGGCGGACAGCAGGGTGGAGAGGATGGTCACGGGATGGACATAGCTCTCGTACAGGATACCCAGCACGAGGTAAACGGTCAACAGCGCCGCCGCAATCAGCAAAGGTTCGCTGCCCAGCGATTGCTGGTACGCTTGGGCCGTCCCGGAAAACCCGGTGTGGATGGTTGACGGGAGTCCCACTTTCAAAGCGGCGGAATTGATGGCTTCGACGGCGTCGCTCAGCGCGACGCCTGGCTGGAGGTTGAAGGAGATGGTGACCGCCGGGGCGAGACCCTGGTGGTTGACCGCCAGCGGCGCCGTGATCGATTTATTGTCGCTGATGGCGCTTAGCGGAACCTCGCCTCCGTTGGGGGCGCGCACATAGATGTTGCTCAGCAGCTCCGGGTTTTGCCAGTATTCCGGGGCCACCTCCATCACCACGTGGTATTGGTTCAGCGGCGTGTACATAATGGAGACCTGCCGCTGGCCGAAAGCGTCATAGAGCGTCGAGTCAAGTAATTGCGACGAGATGCCGAAGCGCGCCGCCGTCTGCCGGTCGTAGTTGACGTAGGCCTGCAACCCGCTATTCTGCTGGTCGGTATTCACGTCAGCAATCTTGGGGATCGTCCTCAGTTCCTGCAGCATCTTGGGACCATAAGAGGTGAGATCCTGGAGGTTATCGCCCCGCATGGTGTATTGATATTGGGCAGCGCCGAAGCGCCCGCCCACCCGCACGTCTTGCGAAGCCTGCAAGTAGAGCGAGGCGCCCGGCACCCGCCCTAACTTGGGCCGCAGTCGCGCGATGACCTGGTCGGCGGTAACGTTCCTCAGCGCGGCCGGTGCGTCGGGTTTATCCCGCTGCCCTGGTTGCTTCAGCGAGACGAACATGCGTGCGGAGTTGATCTGCCCGCCCCCCGTGAAGCCATTCACCACGTCCACCGCCGGATCTTGATGGACTATCGCCACCATTTGCTGCAAGATCTTATTCATGGCTTGAAACGAGGTGTCCTGGTCGGCCTGGATCGCTCCCATGACTCTTCCGTTATCCTGCTGCGGAAAGAACCCCTTAGGAACGATAATATAAAGATAAACATTCAAGACCACCGCCCCCATCAACACGAGCAGGGTGAAAAACGGGTAGCGAAGCGCGACGGAGAGCGCCCGCCCATAACCCCTTACCACCGCGTTGAAACCGCGCTCGCTGAGACGGTACAGCCGGCCGTGTGATTGCTGGTGCCTCAACAGGTGCGCGCACATGCAGGGAGTAGCGGTCAACGATACCCCCATCGACACCAGGATGGCTATGGATAGGGTGACGGCGAACTCGCGGAAGAGGCGGCCGACGATTCCTCCCATCAGCAAAAGCGGGATAAAGACCGCCACCAGCGAAATGCTGATGGTGAGCACCGTGGAGCCGATTTCCTGCGCCCCCTTCATCGCCGCCTGGAACGGCCGCATGCCCTGTTCCAGGTAACGGGAGATGTTCTCGATCACTACGATAGCATCATCCACTACGAAGCCGGTGGAGATGGTGAGTGCCATGAGCGAGAGGTTGTCGAGGCTGTAGCCCAGCAAGTACATCACGCCAAAGGTCCCGATCAAGGAAATCGGAACGGCTACGCTGGGGATGAGGGTGGTACGCGGGCTGCGAAGGAAGAAAAAGACCACCAGGATCACCAGCATCACCGAGATCAGCAACGTTTGTTCCACGTTGGCGACGGAGGCGCGGATGGTGAGGGTCTGATCCATGGCCACCCGCATGTCGATGGTTTGGGGCATGGCGGCCTTGAGCTGCGGCAGGGCGGCGCGGATGGCGTCCACGGTGTCAATGATATTGGCTCCGGGCTGGCGGAAAATAATCACCAGAACCGATGGCTTACCGTTCGCATAGCCGGCATTGCGGATATCTTCCGGGCCGTCCCGCGCCGTGCCGAGATCCCCGACCGTCACCGGCGAGCGATTGCGGTAGGCGACGATGAGTGGTTGGTAGTCGACGGCGTGCAGCAACTGATCGTTGGCACCCACGTTCCATGAATGAATGGCGTCAGAGAAGTAGCCCTTGGGTGTGTTGGCATTGGCGGCACTCAACACCCCCCGTACCTGCTCCAGGCCGATGCCGTACTTATTGAGCGCGGTAGGATTCAACTCCACCCGGACCCCCGGCAGCGCACCTCCACCCACGATCACCTGGCCCACGCCATTCACTTGCGACAGCTTTTGCGCCATGATCGAGGAGGCCGAATCATAGATCTGGCTCTTGGAGAGCACGTCGGACGTAAGCGCCAGGAGAAAGATGGGTGAATCGGCGGGATTCACTTTCCGATAGCCCGGATTGCTAGGGAGATTAGTGGGGAGATATCCGCGGGCGGCGTTGATGGCCGCCTCCACGTCGCGCGCGGCGGCGTTGATGTCGCGGTTGAGATCGAACTGCAAGGTGATGTTGGTGGAGCCCAGACTGCTTGACGAGGTCATCTCCGTAACCGAGGCGATGCGGCTGAATTGGCGCTCGAGTGGGGTGGCCACTGCGGAGGCCATGGTCTCCGGGCTCGCCCCTGGTAGACCGGCCCCTACGGAGATCGTGGGAAAGTCCACCTGCGGCAGCGGCGAGACCGGCAGCAGCCGAAACGCCACCGCCCCTGCCAGCGCGATGGCGGTCATTATGAGAGTCGTCGCGATGGGACGCTTTATGAAGGGCTCTGAGAAATTCATCGGTTAGTTGTCAGTTCTCAGCTATCAGCTATCAGCTCTCAGGTCGGAGTCGAAAGTCAAAAGTTGAAAGTTGAAAGTTGAATGGTGGCAGGGGGCATGTCTCTTCTACTCTCGACTTTCAACTTTCGACTTTCGACTCTTTTTACTCGGCCGGCAACAACTCCGTACCGCGGCTTTTCTGCCGGTTCCGGGAAAATCGCTGGGCGAGCCGATCGAAATAGATATAGATCACCGGCGTCGTGTAGAGCGTAAGTAACTGGCTCAAAAGCAAGCCGCCGACAATCGTGATCCCCAGCGGCCGCCGAAGTTCGGAGCCCGTCCCGGTGCCCAAAGCCAGCGGTATGCCACCCAGCAGCGCCGCCATGGTGGTCATCATGATGGGGCGGAAGCGCAGCAGGCACGCTTGATAGATGGCATTCACCGAGGTCATACCCTCCTTGCGCTCGGCTTCCAGAGCGAAGTCGATCATCATGATGGCGTTCTTCTTGACAATTCCGATCAGCAGCACAATTCCAATCAAGGCGATGACGCTGAAATCGTTGCGACAAATGATGAGAGCGAGTAACGCGCCGACCCCCGCCGATGGCAGGGTGGAGATGATCGTAATGGGATGGATGTAGCTCTCGTACAGGATGCCCAACACGATGTAGACGGTGACAATCGCCGCCAGAATCAGCAGTGGTTCGCTGGAGAGCGAGGCCTCAAAAGACGCGGCTGTACCTTGAAACGCTGCCTGCACGCTAGGCGGCAGTCCGACCTCGTTCTTAACGCGGTTCACCGCTTGGATGGCCTCGCCAAGAGAGGCGTTGGGAGCCAGATTAAAGGAGAGCGTAACCACCGGGAATTGGCCTTGGTGATTGACGGTAATGGGCGCGCTCTGCTCTTCCACGTGAGTAAAGGACGCCAGCGGCACTTGGCCGCTATTGGCAAACGCCGAAGAAGAAGCAATCGAACTGCTGCCAAAGGCGCCGTCCGAAGGGGTCGAGTTGGAATTGGCGGAAGACGAGGTGGTGGAAGACAGGCTGGTGGTGGCAGCCGTGAGTGAACTGGTAGGCCCGAACAACTGGGTGGCCGACGTCCCGCCGGATACCAAGCCCGCAGAACCAGTGCCGCCGCCGGTTCCTGTCCGGATGAACAGATTACGTAAATCCAGCGGGTTCTTCTGATAACGAGAGTCAACTTCAAGCACCACGTGATACTGATTCAGTTGCGTGAAAATGGTCGAGACTTCTCGCTGGCCATAGGCGTCATAGAGAGTCTGATCGATGGTGGAGGCAGTGATGCCGAGGCGCATCGCCGTCTGGCGGTCGTACACCAACCGGGCCTGGAGGCCGCCTAATTGCTGATCGCTCGCCACGTCTCGAAGCTCAGGCTGCTTCTGCAGCTCGGCCAACATTTTTGGGGCTAACTCGTTCAATTCAGGGGCGTTCGGGTCTTCAAGGGTGTATTGAAACTGCGTGCGGCTCACCCGATCGTCAATGGTGATGTCCTGCACCGGTTGCATGAACAGGGTAATGCCCTCCACTTGCTCCAGTTTCGGCTGCAAGCGGCGAATGATGTCGCTGGCGGTGATTTTCCGGTCCTCCAATGGCTTGAGGTTAATCAGAATACGCCCGCTATTGAGGGTGGTATTGGTTCCGTCGATGCCGATGAACGAAGAGAGGCTCTCGACGGCTGGGTCCTGCAAGATGATTTTCGAAAGCGCTTGCTGCTCCTTAGCCATCTCTGGGAAGGAAACACTCTCGGCTGATTCCGAGACGCCTTGGATGACCCCGGTATCCTGAATCGGGAAAAAGCCCTTGGGAACGTAAAAGTAGAGCAGGATTGTCCCAACCAGGGTTGCGACGGCAACCAGCAAAGTCTCCACTTGGTGGCGCAGCACAAACTGCAGCGTCCTGTCGTACAGGCCGATCATGGCATTCCACCCGCGCTCCGTCGCCCGATAGAACTTGCCCTCGTCTTCAACGCGCCGGTGCTTCAAGAGCTTGGCGCACATCATGGGCGTGAGGGTGAGGGAGACAACGGCGGAAACCAGGATGGTGACGGCGAGGGTTACAGCGAATTCACGGAACAGCCGGCCGACAATATCCCCCATGAAAAGCAGCGGAATGAGCACAGCGATCAGGGAAACTGTCAGCGAAATAATGGTAAAGCCGATTTGCGCCGACCCCTTGAGCGCCGCCTGAAGGGGAGGCTCGCCCTCCTCGATGTAACGTGTAATGTTCTCGATCATTACGATGGCGTCGTCCACCACGAATCCGGTGGAAATGGTCAGTGCCATCAGGGTGAGGTTATTGAGGCTGTAACCGAGCAGGTACATGACCCCGAACGTGCCGATGAGCGAGAGTGGCACGGCAATGCTGGGGATGACGGTGGCCGAGAGATTGCGCAGAAACAGGAAGATTACCATTACCACCAGGGCCACGGTCAGCATCAGCGTGAACTCAACGTCGCGCACGGACGCTCGGATGGTGGTGGTGCGGTCGGTAAGGATCTTGACGTCGACCGAGGCCGGCATCGACGTGGTCAATTGGGGAAGCAGGGCGGTGATGCGATCGACTACACTGATGATGTTCGCGCCGGGCTGTCGCTGGATGTTGACGATGACGGCCGGCTGGTCGTTCATCCAGGCTGCTTGTTGGACATTTTCGACGTCGTCGGTAACGGTGGCCACGTCGGTGAGCTTGACCGGGGCGCCGTTCCGGTAGGCGATGACGAGCGGGGTGTAGTCGGCCGACGATATCAACTGGTCGTTCGCACCAATCTGGTACGCCTGTTGCGGGCCGTCGAAATTGCCCTTCGCCTGATCGACGTTGGCCGCGACGAGCGCGTTGCGAAGGTCCTCCAGGTTGAGGCCGTAGGACGCAAGTTGCGTGGGATTGGCGCGAATCCGGACCGCCGGCTTTTGTCCGCCGCTGATGCTGACCAGGCCGACCCCAGGCAACTGGGAGATTTTGGGCGCCAGACGCGTATCCGCCAGGTCTTCCACCTTAGAGAGCGGAAGCTCGTTGGAACTCAAGGCGAGCGTCAAAATAGGAGCATCGGCAGGGTTGCTCTTGCTATAGATGGGCGGAGTGGGCAAGTCGGGCGGGAGGTAGGTTCCCGCAGCGTTGATCGACTGTTGCACCTCCTGCTCGGCGACGTCTATATTCAGGCTTAGCGAGAACTGTAAGGTGATGACCGAGCATCCGGTGGAACTGCTGGAGGTCATCTGCTGCAGACCCGGCACCTCGCCAAATTGACGCTCGAGGGGAGAGGTAACCGAGGTGGCCATCACGTCTGGGCTGGCTCCGGGGTAGAACGTGATGATTTGTATGGTGGGGTAGTCAACTTCCGGCAGCGCCGAGACCGGCAGTTCCAAGAAGCCGACGCCCCCGGCAAGCACGATTCCAGACATCAATAAAGAAGTGGCCACTGGCCGGAGAATGAAAGTCCGCGACGGGCTCATTTGGTTGTGCTCCCGGACGCCCCACCCATGGTCTGTGCGCCAGTCTCTGGGCCAGTTGGTGCTCCACCTTGTGCACCGGTCCCGCCCTGCATCCCGGCGCCACCACTCTCAAAGTGAACGATAACTTTGCTCCCCTGCTGGAGCTTGTCGACGCCGGTCATCACCACCGTATCGCCTGGGGAAAGGCCGGAAGTGATCTCTGAGTTTCCGCCTTCGACGGTGCCCACGGTGATGGGGCGCACCATAACGGTGGAGTCCGGCTTCACGAGCCAGACGTATGCTGTTTGAGCGTTCCGCTGAATCGCGGCGTTGGGCAGCAAGGTGACGCCCGTCTTCTCCTCCACCAGTAAGTTCGCGTTTACGAACTCATTGGGGAAGAGGGACTTATCGGTGTTGGGGAAAATGGCCCTCAGCCTGACCGTGTCGGTGCTGGGATCGATTTGGTTATCGACGGTCTCCAAGTAACCTTGGCTCAGTTTCTTCCCGTTTGGATCGTTGGCGTCCACCGACAAGCGCTGCCCGGCTCGCAACTTGGCTACGACGGGGGGGAGTTGAACCGCTGAGATGGGGAAAATGACGCTGATCGGCTGAATTTGGGTGATCACCACCAAATTGCTGGTGCCAGTCGCCTGAACCATGTTTCCCGGGTCCACTAATCGAAGGCCCACGCGGCCGCTGATGGGGGCAGTGATGTGACAGTAAGTGAGGTTGAGCTTAGCGTTGTCAACGTTCGCCTGATCGGTCTTGACAGTGCCAATGTCTTGATCTACCACGGCTCGCTGGGTTGTGAGTGTCTGTTCCGGAACCGCGTTGGTCTTCACCAGATCTTGGTACCGTTTCAGATCGACTTGCGCGTTATCGAGCGCCGCCTGATCCTTGGCCAGTTGCCCTTCCGCCTGCGCCAGCATCACCTGATACGGTCGGGGGTCTACTTCCACCAACGTGTCGCCCTTGTTGACCTCCTGACCTTCGTTGTAAGCCACTGTCATCAACTGTCCCTGAACTCGGCTGGTTACGGTAACCGTGTAAATCGGCACGACTGAGCCCAAGCCGTTGACATACACTCCGATATTGCCGCGGTGGGCCTTGGTAGCGACTACAGGTATAGTCATCGGCCCCCGGCCTCGCGCACCAGCAATGGTCGAAGTGGTCGTTTCGGCCTTCGACGCGCCGCCCTGGGAACGGGAGCGGTAGTAATAGAGGCCAAGGCCCACCAAAACCACAATCAATAGCCAGAGCCACCAACGGCTCTTGCGCTCAACAACCGGGGGTTCATCGGCCGGTCGGGGCGGGACTCTCAGTTCCTGTTGGTCTAAAGCGCTGGGTCTGTCCATAGTTCGGTGCTGCTCCTCAATCGGCAATTCCCGGCCCTAACAAAGTTCACTAGACGATGCTCGCTGCCAGGCGGTTACGACGAGATGCCCGCATAATTCTTATCGTTCACAAAAGGGATTGTGATTCTCTCGCCGGCCACTGTTGCCGGAACGAGCCCGGGACTAGAGCGACCGCCCCTGGAAATCGCCGAGATTCCCCTGGATACAGAGTGATTTGATGCTTGTCGCGCGGAGAAGGTGTGCAGAGCACGGTAACCGCTGGCGAGCGGCGAGCAAAAAGGTGGCACGCCGCCAAGGTTTCCGGCTTAGTCGTGCCGGGCTGCGGAGTCGAATTTCGCGAGACTGGGGTGGTGAGGCGCTGGCGGGGACTTGGGCTGGTAGACGCAGTAGGGCTCTTCAGCGAAGGCATCACCTGTGACAGCGTAGGCCCGGGCGCGAGACCCGCCGCAGACTTCTCGAAACTCGCACACTCCGCACTTTCCCTTCAGTTGCGAAGTATCTCGCAGGGAGACGAAAAGCGGGGAATTCCGGTAGATGTCGGCCAGGGGCTCGCGCCGAACGTTGCCGGCGGACAGCGGCAGGAAGCCGCTCGGATAGACTTCACCCACGTGAGAGACGAACACAAAGCCCTTGGCATCGTTGAGGCCACGCGGCGCGCGCCCGATGCCATCGCGCGTGTCGATGCCGTTCCCGCCCCCCAGCGCGGAAGCGAACCGAGGCAATGAGGGGCTAAGCCCGGTGGCCGGAATGATGGAGGAAGCAGCCTCAACACGGCGCTCGGCCGCGCGTCGCTGCAAGATATACCGCCGATAGTGCTGCGCCTCGGTTGTCTTGATGTCGAAGGGCACACTGGGCGCGATCCCATACAGCTTGGCAAAAACTGCTTCGAACTCGTCCGCCGAGACCACGTCACCAGTCTGTCCCCGTCCGGTCGGCACCAGAAAGAACACGCTCCATAGGACGATGTCGAGCGTCTGCAGCAATCGAATCATTGAATCGAAGTCGGTCAAGTTGCGCGAGGTGATGGTGGTGTTCACCTGCACTGGCTGGCCGAGATCGCGCGCCCATCGGACAGCGTCGAGCGTGCGCTGGTACGAGCCACGAAAACCGCGAAAAGTATCGTGGATCTCGGCCGTCGACCCATCCAGGCTCACTGCCAGGCGGGCCAGGCCTCGGCGGCGTAACTGGGCGATTGCCTCGCGCGTCAGGAGGGGCGTGGCGCTGGGAGTTATCGAAGTACGCACGCCTCGATTTGAGCTGTACTCAACCAAGTCGTAGATATCGGGACGCTTAAGCGGATCGCCGCCCGTCATCACAAACACCGGCACTTGCAATTGGGCGATCTGGTCGATCAGCCCCTCGGCCTCGGAGGTGGTGAGTTCGAGCGGCGATCGGGACGGCTGAGCGCAAGCGCGGCAATGGACGCAGACCAGGTCACAAGCCTGGGTGACCTCCCAGATCGCGATAAACGGTCTTTCACCAAAGTTTGGCTTCGCCATTGCTGAAGAAGGGTTGCCCATCACGCTGCCATCTCAACATGTCAAGCGGGCTTCTGATGTGACCAATATCACAAACTCCTGTGACCTATATCATAGAACGTACGTATCCACAAATATTACTCTGGCTTGCGTCGGAGCTGAAGCCCCGCGAAATAGGGCTGAGATTGGATTGAAGATGAACCTCATGAAATCCTTCCGGGCCAGCCTTCTTACAATGTCGATTACTTCTGCCTTATTAGTAAGCGCTGTAGTAATCGGCTCCCACCTCTAACCCGAGCAAACCCGAACCGCGGCGACCTTGGCCCGCCGCCGTGGTTCTTTCACTCCCGTGATGATTGTGTGATCTGACGAAATCACCCATACAGCCTTCAGCGCTCAACAAGGAGAAGGGCGATTGTCGGCTGAGAACTGATGGCTGATAGCTGACGGTTGGTTACAATCACCCGATCATTCGATCACTCGATGAAATTCAATGGCTTGGCATCCAGCAAGTGTCGCACCCACCACAAAAGCTGCGGTGCCTCGTTTCGGGTCAGCCAGCGACTGGCGGCAAGGTAGCCGTAAATAAAAGGCGGAAAAAGGGCCGCAAAAGGCAGTGAGTAACCGCTCCATTCCGAAGCCGGATCGTGCCTCCAGCGCAGAACGAGAACGACCGAGATGAATGCGCTGAAAGCGAGGGCTGCTGCCGCGAACCATCGCGCGCCCCGACTTGGACCGAACTCGATCACGATGCGAGTCCCTTGGCGAGCGGCAATCAACCTCCCGAGCGCTTCGGTGCGGAGAAGATTGCGCACCGGCGAGTGTTGATGGATCGTAAAACTCGAGGGCCCGGTCGAACCTTCGACTTCGAGCCCCGACACCGAACCGGTCCCATCACCGTGGCGTTCCGATTCGATCTGGTCTGAACGCAACGATTCCCCCAGGCGAGCCAAACACTCTGACAGGGGAAGATCGGTGGTGAGGGCGTCCCGCTCGGTCGAGAATGGGTTTAGCGGGTACTCAAAAGCCTGCCACATCCTGGAGAATAAGTCCATTGTTTGATCGGGCGATCGGGTGATTGAACGATTGCTGTCCCGGTTCTTCCTATCAACAATCACGCAATCACCCGATCGCTCAATGCTTAAGGAACGAAAACAGCTTTCGGAACAGCCCCTTCTTGCCATGCGGAGTGGTTGCGGTTCGGGACCGTCCAGGGTGAATTATCTTCCTAAACACTTCGGCCACCCCTCCTGCTGCCGGCTGAGGCTCGGTGCCCTCGATAAAGTATTCGGTCCGGGTGACGACGGAATCGCCGATCGCTCCCGGATTGGTGTGCAGATCGACGGTGGCGGTCACGATCCCCGGGGGCATGGCGAAATCCTGCGCGTCGTGATATTGCGGCGCGGCGGTGGCAGCTTTCATGAAGTCGGTCCACACCGGCAACGCCGCCTGGGCCCCGGAAAGGCGGACATCGCGGTCGTCATCGTAGCCTACCCAGACCACCGCAAGCAGGTTGGAGGTGAACCCCGCAAACCAGGCGTCGTGCGAGCTGCCGGTCTTGCCGGCCGCCGGCAGCGAAAACCCGCGGCTGCGGACCCCGTACGCGGTGCCGTTGTTGATCACGCTCTCCATCAGGTTCACCATGAGATAGGAGACGCGCGGGTCGAGCACCTGGCGCCTTACCTCCGGAGGGCGCAGCAAGACTCGGCCGGAGGCGTCGCGCACCTCGAGAATCAGCCGCGGCGCTACGTACTGCCCGTCGTTGGCAAAAATCGTGTAGGCGCCCGCAATCTCCAGGGGCGTCGCCACGTAAGCGCCGAGGGCGATGGCTGGTGTGGCCACCAAATCCTGGTTGATGCCCGCAGCTATCGCCAGGTCCCGCACCTTGTCGTAGCCTACCATCTGCGCCAGGCTCACCGTGGCCGCGTTAAGGGAAAGCATCAGCGCCTCACGCAGCGTCACCGCGCCGTGGTACTCTTCCTTGTAATTGCGCGGCTCGTAGATCTGTTCCTCGTACTCGAACGTCGTAGGCTCGTCCTGAAGGATCGTAGCCGGAGTGATCACCGGCTGGGTGCCATTCACCGCCGTACTCAGGGCGGCCGCATAAACGAAAGGCTTAAACGACGAACCGGGTTGCCGTCGGGCCAACACATGGTTCAACTGGCTGTCGCCGTAGTTCCGCCCGCCGACCATTGCCCTGACCTCGCCGGTGTGGGGATCGAGGGCCAGGAGCGCCACCTGTGGCTGGTCGGGATCCTCGGGCGGAGCGTTCTTTGCCCGCTTACGTCCGTGGACCAGATGGTCTACTTCTGCCATGCCATCGCGGACGCCCTCAGAGGCGGCTTGCTGCGTGTCGAGATCGAGTGTGGTGTAGATGCGGTACCGCTGCGACACTAAGTCGTGCTCGGAGAATTGCGCCAGCAACTGGTCCTTTAGCATGTCGACGAAGTAGGGCGCCTGGCTACCTTCCATGTTGCGCGCCGTAACCCGCAACGGCGTCTGGATGGCCGCTGCGGCCTGCGCGGGAGTGATGAATCCGTCCTCCTCCATCCGGTGCAGCACATAGTCACGCCGCTCGAGCGCCCGCTGCGCGGCTTTATAAGGCGAGTACAGATTGGGACCGCGGATGATTCCTGCAAGCAGCGCGTCCTCGGGGAGCGTGAGGCTGGCGACGTCCTTGCCAAAATAAGCGTCGGCCGCCTCGCCTAGCCCGTTGATGGAGAAACTGCCGCGCTGGCCAAGATAGATCTGGTTGGCGTAGAGCTCGAAGATTTCCTGCTTGCTGAGGCGCTGCTCCAGCAGCAGGGCCAGGAAGATCTCTTCCGCCTTGCGCCGGAAGGTGCGCTGGCGAGTAAGGAAAAAGTTGCGCGCCAACTGCATGGTAAGCGTGCTGCCCCCCTGTGCGCGCTCGTCTGACCGTATATCGGCCACCGCCGCCCCCAGTATCCGCCACAGGCTCACGCCGTGGTGCGAGAAGAACCGGTGATCCTCGGCGGCGAGGACAGCGTTAATCAGATCCGGCGGCAAGTCCTCGTAGCGCACTAAGCGCCGTTTGGTACGGCTTTGATCGAACAGGGTGGTGATCGCCTCCGGTTCCAGCAGAATGCGATCGAGCCTCGTCGCCGAGTTATCGACGGAGCTGATAGAAGCAATCCGGTTGCCCCTGAACTCGACCACCGCCGGACCTTGCTCCACCGGACCGCCGTGGAAGAAAGAGTCCGGCCCGGGACGGATCTCCAGGCGGCCGCCCTTCAGCTGGTAAGTTCCGACCGTTGAAGCAGCCTCGCCGTCGGGTTCGCCCTCGGAATAAAGCGCCTTGCGCAGGTGCGCGACCACGTCGGCAGCGGATAGCTCGTCGCCCTCTCGGATCGGCGTGGGACTGCCAAAAACGGTGGAGGCGTTGCTAAAAATGGTCCCGCCCAGCCGCGCGTCGATCTCCCGGCTGAGGTTCACGTAGAGGTACGCGAACAGTACCCCGCCGAGGATCGCCACCTGAAGCCCGATCACGATCAGAGCCTGCTGGTAAGGCTTCAGCCGACGAAACGACTGCATAGTGCGTCCCCGCAGGGATCGCAATCGGTCACGGGTTTGGGGTCGACGCTGAGAAGCCACGGGTTATGTTAGCGACCGGTTCGAAGACGACGGAGTGAAATGAAGCACCCAGGTGTAAAACCGGAGGTCGATGGGGACAGTGTAATCGACATCGATGGTGACGCCGGCCCGGTTTGATTGCACCTTGATCTGGTCGGCGGACACCGGAAGATTCAGGTCCGATGCCTTTGCCAGCACGCTCTGCTGAATATCCGCGGCCTGAGAATGCTGCACGGTAGCCTGAACCGCAAGCTGGCTTATGTAGTCCTGAAGTTCGTAGTTGTTGATGTAGACGGGGAGGGTTCGGTAAGCCACGTAAATCACCGCCGCAATCACCGCCAGCGTGAGAAGTCCACGCAAGCTGGACCCGCCGGATTCGGATACTCGCATGACTCATCCCCCGTGCCGAAGCAGGGTCGTCAGCAATAATGGCCCCCCCACTCTGCCCCAACTCAACCTAGCTTAGCACCATGGGTTTGGCCCGTCCAGTTCGATTACCCGCGCATACGCGCCCATCGCGGCCACTAGCGCGGTGGGTGGGATTCGGGAATCGGTGCGTCTTGGTACGGTTCGGATTCGACTTCTTGAGGGTACGACGGTCCCATTACTACTGATCCGTGGCGCGTGATAGCGGTCACAACAGGGAGTGACCCAGATCACGGAAAAGCCTACATAGTCTAGTATATTGATTGAGTACATCATGATGATTCTAAATCAATCGCGGCCACCGGGTGAGACGAAAACCAGGAGTGCCAAAGCGCGTCCAGTCCGAGACTATGGCTGGCGCTTTCGCGGCGAACGGGTGGAAGTTCTGAAAGACCAGTCGTTCACTTTGGGCTCGACGCGTCAGCCGGCAGTGGCAGCGCTGGTCTCCTCCTACTGCGCCGATGGCGCGTCCTTGGTGTCGTGCCTGCAGTGTGGCATGTGCACCGCAAGCTGCAATGTTGCGGAGGAAGGCAGCCTGTTTCCGCGTCGCCAGATGACCTTGCTCCAACTCGGCCTGAAGGAAAGCCTGGTGGCCGATCCCGACCTCTGGCTGTGCTTCAATTGCACTGATTGCTCGTCGCGCTGTCCTGCCAATGCGCGGCCGGGACGAGTGATGGCTGCCATTCGCCAAATGGTGGTGGAACACTACGCGATGCCAAGCCGCGTCGGGCGACTGGTGAATGATCCTAAGAACTTACCTTTGGTTGTCCTCGCCCCCGTCATCTTGCTGCTGGCGGCAATCGCCACCGGGGGATCGTTCGCGCCGCAACGGAGCCCGGTCCGCTTCGCCAGCATGCTTCCGCATCTGACTTTGAACCTTGTTTTCCTGGGGGCAACGGGTCTCGCGGTAATTTGCGCCCTCTTGGGTGCGATGCGAGCGTGGACCGGATTTGCAGGCGAACCAATCTGGCACGTGGACCTTCGTCGCCTCTTTCCGGCTTTGGGTTCAGCGGGGCGCGAGATACTCACCCACCGGAGGTTCGCCGAGTGCGAGCAGTTTCCGCTTAGTCGATGGGCGCACGCTGCCGTATTTTACGGCTTCGCCAGTTTGTTCGCGCTAGCGGGCGTGGTGGCGGCTCTCACCCTTCTGGGCCTTCCCTACCCGTTCCCGCTTTTGCACCCGTTTAAAATGGTGGGAAACCTGGCGGCGATGGTGCTCATTTCCGGGTGTGGGTACTTCCTCATCGAGCGCCGAAAAGCCTCCGGGCTGGGAGATCCGAGCTCCTGGTTCGACTGGGCACTTCTGCTGGGGCTGCTGCTGGTTGCTGTAACGGGCATACTGACAGAGATATTCCGCTACACCGACAGCGCCGCTTTGGCCTATCCCACTTACTTCATTCACCTGGTCCTCGCACTGACTCTTCTTGTCAGTCTTCCGTATTCCAAGCTCGCGCACGTTGTTTACCGGACTCTGGCTCTCACGGCGAGACGGTACAGGCAGCTAGGCGAGGCAGCCCGAGCACATCTGCAAAACAGGAGGGTGGCGCTATGACGAAAGAAGCCCCGGACCAAAAGACGAAGGCTGCGGACGCTTTCCTCGTCGATGATCAAGAGCATCTGAGTCGTGCTGCCGATGACCATCTGGTAGCCGCGTACGAGCGCATCCGGGATCAAAGGGGCCGAGAAGACCAGAGCAACACGAGCGGCGATTCGAAGTCCCGCGAAGCGCCGCCCGCCGATCGGGACTATCCGTCCGACCCTGGACATCCCTACCCCAACGTCCGGCGTCTCTTCGGGACGCCCTTTGAGCGCGAGAAGGACCGGCGAGAGAGTCGATCGTGGGCGGAGAGGGCTGGGGGCGAGATGCAGGAATGGTACGAGACGGCCCGCACGCAGCCCTGCACATGGTGGTTGAAGAACCATCTTGTCGCCCGGCACGCCTTTACCGGGTGTATGGCGTGTGGCATGTGCACCTCCCAGTGTCCGGCAGCCGAGTACTATGAGGATTACAATCCCAGGGTCATCATCGATGTCGTGCTCTCAGACGACGAGACCCGCCTTGTGGAGCTTCTCAAGTCCGAGACCCTCTGGTACTGCGGCCAGTGCGGTTCCTGCGTGCCGAAGTGCCCCCGAGAGAACAACCTCATGGCCTTGATCTCTTCCCTGCGGTTCCTGGCTCAACTGAAGGGATACCACCTCTTCAGCACTCGCGGCCGCCAGCAGTACGCGGCTCGCCACCTCTGGGGCGGCAATCTCTGGAATCGCGCTTGTAGTCTCTATTTTCGGAATGTTGCTGCGGATGACCATCCGGATTTCGGCCCGCGGTACGCCAAGTACGAATCCGAAGTCGATCAGCAGATGACGCGCGTAGGCGCCAGCCCGGATACCGATGGCCAGTTCGGCGGCCGCAAGGTGCCACCTGAAACCTTGGACGAACTTCGCCGTTGCGTGGCCCGCGGGGGGACGCTGGCGCTTTGGAACCGCCTGGAAGAGCTGGCGTCAGAAGAAGCCCGGAAACTGGGCATTTCGATCGACGAATACTACGACCAGGTCCGATCCACCGGTTAGTGAATTGCACCACACGACAAGGAAAGCAGCATGACATCTCCAACCACAACCGCAGGGGCTCCGATTAAAGAAATCCCGGAGAACGACTTCTTTCTGACGCCAAGTTGCGTCCTGGGAGCCGTCAATCCCGGCACCGAAGTTCTCATCAGCCGGATCTACCAGTTCCTAGGCCTGCGTTGGAAGGCGGCAGGGGACACGCCCGAATCCCAATGCACGTGCTGCACGGGCATCCTGTCCCATGGCGACGTCATGACCGCCGAGAGCACCTTGCTTGTGGTTGCGCGACTTTGGTCGATCGCCGCCGCGATGGGGTTCCGCAACATCAGCACCGCCTGTGTCACGTCCTTTGCCATCCACACCGAATGCTTGCGAATGTACGACCACGAGCCAAGTCTCGCCGAGCGCGTGGATCGCTGGCTCCAGGAAGCTTGTGGCCGGCGGCTTCAGATCCCGGAGCACGTGGTGCATGCCAGCGACATTGTGTATCGCTATCGCAACGCCTTGGCGCAGGCGATGTGCTATCGCCTGACCGAGAAGAAGACGGGACGGCCCTTGCGCGTGGTCGATCACGTGGGGTGCCACTACGCGAAGGTGTTTCCTGACAAGTCCGTCGGCGGGACGGATTACTGCCAGGTGCTTACGGCGATGATCCGCGCCTGGGGCGGCGAAACCGTGGACTACCCCGAGCGCCGACACTGCTGCGGCATGGGATTTCGGCAGTGCATGATCCGCCCCAATCGCGGCTATACCATGGCCTGCGTGCTTAAGAAGTTGGAAAGTATGGAGCCCTGGAAACCGGACGCCATCCTCACCAACTGCCCGGGCTGCAACGTCTTTCTCGACAAGGAGCAGTGGGCCATCAAGGAACTCACGGGCGCCGTGTACGACGTTCCCACGCTCTCCTACACGGAGCTGGCCGGGCTGCTGCTCGGCTGGGACCCTTACGACATCGTTGGGATTCAGGCGCACACCGTTCCGGTAGAGCCGCTGCTGGACAAGATTGGAATTCCTTACGACAGGTCCAAGGAATGGTTCTGGCACTGAAAAGCGCAAAAATGAAGCATTTGTCGCAAAGTCGCAGAAATGCCGAAAGGGGCAAAGAAGTTCCGGCCTATGCGGCTTGGCGAGAAACGTCTTCTTTCTGAGGTAGAAGGGCTATGGCGAAAAAAGTCTGCGTCATCGGAGGCGGCGTGACCGGCATGCAGGTGGCCAGTGTTTTGAG
>Ga0335078_10005782_pt1 | contig 18279 bp, 20 predicted proteins | sample Lox_Sample_32_FD_206711 | JGI IMG/M metagenome (GOLD analysis project Ga0335078, IMG submission 206711) | Soil microbial communities from Loxahatchee National Wildlife Refuge, Florida, United States - Lox_Sample_3.2 | ecosystem: Environmental > Terrestrial > Soil > Wetlands | place: USA... | reverse complement strand
CGCAGGCCGCCACCGCGGACGAACGGAGCGCCCTCGATTTCGCCTGGCGCGCCGTGCGGCACGCCAAGTCGAACGCGATCGTCCTCGCCCACGGGCCTCGGACGGTGGGGATCGGCTCGGGCCAGCCGACCCGGGTCAAGGCCGTCGAGCTCGCCATCGAGGTCGCCGGCGAACGGGCCCGCGGGTCGGTGCTCGCGTCGGACGCGTTCTTCCCGTTCGCGGACGGGGTCGGGGCCGCCGGGCGGGCCGGGGTTCGGGCGATCCTGCAGCCCGGCGGCAGCGTGCGCGATCCGGAGGTGGTCCGGACCGCCGACCGGTACGGAATGGCGATGTACTTCACCGGGTGGCGGGTGTTCCGCCACTAGCGGCCCGCGGGAAGTACCGTTTCACCATCTCCCGGATCGCGACCGGGTCGAGCGCCCCGACCTCGCGGCCGCGCTCGGTCCCCGACGCGACGAACAGGTACGTCGGGATCGAGTGGATGCCGAACGACTCCGTGACGACCGTCGCCTCGTCAACGTTGACTTTGGCGAACTTGACCTTGCCCGCCAGGCGGAGCGACAGCTCGCGGAGCAGCGGTTCGGCGACGCGGCACGGCGCGCACCAGTCGGCGTAGAAGTCGACGACGACCGGCACCGGCGACCGGATCACCTCGGCGTCGAACGTCGTATCGTCGACCTGGACCACATCGGGTCGGCCCGTCCCGTGCATCCGGAATCGGCGATTCGAATTCTTCTTCCGTTTTAAGCATGACCTTCGTCTGGCGGCGGAGCGATGCCCGGACCGCGGCGGCCGCCCGTCCGGATCCCCTCCGCGATCGGGCGCACGCTCGTCCGCTGGTTCCGGCGGTCTCGGCGACCGCTCCCGTGGCGCCGCGACCGCGATCCGTACCGGATCTGGGTCGCGGAGGTGCTCCTGCAGCAGACCCGCGTCGCGCAGGCGATCCCGTTCTTCGAACGGTTCGTGGCGCGGTTCCCGACGGTCGAGTCCTTGGCGGACGCCCCGCGGGACGAGGTGCTACGGCTGTGGGCCGGGGCGGGCTACTACGCTCGCGCCCGGAACCTGCATGCCGCGGCCCGTGCGATCGTCCGAGGGCGGGGCGGGCGGTTCCCCCAAGCGGAGGAGGAGTGGGAACGGCTTCCCGGGGTCGGTCCGTACATCGCTCGGGCCGTCGCCAGCCTCGCGTACGGTCGGCCGGTCGTCGCGCTCGAGGCGAACGGCCTCCGGGTCGCGGCACGATGGACCCTCGATCGGGGCGACCTCTCCACGGTCGCCGTTCGTCGCCGGCTCGAGGCCGCGCTCGCGTCGACCCTGCCCGTCGCGGCGGCGGGCGAGTTCAACGAGGCCGTCATGGAACTGGGGGAGACGATCTGCACGCCGGTCCGTCCCCGCTGCCGCGAGTGCCCAGTGGCGACCGGGTGCCGGGCGCGATCGAACCTGGAAGACCCGGGCTCGATCCCGACCCGCCGCCCCCGCTCCCCCCGCCCGACCGTCCGCGCGGCGGTCGTGATACTGGCCGACGCTCGCGGCCGCTGGCTCGTCCAACAGCGTCCGCCCCGGGGGCTTCTCGGCGGGCTCTGGGAATTTCCGGGCGGGAAGCTACATCGGGGGGAACCGGCGGAGGTCGCGGCCCGGCGCGAGTTGCGCGAGGAGACCGGGCTCACCGTCGGTCCGCTCGCCTCGCTCGGCGTCGTGAAGCACGCCTACAGTCACTTCGCCGTCCGGCTCTACGTCTTCCGGGGGCGCGCGCCCGAGAACGAGCGTACGCGGCGGCTCCGCCATCGTCGCTGGGTCCGACCGGCCGAGATCTGGCGACTTCCGCTCCCTAAGGCGACGGAGAAGATCGTCCGGCGGCTTGAGGGGCCGGGTACAGCTTCCCCGGGTTCAGGATCCCGTCCGGATCGCACCAGGCCTTCACCGCGCGCAGCCACTCGACGGCATCCGACCCGAGCTCGCGTTCGACGTACGGTCGCTTGATCGTCCCGATGCCGTGCTCGGCGCTCACCGTGCCGTCGAGCGCCAGGGCCGCGAGCAGCGTGCGCTCGCGGACCCGCGCCGCCGCCGGGCTCTCCGGATCGACCGCGAAGTTGGGGTGAACGCTGCCTTCGCCCAGATGGCCGTACAGGTAGAGGGGGACGTGTTCGTCCGCCGATATCCGGGCCAGCGCGTCGAGCAGATCGTCGGTCCTTCCGACCGGCACGGCCACGTCCTCCCGGACCCGGGGCCCGAGCTCCCGATCGAGGGCGACCCCGCTCTCCCCGCGTCGGGTCCACATCTCGTCGGCGTTCTCGAACGGGATCGGCCGGAGCGGCGGCGATCCGGGCGCGGCGGACGAAGCGAGCGCCTCGGCCTGACGGTCCGCCGCCGCAGGGTCGCGGGCCTCCACCTCGAGGAGGACCCACGCGCTCCCGGCGGGACCCAGCGGCCGGCCGAGCCGCTCGAGCGCCTCGGCGCTCGCCCGATCGACGTACTCGATCGCCGACAGCCCCTCGGCCCCCGCCCGTCCGAGCCGGACGGCGAGCTCTCCGAGCCGCGTCCCGTCCGGCACCGGGAGCAGGAGGCCGCGGCGGACCGGCGGGGTCGGCGCAAGCCGGACCCCGATTCGGGTCACGATGCCGAGCGTCCCCTCGCTCCCGACGATCAGCGAGAGCAGCTCCGGTCCGACCGAACGCTTCGCGGCGCGGGTGCCGAGCCGGAGGCGGCGACCGTTGCCCAGGACCACGTCGAGCTCGCGGACCCACGCACGGGTCGGGCCGTAGCGGTACGACCGCGGGCCGGAGGCGTTTGTCGCGACGTTGCCTCCGATCGTGCACGACGTCCAGGAGCCGGGGTTCGGAGGATAGAACAGGCCGTGCGGGGCGACCGCCCGCTGCAACCCCCAGTTGACGACGCCCGGGCCGACGTAGGCGACCCGCTCGCCCGGATCGATCGCCTCAACCCGATCCCAGCCCGACAGGTCGACGACGACCGACCCGTCGCTCGGGACCGACTCCCCGTCGAGCGAGGTGCCCCCGCCCCGGGCGACGAGAGGGAGACGGTGCCGGCGGGCCCAGCCGATCAGCGCTCGAACCTCGTCCTCGTCGACGGGCGAGACGACGGCGAGCGGTGCGCCCGCCAGGTGGGACGCGTCCCGTCCCGCGGTGCGGAGGGAGGCGGGGTCGGAGGCGATGCGCCCCCGGACAACCCCGTCGAGCGACGGGAGAACCCGGCCCGGCACGCCCCCGACCTATTCGCGGGGAGCGCGACGCGGTGCGGCCGCTCGCGGCGGACCTTCCTTCGCGCTCGCCGCCGGAGAGATCCGGTCAAGCGCCTCGAGGAAGTCCCGGCTGGTGAACGGGCGAGAGAGCACCGCGCGGGCACCGGCGCGCGCCGCGGACGACCGCGTGGCCGGGGCGTCCATCGGGAGGAGAACGAGCGTGCGCAACCCCGGATGGGACGCGAGCGTGGACCGCAGCTCCTCCGACCAGGCGTCGCCTTCGGACGGGGCCATGAAGACGAGCATCCGCGCCTTCTCCGTCTCCGTACCCGCCGGGACCTCGCCCAGGCTGGGCGCCTCGGCGGCGATCGGCTGGTGATGCATCATCATCAGCCCCCGGATCAGACGGCGGTGGTCGTCGTTCGCCCCGACCAGGATCGCGGGGGGCGCATCGGCGCCGGAGGAACGGTCGGAGGCGGGAGGAGCGGGGGACCGGGTCGTCATGGCGGAGCCGGGGTCGGCTCGGGGGCGGATTCTCGACCCGGGTAATGAAGGAACCGCCGACGAGCTCCGGGCAGTTCTCACCGTTCACCGGAGCGGGAACGGATACTCCCCTCGCGGCGGCTCCCGCGGCCGTGGGCGCCGGGGGCTCCCGGTGGCAACGTCCGCAAGACCGGGAACCGGCGGCGCCCCGCGGACGTGCGAGTTGAGCGATAGGTTCTTTTGACCGTCCGTCGGAACCGCGCGCCGATGGTGTCGATCTTCGGCCGCGGGGAGGACGAGCACGAGCGCCTTCGCTCGACCGTTCGGACCCTCGGGGTGACGAGCGTTCCGGGCCTCGCCGCGGCGCTCTCGTGGCGGGAGCGGAAGACCGAGAAGTTCCTCGCGCACGAGCTCGCGCAGCCGGGCACCCAGGTCGTCTACGAGCCGGGTCGCCGGCTCGTCCGATGGCGCCGGCCGCTTCCCCCCCCGTCCGCGCCTCCGACCGAGAGCCCGGGCGGAACGAGCCGACCCGCACCGGAGGCCCCGGTCCGCGCGCCCGCGGCGCCACCCCCCGTACTGCGCGGAACGACCCTCAAGACGCTCTGCCCGTCCTGCCACGTTCCGCTGATCCTCACCGGCTCCGGCAAGCTCGCGGTCTGCCCGGAGTGCGGCCGCCTCTCCTCCGAGAAGGCCGCCCCGCCGGCCGCGGCGGCCCCCCCGGACGCCCCGATGGGCGCCCCGGGGCCGGCACCGGCGACCGAAGCGACGCCGGATCGTCGCTCGCAGGAGCTGTTCGCGGCCTATGTCACGTCCCGTCCGATCCCGTGCCCGAAGTGCCGCACGCCGTTGCGCCACCGGGGCGTGGCGGAGTATGCCTGCCCGAGCTGCGGGCAGGCGGTCCATTTCCCGAAGGGGCTCGCGACGCCGGCGACCGTGGCGACGCGGCCGGCCTAGAACGGGACCGCGCCGCGGACCTCGGCGACGAGCGATCCGTCGGCGATCTCCCGTGCCACCCGCTCAATGTCGGGCGCCGGACTCCGGTCGCGCGCCCACGGCTCGACCCGCGAGCGCAGCGCGCGGACCGCCGCCTCGCTCCCTCGCCCGCCGGCCCGGGGCCGCCGCAGCTCGAGCGCCTGCCCGGCCGCGATCCACTCGACCGCGACGATCCGACGCGTGTTCTCGAGAATCCGGAAGAGCTTGGCCCCGGCCCACGGGCCCATGCTGACGAAATCCTCCTGGTCGGCCGACGTCGGCAGGCTGGTCGCGCTCGCCGGGTGGACGAGCGTGGCGTTCTCGTTGACGAGCGCGGCCGCGAGGTACTGCGGGATCATGAGGCCGGAGCCGACCCCCGGGTCGGCGGCGAGGAACGCCGGCAGGCCCCGGTTCAGCGCCGGGTGGACGAGCCGCGCGATCCGACGCTCGGCGAAGCCGGCGAGGTACTGGACCCCGAGGGCCAGCGTGTCGAGCGCGAGCGCCAGCGGCTGCCCGTGGAAGTTCCCTCCGTTGACGAACTCGTCCCCCTCGAAGACGAGCGGATTGTCGGTGACCGCGTTCAGCTCGCGGTCGCAGACCCCCTCCGCGAACGCGACGGCGAGCCGGACCGCTCCCAGGACCTGCGGTAGGCAGCGCAGGGTGTACGGGTCCTGGCCCGACCAGGTGGACCGAGGGGCGCTCAGCTGGCTCTGCGCCAGGAGCTGACGCAGGGCCCGCGCCGACTCGCGCTGCTCCGGGGAGTTGCGCACCTCGCCCAGGCGATCGTCGAGCGACTGGGGGTCGCCCTGGAGCGCATCGAACGAGACCGCCGCGGCGATCGTCGCCGCGTCGAGGAGCGTCCGCGCGTCCGCGACGCCGAGGGCGAGATACGCCGCCATCAGCGACGTGCCGTTCAGGAGCGCGACCCCTTCCTTTTCGACGAGCCCGATCGGCAGCAGCTTCTCGCGGGCGAGGACCTCCTGCGCCGGGGCCGGCGCGCCCGACCCGGCCGTGCAGAACGCCCCCTCGCCGATCACGGCGAGGGCGAGGTGGGCGAGCGGGGCGAGGTCCCCGGAAGCGCCGACCGACCCCTGCTCGGGGATCCACGGGATCAGCCCGCGGTTCAGGAGCTCGACGAGCCGCTCGACCAGCTCCGGACGGACGCCGGAGACCCCCCGGAGGAGCGAGTTGAGCCGAAGGAGCAGGAGCCCGCGGGCCAGCTCCCGTCGCAACGGCGGCCCGGTGCCGCTCGCGTGGCTGCGGACGAGCGACAACTGCAGCTCCCGCGATCGGTCGGCGGGGATCGCCCGATCGGAGAGGGCACCAAAGCCGGTGGTGACCCCGTAGACGGGCCGGCCGGCGGCGACGGCCCGCTCGACCGCCCGACGGCTCGCGGCGACGGAGCGGAGGGCCCCGGGATCGATCGAGACGCCGCATCCCTGGCGCACGACGGCGAGGAACTGCTCCCGGGAGAGCGACTGCCCATCGAGCGGGAGCGTCTCGGTCATCGGCGCATCGGGCGGGTGCCCCGAGCGGCGGGCCGGCCAGTTAGGCGGGCACGGGGACGACGAGGTCGCCGCCGGACTTCTGGAGCGACGGCTGGCGCCGCGTTTTCGCGCCCTTCGACTGCCAGAACACCTCGGCGAACTCCTGGACGAGCTTGAGGAGCTCCTGCGCGTCGGCGAGGGCGGTCCCCTGCCGGGCCTTCGATGCCTGCTTCAGGATCTTCCAGGTCAGCTCGTGGACGTGCGGGAACTGCTTCGCGTGGTCGGGGGTGAAGTAGTCGCCCCAGATCACCCGGACCTCCGCCTTGACGCGCTCGGCGTGGGACTCCTTCACCGCCGTGTAGCGGGCCAGTTTCGACACGTACGCCGCGCGATCCTCGGACTTCGCGTCCATCGCGGGCGCCGCCAGCTCGGCGATCAGCTGGTCCATGCGCAGCACCGTCAGCGCCGAGATCTGCGCCTCGTGGGGGTCGTAGATCCCGCACGGGATGTCGCAGTGGGCGTACACCGCGCGCGGCGGATGGACAGCGTCCCGGAGACGTTCTACGAGGGCCTGCGATGCGGCACGGACGGACATGCCCCCGCGAGCTCGGCGGTCAGGATAAAGATGCCGACCTCGGAGCGGCCCGCCCCGCCGGTGCCCCCGACCCGACGGCCGAGCTGGTGGGGAAGCGTTCGGGTCGTGGTGCGCGACGAAAGCATGCGTCCGACCCTCCGCCCCGGGGATCGATTGTGGGTGGACCGGCGTGCCTACCGTGGCCAGCCTCCCCGATTCGGCGACCTCGTCGTGCTTCGGGATCCAGAGGCGCCGGCCCGATGGCTCGTGAAACGGATCGCCGCCGTCGGCCCGGACGGACGCCTCACGGTCGCTTCGGACGACCCGTCGGTGGGACGGGACAGCCGGACGTTCGGCCCGGTGACGATAGACGCCGTGGTCGGCCGGGTCTACCGCCGCTACTTCCCGGCGGAGCGGCGGGGCGAACTGTAGCGGCGTCGCTCGACGACCCCCAACGTTATCCGATGTGGAATTTCCCCACATCGATGCTCGCCAAGACGCTGACGTGGATCGTCGTCGGGATCGTGCTGGCCGCCGCGGGCGCGGGCGCCGGGTTCGCGGCCGGCTACGAGTACCGGGGGTCCCCGTCCTCGGCCGCCGAGTCGACCACCCTGTCGGTGCTCGCGGCCGGCTCTCTGAGCACGACGTTCCCGCGGCTGGCCACTCTGCTCGTCAACGAGACCCCGGGGATCTCCGCCCCGGCGTCGACGCAGACCTACGAGGGATCGCTCGACGTGGTGAACGCCGTCGCCGCGCTCGGAACGAAGGCGGACGTGGCGGCGGTAGCCGACTACCGGTTGATCCCGCAGTCGCTCGAGCCGAAGTACGCCGGCTACGAAGTGGTGTTCGGAAAGACGCCGGAGGTCCTCGTCTACAACGCGAGCCTCCCCGAGTTCCACGGGATCGACTCCGCCAACTGGGGCTGGATGCTGGTGAACGCGACCTCGTCCGCGGGCGTCGCGCCGTTCGCCGTCTGGAACGCTTCCACCGACCCGAACGGCTACAACGAGATCTTCAGCATGGAGCTGCAGGGGTCGATCTACAACGGCAGCAACCTCTCGGTCTACGGTCACTTCTACTCGGGCGCGCCGTGGACCCTCGCGAAGCCGAACCCGTCCACGACGCGCTCCGAGAAGGAGTCGCTCGCCGCGGAGCTGATTGAGAAGGGGACCGTCTCCGCGTTGATCACGTACCGGTCGTACGCCGTCGCGAACCACCTCTCGTTCGTGACCCTGAACCAGACGGTCGGACTGAACGCGACGAACCCGGGCTCGCGGGCCCAGTACGGCAACCTCACAACAGAGATCGAAACGTCGCTCACTTCGACCGCGCGCGTTCGGGCGGCGCCGGTCCTGTTCGCCGTCACCGTGCCGACGGACGCCCCGAACCCCGCGCTCGGCGCCGCATTCCTCCACTTGCTCCTCTCCCCGCAGGGCGACGCGTTGATCGGCGCGAAGGGCGGGTTCACTCCGTTCTTCCCCGGCTGGATCCAACCGGCGACGGCGGTCCCGTCGGTGCTCGCCCCGGACGTCACGACGATGCCGTCGTGGGCGAGCGCGCTGCTGGCATGACGGGAGCGGCCGGGAGCGGGCGCCGTCCCTCGACCCGGCCGTCCGGGTGGTTGATCCTCCAGGCGGTCCTCGGCGGCTCGCTCCTCGCGCTGTTCGTCCTGCCGATCGCCGCGCTGTTCGCCGAAGCGCCCGGCCGCCTCGGCGTCGCGTTCCGCGATCCGACGGTCTGGGCGTCGATGTCCGTCACCTTCTACGCCTCGGCCGTCTGCGTCCTCGTCGCGGCCGCGCTCGGCATCCCGCTCGGCTACCTCCTGGCGCGACGGGCGTTCCGGGGACGGGCGATCGTCGAGTCGCTCGTCGCGATACCGGTCGTGGTCCCCCACCTCTTGGTCGGCTTCGGGTTGTTCCTCCTGTTCGTGCCGGGGACCCCGCTGTACCGGCTTTCGACGGCGATCGGCCTCCCCGTCTACTACTCGATCGCCGGGGTGGTCCTCGTGATGGTGTTCGTCAGCGCCCCGTACACGGTCCTCGCGAGCGACCTCGCGTTCCGCGCGGTCGACGTGCGCACGATCGAGGCCGCCCGCTCCCTCGGGGCGGACGCGCCGAACGCCTTCGTCACCGTCACCCTGCCGATCGCGATGCGGGGGATCGTCGCCGGCCTGCTCCTCACCTGGGCCCGCGCGGTCAGCGAGATCGGTGGGATACTGATCCTCGCCGCCTGGGTCTACCCCGGGGGGTTCTACGCCGGACCGGTGACGACCACGATCTCCGTGTTCGTCTACAACCTGTTCCAGATCGGCGACCTCGCCGATGCGGCGGCCGTGAGCTCGCTGTTCCTCCTGATCGCCTTCGCGCTGTTCGTCGCGGTCCGGCTGGGCGAGCGGTACGGCCGCCTACCGTGGGGCCGCGGGGAGCTCGCGCCGTGATCGGCTGGTCCCTCGCCGGCCTGGAGGCGGAGGTCGATCGCTTCCGCCTCGGTCCGGTCGACCTCGAGGTGGAGCCCGGCCGATCGGTCGCGGTGCTCGGCCGTTCCGGCGCGGGCAAGACGACGCTCCTCCGCGCGATCGCCGGCTTCCTGCCGGCGCGCCGGGGGCAGGTCCGGCGCGGGTCGACCGACGTGACCCGGTGGGCCCCCGAGCGCCGCGGCCTCGGCTACGTACCGCAGGGACTCGGCCTCTTCCCGAACCGCTCCGTGGCGCGGAACGTCGCCTACCCGCTCGAGATCCGCGAGCGGACCGACGCGCGCTCCCGGACCCGGGCGCTCCTCGAGCGGTTCGATCTCACGGCCCTCGCCGCGCGCCGCCCCGCCCAGCTGAGCGGCGGGGAGGCGCAGCGCGTGGCGCTCGCCCGGGCGCTCGCCGCCGAGCCCGAACTGATCCTGTGGGACGAGCCGTGGCAGGGGCTGGACGTCGAGGCGCGCCAGGCGCTCTCCCTGGTCCTGCACGAGCTGCGGGAGGAGGAGCGTGTCCCCGTGATCGTCGTCACCCACGACCCCGCCCTCGCCTTCTCGGTCGCCGACCGGTTCCTGATCCTGCGGGACGGCGCCGTGCGGTTCGCGAGCGACGCCACGACCCTCCTCGATCGCCCGCCGGATGCGTTCGCGGCGCGGTTCGTCGGCTTCGAGAACGTCTTCGACCGGGACGCTCTGGAGCGGGCGAGCGGCTCGGCGCTCGCCGCCTGGTTGGGCGCGGTCGCCGGCCCCGAGGGCGTGGCCTTCTCCGCCCCGACCGTGGGCCCGGACCCGGGAACGGGGCGGTGGACCGGGCGGGTCCGCAGCGCCCGGCCGACTCCCCGGGGGGTCGTGATCGAGTCGTTCTCCGACGGCTTCCCGATCGCCCTGCGGATGGAACGCGTCGCCGGGAGGTCGATCCCCGGGGTCGGGAGCACGCTCCGCTACGACCTCGACCCGCGGGATATCCACGCCCTCGGCGGCCCGGGCGAAGCCCGGGAGGCGGTCGCATGACGGCCCGGACACCGTCCGTGAGCTCGCTCGACGTCGAGCTGCTCGGCGAGGTCGGCTCGACCGGGAGCGTCGTACGGGCCGCGCGGGCGCTCGGCATCTCCCGCGACCGCGCGGTCTACCACCTCGCGCGGATGTCGCGGGCGTTCGGGGCGCCCGTCGTGGCGGCCGCGCGCGGGGGGCCGGCCCACGGGCAGACGCTGCTCACGCCGCTCGGCGACCGGATCGCCCACGGCGGGTTCGACGTCCTCGAACCGCCGCGCCGTCCCCGGCCGGCCGGCGCGGCGAACGTCCTTCGGGGGCAGTACCGTCGGGGACCGCCGCCGACCGTCGACGTCGGCCGCGGCCTTCGGCTCGTCGTCGCGTTCCCCGCCGAGGACGGCGCCCCGGTGCGGGTCGTCCTCGACCCCGAGGCGATCGTGGTTGCCCGCGGGGTGTTCGCCTCGAGCGCCCGGAACGTGGTCCGCGGGATCGTCCGGGCCGTCCGGCCGAGCGCCGAGCCGCTCGGACGCACGCTCGTCGTGCACGTCGGGGCGACGTCGATCGCGGTGTCGATCGCCGCCGAGACCGTCCGGGCCCTGGGCCTCGCGCCCGGGCGCGCGGTCTACCTCTACGTGAAGGCGACCGCCCTGAGGCGCGTCGGCGCCCCTAGTCGCGGATCCCCTCGGTCGTGAGCGAGAAGACGGCCTCGCCCTCGGGGAGGTTCGGCGAGTCGATCAGTCGGGCGATTCGCCGCGGGGGCTTCGACTTCCGCAGGTAGACGCGGTACGTCGCCGCGTGGGCGACGATGTTCCCGCCGATCGGCCGGGTCGGGTCCCCGAACAGGACGTCCGGCCGGGACGACACCTGGTTGGTGACGACGATCGACGCGTTGTACGTGTCGGAGAAACGGAGGAGCTCGTGGAGGTGCTTGTTGAGCATCTGCTGGCGGGGGGCGAGCTCGCCCCGACCAAGGTACTCAGAGCGGAAGTGGGCGGTGAGCGAGTCGACGACGAGGAGTCGGATCGGCTTCTCGCGCGCCAGCTCCTGCGCCTTCTGCACGAGGAGCATCTGGTGGTTCGAGTTGAACGCACGGGCGACGTGGATGTGGCCGAGCGCGGTCTCGGGGTCCAGGCCGGCCCCTTTCGCCATATCGACGATCCGCTCCGGGCGGAACGTGCTCTCGGTGTCGATGTAGACGACCTCGCCGGAGAGGCCGCCCTGCGCCGGCGGCAACTGGACGTCGACCGCGATCTGGTGGCCGAGCTGGGTCTTCCCCGTCCCGAACTCGCCCGAGAACTCCGTGATCGCCTGCGTCTCGACGCCGCCGCCCAGCAGTTCGTCGAGCGCCTTCGAGTTGGTCGTGACGCGGCCGAGCTTCTTCCGGCGCTCGAGGAGCGTCGTGCCGCTCTCGAACCCGCCGACGTCGGCCCGGCGGCGCGCCTCGCCGATAATCTTCTGGGCGATCGCGACGCCGATCTCCGCCGCCTCCGCGACGTCCCCGGGCGAGGCGACCGCGAGCTCCATCAGGTCGGTGAAGCCCGCCTCGCGGAGCTTCTCGGCGGTCGTCCCTCCGACGCCTGTCAGGTCCTCGAGTTCGACCTTGGGGGGGGTCTCGGGCTCCGTCGGGGAGCCTCCGGCGCTGCGCGGCGTCGTCTTGGCGGGCACGGTCGATGGAACCGGGCCCCGGGGAGATAAGCGTGCGGGGAGAGGTCGCGAAACGGTGAACGGTGCCGCCTATCCCGGCGCGCCGCGCGCGGCGAACGGCTCGCCGGTGAGGCGCTGGTAGACGGTGGTGTACAGGCGGCTGACCTCATCGACCAGGAGCGGGGGGAGCGGAGGGATCGGCGGCTCGGCGGCGTGCGCCTCCCGCGCCTTCTGGAGGCTGTCGTAGTAGCCGGTCTGGCGGTAATGCTGGCGTACGAACTCCTTCGAGAAGTCGACCTGGCGACCCCGGGCGTAGGCGTCCTTGTCCCAGAACCGGTCCTCGTCCGCCGTCCCGAACGTGTCGACGACCATCAGCGCGCCGTCGCCGTCGATCGCGAACTCCTTCTTGCCGTCGACGTGCAGCAGCCCCCGCGGCTCGATCTCCTTCTCCATCGCGGCGTCGATCTTCAGGATCGTCTCGCGGATCGAGTCGAGCTGCGCCCGGTCGAGGACCGCGAGCTCGAGGGCCTCGGGGAACCCCAGGAGGCGGTCGACCGGCTCGAGCTTCGTCGTCACCTCGAACTTCGGCTCGGGGAGCCGCAGTCCGTAGGCGAGCGTCCGGTCGCCCGGGAAGCCGAGCTCCCGCGCCCCGACCTGCCCGGCCTTGACGCGGTCCCAGAGGGAGCCGGCGAGGTAGTAGCGGACGATCAGCTCGAGCGGCACCAGGTAGTTCGTCGGGTGGGGGCCGAGCGTGCGCGGCTGCGGGACGACCCGCACCCGGCGGACCCGCATCGACGTGGGACCGCTCAGGCCGAGGAAGTGGTGCGGCACGTTCTGCCGCGAGCACATCTCGAACCAGTGGGCGGCGGTCCGCGCGAGCGTCTCCCCCTTGAACGGGATCTCGCTCGGGATGTGCTTGTCGAAGACGCTGATGTCGTTCGTGAAGCGGAACTCGAGCTCGGTCGGGGAGAGTTCGTAGACCTCCTTCACCTTCCCGCGACGGACGAACGTGGCCGCGCCCGACGTCGGGGCCTGGGGAGCCTTCGGCATGGGCGCCCACGCGAGCGGCGCGGCTTAACGTTCGCGGCGACCGCAGGCCGTTACGACTCGCGGACGGGCGCGGGGGCCCCCAGCCGGTTGATCTCCCGCGTGTTCACGACCGCGGTCGGACCGCCGTCCCGCACCGCCCGGAGCATCGCGCGCCCGACCGCTTCCGTCGTCGTCATCGCGTTCGGGGAGATCCGGCGGACGAGCCAGAGGAACGGCGACAGGACGGCGTAGGCGACCCGGTAGCCGCGCGTCTTCGACCGGATCCCGTGGAGCGGGCGGATGATCCCCGGCCGGAACAGGTAGACGGCCCGGAACGGGAGCCGGGCGACGGCGTTCTCGGTCGCCCCCTTCACGCGCGCCCACATGGCCCGGCCGTGCTCGGAGGCGTCCGTGCCCGCTCCCGAGACGTAGACGAACGCCGAGCCCGGGTTCGCCGCTGCGATCGTCCGGGCGACCGCCACCGTGAGGTCGTATGTGACGCGCCGGTACTCCGCCTCGGACGTCCCGACCGACGAAACTCCGAGGCAGAAGAACGTCGCGTCGTACCCGCGCAACGCCTCCGCGTCGCCCGAGAGGTCGGCGAGCTCCGGTCGGATCATCTCGCGCAGCTTCGGGTCGGACCCCCCGAGCGAACGCCGACCGACGGAGAGGACCTCCGACACCCCGGGATCGCGAAGGCACTCCCGAAGCACTCCCTGCCCGACCATCCCCGTGGCGCCGAACAGCACGACCTTCATCGCGGCCTCCGGGGCGACGGGGTCCGCGGCCGCTCGGCGGCGAGGAGGAACGACGCCCCCGCGCCGAAGCTCTCCGGCCACCGGCCGACCGTCTCCTCGCAGTCGATCAAGGTCCGCCACGCGGCCGGATCGCGCCGGAGGGCGCGGAGCACCTCCCCGTGGAGGCCGAGCGCCGGCCCGACCGACATCCGGTCGAGGGTCCGCAACCCGGCCGCCCGCACCGCCTCCTCGAGCTCGCCGGGCCGCCAGTACCGGAACTCCCAGCGGGCGAGGTGGACCGGGTCGAGCGGCTGGTCGCCGTGACGGAGGATCCGGTCGAGGTGGTAGAGCCGGGGACGACGGAGGATCCGGGTCGCGGCGCGGGGGGCCCCGGGGAGGATCGACCCGATCGCGTGCGTCGCGCTCTGCGTCTCCACGAGGAGCCGACCGCCGGGCCGCAGGACGCGCATCGCCTCCCGGAGCACGTCCGGACCGTCCCGGGCGAAGAACCCGAACAGCCCGACGAGGACCACCGCGCCGAACTCTCCCGCCGCGAACGGCAGGTGCTCGGCCGCCGCCTGGACGAACGCGCTCGGCGTCGAGCGACGGTCGCTCCGCCGCTGGGTCATCCGGCGGGAGGCGCGGAGCATCGGACGCGCGAGGTCGACCAGGACGAGCGGCTGACCGAGCGCCCCGAGGCCCTCCGTGAAGCGACCCGTCCCCGGGCCGACCTCGAGGATGGGGCCGCGTACCGATCGCAGGTTACGGTCGAGGAACCGGGCGATGAGCGTGCGCCGAAGGTCGGCCGGCGCCGACCCCACGAGCCGGGCCCGCTCCCGGCGCACCATCTCGGGCGCCGAGAACTGGGTCCGAAGGTGCGCGCGCCGTCGGGCACCGGCCGGGGAGACCGCTCGGGGCGCCATCGCGGAGGGTCGACCCGCCGCCGGGAAGAAAGAGCTTGCCGGGGCCCCCAGCGCTATGCCCCGACCGGCCCTGCGTTCCCCGCCCCATGCCCGCGCGGACGCACCGATTCACGGCGGAGCTCGAGTGGACCGGCAACACCGGCGTCGGCACGACCGACTATCGCAGCTACCGCCGGAGCCACACGATCCGCGCCCCGGGTAAGCCCGCGATCCCGGGCTCCTCCGCTCCAGCGTTCCGGGGCGAGCCGGACCGCTACGACCCCGAGGAGCTGCTCGTCGCGTCGCTCGCCGCCTGCCACATGCTCTGGTACCTGCACCTCGCGGCGGTCGGCGGGATCACGGTCGTCGCCTACACCGACGCGCCGGTCGGCACGCTGCGCGAGGACGAGGACGGCGGCGGCCAGTTCGCGGAGGTCGTCCTCTCGCCGCGGGTCCGGATCGCGCGCGGCGACCCGGCGCGGGCCCGCGCCCTGCACGCCGACGCGCACGCGAAGTGCTTCGTCGCCCGGTCGGTGAACTTCCCGGTCCGCTGCGAGCCGACGATCGAGGTCGTCCCGGCGGGGGCGCCGACGGCTACAGCGACCGCGCGTGGATCGACGTGACGGGGCGGAACCCCCGCTTCGCGTAGAACCGGGACGCGATCTCGTTCTGGGCCGGGAACTCGGCCGTCACGACGGCGGCCCCCTTCGCCTTGAGGGCGCTCGACGTCTCGGCGAGCAGGTACTCCCCGACGCCCCGCCGGCGGTACAGCGGCAGCAGGTAGATGTCGAGGATGACGCCCTCGTGCTCCGGCGCGTAGAACGGGCGCTCGCGGACGATCGCGCGGACGAACCCCACGACCTTGCCGATGTCGGGGCCGATCCCCTCCGCGGCCAGGACGACCGCCTTCGGGTCGGCGATCTGCTGGGCGAGCACCTGGCGAGCCTGCGCCTCGGCGTCGTCCCGCACCTTCAGCAACGGGTCGAATTCCTCGTTCAGCCGCTTCAGGCGGAGGAGGAGCGGGACGATCGTCGGGATGTCCTTCTCCTTCGCCGGCCGGAGATGGATCGGCGCCTTCGAGACCGCCCCTTCCGGGGGGCTCGGCTCGTCCGCGGTCACGGCGCCCTCCGGTCCCCGGTCGCGCCGCGGGGCATCGGGGCGGTGAGGCCGGCCCGCGCGAGCGCGCGGACGAGCTTCGCCGAGCGGCCCATGCGCCGCTGAGCGCGCTCGAGGAACTCCTCGTGCGAGAGCCGGTGGCGGGCGATCCCGAGCCGGACGGAGGCGTCGCCGACGGCGGCGGCGACCTCGGGGAACACCTCGGGCTCCTCCATCGTGGGGAGGATGTGGTGGACGCTCAGTCCGCGGCGCTCGGCCCCGCGGGCGAGCGCCCGGGCCGCGACCAGGACGACCTCGTCCGGGATGGAGCGGGCGCGGGCGTCGAGGACGCCCCGGAAGACCGCCGGGAAGACCAGGGAGTTGTTCACCTGGTTCGGGAAGTCGCTGCGGCCGGTGGCGACGATCGCGGCGCCCGCGGCGCGCGCGGTCTCCGGCCAGATCTCGGGGTCGGGGTTCGCGAGGGCGAAGACGATCGGGTGGCGCGCCATCGCTCGGACCGCCTCCGGTCGGATCGACCCGGGGGTCGGCGTCGACGCCGCGATCAGCACGTCCGCCCCGTCGATCGCGGCGGCGAAGTCGCCCGTCCGGCCGCCGCCGTTCGTCTTGAGCGCGAGCCGATACTTCCAGGGATTGCGCACGGAGAGCTCGTCGACATCGTCCCGCTCCGCGTGGAGGATCCCGTCGCGGTCGACGAGCGAGAGGGTGCGCGGGTCGTGGCCGAGCGCCAGGAGGAGGCGCGCGGTCGCGAGGTTCGCCGCCCCGGCGCCGAACAGGACGGTGCGGATCCCGCGGACCGTCCGGTCGGTGAGCGCGAGCGCGTTCAGGAGGCCCGCCACGGTCGCCGCGGCGGTCCCCAGCTGGTCGTCGTGCCAGACCGGGATGTCGAGCCGCTTCGTCAGCTCCTCGAGGATCCCGAAGCATTTCGGCGAGGCGATGTCCTCCAGGTTGATCCCGCCGAACGCCGGCGCCATCGCCTCGACCGTCGACAGCAACTGGTCGGGGGAGGAGACCCGGATCGGGACCGGCACTGCGTCGACCCCGCCCAGGAACTTGAACAGGAGCGCCTTCCCCTCCATCACCGGCAGCGCGGCCGCCGGACCGATGTCGCCGAGGCCCAGGACGCGCGAGCCGTCCGTGACGATCGCGACGGTGTTCCACCGTCCCGTGAGCTCGAAGGCGAGCTCCGGGTCGCGGTGGATCGCGCGGGAGACCTCGGCGACGCCAGGGGTGTACCAGAGGGCGAAGTCCGCGAGGGAGCGGACCGGCACGCGCGGGACGGTCTCGACCTTCCCGGCGTAGAACCGCGACAGTTCGACCGCGCGGCGCCCGAGCGCGTCGGTCGCGTCCTCACGGCGGCGGTCGACGGAGGACGCCGGCGCGCGGGGTTTCCGGCGGCCGGCGCGCGGGGGCGCCTCGGGCGCCGCCGTGCTCTCCGTCATGAACGGCGGGGAACCGGGGTCCGCCGTATTTACATTTTGCCGAGAACGCGCCGAAAGTTCGGCGATCGCCGAAGCGTGGAACCGGCTCCGGTGGGCGCTCACGGCGGCGGGGCGATGGAGAGGACCTCGGCCCGCTCCGGCCCGACGAGGATCGTGTGCTCGGCTTGGGCGACGAGGCCCCGGCCGCGCTCGACGAACATCGGGTACATCTGGAGGAGGCGCCGCGCGCGCTCGAGGGCGGCGACCTCCTCGGCGTCGCGCGCCCAGCGGGCGGTGAACGGGAGCGTGCGGAACCGGCCGAACAGGCGGACGAGCACGGGGTCGTCCGCCGGCGGCGGTCGCCGGAACCGAACGATATGCCCGAACGGCCCGTTGTCGATGTGGCCAACGCCGTTCGTGGCGAACGGCTCGATCGCGACGATCTCCCCCTCGACGAACCGCGCGTCGGTGACCCCGGGGACGTTCGGCACCGACTTTCCGGCGTGGAGGACGTACCGTTCGATCGTGTGGCCGGTGAGATCGACGACCGGCTTCAGTCCGCGGGCGCGGATCGCCTGGGCGATCGCCCGGCTGACGGCGTCGACGGGCCCGCCGGGCCGGACCGCGGCGACCCCGGCGTCGACCGCCTCCCGGACCGCGCGGACGAGGTGGGCGTTCCGGCCCGGGCCGCCGACCTCCACCGTGGACGCCGTGTCGGCGACCGCCCCGTCGATGTGCGCGCCCACGTCGACCTTCAGGAGGTCCCCCTCCTCGAGCCGGGAGTCGTCGGCGGCGTCGGGCGTGTAGTGCGCCGCCTCGGCGTTCCGCGACAGGTTCGCGGGGAACGCCGGCTCGGCCCCTCGCTCCCGGACGTACGACTCGATCGCCTCAGCGAGGTCGCGGCGCCGCGCCCCGGGCACGGCGAGGCGCACGCCGAGCTCCCGCGCCCCGGCGGCGATCCGCGCCGCCTCCCGCCACCGGTCGAGGTCGGGCGGGTACCGGCTCGCTCCGCTCACGAGCGGCTCCGTCGCCGAGGGGCGCGGCCCGTGAGGTTGACGAGCTCGGACGGGACCCCGGACGGGGCCGGACCGTCCCGAACGTAGACGGCGACGTCGTCCCCGAGGGCCCGCTCCGCCGCCCGCACCGTCGGCGCCGGCGGCGCCCCGTGCCGGTTCGCGGAGGTGGCGACGATCGGCCCGACCCGCCGGGCGATCTCCCGAGCGACGGGGTGGTCGGGGATCCGAAGCCCGATCGTCCGTCCGCCCCCG
>Ga0335078_10005781_pt1 | contig 18280 bp, 16 predicted proteins | sample Lox_Sample_32_FD_206711 | JGI IMG/M metagenome (GOLD analysis project Ga0335078, IMG submission 206711) | Soil microbial communities from Loxahatchee National Wildlife Refuge, Florida, United States - Lox_Sample_3.2 | ecosystem: Environmental > Terrestrial > Soil > Wetlands | place: USA... | reverse complement strand
TCAGGGCGACGCCGAGATTGTTGCATGTTTCAGCAGAATCCGGCTTGATGATAAGGGCCAGGCGCAAACTGGCCTCGGCCTCGGGCAGCCGGCCCAGCTTCTGGAGAGTCACGCCCAGGTTGCAATGGGCCTCGAGGTAATCCGGCTTGAGGGAAAGGGCCTGGCGCAAACTGGCCTCGGCTTCCGATAGCCGACCTTGCTCCTTCAGGGCGACACCGAGATTGTTGTGTGTTTCAGCAGAATCCGGCTTGATGATAAGGGCCTGGCGCAAACTTGCTTCGGCTTCGGGCAGCCGCCCTAGGCCCTGGAGGGTCACGCCCAGGTTGCAATACGCCTCGAAGTAATCCGGCTTGAGGGAAAGGGCCTGGCGGTAACACGCCTCTGCGTCGGATAACCGGCCCTGCCCGTGGAGCATGTTGCCCAGGTTGCCGTATGTTTCAGCGGAATCTGACTTGGTGGAGACGGCCCGGGGCCTGCCGGCTTGGGCCTCCGGTAACCGTTCCTGGATCCGGAGAGTGTTCTCCAGGTTGCGTTGCGCCTCCGCGTAACCAGGCTTGAGGGAAAGAGCCTTGCGATAGCACGCCTCGGCCTCAGGCAATCGGCCCTGCTCCTGGAAGACGTTGCCCAGATTATTGTGCGCCTCCGCGTAGTCCGGCTTGATGATAAGGGCCCGGCGCAAACTGGCCTCGGCCTCGGGCAGCCTGTTTAGCTCCCGCAAGGTGACGCCGAGGTTGCTATGTGTTTCAGCGTCTCCGGGCAAGAATCCCGCTGCTTTCTGCATCGGCTCCACCGCCTCTGCATGCTTCCCCTGCAACAGGAGCATCACGCCGAGGGCCTTCCAGCAAACTCCATTTTGCGCAAAATGGGTCGTCAGCTCCCGCGCGAGGGCTTCCCCTTCGGTGTATCGTCTCTGCTTGAGCAAAACCAGCAGTACCTGCATAGGGTCAGCCGGTTTCGATGTCGGAGCTTTATGCGGTTTCTTTTTCATCCCTTTTTCAGTGCCTCACCGGCGCGTTTGACCGGGAGCGCTCGTGCTGCGCCCCGTCCTGTGGGCGGGGAGCTTCACCTGTCCTGAGCGAATTGTACCACCTCCGGAACGGGGCTTCATCTTGTTCCCGGCTTTCTCCAGGGGGGCTCCTCAAGGATTTATTAGCGGTGCCGTCCCTAAGACTCCGGCCACTTGGCTTTGTAGACCGCGAGTGCCTGCGTCCACTGGGCCGAACCGAAGGCCCCTCCGCTCTTATGGGTGATCGCTATCGGCCATGTTCCCACTGATAACCCACTCTGTCGTGCGGTTCGACAAAAATCGAGATCGTAGAAATGAAAAGAAAATCTCGTGTCGAAGCACAGGCCTTTCTCCAGAAGCACAGACCGTCGGGCCGCGAGAAGCACCCCATCCAGCAGTTCGCATTTTCGAGGGCTATCGCCGTAGCGGGATACTTGGCCAAATGGTGTTGCTCCGTGAGCGACAGAGCCGCTGAGATGGGGAAAATCCCATTCCCCCTGATTGAGATGCCACGCGACGTGGGAATCGACGAGGCGTGTATTTCCCGCAACCCCGATCACTTGATAGAGCTCCAATCCATCAATCACGCGATCTGCCAGGAAATAGTCATCAATCCACACATCATCGTGGACAAAGACAAGAATGTCGTGGGCAGACTCTTGAATGCGTCGGTTGTATATCTCCGGAAGACCCGCGGAATTGGAGAGCGTGACATGGACCCTTAGTCTGGGATCATGGCCAAGCCTGCTGAGGGATTGAGCCAGAGGAGTTTGTTTGAATTCCTCGGCGTTGCATCTGGTGGCGGATACTATCTCAATCATTCCCAATGCCATTATTCCTTTCCTTTCGGTCCCTGGAGTGCCGTCCGGCTTGGCTCCCCGTCCGCGCCTTTCAACTACCCCCTGCCGGACGCACCGGCATTTTAGTCCTTGCGAATCTCGGTTAATCGTTCTGCAAGGTATGCGAGGATCACGCTCTCCTGAGTTCTGGCAAAGCAGTCCCGAAATACCGTTTGGTGTCCATCCGGAGAATCACACGTAATGCCGTCGATTTCGCGCGCGCCCAGGTGAACAAAGCGTATGCCCGGAATACGACTCAGGAACGCCAGATCTTCGGGAGAGTTGAAGGCGTCGGAATCAAACGCGTAGACAAGCGCATTCATCTCCCGCGCTTCAGCTATGAACTGCACTTGGTTATCGTGCAGCGCCTGCCAGCCCGGTTTTCGTTTGGACTTTTTTCCTGCGAAGGCTGGTGCGAAGGCGATCACGGCATTAATGCGGACATTGTGGCGACGTGCCACCAGGAGCGACGCCCAGCCGCCCGCAGAGTGTCCCACAAGAAAGATGTGCTCAGCAGGCACCCCTGAGTCCTGAAAGCTGCGCACCGCGTCCTCGATGTTCTCTACCCGTCTCATGATCTTAGGCTCTCCGGTGCGACTTCCCTGTCTGTAACTCCCGGTCTTTGCCGGTGTGCAAAAGCCATACACCACGACGTCAAGCCCCAGGACTTTCTTCCCGCTTAATTCCTTTACCACCCGTGGCGTTGTGCTGCCGTTGGGACGGCACTGGTCTCGCCGGTATTCCTGAGTCGAGCCGTGGTTGTAGATGAGCAGTATCTTCTTGTCCGGCTCCGGATAGGCTACGGACCGTTCCGGTGTGCCGGGTGGCGGCGCCGGTATGAATTGGCTTTGGTCAGCACAGCCCGCCAGCAAGAGCGTCGCGATCACGAGGACTCTCGGCAGAGCCTTTGCGGGAATTGCTTTTCTTCGCACTTTGTCCTTGACTGGCATATACATAGAACTCCAGCCCATCGGGTTTCCCTGACTGCTCGAACTCGCAGGAAGACCCAGAGGGACACCCGTAAGATTATAACATTCTATTCTGGCCTCTTGCGTCCTTGCGCGCTCTCTCGCCGTACCTGCACACCGGGCTTCCGTAGAATAGACAAGTAACCTCGTAGTTTTACTAGGTTAAGACCCCTTCGATCGAGTCGATAACACCCCTGTTAGGATATTTTGGAGTCTGGAGGAAGAATAACAGCCAACAGGGACTATTACATACATCGAAGTGCCTCGGGGGGGGATCAATGAAACTGAAGGATATCAAGATCGGGAAAAGGCTGGTAGCCGGCTATGCGATGTTCATTGTCATTCTTCTAATTACGTGCGCCCTTTGCTTTAAGAACATGGGTAACATCGACCAGAGGGCGAACGAGATCACCAGCGTCAATTTTGAGAAAGTAGCGCTGACCAACAGTGTCCTTACGAATCTTCAGGCACTCCTGAAAGAAACCGGGAAGGCCGTCTACACCAGGAGCACTTCTCCGCTGCAGGTGGTAGCAGAGCGCCGAAAGGCATATCTGGATGCGTTGGGAAAGCTCGAGAAGATCGAAACCGACAAAGAAAGCAAGGAGGCCCTCGACAAGCTCAAATCCACGATTGGGGAGGCGCGGGAGAGCAACCTGAAATTGGCGCAGGCCCTCCAGGATCATAGATTCGACGAAGCGTTGAGCCTTTACGATCAGGTCGTTGATCCGGTGCTCGGTAAAGTGATTATCATTGTTGAGGAAATGGTCAAGCGTAACCAGAAAGGCGTCCAGGAAAAGTATGAACAGATCATTAGCGACAATCGGCAAGTCAAAATCAGTCTCGTTGTGGTGATGGTAATCTCCGTCATTCTCTGCGTCGTCGTTACCTCGCTCATCACAAAGAGCATCACAATACCGATCCAAAAGAATATCGAAGTAGCGAAAACGCTGGCCGACGGCAACCTGTCAGTCGAAATAGCCGTGGATCGTAAGGATGAGTTCGGCGATCAGCTTGCCGCATTCAAGTCAATGGTCGAGAAATGGAAGACGCTGATTGCAGAGGTCACCATGTCGGCATCGAACGTAGCCTCTGCGAGCCACCAGCTCAGCGCAAGTGCCGGTCAGCTGGCGAAGGGCGCAGCCGCGCAGGTTGATAAGACCGCGCAGGTCTCGACTGCTTCGGAGGAGATGTCTCAGACATCTCTAGACATAGCGAGGAATGCGAATGACATATCCAGCTCTGCAAAGGATATGGTGTCTACGGCGGGGGATGGCAGCTCCATAGTCAACAGGTCGGTGTCGGAAGTCATGGAAATCGCGCAGACAGTCAGCAAGTCTTCGGAACTCCTGAAAGATCTGGGGGAACAGTCGGAACAAATTGGAAACATCGTGCTTGTGATCAATGAAATCGCTGACCAAACGAATTTGTTGGCACTGAACGCGGCCATAGAAGCTGCACGGGCCGGAGAGCATGGCAGGGGCTTTGCGGTGGTTGCCGACGAGGTGAGAAAGCTTGCCGAAAGGACCAGCCAGGCGACCGGCGAAATCGGCACCATGATCAAGGGCATAACGTCCGGCGTGGTAAGAGCGGTCGACTCGATGAGTGAAGCTTCTCGGAAAGTGGCCACGGGAGTAGAGCTTTCCAAGGAAGCGGGCACAGCCTTGAGCGGAATCGTAGAGAGTTCAACCAATCTTCAGGGGATGGTGCAGCAGATTGCTTCGGCGATTGAGGAAATGAATGCGACCACCGATGGGATCGCACGGGACATCGAACAGGTGGCCGCCGTCACGAGAGATTCTTCGAGCGCAGCCGATCAAGTGACGCAGGCCGCTTCCGGATTGAGCAAACTCTCTGTGACCCTGGAGAAGTGCGTGGGCGAATTCAAGGTGTGATTCCACGGCGCGAAGCAGTCCGGGGATTCCGAACCGAAGCTATGTGGACTGAGCTATGGGGACGGGCAAACAAGTAAATAAGCCGATCGCGCTCCTTCATACAGGACGTCCGTCGCCCCAGGCTTGGGCTACCCGAACGAGTCTTTGCCAGTCCTTGCGCCTTTCTGTTCTTTCTTCTTCTGTCATGGAAGGTACGAATCGGTGGGCCGGCGGCTCAAGTTGCTTCAATTCTTCCGGACCGCTCCAATACCCCGTCGCAAGGCCGGCAAGGTAGGCCGCACCCATGGCGGTCGCCTGGATATTGGCCGGCCGCACGACGTTCGCCCCGAGGATGTCCGACTGGAACTGCATGAGGAGATTGTTCTCCGAAGCCCCACCGTCCACCTTCAGTTCCCGGAGCGTCCCATCCCAATCGGCTTCTATGGCGGCGATAACGTCAGCTGTCTGGTGGGCGATCGCCTCCAGAGTGGCCCGCGCGAGATGACCGGCGGCAGTTCCCCTTGTCAGCCCCACCAGAACACCCCTCGCGCCCATGTCCCAATAGGGAGCCCCTATACCCGCGAAGGCAGGAAGGAAATAGACATTGCCGTTGTCGGGAACGGTTCGGGCAAGGGCCTCTACGTCTGCCGAATCCTTGATGATCCCCAGGGCGTCCCTCAACCACTGGACGGCGGCGCCCGCGATGAAGACGCTTCCTTCGAGCACGTAGGTCGTCTTATTCCTGATGCGCCAGCCCACGGAGGTGACCAGCCCTCGAGTCGAGCGGAGAGGCTCGTCGCCTGCATTGACGAGAACAAAGCAGCCTGTTCCGTAAGTGTTCTTCGCGTCACCTCTTTGAAAGCACGACTGGCCGAAGAGGGCGGCCTGCTGGTCTCCGGCGATGCCCCCGATGGGAATCTCCCCACGGAAGACCTCGGCCGCGGTATGGCCGCATATGCCGCTCGAATTCACGATCTCTGGCAACATGGCTTCGGGAACCGAGAGCCATCGCGTGATTTCATGGTCCCAAGCGCCGGTGTCGATATTGAGCAGCATAGTCCTTGAGGCGTTTGAGGGATCGGTGACATGGGTCTTGCGTCCCGTCAGGTTGAATACGAGCCAGGAATCGACAGTCCCGAAACAAAGCTCCCCCCGGGAGGCCCTCTCCATGGCCCCGGGGACCGATTGGAGGATCCACTGGATCTTCGTTCCCGAGAAGTAGGCATCGACGACTAAACCCGTCTTGCTCCGTATGGTCGGGCCCCTGCCTTCCTCGATCAGCCGTTCACACAGGTTCGCCGTCCTTCGGCATTGCCACACGATGGCGTTGGTCACCGGCCTGCCCGTCTCGCGGTCCCATACAATGGTTGTCTCGCGCTGATTGGCGATTCCGACCACCTCGATATCAGCCGGTTTGATCGACGCATCTCTCATGGCATCGTCGCAGGCCTTTTTCTGCGCTTCCCATATCTCCATCGGGTCGTGCTCCACCCAGCCCGCTTGCGGATAGATTTGTGTGAGCTCGTAACCACCCCGGCCCACAATCTTCCCGCTTTTGTTGACGATAAAAGCCTTGGAGCTTGTCGTCCCCTGGTCGATGGCCATCACGTACCGAGCCATGGATTACCTCGAAAGAAGCGGTTCTTGACGATCTGATTTGCGGCCATCGACGCGGGCTTCTACCCATGATTTCACGTCCCCGAGCACGACATCCCGCTCAGGTTCGTTGAATACCTCATGAAAGAGGCCGTCGTATATCTTGAGGGTTTTGTCGATCGAGCCTGCCCTGTCGTAGAGCATGCGGGAGCCCTCCGGATCGACCAGCCGGTCTGCACCGCCCTGCACGATGAGCAGCGGACATGTGATCTTGCCCGCCTCGGCAGCCACCCGTGCCATAGTCTTCGATAGCTCGGCGGCGAGGCGCGCCGTCGTTTTCCCCGTGTATACGAGGGGGTCTTCAACATAGGCACGGACCACGTCGGGGTCTCGGCTCACACCATGTGCATCCAAACCGACGAGACGGAACCGGGGCATGAAAGATGACAGGGTCTTGACAAGGAGCACAAGGACCGGCGAAACGCTGCCGTGCATCTTGACCAGTGGTCCGGAAAGGACCGCGCCTGCCAGTGGATGGTGCCCTTCGATCAGGTACATGGCGCCGATCAGGCCGCCCATGCTGTGTCCCAGGAGAATCATGGGCTTATCCGGCTGTTTTTGCGCAATCATCCCGGTGAATGTCCTCAAAGGTTCGGTGTAGTCCCCGAATTGCCCCACGTACGTGCGGGGGCCTTCCGACTTGCCGTGCCCAAAATGATCGATCGCATACACGGCATAGCCCGAAGGAACAAAGCAGTTGACCAGGTTCATGTACCGCCCGCCATGTTCCGCGAGTCCGTGAGCGACGGCTAGGGTCGCCCGGATCTCTCCCGCAGGCAGCCAACACTGGTAATAGGTGCGTGCGCCCCCTGCGCCCCCAAAGAAGCCTTCTTCATGCACCATGTCCCCTCGCTCCTTTCGCTCTGCCGTTTTGCTAAATCTTGGCATCGACCCCGGCTTCATGTCAATGTCAATTCCGGGGGGCGCGCCGTCGTGGACGCAAGGACTCGCCTTTACTCTCTTTCCCCATCCGTGATCAATCGGTGACCCAGTTCGTTATACAATCGCCGGAGAGATGGAACAGGTTTATCCGGACGAGGTAGAGAAAAAGCCAAACTATCCTTACCCCGGTGCCCGATTGCAAAACGGGAGGGGACACATCACGAAAATCCACAAGGAGGAGATCATGTCGCATACCCGTGAGATGTCATCAAGGACCTTTCTCAAGCCCTCAGAGGTGGCATCCCTATTCAATGTCTCCCTGTCCACCGTCTACTTTTGGCACAGAATGCAAATGATACGCGGCGTCAAGATCGGCGGGTGTCTGCGGATCTACCGAGGCTCACTCAGCGAAATCTTCTGTGCTTAATGGCAACGGGGACGATCTTCGCTTCCTTCACGTGGCGGGTTCGCAGGCCACTTTCGGACAGACATCTGCTTGACTTAACAATTTTGATTGCCTCTTCGTGCGTTCCCACGCTACGATCCTCCTCCCTCGCCCTTCCTTTGGCCCGGCAAAGCCGGACCTTTCAACTTGTGGATTCCCTGCAGCGTGCTGCAGGGAGAACTTTTTTCCGCTTCGCTCCGTCGGCAATTATTGGGGCTCGCGTCGCCCCCTCTGCAGGCATCAGCCCGCTTAAGACTCCCCCTCAAAGACTCGCTTTCGCTCGTTGTCTTGGATACCCTGCTGCGTGCAGCAGGGTCATTTATTACCGGCCCCGATCGCCGAGCGCCCTCACCACTACCCCCAGCTTTAGGGTCTTTCCAATGAGCGATCGGTTCTCTCCGACCACGATGGCCTCCCGGCAGCATTCCCAAACCTGAAGATCAGCCCCGGAGTTTCCTGCGTAATCAAACCCCCTGATCCCAAACCGCTCCTTCAGGATGGAGGCTTTGACCCCGCCCCGTAAGTTCCGCGTGCCGTCACTGCCCAGGACCTCATCGAACAGCCCCAGGTAATCGGCTATTGGTTTTGCCATGATCACATCGGACGCGGTTACCAGCAAAAGGCAGCGACCCCGCTCTTTTTCCTTTCTCAAAATATCGAGGAACGTCAAGTTGTAGGGGAGCGCCGCCGGATCGAGGGTGGTTCGCAGCGCAATTTGCCGTTTCAGATATGCCTTTCCGCGGAGCAGCCAAAGAGGCATTCGGAGGGAACAGAACGGCCTTGACCGTATGAGGGCCATTGCCGACCTTATCAGCACGTCGGCCTTGATCAAAGTCCCGTCAAGGTCGACGCAGAGGGGAACATTCGTCTCCTCAGAGTCCCGTTGGCTTGCCATTTTCCAATCTCACGAAGACGAATCTCTTGTCCAACCGGTACTTGATGAGGTAGCCGATCGTGAGTCCGATCAGCGCGCCGACGAACTTCGCGTGCCTCTCGGCAAAGACGCCGTTAAAAGAAAGCTCAAACCCCCAGAAAATAAGCGTAGTAATGACACCCATCACCGAATAGAGGACGAATTTCCAGAAATTCTCCGTGCGGTTTTTCACCCGGTAGTAGAAGATATACCTCTTGTCCAGCGCGTATTTCACGATCAAGCCGACGAGGGTGCCAAGGAAGATGGCAACGTAGAGACTGTAAAGCCCTACATAGAGAGCCAGGGACGCCCATTGGCAGCCGACGTTGAATGCCATGGCGATCACCGCAAAAAAGGCATACTTCAAAGCCAGTCCCATCGATTTCATTTCCAGTATATGATCACCATGAACGCGAGTATCCACCCTACGAGGGTGAGCTGAATGAACCGGTCCTCGTAAAGGATGTCCGTAGGGCAGCAACTCCGCTTCTCCACGTAGGTCAATTGCAGGTAGCGGAGGGTCCCGAGGAGAACGAATAGGGTGGTAAGATAGAGTTTGTTCGTGTGGAACTTGGCGATCACTTCCGGGGAAACGGTGTACATGATATAGGAGACGACATTCACCGCGGCCATGATCATCATAGCCGAGTCAATGAACGGCAGATCGTAGCCGTCGAGCGCCTTCCGCTCCTTCATGCCCGGTTCGTTGAGGATGAGCACGTCGTCTCTGCGCTTTCCGAGGGTGATGAAGAGGGCCAGGAGGAAGGTCATGATGATGATCCACATGGAGATTTTCACGTCACCGACAGCGCCTCCCACGAAGATGCGAATGACATAGCCCGCGGAAACGATGAAGACGTCCAGGATGGGAGCCTGCTTGAGGCCAAAGCTGTATGCGAGATTAAGGACGAGATAAAAACCGAATAGCTCCGCCACCGACACACCAAGCGCCCATGCCGCGGCAAGGCTGCCTACACATAGAAAGAAGGCCAGGACGAGAGCTCCCGTCACCGAGACGCGGCCCGCAGCGAGGGGCCGGTTACGCTTGGTAGGGTGCCACCTGTCTACCTCGCGGTCCCTCACATCATTGACGATGTAAATGGCGCTCGCGAGCGCGCACAGAGAAACGGCGGCGATCAATGTCCGGCCGAGGAGGCTGAAATCCGTGATACGGCCCACGAAAAATGCGGGAAGGAGGACGAAGAGGTTCTTCACCCATTGTCGCGGGCGAAGCAGTGATAAATAATTCTTCATTCCCAGTGTGCTATCCGCCATTTCGAGCATGAGCTATTCGGATGGGATAGGCATCCAGGCTCGACCGGGTAAGTACTGCGAGCCCCCACCTCTTGGGCCCCGCGAACCGGAGTCCTTCTCGCCTCTATTGCCCGTAAGCGTCGAACAGCTTCCCCCATTTTGTATTCAGGGCATGGTCGCGCTGTAGTCTCTTTCCTTTGAAGGGCCACCAGACGAAGTCGTGGTAGAAATAGGAGCCGAAGATGAAGAGATAGACCAGGCATGTCCGGACGAGGACCTTCTGGAAAGCCTTCAGGTGTCCGAACCAGATGGCGTCCCCCACCTTGCTCGCCATGTTATCTCCCACGGAGAATCCAAAACTAACGGCTGAGACATTTTCGCCGACGATATCGATTTCTTCGATCTTCCCCTTTCCCAACCCGTCCTCATGGGCCAGACGAATAAAGTCGATAGACATGGGATCGAAGCCCATCATTTTGGCCGCTACCGCATCTATGGCCACAAGGTCCGCGCTTGCGAGCAGGTAATCCTTCTCCACCGGGAGCATGGTCCTCGGTCCCGGTCCGCTCCCGCAGAGCGTGCCGTCCATGACCGCGAAGATACCCGAGTGGATCTCCTTTTGAATGGCAAGGAGATCCACCAGGGTCTCGTGAATCCAGCTGTGGGTGTAGTGGCGCTTCGTGTTGAGGAGGCCGCCGAAGGCGTTCTTCATGGCCCCCGTCGTCGTCGTGTAGATGTGGGTTTTCACCGTAGGAAGATGGATGATGTTCTTCCCCACAAAATAGTCCGGAATCTTGATTCCCTCGGGATAGATCTTGTGGAGCACCCGCATCCTGGTCCTAGGCTCGTAGCGAACCCAAGAAATGTCATGGGCATCGAAATTGTAGAGCTCCTTGATCCCGTATTTCTTGTATACCGGGGTCAGATGGTTCAGCCTTCCACCCTTGTAGGGGTTGGTGACGACCGTATTATTGTGCACTGCCACGATGTCCCGGTGGCCCGCATCTTTGAGGGTTCGGATCACGCCCTCCAGCTGCCACGGCGTGGTATTCGCGCTCAGATACGGCATATGCCACGAGATATTGTCCTTCAGGATCGTGACCCGGTCTTTCCGCAAGGCTTCCTGGAGGCCGGCAGCCTGCATCAGACGCTGTATGTCATCGAGAACAGTGTCGGGCTTAGTTTTGCAGACAGCCACCCTCATCTATTTCCCATCCTCTTCGGAAGCGTAAAAACCAAGAAGCTGCCAGGCTCAAGGCCCGCCCGTGTTTTTGCTTCGCGGGCCCACTAGTTTTCTAAAAATATCATCGTTAATACTGTAAACTGGGGCATGGCAAAGTTCAAGTGAACCCCCCGGGCATCCCCAGCTTCATCATTATCCGCCACGCACAAGGCCGGCCCCACCGCGTGTCGTCGTTCCGGTCTCCCCCTTTGCGGTCGTACTCGCAGCCCATTCTGATCGTCTTCGTGGTCCTGACCGGGAGCGCTCGTGCTGCGCCCCGCCCTGCGGGCGGGGAGCTTCACCAAACATATGCGCCCGAAAGCCGCCACAGCGGAAAAGAAACCCGGTTAATGTATTCTTACTCGCAGGCGGGAAGCCTCGAGCTGCGATTTTCGGGCCTCCATGGATGCGTCTGAGGGCGGCTCCGCAACGAAGATCTTTTCCCTTCTCAACAGCCTGTCATGCTTGGAGACACCCATCCTGTGGTAGGGCAGAAGCTGTACGATATCCACGGAATCACTGATACCCGAAAGGAAAGCTGCATATTTTTCAAAATGCTCTTCTGAGTCGTTCAGAAGGGGAATAACGGGAATGCGTATCCAGAGCCGGCCCCCTGCCCGTGCGATCCTACCCGCGTTTTCGAGGATCAGCTCGTTGGGCACGCCGATGACCTGCCTGTGCAGAGAGCTGTCCATGCACTTGAGATCGTAAAGGAAGAGGTCAGCGTGTGGCAGGACTTTCTCGATTATTTCCCTTTTTACATAACCCGTCGTATCGACTGCCGTGTGTAGGCCGTTTCCCTTGCACCTCTTGAGAAGCTCGATGGTAAACTCGGGCTGCCACAGGCATTCTCCTCCCGAGATCGTCACTCCTCCCCCCGATTCATCGAAGAAAGGCCTGTCGCGCAGCACCCGGTGCATCACTTCGTCGATGGTCTGATCAGTGCCGCACATATAAAGAGCGTCCGCCTTGCAAGCCTTTGCGCACGCCCCGCAGTCATCGCACTTCGATTTGTCGACAGAAGGATAAACGATCTCCTCCCCTGCGGGGTTCTGCGTTATCGACCCTTCGGTGATGGCACCGCGAGAGCAGACTGGAAGACACATACCACAGTCCTTTACCCCCAGGCAGCGCATGCTCATCCAGTTCAGCTCCGTGCGGAACTCCCGGGACTCGGGACTGTGGCACCAGGGGCAGCGCAAAGGGCACCCTTTGAGGAAAACCGTTGTCCGTATTCCGGGCCCGTCATGGACGCTGAAACCCTGTATGTCATACGTTTTTCCTTTCAGTATTCCTTCCATTCCAGGCCTTTCTTCTGCTTTCGTCCGGTAGCGGAGCAAACTAAAATGCATCTATAGTTAAGAGGCAATTCAGCCCTTCCGTCAACTACCCCATCATTATACCTCGTGGGCGGACACCACCACCTCGTCACTTGTCTTTTTCCTCCTCCGGTGCCATAATCAGTGAGAACGGGGTCGTGAGAAAGACCCGGGTGAAAGAGGAGAGCCCCAATGTTCCAGTTTGTTCCCATGTCTGAACGCATAAAGAGCATTCGAAAGAAGCGCGACGTGTTCTTGAGCGGCCGAAGCATGACCATGAACTCCGAGCGGACAAAGATATACACGGATTACTACAAGGCACACGAAAACGAGTATCCCATCCTGAAGCGCGCCGGCGCCTTCCACACGTGGTGCGCAACGAGGCGGATCAATGTCTTTGACGACGACATCTTTGTGGGAACTCCCGGGCCGGATGAGCGTTCCTTAAGCCCCTACGTCGAGCTGAGCTGCGCGTGGATCCCGGGCGTCGTCGATGACACGGACGAGAATTTCGCGAGGGCCTGGCAGTCCACAGACTCCATCTACATGAGCGACGAGCAGCGGATCATTTTCCGGGAAGCCTATGACTTTTGGAAGGACAGGAGCCTCTCCAAGATGGTGGAGGGCGCGCTCACGAGCGACTTCTGGGACGCCATGGGCAACGGCTCCGTCCTCAACGGCGTGAACAATCCCATTTTTCAGGGTGTCTCCGGGCTGCCCCAGGGCCATTATGTGGCGAACTTCAATAAAGTCGTTAATGTGGGCTTCGGCGAGGTCCGCAAGGAAGCCCTCGAGAAGATAGCGGCTCAAAAGGGCAGGGTGTTCGGTGCTGCTGCCGCATCTCATCTCTTCTACCATGCGGTGGTCCGCATCTGTGATGGCGCAATCCTCTTATCCAAAAGGTATGCCAAGGGCTGCCGTGAGAAGGCTGCAGCCGCCTCCGGCGCCCGCAAAGCAGAGCTTCTCCGCATGGCCGAGTCACTCGACTGGATCATGGAGAACCCCGCCCGCACATACTGGGAGGGTCTGCAGGCAATTATCTTCTATCAGCTCATGCTGTCAACCGATGCGCAGCAGCACGGCGAATCCATCGGCCGCGTGGACAAGTACATTGGCCATCTACTGAAGAAGCAGCTCGAGGAGGGTACCATCACCCAGGAAGAGGCGCAGGAGTATTCCGACGCCTTTATCCTGCGGCTCAGCGACATCATCGTGCTGCCCGGATTCATGGTGGACAACAAGCACATCGTCGATCTGATTGGAAAGGGCATGAGTCTCTACTCCTCCATTTACAACGGCCTGACGCCGACAGCGGGAATAGCCCTCACCCTGGGCGGCAGCAAGGCCGATGGTTCCGACGACTCTACGCCGGCCACGTATTGCCTGCTCCAGACGTACGGACGCATGAAAATGGCCGATCCCACCGTGGCCCTCCGGGTCCACAGGAAGACGCCGGACGAAGTCTGGAGGCTGGGCATAGAGTCGAGCAAGATCTGCGGCGGCATCCCCCAGATCCAGAACGACGAGATCATCATAAAGTCGCTCATGGACATCGGATTTTCACGGGAAGATGCGTGCGATTACAGCATCGTCGGCTGTGTCGAGCCGGCGGGCACGGGATGCGAGTGGCCTGCGTGCGGCGCGAGCGGCCGCGAATCCATTTGGAACATGACGGAGGTGATGCCCCTCACCATCAACGGCGGGGTCAATCCCAGGACAGGCAAGACCGCTCTCCCCTGCAAGAAGCTCTACGAGTATGAAAGCTTCGAGGAGTTCAGGGACGCCTTCAAAGCAGAAATGGAGTATCTCCTCCACTGGTCCGTCTCTTACACGAACATGTTCGAGATGGTCTATTCGCGCTACTTCCCCTGCATCGTCGCATCCTCGATGATGGAAGGCTGTCTTGAAAAGGGCAGGGATGTCACCGAAGGAGGCGCCAAGTACAACCGTACCGGCTTGACTGCCTGCGGCACGGCCAATGTGGCTGACAGCCTGATGGCCATCAAGAAGCTCTGCTTCGATGACAAGACCGTTTCTCTTAGAGAGATGTATGATGCCCTGAAGAGCAACTGGGAAGGCTGCGAGCAGCTCCGCCAGACCATCATAAACGAAGTTCCCCACTACGGCAACGACGACGACGAGGTGGACGGCCTTGCCACGTGGGCCCTCGGCCTCTTTGCCGGGATCATGGCCAATGCGGAAGGGCCCAGGGGCAAGTTCTCCGGCGGCACCTTCACCATGACCGCCCATATCTATATGGGTTCAATGCTTGGCGCTACTCCGGACGGCAGGAAGGCAGGGGAGCCCATTGCGGATGCGATCTCTCCGCGTCAGGGCTTCGACAAGAAGGGGCCCACTGCTTACCTGAGAAGCGCAGCCAAGCTGCCGCACCGCGCGCTCTCCAACGGCGACCAGCTCAACATCCGGTTCAGTCCGTCATCGGTGGAAGGTGACGAGGGGGCCGAAAAGCTCAAAGCACTCATCAAGGCATATTTCGGACTTGACGGAATGCAGGTCCAGTTCAACGTCGTGAGCACCGCCGCGTTGCGCGAAGCCCAGGAGAAACCTGATGAGCACAAGGACCTTGTTGTCCGCATTGCCGGATTCTCTACCTATTTTGTCTCTTTGGACAAATTCACCCAGGACGACTTTATCCTCCGCACCGAGCAGGCGATCTGATTGCTGGACCAACCCTGGGTTCGCGTCAAGTAGTGGCAGGCCGTCGACAGAGCTTGCGTGAAAAACGTGTCGGCTTGCAGGCGAGGTTAATGGCGAAGCAGTCGAGTCAGTGCCGCCAGCCATTTCTTTGCCTAGTACGTCTCCAACACCTCACCTTCTAACTTTTCCGGCTGACCCGAGACAGAATAGGCATTGTGCCTGAAGAAGAGCCACTTGTGCAGCTGAATCATGGTATCTATTCCTCTTGTGTTCTCCTTGAACGTGCGTAGGCACTCTTTTTCCCTTATGACCCTCCCTTTCAGCAGTGCGTCGTCGATCAAGGAATCGGACACCGCCTCGAATGCGAGATCATACGTCTTCCCCGAGAACTTGGGGCTGTAGAGCCATTGGAAAACGGCCTTTGTCCGCTCCATGTGGAACTCGGATGTGATGACCAGGAGCTTGGACAAGCTCAAAGGGTCGACATGGATGACTTTTGAAAAGTAGGCGTTGCCGATGGTGTCGTAGGATGAAGTTTCGCACAGGATGCCTTTGGCGTCTATTCCCTTGCCTATCAAATATTTTGCCGCTGCCACCGATTCATACATGGGTTGTCCTTTTCGATCGAGGGGCATCGGTTTGTGCACAGACCCGGCGCTGAGCGTAATGAAGTACTCACACCCTCCCAATTCGATCGCCCTGTCGAGCCTTCGTTTGGTCCAGAGAGGCACCTCATAATCGGCCCTCACGCCGCCGCCGGGTATCAATATGGCGTCAAGGACCCCTCTTCGACTTTCCATTCTACGCTTCCTTCATTTCGCGCCTTGAACCGACAGGGATACCGTATCCACTTCTCACTTGATTTGTCAAGGTCGGCTCCATTGACTCGGGCTTGCGGGCGGCTTAGAATGAGAAAAGTCTCGCAGCCAGGACGGTAGGAGAGGATGGAACATATGTCGCCATCAAAAAGGGGGAGATGATGTTCGGATTCGCTTTTCCCGGACTGCTCATTCTGCCTCTCATCGTCGTAGTCCCCGGAGTATTCTATCTCCTCACATTGCAGAAGGCACTTGGCTTGTGCTCCCGGGAATCCCGAACCATGGAGCCGGCCTTGGTCTGGCTCCTCCTCATCCCGCTATTCAACATGTTGTGGCATTTCTTCGTGATCGCGGCAATATCGAAGTCGCTGCACGCCGAGTTCATAAGGAGGAATATCAGTGAGGACCCCACGCCGGGAAGGCGCATCGGCCTTGCCATGTGCGGGCTCTTCGCGGTCACGGTCATTCCTCACCTGTCAGTTCCTGCCACTTTCCTGGCGATAATCTGCTGGATAGTCTACTGGGTAAGGATTGCCGGATACTCAGCGGAGCTTCGCCGGGCGCCCAACAGCCCCATTCCTCAGCCACCCGGTCGGCCGGATGAGCCTTAGCTCGTGTGAGCTTTCGGAAAAAGTAGGCCTGACGGGTCTTGAAAAGCAACAAAGGGAAAGGGGATAATATCGCTTCTATTGTGCGGGGCAAGGGGGTAGGGGCTCGATGGACGTGATGGAGAAGCTCGAAAAATTGAAAGAATTTGTCGTGACGAACGGCGCGAGCCGCGCCCTTGTTATCCCGGCCACGGACCTGGTGGTGCGCACGAGCGCGTGGGCCAAGTGCTTCATCCCGGCTTGCAAGTACTACGGCACGAGCATCATGTGTCCTCCCCACAATCCCCTCACACCGGACGTCACGAGAAGGATAGTCGCCGAGTACGAGTACGGCGTCCTCTTCCAGCTCGATGTCCCGGTCCCTGACTTCGTAGGGGAAGAATGGCGGAAGCGCCACGTGGCAATGGAGCTCGCCCACAAGAAGATGCTCGCCGATATCGAAGGAAAGGCTTTCCACATGGGCTTCCCGCTCGCCCTGGGGTTTGCCGCAGGCGAATGCTCCCTCTGCGTTCCCGCAACGCGCTGCGCCGTGCTGGAGGGAGATGAGTGCCGCCACCCCTTGCAGGCAAGGCCGGCAATGGAGGCATGCGGCTTCGATGTCTTTGCCATCGCGGAAAAGGTAGGCTGGACCCTCGTGCCTATCGGCCATGCGTCGTGCGCGCGGGACATTCCGTGCGCCAGCCTCATCGGCCTCGTCCTCGTGGTCTAACGCGACATAAGCCTTTCGGAGAATCAAGATTCGTCCACTTTCGTCACCCCCTTGCGCGCCTTCTCAGCTGTTCACCAGCTTTTCCCATATCCAGATCGATGCAAAACAGAGCAGAACCAGGATGGTCGCGATCGTTCTCAAGGGGCCGACCGTCCGGTGGAAGTAGGCGAAGTGACCTTCGTCATCCCACGTTGTTCTGCCTTTCCGGCGCAGACGCCGGTATGCGATGATCTCGGTGACCAGTGCCACAACGGGAAAGCCGAGGCCTTCGCCCAGTATCCAGACGTGAAACGCCCGCATGAGCCCTTCGGAGAAGGAGAGCTTCCTCCCGTCCTGCCGCCTGAGCCTGATTCGCAGGAGCGCCTTCCCGGGCGTGGTCCCCCATGATGAAAGCATGATTGCCTCTGCAAAAATATAAACGAAGAGAAGGCCGATCCCTAAGAGAACATCACCGATCTTGAGAACGGGCTCGTAGAGAATGCCGAGGATGAAGCCTCCAATGAAAGTGAAAAGGAAGTTATCCGTCAGGCGGGCCCAGAACCGGACCCAGGGACGGGCCTGCGCACCCGACGGCCGGTACCCTTCAATCGAGGGTGCCGCTGTCGATCCATCATTGATGGGGGGCGGGGACGGGAAAGGGGGAGGAGGAAAGTCACGAAGGATCAAGCCATCGACTTCCTCGGCCGGCCTCCATTGCTTCATTTCCGCTGTCCACACTAATGCCTCGGGGGAGAGGACACCGGTGGCCAACATCTCATGCAGCTCGTCTTCAGGGACCGGTCCACGTTTTTGCCCTTCTCTGACAAAGAACCAGGAGCGCATGGCAACCTCCTTACATGGTTTTTTGCTGTGCTACGCCCCTTACGCCTTTCCCGCTTCACGAGCCGGCGGCGACAAAGGCACATTCCGATGATATCACATGCACATTACTATGAGAACGGAATTTCTTGTGAAAAGCGGACAGGTTCAAGCCGGTTTGCGCTCGCGTCCTATGTCCTTCTAAATTCTGCTTGACTTGTTACGCACCTTTGTCGGAGAATCGGAACATAAGGCCGAGGGTTTCTATCCAAATACGTAAGGGTACGTAGGGGCATTCCAAAGAAACTCATCGC
>Ga0335078_10005780_pt1 | contig 18280 bp, 13 predicted proteins | sample Lox_Sample_32_FD_206711 | JGI IMG/M metagenome (GOLD analysis project Ga0335078, IMG submission 206711) | Soil microbial communities from Loxahatchee National Wildlife Refuge, Florida, United States - Lox_Sample_3.2 | ecosystem: Environmental > Terrestrial > Soil > Wetlands | place: USA... | reverse complement strand
GAGCGCGCGCGAGTAGAACGTACGCAAGTACGCCGCTTGAATCAGCACGACGAGCCCGATCGCGATCGCGCGCAGCGGCTCGGTGCGCCGGTAGAGCCGCTCGACGTCGAACGCGACGTTCGGATCCGGCGTGTGGATGTCTTTGAAGAAAATGTCGAACGCGAGCGTCACGCCGAGCTCGTTCAAGATGAGCGCGCCGCCGATTCCGTACGCGATCGCGAAGACGCGCCGAAGCGACGGACGAAACGTGAGGACCGACGCGGCGGACGAGCCGAGCACGAGCGCGAAGCCCGTCATGTACGCCGCGCGCAGCACGTCGCGCGGCGCGAAGTCGAATCGAAACGCCGCGAACACCGCTGCGCGCACCACGACGAGCGTGATCACGAACGCCGCGAGCGCGAGAAACGCTAGATCGCGCCCACGTCCCGCGACGAGCTCTTGCCACACGCGCCGAACGGATCCGCGACGCACCGCGACCTTCGGCGCTTCTTTCTCCGGCAGCGCGCCGTCGAGGAGCGCGTCGATGTTCTTCTCCGCTTCGCCGAGTCGCGCCGCGAGGAGACGCACGAGCGCGAGCGCGACGATCGGACGCCGCTCGCGCAAACGATCGAAGTCCGCGTCCGCGATGACGAGCGCGTCGACGTTCGTCGTCGCGATCACCGTCGCGGAGCGCAGCTCGCCCGTCAACGACGACATCTCGCCGAACGCGCCGCCGCGCGCGAGCACGCCGAGCACCTCGCGCTCGCCGCGCGCCCCCTCGACGGAAATCTCCGCTTCGCCCGATTGCACGACGAACACGTCCGCGCCGGACTCGAGCTCCGACACGAGGCGCTCGCCTGCCGCGTACGAACGGCGCGTCGCGCGCGCGGCGATCTCCGCGAGCGCTTCGTCGTCCACGTCGCGCAAGAACGCGACCTCGCGCAGCACGTCGATCGCCGCGCTCATCGCGCCACCCGGTGAATCGCGCGCCGCAGCGCAGATCCCCAGAATTTCCGGAACCACACGAGCTGCACGAGCATCGCGAACGCGATCGCGGCCGAGATGAGGCTCAGGCTCTGCGCGTACTCGGGGTTCAAGTTCCAGATGAGCGCGAACTCGTCGAAGATGAGGCCCATCCCGACGCCGAACGCGGCGGCGAGCGCGCGCAGCACGCGTCGCCCGAACGGAAAGAGCGCCGCGACGCCCGACACGCTCGCGACGATGAGCCCGTAGTTGAAGTGGTGCACGTGCATCGGGTTCGGATCGGTTCCTTGCACGAGCGCGAAGAGACGCTTCTCGAGACCGTATTTCAAAATCAGCGCGACGACCAAGCGCGCGCCGCCGAGCGACGCGAGGAACCCGACGAGCATCCAGAACGGCGGCTCCGCGCCTTGTCGCACGACGAGCTTGTCGAAGAGCGCGCGCGGCCCGAGGCGCGACACGCGCGCCCCGCGCTCCGCGCCCGCTTGCTTCAAATCGTCGATCGCGGACTTGAGCTCGTCGTCCGCGAGACCCTCCGCGTGGAGCTCGAGGATCTGCCGGCGTTCGTCGTTCTTGCTCCGAAGATACGACGCGAGCTCGACGGCGAGCGTGAGCGCGATCGCGGGGTGCGCGTCGAGGAGCGCGTCGAGCGCTGCGCGATCGATCGTCGCGATGGTCGACGCGTGACGCGCGACGATCTTCGCGTCGCGCGCGCGTCCGGTCAGCAGCGGAACGTCGCCCCAACGATCGCCTGGATCGAGCCGCGCGTGCGTCGTGATCGTCCCGGCGTGCACGGTGAGATCGACCACGCCCTCGACGACGACGAACATGCGCGGCGCGTCGTTCGTCGACACGTCGAACGCGTCACCGCGCGCGAGCGTGCGCGTCTCGAACTTCGACGCGACGCGCCCAATCTCGTCCGGCCTCAGCGCGCGGAAGATCGAAACACCGGAGAGGACCGTCTCGAGCAGCTCGCCCATCGAGGGCTCAGCGTTTCACATCTCGCCGCTGAAGTTTAGATTCGAGTAGCTCAAGTGCGTGAGCGCGACCGCGCCGACGACGAGCACCGTCGCGACGCACACGGTGTCGACGATGCCGCCGATCGCGGCGCCGAGCGCGAGGTTGCTCGATCGCCGCTCGACCTTGCGCACGTCGTCGATGGAGATCGTGCGGCCGTCTCCGAGAACGATCTCCGTCGACGACGCGCGCGCGACGGTGCCCGACGCGGTCTCGCCGTCGCTCGTCGTCACGCGCACCGAGTCGCCCTGCACGACTTCGGGCGCGGGCGAAAAGCGCGGCGTCGCAGCGCCGATGCCCGCGCCGATGAGCGTGCAACCCGACAAGGCCAAAGAACCGAGCAACAAGAGCGCGAGGACGATGAAGCGTTTCATGATGCCCGCTTCTTTTGCAACGCCGATACCACCACGAAACGCACGAAAAATAGGCGTTTCGCGGCGTGGCAGCGTGCCCGTGCGTGATCGCGGCGTGCAGCGTGTGCAGCGCGCTGCTCACTCCGTCGGCATCGGCGCGGGATCCGACTTCGGGCTCGCCGTCTCGCCCTTCAACCCGAGCACCTCGTACGTCATCACCGGCTTCTCGCGACCCTTCACGGTGATCTCCTTCACCGCGCGCGCGTCGATGTGATCTTTGACGAGCTGATACGTGTCGTCGCTGATGAGCACGGGCGCGCCGAGCTCCTTCGTCGAGCTCTCGAGGCGCGAGGCGAGGTTCACCGTGTCGCCGATCACGGTGTACTCCATGCGCTTCTCGCTCCCGATGTTCCCCGCGACGACCTCGCCGGTGTGAATCCCGATGCCGGTGCGGAGCGGCTTCATCCCGCGCTCCTTCAGCTTCTCGTTCAAGTGCGCGAGCGCCTTGCGCATGCCGACCGCCGCGCGCACCGCGTGGAGCGGATCGTCTTTCTTCATCACGGGCGCGCCGAAGACCGCCATGATCGCGTCGCCGATGTACTTGTCGACGACGCCGTCTTCCTTGATGACCACGTCGACCATCTCGGTGAAATACTCGTTGAGGAGCGCGACGAGCGATTTCGCGTCCATCTTCTCGCTGATCGACGTGAAGCTGCGAATGTCCGAAAACAAAATCGTTGCGGTGAGCGTCTCGCCGCCGAGCTGCACCTTGCCCGCCATCAAGTGATCCATGACGGCTTCGGTCATGTACTTGCCGAACGTGGTCTTCAGCTTGTCGCGCTCTTGAAGGCCTTCGACCATCGTGTTGAAGCCGCTCGCGAGATCCTCGAGCTCGTCGCCCGTGTCGACGCCGTGCACCTTCACGTACTCCTGCTGCTCGAGCTTCTTCAGCGCGGCGTTGATGCGCTTCAGCGCACCCGACATGATCGACGCGAGCCGCAGTCCGATGCCGACCGCGACGATCGCCGCGAAGATCACGAAGCCCATCGCCATCATCAAGTTCTGGCGAATCACCGCTTGCACCTGCGTCACGTCGAGCGCCGCGATGAGCGAGAAATTTCCCGACTTCTGCGTGTGCAGCTCCTTCGGCGAGAACGGCTGCGCGATGAACGTCTTCTTGCCGACGTCGATGAGGAGCGGATCGTTCATCGCGATGCGCTCGGCGCCCGGCGGGAAATCCTTCGTCCGGTTGACGATCTTGCCCTGCGGATCGACGAGCGCGAGCTCGAGGTTCAGCTTCTTCCCCGTGCTCTCGAGCGACGCTTGGCTGAAATCCATTCCGACGACGACCACCCCCGCGGTGCCTGCTGGCTTCGCGATGAAGTACGTCGGCATCGGCGTGCGGTCGCACCCCTTCGCGGAGAGCCCCGCGGCCTCTTGACCCGCGAGCGCCTTCTTCACGATGCCGCGATCCGCGATCGGCGGACCGTCCGGATCGCAGCCCATGCGCGCGAGGAGATTCCCTTCTTTGTCGAGGAACGCGATGTCGATGTCCGGATAGAGCTTCGCGAACGCGTCGGTCATCGACTGGAGCGATTTCGCGTCGCGCTCGGTGATCGCCTTCGCGACGTCCGAGTCGCCCGCGAGGAGCATGCTCGCGAGGCGCAAGTCGGTGATGTCGTCGTCGAGCTCCGCTTGGTACGCGTCGCTCGCGTTCTGCACGCTGTCATCGACCTCTTCGAGCAGCTGCTTGTGGAGGAGCCACGAGAGGAGGGGGAGCGTCGCGAGCGTGACGACGATCGAAAGCGCGACGAGCGCGAGGAGCTTCGATCGAACGGTCCGCAGGCGGAACATGCGGTGGGGAGGATACACGAAGCGGCGCGGTTTTTTTCGAGGAACAGCGCACGCCGCGATACGCTCGGCGCATGAAGACGCAACTCGCGCTCGGCTTCGCTTGGACCTTCGTGCTCGCGTGCGGCGGTGCGTCGACGACGATCGACGGCGGCACCGACTCCGGGAACCAAAGCGACGCGACGACGAACGACGCGAGCAAGCCGGACGGTGCCGCGCCGAACGACGCGAGCACCGGGGCGGACGCGAGCGACGCCGCGATCCCGATCGACGCGGCGACGGCCGGCTTCGAATGCGACGGCAAGGACGCCGACACGGGCGATTACACGTGCACGTGCGCCGCGGCGACGACGTGCAGCGACAGCTGCACCGGCGGCGATTGCGTCTACACGTGCAACGCCGGATCGACGTGCGAGATCGCGTGCGAGAGCGATTGCGACGAGACGTGCACGAACGCGACGTGCGCCACGAACTGCTACGGCTCCGGGGATTGCGAGCTCACGTGCACGGGCGGCGACTGCAGCATCGATTGCCCCGGCGGCGATTGCGTCTTGAATTGCACGAGCAACTCGACGAGCTGCGCGATCACGGACTGCGCATCGGGCGACTGCGTCGTGAACTGCGGTGGCGCGTCGAATTGCTCGTGCACCGGCGGAACGCCGTGCACCGCGAATCCCTGAGCGCGCTCAACGCAGCGCGATCCACGACACGATGACGACGATGCCGACGAGCGCGCCGAGCGCGATCGGCAACGCGAGGCTCATGGGCTTCTTCTTCGTCGGCGCCGCGCGCGGATCGCTGGGCTCGACGCGCGCGAGCTCGGGGTCGTCCGCGGGCTCCGGCATTTTTTCCGGAAGAACGACGGGCATGCTCCGCTCGACCTCGGGGACCTCCGCGATCGGCACGATGGGCACGAACGTCTTCCGCTCGCGCCCGGTCGCTTCGCTGAGCCACGCGGACTGCTTCTCCGCCTCGCCCGGAAAGAGCTCCTCGACGAATCGCGCGAGGCTCGCGCGCGCCGCGTCGCGCCGCTTGCCCAAGAACGCGTCGAGCGCGCCTGCGAGCGCCGTCGCGTCGTAGCGCGCGTCGCGATCGCGCGCGAGCGAACGCTCGACGATCGCCCACAGCGCGTCGGGAAATCCGTTCACGAGCGTGCGCACGTCGGGCACGTCGCCTTTTTGAATCGCCTGAATCGTGCGCACGTCGGTGTCGCGCTTGAAGAGGCGCTTCATCGTGACGCACTCCCAGAGCGTCGTGCCGAGCGCGTAGACGTCGCTCCGCCCGTCGAGCGTCTCTTCGAGGATTTGCTCGGGGGAGAGGTACGGAATTTTCCCCTTGATGAGCCCTTGCGCGCTCTGAGTCTGGCGTTTGCGCGCTTTCGCGAGCCCGAAGTCGATGAGCTTCACCGTCGCGTCGTATCCGACGAAGACGTTGCTCGGGTTCACGTCGCGGTGGACGATGTTGAGCTTGTGACCGTCCTCCGCGTCGACGAGACCGTGCGCGTGCTCGAGCCCGCGCGCGACCTCCAGCGCCACGAACGCGGCCACGTCGGTCGGGATCGCGCGCGACGCGTCGTTCGCGCGCTCCCAAATGTCGAGCAGCGATCGGCCGAGCAAGAGCTCCATCGCGATGAACCACGCGCCCGCCTGCGCGCCGTACCCCACGGTGCGAATCACGTTCGGATGCGAGAGCTGCGTGAGGAGCTCCGCTTCGTCGAGGAACATCTTTTCGTAGTCGGCGTTGTGGACGAAGTCGCCCTTCATCACCTTCAGCGCGACGACCTCTTGATCCGCGGGCGCTTCCTCGCCGGGCGCCGCGACGTACTTCCCCAAAAATACGGACGCCATCCCACCGCCGCCGATTTTCGGCCCGAGCGCGAACGGTCCGAGATCGGGCGCCTGGAGCGTCATGAGGCGTGAGGATAAAGTCAGAGAAGACGTCTTCACAGCGTCTTCAACGCGGGACCGTAGCTCAGACAGGAGAGCAGCACACTTCGGTGAGCGAGACGCCGGTGCGAATCCGGTCGGTATCCACCAAGTCGGTCGCGGTATGCTCGCACGCATGTCCGGCGAAAAATCCAAAGCGCTCTTCGCGCGCGCACAAAAGTCGATCCCCGGCGGCGTGAACAGCCCGGTGCGCGCGTTTCGCGCGGTCGGCGGCGATCCGCCGTTCATCGCGCGCGCGAAGGGCGCGCACCTTTGGGACGAAGATGATGCAAAATACACGGATTACGTCGGCTCGTGGGGCCCGATGATCCTGGGCCACGCGGACGACGACGTCGTCTCCGCGATCGCGAAGTCCGCCGCGCGCGGCACGAGCTTCGGCGCGCCCACCGCGCTCGAGGTCGAGCTCGCCGAAAAAATCCGCGCGCTCTATCCGTCGATCGACATGGTGCGCGCCGTGTCGAGCGGAACCGAAGCCACGATGGCCGCGCTGCGCGCCGCGCGCGGCTTCACCGGTCGCGACCTCGTCGTGAAGTTCGAGGGCTGCTACCACGGCCACGCGGATTTTCTGTTGGTCAAAGCCGGCAGCGGCGCGGCGACGTTCGGCGTGCCGGACTCCGCGGGCGTCCCGGAGAAAACCGCGAGCGCGACGCTCACGCTCCCGTACAACGACGAGCGCGCGCTCCGCGATTTGTTCGCCGCGCGCGGAAAAGAAATCGCCGCGGTCATCGTCGAGCCCGTCGTCGGAAACATGGGATGCGTTCCGCCGGAGCCCGGATTTCTCGAGGCGATCGTCGACGTGTGCAAACTGCACGGATCGGTCAGCGTGTTCGACGAGGTGATGACCGGGTGTCGCGTGGCGATGGGTGGAATGCAAGCGCGCGCGAAGGTGACGCCGGACATGACGTGCCTCGGAAAAATCGTCGGCGGCGGGATGCCGCTCGCGGCGTACGGCGGGCGTCGCGCGATCATGGAGAAGATCGCGCCGCTCGGACCCGTCTACCAAGCGGGCACGCTGAGCGGGAACCCGGTCGCGGTGAGCGCGGCGCTCGTCACGCTGTCGAAGCTGAACGACGCGCTCTACGCGCGCGTCGAAGCGCTCGGCGCGCGCCTCGAGGACGGCTTCGCGCGCGCGGCGAAGAGACACGCAGTCGACGCGCGCGTGCAGCGCGTCGGATCGATGCTCACGCTTTTTTTCGCGAAGGGCCCGATCCGCAATTGGAGCGACGCCAAAGCGTGCGACACCGAGCGCTTCGGCAAGTGGCACCGCGCGATGCTCGCGCGCGGCGTCTACTGGCCGCCGTCGCAGTTCGAGGCCGCGTTCATCTCGGCGGCACACACGGAAAACGACATCGACGAGACGATCGCCGCGTGCGACGCCGCGCTCACCCCGGGCACGGCGTGACGAGCTCTTGCCAGATGCCGTCCTTGCACTGAAGGTCGATGCCGCCCATGCAGCCGCCGTAGTCGCACTGCTGGTTCGGCGTCGCGCAGATCGTTCCGAGATCCGGACGCGGGCTCGGACAACCGGTGCCCGGCTGGAAGCAGTCCCACGCCGGCGTCGTCTTCTCCACGCCGCCGAAGCTCATGGTGCAGATGCACTCGCCTTGCGGGTAGTCGCACTGAAGATTCGTCTCGGTGCAATCTTGATTCTGCGGGACCTGCGCGTAGCTCGCCGGGCAGTCCGATTGCGGCAGGCAGATCGTTCCGGTCGTTTGCTCCTGCCAGTGGCCTTGCGTGCAGAAGAACTGCTCGTTGCAGTTGGGATCGGGGTTCGTGCCGTATTCGCAGCGGACCTGATCTTGCGCCGCGGTGCACGTCGCGTCGTTTTGTGGCGGATTGACGGGGCAACCGTTCGGCGGCGTGCAGTTTCCGGAGCACGCGTCGAGCGGAGGCGACGAGTCGTTGTTCGCGCCGCCGTCGTTGTTCGTGCCGCCGTCGTCGTTCGTGCCGCCGTCATCGATTCCCGTGATCGCGCCGCCGCACGCGAAGAAAAACGCGCACGCGCCGATCCCGACCAAGCTCTTTGCAAACCTCATGAGCGCGCTGCATCGCAAGCGGGGTGCCAGTCGTGTTCGGCGCCAAATTCGAGGGTTTTCCGCCGGACTTCTCTTCGCGAACGTGTGCCAGGTGGCACGCTCGGACAGCCGCGCCATGGCGCGCGAGGCGTTCAGCGACCGCTCATCCAGGGGAAGTCCCACGTGCGGAACGCGCGCGTCGTCGCCTTCTTCTCGAAGTCGTCGCGCACGCTCGCGGGGGCCTCCGCGTACGGGATGCTCGCGGTGACGTTCTCCTCGGTGCCGTCTTGGAATCGCACGCGCGCGCGCACCTCGAGCGTGCTCGCGCGCGGATCGCGCGACCCTTCCGCAGGGAAGCGAATGTACTCGAGCTCGATCGCGCGCACGGCGGTCTCGATTTCGGACACGACGTGCGGATCGGGATTGCCGGAGAGCGTCTCGACGATTTGCGCGCGCGCGATGCCTTTGCCGCCGAGCTTTCCGGCGAGCGCGGTGGGAAGCGCGTCGGAGAGCCAGCGGTCGATCGCGGGCGACGAGCTCGAGAGGGCGACGCGGATTTTTCGATCGCGCTTGCGGAGAAAGAACCACACGACGAACGCGACCGCGACGACGACGAGAATGCGCATGGCGAAGAGCGTAGCGCACCTCGGCGGGCGCGCCGCCAATCACCAACTGATCGTGACTTGACCCGCGCCGCTGCGCGTGCCCGCGGTCGTCGATGCGTTCGCGAGCGAGCCGGTGTACGACGAGCCACCTGCGCCGCTCTGGCCGGTGAAATTGCCCGTGTACGTGCCGCTGCTGCCCGTCGCGCCGCCGCCGGCTGCGCCCGTTGCGCCGGTGTTGGCGCCGGCCTGCGCGCTCGACTGCTCGGTGCCGCCGCTGCCGCCCGTGCCGAGCGAGCCGTCCGTCCCGTTGTCCGCCGACGTGTACGAGGACGTACCGGCGCTTCCACCCGCCGATTGCGTTCCGCCGGTCGGAAGCACGGTGCTCGTGTCGGGCCATCCGGCGCCGCCGCCACCACCGTAGTAACCACCACCGCCACCGCCGCCGCCGCCGCGTCCGCAATTGTCGATGCGATTGCCCGCTGCGCCGCCGCCGCCCGCTCCGACGATCACGCGATCGGTCAGCGCGGTGCTCGTGCGCACGTCGGACGCGCCGCCGCCGCCGCCGCCGGCCGCGGTCGCGCACGGATGGTTCGCCGCGCTGCCGCCGCCGTTGAATCCGCCCGCCTCGGCCATCGTGTTGCCGCCGCCGACGTACACGTCGAGCACTTGGTTCGGCGTCACCGTGAGCTCGCCGGTCGCGTAACCACCCAGCCCGCCCGCGACGCTCTGCGCGTTCAGGTTGCCTTGCGCGCCCCACGCTTCGAGCTTCACCTGCGTGACACCGCCGGGCACGGTGAACGTGGCCATCGCGCCGGTGTACGCGAACGTGATCGAGCCGGTGCAGACGACGTCGACGCTCGTGACGTCGGCGTTCGCGACCGTGCCGCTCCCGCTCTGCACGGTGCAGTTGCCGGTCGTCGGTTGCGTGAGGACGGTCACGGCGTAAGGCTGGCCGGTTTGGACTTTCGTCGCGAACGTGAACACGCCGCTGTCGGTGAGCGTGAGGTTGTCGCCGCCGTTGTCTTGCAAAACGAGCGTCTGCCCCGTCGGGAGCCCGGTGACCGTGCCGCCGATCGTGAACTCGCTCGTCGTGCACGCGACCGCGACGTTCGTCACCTTGGCTCCCGCGATCTTGCCCGAGCCGTTCGTCACCGTGCAGCTTTGGGCGGGCGACGATGGTTGCGTCTTCACGGTGACCGCGTACGCGGCGCCGTCCGCGAGCGCCGTCTTGAACGTGAACGATCCGTCGGCGCTCACCGTCAAATCGTCTCCGCCGTTGTCTTCCAAGACGAGTCCCGTGCCGCTCAACCCGCTGACCGCGCCGCCGACGGTGAACGTCGTGGCGTTGCCGCCGTCGGGTGAGGTGCTCGAGTCGGGTGCGTTGCCGCCTCCGTCGTTGGTGGTGCCGCCGTCGTTCGAGCCCGTGCCTTCGCCCGCCGTGCCATTCGCGCACGCGATCGCAAACGTCAGCAGCACGACGAAACGTAGGCCCATCCAACCTCAAGTGTAGCGGATTCTAGGCGCTCGTCGCGTCGTAGATCGCGTCGGCGAGCTCGATGGGATCGAGCTTCGACGCAGGCACCTCGTCTTGGCCCGTCTTGAACACGAACGCCGCGTCCGCGATTTTCCCTTTGTCGAAGCCGAACTCGACCGACACGTGACCGCCGCGTACGGAGCGTTGATACGTGTATTTTCCCTTGATGTGAGGTCCCTGCGCGAAGCCGCGCACGACGAGGCGCGTCGTGATCTCGCTCCAGTTGCCCTTCGCGTCGTTCCACGGGATGCGCGACGCGTCCATCGCGACAGGCGCGTACACGCGTCCGAGTTGCGCGAACGGTTGGACGAGCTTGTAGTCCTCCAAAATCGTGCGCCACTTGTCGACGTCCTCTTGCGACATGCGGAGCGGGTGCGCGACGCCGATCTTCGCGCCCTCCGCGAGCGCGTGCGACTCGTCGTCGACGTTGGAGAGCGTTCCGTCTTCGGCGACGCGAAACGCGGTTTTTCCGTCGGTCCAAATCACGCCGCGCGCGAGGTGCTTCATCAAGCGGTGATCGAGCCACACGCGCTGGAAGCGCTCGCGCGTCCATTTGCGCGACGTGATCATCGCGCGCTCGAGCGCGTTGATGCGCCGCTGCGCGATCACCGTGACGTCTTCCTTCAGATCGCGCCAGATCGTCTTCGCGCGCTCGGCCTTCGTCGGGTCGTCGTCTTTGCGCGCGGGCGGGAGCGCGCGGCCGCGCGTGCCGGCTTCGTTCTTCACGTACGGCGTGAGCGACTCGTCGAACCCGACGACGACCTTGCGCGGACCGAAATCCAAAATCAGCGTTCCGTCTTCTTCGAGATCGCTCGTCGGCGCGAGATCCTCTTCGAGCTCGTCCTTCGTCACGCCGCGCGCTTCGGCGGCGGACTCGAGGAGCTTCTCGATGCGCCCGCCGAGCGTCCACGCAGCGCCTTGCGACGCGGTGCGCCCGGCGATCGTCGCCATCTCCATGAGCGCCGCGTCCGTTCCGATCACCTCGAGCACTTGCACCGCGTACTCGACGCGCATGCCGGGCGTGAGGCGCCGCACGATTTCGTCGTCGGCGAAGTGAATGAGCGAGTTGAGCATCCAGATTTCTTTTTTCTTGTGGCCCGCGTGCTCCCACGCGCGCGCGGTCTCCCACGCGAACTCCGCGAGCGAGTGCGGCTCGCACGCTTCTTTGACGTGCGCGATGCCCGCGTACGGCGGATCGAGCGGCGAGATCGCGAGCATCGTCGCGATGACGTCGAGCGCCGAAATCGGGAGCGCCTTTCCGTTCGACAGAAGGCGCGGACGCGAGACGCCTTGCGCGTTCCACGACGGGCCGAGCTTCGGGATCGTCTTCGGCAAATCGTAGACGGGATCCCACGCGAACAATTTTTCGAGCGCGGCCTTCGCTTCTTTGCCGTAGCGCGCGCCGATCGCGACGACGTCGACGCCGCTCGCCTTCAAGCGAAAGAGCGCGCGCTCCGCGGTCGCGCGCTGATCTTTTTCCGACCCGAACGCGACGGGCACGAGCGCGAGCACGGCGATTTCCGCGTGCTTCTGGAGCCACTGCCACGCGAGCTTTCCGACGCGCCGGTGCGCGATGAAGCCCGCGAACGGGAGCGCGAGCCGCCACGACTTCACGCGCAAGAGAAACGGCCCCGGGTCGCCCCAGATGTGCGCGAGCTGCGGCGCGAACCCGTCGAGCCCGGGGAGCGCCGCGTCGCCGAATTTCGCGAGGACGAACTGCGCCTTCTGAACGACCGTCCCCGCGTACGTCTTCTGCCCCTCGAGCCACGCGGACAAGATCAATTCGTCCGGGAGCGCCTCGTTCGCGTGCTTCACGACGTCGACGTATTTTCCGTCGGCGCGTTGCTTCGCGTAGGCCTCGAGCGTCGCGGGCGTCGCCGCTTTCTCCGGCTTCGGAAAGAGCCTCAGCGCGCGCTCCTTCTCGCCCTCCGCCCAATCCACCGACTCGGGCAAATGGATCGGCTCGAGCGCGAGCTTCGTCTGCGGCTTCTTCGGTTTGTTCTCGTCGTTCCACGGCGCGACCGCGAGAACGTGCGGCAGATCCTCGGGCGTCGCTTCGTCCTCCGGCGCGACCGCGCCCACGTGCGCGCGCTGCGCGGCCTCGAGCACCTCGCGCGCGATCTTCGCCGCGCGCCCCTTCATCTCGTCGACCTTCGCGAGCGCGGCCTCCGCGTGATGCGGGAAGCGCGCGAAGTAGGCGATCGCGTGCGGCCGCGAGGCCGCGGTCGAGAGGAGCTTCGTCATCGCGTCGGCCGCGATGGGATCGTCGTAGAGGCTCAGCGCTTCGGCGACGTCGCGCGCGTGGTAGTTGTCGAACGGTTTCTCCGCGAGGCCGACGAGGACGGGAAGAAAGCGATCACCGAAGCGCTCGATGAGATCGAAGTAGTCCCACGATCCGCTCTTCTCGAGCACGAGCTGCTTGGCGAGATCGAAATCCTGCACGAGCGCGTGCAGCGGCGCTTGGCGTCCCACGCCAGCCTTGATCCAGTCGCGGCACACGTCGTCTCCGAGGGGCTCTTCGAAGAACGCGTAGGCGATCGTCGTGCGCTGCGAGAGGTTCGCTCCGCGATCGAGGAAGCGGCGCGCGACTTGTTTGCATTGTGCACGGATTTCGTCCGGCAGCGCGAGCAGACGCGCGCGCCACTCCTGATCGACTTGGTTCTGCGCGTCCGCTGCGGGAACGACGAGGCGGAGCGGATCGTTCCAATTGAGCCAACGCGGCGTGACGTCGAAATCGTACGCGCGAAGGCGCGCCTCGAACGCGAACGGGATCGACGGCGACGCCGCGAGCACGAGCTCCCACGCGTGCGCCCACGCGACGCGCGACAAGATCGACGCGAGCGCCGCCGCGACGCTCACGTCGTCGAGCACGGGCGTCGTCTCCGATCGCGCGAGCGGCTCGCACTTTTCCATGAGCGCCGCGAGCTCCGGCGTCGTCTTCGATCGACCGAGCACGAACGCGGACGCGACGGGATCGAGCTTGTCCCCTCGGACGGCGAGGTTCTTTCGAATCTGCTCCCAAATCGGATCGGGCTTGCGCGGTTTGTACGGCGCGACGTCTTCGCGGCGCGTGGGCGCGAGCTGCGCGCGGGCTTTTTCGTTCCACACGATCGGCATGACGCCGAAGGGTAATCGCGATCAGAAGTTTCGATAACCCGCTTCGCGCTCGCGGAGGGACGCGAGGCGCGCGCGCAGGAACGCGGCGAGCGCGCTGGCTTCGTCTTGGCTGCGCATCGTGCCGCGCGGGAGCTCGATTTCGCGATCGTCGCGCGTGCGGACGCGAACGGTGCCGGAGAGCGCGACGAAATCGACGATGTCGTTCGTCGCGACGCGCACGGTGCGCGTGCGCGCGGCGGGAAAGTGGAAGCTCACCTCGAGCACGTGCTTGTCGAGCCGGTAGCGCGCGCGACCGCCCGCGACCCAGAGCGCCGCGGCCGCGATGATCCCGAAGAGCCCCGCCGCGATCCACGCTCGGCTGCGGATCGCCTCGACGACGATGGCGATCGCGTAGAGCGACGCGCCGAGCACCGCGAAGCGCTCCGCGAGCGGCTGCGGCGACGACACGTCCGCCGCGTGCGCGCGCGACTCGCGGATCGAGAAGCCGCAAGCGAGCAGGCGCGCGTCGTTCACGATCTCAGCGTGCCGCACCCGGCGCGCACGTTCAAGCGGTCGCCGTGATATAGCGAGCGGCATGCGCTCCATTTTCGCCGTCGGCGTCGCCGTCGCGTCCGTCGTCTTGCTCGCGTGCACGCACGACGAGACCCCTTCGAGCACACCTTCCAGCACGCCGAGCGCGTCGAGCACGCCGAGCGCGGCGAGCGCGTCAGGCGCGTCGAGCGCGTCAGGCGCGGCGAGCGCACCAATCCCGAAGATCGACATCGCGTGCAACGCCGACGCCGATTGCGTCATCGAAGACGACGACGTCGACGGCGCGACCGCGTGCTGTCCGGGTTGCACGCACCACGCGGGGAACAAAACGTGGAACGTGCAGTTCAAATCCGCGTGCAGCGCGTCGCCGCCGAAGTCGTGCCCTCCGATCGGATGCGCGATGCCCATCGTGCGCGCCGCGTGCGTGAATCACGCGTGCGCTGCCGTTCAGCAAAAGTAGAGGCCACGCGTCACGCGCGCTTCACGATCGCGATGCGCCGACGGTTGCCGTCGTCGACCTTCATGTTCTTCGGCAAGAGCTCCGCGCCCCACTCGCTCATCGACGCGTCGCGCACGATCTCGAACCCGCGATCGCGCAAATACGCCGGCAGGTCCCGCGGGTTCCAACCGAATCGGAAGGGCTCTCCCACGCGCGAGACGAACGCCTGCGCGGCGCGCGCGCGAGCCGTCGGCTTTTCGAGCAGCGCGCGATCGACGTACGTCATCGCGATCTCGGACCCCGGCGCGCTGTAGTCGCGCACCGCGCGGAGGCTTTGGTCGATCGCTTCGTCGCTGAGGTACATCGTGACGCCTTCCCAAATGGTGAGCGTGGGTTTGCGCGCGTCGTGCCCGTGGCGCGCGAGCTCTTTGGGGAGCTCGCGCATCGCGCGCTCCTCGAAGTTCCACGCGACGTACTCGACGCGCGCGCCGACGTCGTCCTTCAGCACGGCGCGCTTCTTCGCTTGCGTCGCGGGGTGGTCGACTTCGAACACGGTCGCGCGCCGAAGCTCGTGCGCGAAGCGGAGCGCGCGGCAATCGAAGCCCGCGCCGAGCAGCACGATCTGATCGCCCGAGCGCGCCACGAACGCGCGCAGCGCGTCGTCGATCACGCGCGTGCGCACTTGCATGTACACGACGAAGCGCTTCGGGAAGAGCGCGTGCGCGACGAGCGGTTTGCCGACGAGCCATCGCGTCCGCGCGAACCGCGCGCCGTACGGATCGTCTGCGAGCTGCGCCTCTTTGGGCAAATGGACGCCGAAGCTGCGTGCTGCCGCGACCCACGCCGCCGTGAAGCTCGGACGATCTCTCACGCGGAGACCTCCGTGCTCGCCGCGCTCATTTCGAGGTCGCTTCGAGCTTCTGCAAGATGGGGAGCTTCGTCGTCCACGGATGGAGCAATCCCAACCGCACCGCGCCGGTGAGCGCAGCGACGAGGACGAGCACGACGATGTAGATCCACGCGCGGCTCTTCTCCGCGTAGGGATCCGTCGTCGAGCGCTCGGCGTTCGCGGGGAGCGCGGCGACGCTCGTCAGCGACGCGCCGAACGGGATGTTGATCTTCGCCTCCGCGTTCACCGCCCATCCCGCGCCGTCGAGGAGCGGACCCAAGTTGCGTCTTCGCAGCTTGAGCCACGCGATGATCATCGCCGGACCCGAGACGACGAGCATGAGCCCCGCGATGGCGAGCGGCATTTGCCACCAACGGAGCGCGACGAACCCGCTCATCACGGCGACGAGCGACGATCCGATCGCGCCGATCGCCAAACCGATCGCCGCGAAGATTCCGGCGAACTTCGCGACGTCGAACCCCGCGACGGCGGCGGGCGCCGCGGCGGGCGCGGCGGCGGGTGCGGCGGCCGGCGCGGCCTCCGCGGCGGGCTCCTGCGCTTTGAGCGACGCGTTCTTGTTCGCTTCATCCGCCGCCGTCTTCACGCTGCCGTGCGTGAGCTCTTTGGCTTCGTCGTCGCGCGCGGCCGCGAACTTCTCCACCTGCTCGCCGATGAACCGACCGAGGCGAACGTACGGCGACCAAAACGCCTGGCGGATGCTGATCGGATTTTCGATCACCTTCAGGACCGTCGCGTCCCAATCGCCGCCGTTGCGATCGACGAACACGCCGTTGCGGCCGGCGCGAATCTGTCCCGTCGAGCCCGCCGTGACCGCGCACGCGATGGTCATCTTGTCGTCGCCCACGTGGTCTTTGCGTTTGCACTCGCAGTACAAGAGGAACGTGTTCGAAAGCGGCGCGACCGCGGCGTGCGCGGCGACGTCCTCGATGCGAATGCAGAGATCGCAGCTGCGGCCGTCGACGTAGAGCGTGCCGGCTTGGAAGATCGCGCCTTCGCGCGCGTAGAAATCGCGAAACGAAACGAAGTTGCACAAAAGCGCGTGCAGGTCCCGGTTGTAACGAATCAGCTTCTCGACGGACGCGATCGATTCTGCCTCGGGCGCGAGCGCGAGATCCTTTTCGATGAGCGCCTCGATTTTTTCGCGCGCGCCGCCTGCGAGGATCTCCTCGACGCGCGCCCGCCCGAGCGACTCGATCGCGACGCTCGGTTTCTCCGCGCGCCACGCGACGTGCGCCGCGAGCTTGTCCGACAGGGTCCTCCAGTCGTTTTCCGTGAGCGACGATCGCGCGCCCAAAATCGGCGCGACCGCGTCGTCCGCGAGCTTCTTCACGCGCGCGGCCCACGCGGGGTTCACCCCCGAGTCGAGCGGGAGCGCGCGCGACGCCTCGACGCGCGCGATGGGAAACGCGGCGACGCGCGAGTCGGTCGCGGTGAGCTCTTCACCCGCGAATCGCGCGTAGTCCTCTTCGGTGCGGTTGAGCGGCGCCGTCGCGCGCGCGTCGAACCCCGCGAGCCTGCATCGGACGAAGAAGTCGTCGATCTTCGCGCGCACGACCTGGAACGCCTCCGCCGCGGCCGACGTCTTGTCGCCGAGCGGAAGCGTGGTCGCGTCCGCGCCTTTCTTCCACCACGCGTCGAGCGCCTTGGCCTGATCGAAGAACGCCGCGATCTTCTCCTTCGTCACGCCCGGCTTGCCGCTCCGATCCTCGACCGACCCGACGATCTTGATCGCGTCCTCGATGACGCCGCGCACCTTCGCGTCGTCGGCGGAATCGGCGGGCACGACGCCGTCGCCGTTGAATTTCGTCTGTTCGAAAATCTTTTTCGTGTCGAGCACGTCGTCGAGCGAGATCGACTTCTTCTCCTTCTTGTCGAGGTTCTCGAGGATGTGACGCGCCGAGGAGAGAAGGCGCTTGCCTTCTTCGTCTTCGTCGTCGATCGCGGAGAGCGCGAGCGCCTTCGAGCGCTTCTTGATGTCGCTCGTGTTCTTCAAGACGCGTCCGACGAACTCGACGGCCGCGAGGAGCTCCGGCGGACGAATGCGTCCGTCGTGATCGGTGTCGATCGTCGCGAGCGTCTTCGGATCGAGCTGCAGTCCCTTCACCGGACACGCGAGCGCGCCCCAAAGTTTCTTGTCGAGCTCTCCGACCGCGAGGATCTCCGCGGACTCTTCCAGTCGAAGTTGATCGAACCCACCCGCGCGAAAGAAGCGAAATGTTTGGCTGGCCATTCCGCGCGCGACGCTACTCCATTTGGCGCGAGGCCGTTGGCCTGGCCTGGCCGCGCCAGTCGAGCGATCGCCAAAGCACGGTAAAGCCACCCGATCGTGATGGCACGCGCATCGCAATGCGACGCCGCATGCTCGCCACCTCGCTCAGCGCAAGCCTCATCGGGCTCAACGCGTCGCAAGTGCGCGTCGAGGTGCAGGCGTCGCGCGGCGTGCCGTCGTTCGAGCTCGTCGGTCTCGCGGAAGCTGCCGTGCGCGAGAGCCGCGTCCGCGTGAAGAGCGCGCTCGCGCAAATCGGCGTCGACCTCTCCGAATACCGCGTCGTCGTCAACTTGGCACCGGCCGACGAGCGCAAATACGGAAGCGGATTCGATCTCGCGATCGCCGCGGCGACGATGGCCGCGCTCGGCTTCGTCTCCGCCGAGTCGATCGAGGGGGTGCTCTTCCTCGGCGAGCTCGCGCTCGGCGGCGGCGTTCACGGCGTTCGCGGGGTCTTGCCGAAGCTCTTGGGGCAACAGCGTCGCGTGCGCGGCGCGGTCGTCCCGCGCGCCAACGAGCACGAAGCCGCGCTCGTCGCGGGGATGGACGTGCGCGTCGTCGAGACGCTCGGCGAGCTGCGTGAAGCGCTCGCTGGGCGCATCGCGCTCGATCGCGCCGAGCCCGGTCCTCCACCCGAAAACGAGCTCGCCATCGAAGACCTCGCGGACGTCCGCGGGCAGCCCGGCGCGCGCCGTGCGCTCGAGATCGCCGCCGCCGGATCGCACAACTTGCTGCC
>Ga0335078_10005778_pt1 | contig 18285 bp, 11 predicted proteins | sample Lox_Sample_32_FD_206711 | JGI IMG/M metagenome (GOLD analysis project Ga0335078, IMG submission 206711) | Soil microbial communities from Loxahatchee National Wildlife Refuge, Florida, United States - Lox_Sample_3.2 | ecosystem: Environmental > Terrestrial > Soil > Wetlands | place: USA... | reverse complement strand
GCGCAGCGGCCAAGCGCTGGGCTTTTTCACCGTCAACGACGCGCGCCACGCGATGGACCAATGGACCGCCCTCGGCAATTGGCAGGCGTACGTGGAGAAGCCTCCGAAGCCTGCGAAGCTTGCCAAAATTCAGGAGCCTGCGGACGACGATCGCCCGGTCCTGCACCGCCGGGAGGCTGCCGCGCAGAACCCGCAACCGCCGCCGAAGAGCCCCGAGAACTCCCCGTCCCCATCTGCGTCATCATCGGGGCCAGCCGCTGCAACCACCGACGCGCCGTCAGCCGACGATCCCAATCGTCCAGTGTTGCGCCGCGGCAAGCCGAAACCGCAGCCCGCAGCGCCGCCAGAAGAGAGCTCCGCCGGGCCGGGCCCTCCTTCGGCGAAGAGCGCAGCGCTGGCTGTGCCAAAGAAGGGAGCCGAGCTGCTGCCCGCGATCTCCGACGCCGACGGCCCAGAACCGCGTTCCTTCACGTATCCAGTGCAGCCCGACGAGCAGAAGAAACTAACGAAGGACGTGAGCGAGATCGCCAAGGTTGAAGTAGCGCGCTACGCCAAGGACCTTCCCGCCTTGCGCTTTGCTCCCTCCGACAGCTTCGACCACGTTACAGTCCAGCTATACGACCTCGACAACAGCAACAACCCGCACGTAGTGCTGACGGCGCGGGTGCCGGCAATGGCTCCCTCGCGGACCGCGCACGCGCACCCCTCCAGTCGGGCCTCCGCGCCTGATTTCTTCTTTTATGTAACCGTAGTCGGCCAGACCGATCTCTATGGCCAGATGCGCAAGCTGTTCAGCACGGTCACCGACAGCCGCCGCCTCGATGCGTCTCCTCGTCTCGAGCTCATCGATGCCGTGGACGCCGAAGGTACGGGACGCGGTGACCTGCTCTTCCGCGCCTGGAGCGGCAGCACGCCAACCTACCAGCTCTACCACGTCGGGCCGGATTCTTTGCGCAAGCTCTTCGACAGTGGCGGCGCGTGAGCACGTCAGCTCACAAAACTTCTGCCAGTTTGCCCGCTGACATAAGCTCCGCCACACGCGCAAAATCGGGCGCAAGCACGCGGTCCTGCTCCACCGGGGCGCACACCGAGCGAAGAGCTGAAACTGCCTTCTGTCCGCGTGCGCTGGTTTTGAGGGGGACAAGAAAGTCTAGCGCCTGGGCGGCTGCAATGGCTTCAATCGCCAACACGTTGGTCACGTTGGCGAGAATGCGCCGCAGCTTGAGCGCGCCAGTCATCCCCATCGAAACATAGTCTTCCTTGTTGCCCGACGTGGTGATGGAATCGACCGACGCAGGATGCGCCAGAACCTTGTTCTCGCTGGCGAGAGCGGCTGCCGTTACCTGCGCCATCATGAAGCCGGAGTGCAGCCCCGCTCCCGGCGCGAGGAACGGCGGAAGGCCTTCGTTGAGCGCAGGATTCACCAGCCGCTCGATCCGCCGCTCGGAGATACCGGCTAGCGAGGCCAGCGCGATCCCCAGAAAATCGAGCGCAAAGGCCACAGGTTCACCGTGGAAGTTTCCGCCGGAGAGAATGTCGCCGCTGCCGTCCTTCTCCGCAAAGATGAGCGGATTATCGACGGCGGAGTTCATCTCGATCTCAAAGATGCTGCGGCAGTGTGCCAGCGTGTCGCGCACGGCACCGTGTACCTGCGGCATGCAGCGCAGCGAGTAAGCATCCTGTACGCGGCTGCAGGCGCGGTGCGATTCGCGAATCTGGCTGCCCGCAAGCATGCGAGTCAGATTCTGCGCGGTGTGCGCCTGGCCGGCGTGAGGCCGGACTTTCTGAATTCGCGGATCAAAGGCGACATCGGTGCCGAACAGCGCGTCCAGTGTGAGCGCACCGATCACGTCAGCGCTGTCCACTAGATTTTCCGCAGCCAGCAGCGCCAGCGTTCCCACCGCCAGCATTGCCTGCGTGCCATTGATCAGCGACACCGCCTCTTTCGCTTCCAACCGTAATGGCGGGATGCTAGCGCGTCGCAGCGCTTCGGCGCCGGAAAGCCGCGCGCCTTCAAGCACAGCTTCGCCTTCGCCGATCGCCACCAGGCCCAGGTGCGCCAGCGGCGCAAGATCGCCGCTCGCTCCCACGCTGCCCTGCGATGGAACCACGGGGTGCACGCCGCGGTTGAGCATCTCGCACAGCTTGTCAATCACCATCGGCCGAACGCCGGAGAATCCCTTGGCCAGGGAATTCGCTCGGAGCAGCATCATGGCCCGCGTCTCGCGCTCGCTGAGTGGTTCGCCCACGCCGACTGCGTGCGACCGCATCAGGTTGACTTGCAACTCGCCGATCTGCTCGGCGGGAATGCGGACGGTTGCAAGCTTGCCCACGCCCGTGTTAACAGCATAGGCCACGCGCTCCTGCGCAAGCTGCTCCTCCACCACGACGCGGGCATGCTCGACCGCCTCCCGCGCGTCGGCGGCCATCAGCGCCGGACGGCGCTCGTATACCACCTCCCTCAGGTCTTCTAGCGTGAGATCGTTGCCGTTGATGTGGAGGGCTTGCATCGTCTTGAGTTTCAAGTTTCGAGTTTCAAGTTTCAGCTCGCCTCGCTCCACGGGCATTCCGCACGTGAAACTTTGAAAACTCCCTTACCCCAGCGAACGCGCGAACGCCTCGCGATACTTGGCTGGCAGCTCGCGACGCTGCATCTGAGCGTCGGTGACAATGTGAGTGGTCTCGCCTTCGGCCAGGAGGGTCATTTCCGGTTCGCGCAGGATTTCATAACCGAAGTGGATCAGCGAAGCCCGCAGGTTCTTGAAAAAAGTGCGCACCAGTATCTGATCGTCATAGCGCGCCGGCGCCCTGTAGCGGCAGCGCGCATCCACCACGGCAATATAGCAGCCGTCCTGACGCTCCATGTCGCGATAGGTGAAGCCCAACTGGCGCAGAAACTCGACTCGCCCCACTTCGAACCAGATCAAATAGTTGGTGTGATAGACCACGCCCATCTGGTCGGTCTCGACGTAACGCACCCGCAGCCTGGTCTCACAGACAGCGGGACATTGTGCCAGCCGGTTTGGGCTATTCATTCTGCTTGGTGCTGGGTACTCAGTACCTGATGCTTACTTCGACTGCCCGTTTCCACCCTTGTCTTGTGGCGCCTTGGGCAACTCCTGCCCTTCATAGGTGATGCGCACCTTGGACCCGAAGCGCTTGTAGTTCTCGTACTTGATGGTCTCGCGGATGCGCACGTCGCCGGTGGAAAAGTGCAGCGTGTCATCGGCGCGAGTGTAGGTCGGGAACCAATAGTGTTCGTCAACCTGCTCGCGCCAGGTGGTGAAAGCGGGGAATAAGTTTTCCTGTCCGGCTTTGACCTTCTTCGTGCCCCTTCCGCCTCCAGCTCGGAATTCAGGCACGGTGCGGCCCTTGGTCTTTACGATCTGGAAGTCGTGGTCGTCGACCCAGAGGCGGCCGTCGAAATACCGCTTGCCGGGCTGCATCTGCTTGGGGTGCACATCGAAGACGTAGGTGCTGAGTTCGTCTTCCTGCTGGCGACCGACGTAATTTATGTCGTACAGCGGAATTTCGGCGCTGGTGAGCACGAAAGGCAGCACATTACGAATGTCTTCAAAATCCTCGCGCGACATCTGCACCAGTTGCAGCGACGACTGCGGGGCAAAGACCACGTTCTCGACGCGGCGGCCCTGGTCATCGAACAGAACGTCCCAAGTCTGCTCGAAGCGCCCGCCGTCTTCCGGAGTTTCGATTTTGATCGACTGCCGGTAGGTGTAATTGTCGCGCGCGGACTTGAATTCGGTTTCCTTGGCGGCGAACTTCTGGATAATCCCGTCCGGCGTAATGCCCTTTGGAGGCGAGGAGTCGAGCGGGCCTTCGCCCTTCTGTGCCGCGGCCGGCAAGGTGAGCAGCAAGAGAAAGAGAACGGAGAGCAAAGTCTTCACAGGGCGCATAGAGTTTTCCGGGATCGCATGTTTAGATGGCAAAACTCCCATGGCACGTTGCAGCCAGAAATGAATTGAAATCATTTGAGCCATTGCACCATGTTGAGCCATTGGCCCGGATGCTATTCAACCACTCCATCACCCAATCGCACAATGGGTCAATCCGTCGCCGACCAGGCTCGGTTCGCGGCCGACAGGTGCGCTCCTCCAAGCAGCAGTAGTCCTGAAATAAACGCCCAGAACATCAGCGTGACCGAGATTGAAAACGGCCCATAGACCTCCGCGAAGTTCAGCCTGGGCAGCAGCCAGACGTAAAGGTATTTCGCCCCTTCCCATACCAGACCGACAACAATGGCCGCCGGCAGCACAGCCCCCGGCGGGGTTTTGCCATTGGGCAACACCCAGTAGATCAGGAAAAAAATAATGATGGTGGTGACCAGCGCGCAGAGCTTCATGATGAGGAACGTCGAGATGCGCACCGGTAGAATGAGTTTTCCGTGAGTGAGCCACATCAGCAGCGAGTGGTGGCCGGCGCTGAGCGCGATCGAAAGGAGCGCCAGGCACCCGCATCCGAAGGCAAGCGCCAGAGAGACGAGCAGATTCCCCAGATAGCTGCGGTTGTTGGTGAATCCCCATATCCGGTTTAGAGCGACCTCGAGCGGCAGAAAGACGCCGGTTGAGGTTATGAGCAGAATCACCAGCGAAGCGATGGCCGCGCGCTGCCGGGCATCGATCAACACGGTGAGATTGCGGACGATGAACTCCTGGCCCGCCGGCAGATAGTCGCGCAGCAGGGCAACCACGACCTCATACATCGGCTTGGAGTGGAAGACCCGTCGGATCAGGGTCATCAGCAGGACCATGAACGGAAAGAACGAAAGAATCGCATTGGCGGCAACCGAGAATGCAAATGTGTGTACGTCAGTGCGCATCAAGTACTCCGCGGTGAGCACCAGGCGCTTAGCGAACGAAATGGGGCGAGGCGGCCGGATTGCAGGTGTACTGCGCTCTGGAGACAGTGCGACTCCTGCCGGATCGGTGGGCATCAGGCAACAATCGTATCAGCAGAATGGCCCACGGCATCGCGTGTGCTGCACCTTCTTCGGTGCATCAAGCCGCCTACGATCTGCCCTCGCAGTTCACCGGTTCGCCAGCGTGGTGCATCGCCCAAAACGGCACCTGGCCTAGGTTCTCTCTTGCCAAGCACGTAAGTTCCTGAATATCATTGCGCTCGGGATTTCCCGCAAAGGGAACCCAGTTTGTAGCAGCAGCGCTTTGGGTTGATTGTCTTGCACTTCGCAGTTGAAGTTTACGCCGGCAGGTTTGGGTTGCTGAGGGCGGCACGTGGTTGGATGCAAACCACATCGTCTGCTTGCAGCCCCTTTCTGTTGGGCGCAGCCTGCAAGGCAAAGCAGCAGCCCTTTCTCTTCCCGCCCGACCTAGTGGATCACGCGTTATGGTGGGGAACCTCTCCCACCAAGGCGCCGCTCCGCGCGGCAAGCGGAAAGAGTTCCATTACAGAGCTGAGGCGAAAGGAGCTTCTCCGTGAGAGAGAGGGGTACAGTGAAGTGGTTTAACGGCGCGAAAGGATATGGATTCATTCAACGGTCCACCGGCGAGGACGTGTTTGTCCACTTCTCCGCTATCCAGGAGAACGGATACCGCACGCTCAACGAAGGCGAGACCGTGGAGTTCGACCTGCTGAAGGGCCCCAAGGGTTTTCAGGCGGCGAACGTCGTCCGCGTGTAGGTAATCGCTGATCGCGGACGCGTGGGGCTCGCCCCGCCGATCCGCTTCTCCAGTACCCCTCCTGGCGAGATTGGGAGGGGATTTTTGTTGGGGTTAAGTCATTGGGTGATCGAGCGATTCAGTATTCCATGACTCAAAAAGCCCAATGACACAATCGCTCGAGGGCCCAATTCGCCGCAACGCCCCGTCGGCGTGCTCGGCCACAACCGGATCCGGGTCATTGGTCAGCTGCTGTAAGAGCGCCACGAACTCGTGCCGGCCACTGTTCGCCATTGCCACGACCGCATTGCGCCGCAACCCCGAGCGTTTAGCACGGCGAATGGCAGAGCTGCGAAAGGCAGAGCGGAATTGATCCTCGGAAAGACTTGCCACCCAGGCCAGAGCGGGATTGAAACGCTCCGGCTGCGGCTGGAATTCAGCAATCGACGATGCAGGCGCTTTGCGGTTCCACGGGCAAACGTCCTGGCAGATGTCGCAGCCGAAGACATGGTTTCCCATGCCGGCGCGCAGCTCTTCGGGGATTGGTCCCCGCTTTTCGATGGTGAGATAGGAAATGCAGCGCGTGGCATCCAGTTCGCGGGGCGCAACGAAAGCCTGCGTCGGGCAGGCATCGATACAGCGTGTGCAAGAGCCGCAGCGGTCCGGCGCGGGCAAATCGGGCGCGAGCTCGAGCGCCGTCAGGATCACGCCCAGAAAAAGCCACGATCCCAGCCGCTGATTGATCAGGCAGGTGTTCTTTCCGATCCAGCCAAGGCCGGCATAGGCGGCAAAAACGCGCTCGACGACGGGCCCGGTGTCGACATAGCAGCGGGTCTCGAGACGAGGGTCCGCGATTTCCCGCCTCAGCCGGGCTTCGACGCGACGCAGGCGTTGCATGACGAGCCGGTGGTAGTCGGCCGATCCCCAGGCATAGCGCGAAATCCAACCGCGGCCGGGATCATCGCAATCCGCCGTGTGCGGATAGGCGGTGTTGTAATTCAGCGCGCAGACGATGACCGAGCGCGCCCAGGGGGCAACGTGCTCAAGCGAGGCGCGCTTAAGATCTCCTTGCTCATTGCGGCTTCCGAGATAGGCCATCTCGCCAGCCCGGCCATCGGCAATCCAGCTCGAAAAGAACCGCAGCTCGCGCGCGTTGCCGAGGCGGGCGGAGGCAATGCCGACGAGGTCGAACCCGGCCTCCGCGGCTGCCTGCTTGGCTACAAACTCGATTTGGCCGCTTGCAAATGGCATCGAGCCATTATGCGGTAATTCGAGCCTTGGAAAAAGATGCCGCTCTGATAGGACGCAAGCAGTGAACGTGAAGCACTGAGCTTGAAACTTCCCGTGGTCAGTGTAGCTGGTGCATACTCGCAGCGGTGATCCCTCTCAAGTATTTCGCACTTTTTTTTGTCCCATTCTTCGGCGGTCTGGCCTTGGCACAGGAGCACGCTACCGATCCCTTCGCCGCAGCCGATGCCATCATTCAGCAGGCAATTGCCAATCACGAGATTCCTGGGGTGGTGCTGCTCGTGGGCCACGCGGGACGGATAGTTCATCGCCGGGCCTTTGGCACACAGAGCTTCGAAGAGCAGTCGGAAGCGATGGCGCCGGACACGATCTTCGACCTGGCGTCGCTCACCAAGCCCTTTACTGCGATCTGCGTGATGCAACTGGTGGAAGAAGGACGAGTACGCCTGAACGATCCGGTCGCGCGCTATCTGCCTGAATTCGCGCGCAACGGCAAGCAGGAAGTCACCGTTCGCCAGTTACTCATCCATTTTTCCGGGCTGCCTGCTGATCTCGATCTGAAGCAGGCCTGGAGTGGCTACGCGCAGGCGCTGCAGCTGGCTTATGACACGCCGCCCGTCATTCCGCCGGGCTCGGGATTCATCTACAGCGATATTAATTACATCGTGCTGGGAGAGCTGGTAGCGCAGGTTTCGGGCATGCCGCTCGATCGTTACGCGAAAGAGCACGTTTTTCTACCGCTGAAAATGGGAACGACTGCGTTCAATCCGCCGGAGGGGTGGATCTCCCGAATCGCACCGACGGAACACGATGAGCATGGCAATCCCCTTCGCGGGATTGTGCATGACCCCAGCACGCGGCGGATGGGCGGCGTTGCCGGGCACGCCGGGCTGTTCTCCACCGCCGACGATCTGGCGCGTTTTGCTCAGGCCATGCTGGATCACGACAGCAGGCTGCTCTCGGCGGCTTCTATCGAGAAGATGACCACCCCGCAGCAGCCCGCGAATGCAACCGTGCTGCGCGGGCTGGGATGGGACATCGACTCGCCGTTCTCGACCAACCGGGGCGAGATCTTGCCCGTCGGCTCCTACGGCCACACGGGTTTCACAGGAACTTCGCTGTGGATCGATCCCGCAACTCAGACCTACATCATCCTGCTGGCGGTTGCGACCCATCCGGAGGGCGGCAGCCCGGTTGTTTCATTGCGAACACGCGTAGCCAATGCGGTTGCCGCGGGACTGAACCTGCACGTAAGCAAGCAGGATGAGCAGCGATACGCGGGCATCACCGGCTACAATGAAACCCTCGCGGGCGCCAGGCGCCTGCAGGACCGCACTGGTACCGTCCTCACGGGCATCGATGTGCTGGAATCACAAGGCTTCGATCCGCTGCGCCATGGCCGCAGCATCACGCGCATTGGGCTGCTGACCAACCAGACCGGCGTCGATACCCAGGGCCATCGCACCATCAATGTGCTTGCCCACGCGCCGGGGATCTCACTCGCGGCCATCTTCAGCCCCGAGCACGGCGCGGCGGGGACGCTCGACACGACCGAGATCGGCAACACGCGCGACATCGCAACCGGCGTTCCTATCTACAGCGTCTATGGCGCAAGCGATGCGCAGCGGCGTCCGCGGCCGGAAGTGCTCAAACAACTCGATGCCGTAGTGATCGACCTGCAGGATGCCGGCGCTCCATTCTTTAGCTACGAAGTCACCCTAGGCTATTTCCTGGAGGCTGCTGCGCAGGCGGGAATCGAGGTCCTTGTTCTTGACCGTCCCAATCCCATCACCGGCTCGTTCGTGCAGGGGCCGATTGCGACCCACTCGCCGAAGAGCATAAAAGGCTATTTCCCGCTTCCCGTGCGCCACGGGATGACGCTGGGCGAGCTTGCTGATCTTTTCAGCGCGGAACGCGGCCTTCACGCGCGCCTGACCGTGGTCGCGATGCAGGGCTGGCAGCGCGGCGATTGGTACGATGCCACCGGTCTTGCGTGGATCAACCCTTCGCCGAATTTGCGCAGCGTGAACGAAGCAATCCTGTACCCGGGCGTGGCACTGGTGGAGACCACAAACGTCTCCGTGGGCCGCGGCACCGACACGCCGTTTGAACTGCTGGGCGCGCCCTGGATCGACTCGCGCCAGATCGCCGATTATTTGAACCGGCGCCAGATCGCTGGCGTGCGCTTCGTGCCCGTGCACTTCACACCGGCATCCGGTCCGTATGCCGGGCAGCTTTGCAGCGGCGTCAACCTGCTTGTGACCGAGCGCAACCAGCTTGATTCGCCCGAACTAGGCGTTGAGCTGGCAGCGGCGCTGCATGTGCTCTATCCGCAGGACTTCAGGATCGAGAAGGTGAACGAGATCCTCGGAAATCAGGCCGTCGTTGACTCCATCCTGCGCGGCGAAGATCCACGCCGCATCGCCGACGACTGGCGCGAGGCGCTGGAGAGTTTTGAACGGCTGCGCCGGAAGTATCTTCTCTACTGAAGCGGCTCGCAGGCTACCAAACGGCCGGCGCCGATCATCTAAGTTGCTGAACCCCGGAATTCAGGTTGATGTATCGTATTGCTCGCAGGAGGTCCCAATGCGTCTCCTCCCGTTGCTCGTGCTGTGTGCCGCGCTGTCGGTGGCCAAGGCTCCTCTCGCAGCGCAGACTTCATCTGTGGCAGACACTTCTTCGAAAGAAGCATCCGAAACTTCCGCCCGCGTAACCGTTCCCGCCGGCACACGGATTCCGCTGGCGCTCAAGCACGCCATCAGCACCAAGAGCGTGCGCCCGGGCGACCCCGTGTATCTGCAAACCACCTTCCCGGTGGCGCAGGACAATCGCATCCTGATTCCCGCTGGCACCTACGTGCAGGGAACGGTCGACAGCGTGAAGCGCGCTGGACGCGTCTCCGGCCGCGCAGAACTGCTGATGCACTTCACCACGCTGATTTTTCCTAACGGCTACACGGTCTCCATTCCCGGGTCTGTCGAAGGTGTTCCCGGCGCCGATAATTCGACCGTGAAGGGCAAGGAAGGCACGATTGAGGCGAACGGCCAGAAGGGTAAAGATGCGGCTACGATCGCGCAAACCACGGGAGGGGGCGCAGCCATTGGAGCGCTGCCTGCGGGCGGCAAGGGCGCGGCCGTCGGCGCCGGAGCCGGCGGTGCCGTGGGCCTGGCAACGGTGCTGCTTTCACGCGGACAGGACGTTCGCATGGAAGCGGGCACAACTGTTGAAATGGAGCTGCAGCGCCCGCTGACGCTGGAAGAAGCGCGCATCACCACGACCAACCGCGACCTCGTTCCGGTCAGCCGCGGACAACGCCTCGAACGTCCTATGAACCCGCCGGGCGAGCGGTAGGAGCCGTGGCTGCAATTCTCGAGCGCAAGAAAAAGGCGACCCCGCGGGGACGCCTTCAGAGGAAATATATTCAATTTAGAAAGTGACTTTCACTGAGAGCTGAGCCTGGCGGTTGATGTCAGCCGCGCCCGGGTCGCCCAATCCACCGAAGAGTGGGTTGGCCAAACTCGTGGCATTTGGCCCGCTCTGTGCAATCGTGCTGACACGGCCGTGTTGCAAATCGGCAAGGGTCAGCACCTTACCGTTATTGCCGTAATATAAGCCGTTGGTGACGTCGAGACCCGCCCCACCGGGGCATCCAGCCGCAGGCGTGAAAGTGCCGCCGCCCGAAGTTGTTCCGCACGGCTTCAACAGCGAAAGTACGTCACTGAAATTGAACAGCAAGAAGTTGGTGTGGTTTGCAAAATTAAAGAGATCGGCCCGAAGTTCGACCACAATCCCCTCACGTACTGGAATGCGGAAGCTTCGGCGGAGAGAGAGGTCGCCTCGAATGTACGGGTCTCCCAGCCCCTGATTACGGCCGACATTGCCGCTGACATACTTGAAGTCCACTGGCACGCCCGTGAACATGTCGATCGGACCATTGGCAGCAGCCCCGGCGGGTGCGACGAAAGTGTTGGGAGTACAAGTGGGACAAACACTAAGCGCGCTCGATGAGATCAGCATGTTCGAGCCGCCAGCGCCTCCGATCAAGGCGGTCGACAATGCTCCATTGGCCAGGACGTTGGGGGTTTGCATCGACTCGGCACCGAACGATGCGAAGTATTCATTGGTCAGGATCGAATCACCGGTGGAGACGGGATAGGGCCGTCCCGATTGAGCCGTACCGATCAGTGAAAACGCCCAGTTGTTGAGCACAGAGCTCAGGACGTGGTTGAAATGAAACCTGTTATCGCTATCCACGGTGAATCTGAAGTTGGCCAGGTGGCGGGTGTCCTCCTGGGCCGGACCGCGCGTCGAGGCCCTTACGTTGAAGGGATTGCTCGGTTCGGATACGCCGTAGAAACCTTCGGTCGAGGCGATCAGGTGCGACCAGGTGTAGTTGCCGTTGACTTGCAGGTGGTGAGCGTATCGCTTCTCCACGCTGACTAAGAGACCGTTGTAGGCGGAGTTGCGGTCGCTAAAGTTCTCTCGAATGGCATCGAAGTCCGGGTTCGGCCGTCCCGGAGTGTAGAAATATCCTGGGTGGGCCGGATCGGCCAGGATCGTCGGGTAGTTTTCGTCATACTCGCCGAACTGGTGGAATCCGAAAGACCCGATATAGCCGACGCTCATGACCATGCTGTTGCTCAGCTCACGTTGAAATGTGAGTTGGACGTTGCGGGTTTCGGGATTCTTAATGTTCGGAGAAATTGGCCGGATGCGTCCGAAGGGAGGAGTCGGCGGTCCGGGCGGAGAAATATAGGGAGCCAATTCCGCGGCAGTCGGCCTATTCGGCCAGGCGGAAAACAGCGCGACCGAGTTGGGGTCTGATGGGTTGTAGTTAACACTTATCGTCTGCAGAGTTCCCGGGGTCCCGTTGAAGTTCAGCGAGTCCAGAACGATGTTGTTGTACGCCAGTTGGGTGATCTCGGCGAAGGACAAGCTGATTACGGAGCGGTCGTGTCCTCCGAACAGCTTGCCCAGGAATCCTGAGTCGAACCGCGGACTCCAGGCAAAGCCTATCCGTGGCTGAAAATTGTTTTTGTCGCTGCCGCAAGCTGGAATCACACCATTGGCTTGGAAGCAACCGCCGTCGGGCGCGGGTATGTTGCCTCCCCTGAAAGCGCCCGCCTCATAGTCCCATCGCAAACCATAATTCATCGTCAGGTTTGGCTTGAGCTTCCAACTGTCCTGCGCATACCAGGCGTACACATTGTCCTTGGAAACAATTTCCGCTGGACCAATGCCGATCGTGAAGTTGGTGGGACCGCAAGCCGTGCCGGGAGCCGTTTGTGGATAAGCACACTGTGTGCTATCCCACTCGCCAAAGTGGAATTGCGGGAACAGCGAGCTCCAGGGTACGTAGTCCATGCTTACGCCGGCTTTGAAGGTGTGGGCGCCACGGCTCCAGGTTACACTGTCGGAGCCACGGTACCAGTTCTGCCCCGCACCCTGCGGGCAGCAGAAATCGGCGAACTGGTAGCTGTTCGCGGTGCGCTGCCCGGGCTGATCGCTGTTCGTTGGCGTTTGACTCAGAAAGCGATGCCAGGAGACGCGGGCTTCATTCACCAAGTGAGGCGTTAACGTGGCGGTTTCAGAGAAATTTAACGTGTGGTCGTGAGACACCGATCCGGTAAGCGAGCTTGGAGCGCTGGAGGCCGGGGTCTGGACAGGAAGATTACTCTGGGTCGCCCGCTGCGCATTAAACCGCACCGTGAACAGGTTCTTGGTATTGATTTTGTGGTCGATCTTGGCCGACCAAAGGACCTCATCGTCCCCCTCGGTCACGGTCGTGGAACTGCCCGGCGGGAACGGTAGAGGTTCAGGGATACCGGCCAGGAGCTTTTCATAGCTGATGAACCAGAAGGTCTTGTCCTTGATGATCGGCCCACCAAGGGTGAAGCCCGTCTCGTGTTTGAAGTAAGGAGGCGGAGAGTCGTCACCACTCAACTTGGTATAGAAGGGGACGGCTTCCATGTTGGTCCCGCGGGCATAAAAGTGGAAGTCGCCATGGATGCTGTTCGTACCGGACTTGGTAACTACGTTGAGGATAAGCCCACCCGCTTGTCCATATTCCGCGTTGTAGTTGTTGGTTATTACCTGGAACTCTTTCACTTCGGCGACGCTGGCGCCCAAGGCATCGCGGCCGACGGTAGTAATGTCGTTCATCGGCACGCCATCCACGTTGTAGCGGTTGCTGCGATTGTTGATTTGTCCAGGTCCGACGAGGTCTGCACTGTCGCTGGTGAGATCGTAGCGCACGCCGGGCGCACCCACGGCGAGCGTGGCGTAGTCGTTCATGGTGCCGCCGACGGCGAAGGGCGCAGTGTTGGTCTCGACGGGAAGACGGGACATGTCCACGTCATTGATGACGGTGGATCCGTCGGTCTTGGTGCTCTCCACCAGCGGTGCTTCGCCGGTTACCTCGACCACCTGGGTAGCGCCGCCCACTTTCAGGCGGAAGTTGACGTCGCGGGTGTCGCCGACCAGAAGCGTGATCCCCCTGGTTTCCGCCTTGGCAAAGTTAGGGGCCTCCACGCGCACCTCGTAGGTTCCAGTAGCCAGCGACGGGATGGTGTACAACCCGTCCGACGTCGTAGTCGTGCGATTCTCAATGCCGGTGGCGACGTTGCGGGCCACAACACTGGCGCCCACCACGACGGCATCCTGTGGATCGACAACGCGTCCTCGGATCGTCGCTGTCGTCTGCCCATTGGCACAGGCCAGGAGCAACAATATTGTTGCGATTGTCAGCAATACCAAGAACCGCTTTGACATAAACTCCTCCACGGTGAAAGAGCTTCACATCCGGGCCCAAAAACAATCAGGTGCGTAAAGGGGCGACGGAAACGCTGGACTACTCATCTGGCCGCCTGGGATTGGGCTCTACTGTGCAACTCCAGCTCCATTAGCTAAAGCGATGAAACATAGATGGTTACCTAAATCGGCACAGAAGAATTACAAGATTTTGAATATATAGGGCCCGCAAATTATGGTTTTCTGGAGTGAGGGGCCAGCGCTCGACGGAATCGAATCCCAGCTTTCTGCCGGGATCAAGCTCCTGCTAAAATCACCCGCCTCAGAGCATGCCAATCCGCACCATCTTCAACATGGCCGAAGATTGCGCCCGGGGAGAGTGCCTGGGATGGGCGGAATTTGTCCGCGACTATGCCGGGATGGCGCGGACGCTGCTGGAACACTACTTTCCGGCCCTGGCACCGGAGATTGATGATCACGTTGTGGCCGTGTTTCGCCGGGCGGAAGCCCACAACAATGCGTGGTTCACCGGACTGAAGTTCACCAACGAGCGCGAGTTCATGATGGCGTTTCGGGACCTGGTTTTTGCCTATGGGCGCGAAGAGGCGCGCTTACCCGGGCCGCAGTTGGGCCAGGACGAGATGCGAGCGCTGGTGAAAGACCTGAACCTGCTCGAACGCGAGCTTCTGTGGCTGGTAGTTAAGGGTTACGGCGCACAGGAGGTCGCAGCGATCATGATGAACGCTGCGGCTACGGCGGAGGCGGTCGAGCGGCTCGCCGCCGAACGGTTGACTACGCTCACCTCGGGAGCAGCGCCGCAAGCTCTTACAGACTACGCGCGGGTGCTTCTCGAGATGGCTGAGCAGTCAAGGAGTGAACACTGCGTCTCGCTCAAGACCTTCAACAATCTGGTGAACGGCCAGATCACATGGCGGGAGCGCGAGCGGGCGGAAGAGCACACGAGCGATTGTTTTTACTGCATCGAGCGCTTCACGGCTTTTCAGGAAATGATCCGGCTACGGAAAGGCGTGCCTCGCCTGCCGCCGACCAAGGTTGATGCAATGCTGGCTCAGCTCAGTTGCGGGGCCCCAAAACCTCGGGGCATATTCTCGCGGTTTTTCGCGAGCCATTGAGTCCGACCGAACCACTACGGACGATAGATCGCCAGGCTTTGGGTAACTGTCAAAACGCTTTCCACGCTGCGCTTGGCTGCTTTCTTGCCGAAGCTGGCGGGCACGAAGATGATGTCGTCCGGCTTGAGCTCGATGTCAGGCTGCTTGGCGGCAAGCATTTTGGTCAACTGAAGCGGCTGCTCCTCGCGTCCGGTGCCAGTGCTGCGAATCAGCTTGGCGCTGTTCATGGAGGCCACAGAAGTTGGGCCACCCACCAAGGCAATGGCTTGCATTACCGTCATGCGTTCGTTGTTGTCCATGACCAGCCCGCTCGGCCGCTGCACCTCGCCAACCACGTAGACCAGGCCGGCGCGATTCACCACGATAGTATCTCCGGGCAGAACCTCGATGTTGTCCTGTGGATCCTTTTCCAGATTGGTGGGGAGATTGAGCTTGACCGGCTCGTCGGGGTGGTCGCGGTGGGTGATCGTGAGAGTTTTACCGGCCCGCTGGGAGGGCCCCCCCGCGGACGCCAGCACTTCGAGCAATCGCCGCGACCCGAGGATGGGATAGACCCCCGGCCGCATCACTTCGCCTGTCACAGTCGCTGACTGGTTTACGAAATCTTTCAGGAACACGGTGACGTGCGGATTGTTAACGAATTCGCCTTCGCGCAGGCGGTTCTCAATCACGGTCTGGGCCTGGTCGAGCGATAGGCCTCCGAGTTGTACATAGCCGACCAGAGGCAAGTAAACATCACCGCCGTTGTTGACGCGGACATCTTGCTGAAACTCCGGCACGCCGTACACACTGATGTTCAGCAAGTCGCCGCCGCTGATTCTTATCTGGTCGATGGCGGAATTCGGCAGCAGCGGCGTAGCAGGCGCTGACAGAGCAGTGGGCTGAGCCACCGATTGCGCTGCAGGTCGGGTCAGCGATTCGGGCGGCGCTGCTACTTCCTTCGCGGCCACGCCGGAAAAAGCACCAGGAGCAGGAGTGGGGGGCGACGCAGTGTTCTGCGCCGCCGGAGTGCCGGCGACCTGCGCAGCCGCAGGCACTGTCACGCTCTGTGCCGCTGCTTGTCGATCGATCGAGTAAACCAGGGAAACAAGGAGAAGAAAAAAGCAAACCCACCTACCAGATGCCATCAGCAGGAGCCTCAACGTTGAAATTGGGTGCAGTGTAGCACGCGGAAAAGACCTTCCCGGCTGCCTCAAAAGGTTCGCGGTCACAAGCCGCACACGCTTCGATTTGCGATGCCAACAAGAACGCGAGCCCGGCTAGGCGCCGGGCCGCGAGAGTTCTTTACGAGTTTAGGGAGGCTCACTTACTGCGCTGAGAGTACCTCGCAGATGCTGAGATCGTAGCGGTGGTTTGTAGGAGCAGTGTCATTGATCGTGACGGCCGTCCCCGAGGTCGTGGTGGTGGCGTTCTGCCGCTGCACCCAGGCGGTGAACCCGTTGGTGTCCTGATGGATCATCGTCTGGTTCGAGCCCACCGTCCGGCTGCTGCCACCCTGCGAATCGGTGCCGACTCCCAGCACCCAGGAATTGCTGCGGGTGGTGGTCAGCGAAGCGCTTTGCGCACCGGAGCTGGAGCTCGCACCGTTGGTAGCGCCGATCGCGCCGGAGCCACCGCTGCCGGTGGCATCCACGCCGCTGAAGGTCACGACCGTGATGCTGGCGGCAGTCGAAAGCGAGAAGGTAGCCTTCACGGTAGCGTTCGAGAGCGTGCTGGAGGAAAACGCTCGCCAGACTTCCGCCGTGCCTTGCTGCGAGTTGGTGCGGCGAACCAGGGTCCAAGTAAGACCTCCGCCAGTGACGCTGCTCACCGTGGTGCTCCCCACCAAGCCGTTGGCGGAGATCATCGCCAGTAGCAGTTCGTTCGTCTTGGTCGTGCTGAACGAGGCCGAAGTCACGCTGGTCAGGATGCCGGTGCTGTCGGCAGAAGCGGTCTTGTCGATGGCCAACTGCGAAGTGGCGATGAAGTTCTGGGTAACGTTGGCGCCGTTCACGGTGATTGCCTGGCTGGCGGGGCTGAAGACGTATCCCGACTTGCTGGGCGTTACCGTGTAGGAACCGTTCAGCAGGCCGGTGAAGCTGTACGCGCCGGTTGAGCTGGCAGTGGTCGTCGCGCTCTTCGCGCCACTCAACGTAACCGTCGCGCCGTTGCCGCCCGTGCCGCTGACAGTGCCGGAGAGAGTGTAAGTGGCCGTGGCCGAGGTGAAGTTAATGCCGCTCACGTTGGCGCCGTTGACCGTAACCGCCGTGCTTGCCGGCGTGAAGCTGAATCCCGACTTGCTGGGTGTCACGGTGTATGAGCCGTTGGACACAGTGAAGCTATAGGTCCCGGTGGAACTAGCCGTGGTCGTAGCGCTGCTGGCGCCGCTCAACGTCACGGTTGCGGCGTTGCCCCCCGTTCCACTGATGGTGCCGGAGATGGTGTACGTGACAGTGCTGAAGTTAACGTTCGCCAGGCTCGCGCCGTTGACCGTCACCGCCGCGCTCGCCGGGGTGAATGTGAAGCCGGTCTTGCTGGGCGTCACTGTGTAGGAACCGTTCGTCACCGTAAAGCTGTAGGTTCCGGTGGAGCTGGCGGTGGTGATCGCGCTGGACGTGCCGCTGAGCGTTACGGTTGCGCCGTTGCCTCCCGTGCCGCTGATGGTTCCGGAGATTGTATAGGTCACGGTGCTGAAGTTCGCAGTCGCGTTGGCATTGTTGACCGTGAGTGCAGTGCTTGTTGGAGTAAAGGTGAAGCCGGACTTGCTGGGGGTCACGGTGTAGGAACCGTTGGCCACACTGAAGCTGTAGGTCCCGGTGGAGCTGGCAGTCGTGGTTGCACTGGCAGCACCGCTCAAGGTAACCGTTGCGCCATTGCCGCCGACGCCGCTGATGGTGCCAGAGATAGTGTGCCCGGTTGCGCTGGTGAAGTTCACGCCGGTTAAGTTGGCGTTGCTGATCGTCACTGCCTTGTTCAGCGGAGTGTAAGCGTATCCGGACTTGCTCGGCGTCACCGTGTAGGAGCCACTGGTCAGCCCGCTGAAGGTGAAGGCACCGCTGGAGCTTGCGCTCGTGGTTGCGCTGGCCGCGCCGCTCAGCGTGACCGTTGCACCATTTCCTCCCGTGCCGCTGATGGTGCCGGAGATGGCGTAGGTGACGGTGCTGAAGTTCGCCGTCGCATTGGCGTTGTTGACGGTAACAGCCGTGCCAGCTGGCGTGAAGGTGAAACCGATCTTGCTGGGCGTCACCGTGTACGAGCCATTAGTCAACCCACTGAAGGTGTAAGCGCCGGCAGAGCTGGCGGTGGTGGTCGCGCTGGCCGCGCCGCTCAGCGTTACGGTTGCGCCGTTACCGCCGGCGCCGCCGATGGTGCCGGAGATGGTGTAGGTGACGGTGCTGAAGTTCACCCCCGAGACATTGGCGCTGTTGATCGTGACCACATTGCTCGCCGGCGTGAAGGTGAATCCGGAGTTGCTTACCGCCACCGTGTAGTTGCCGTTGGCCAGATTGCTGAAGGTGAAGGCGCCGCTGGAGCTGGCAGTC
>Ga0335078_10005777_pt1 | contig 18287 bp, 17 predicted proteins | sample Lox_Sample_32_FD_206711 | JGI IMG/M metagenome (GOLD analysis project Ga0335078, IMG submission 206711) | Soil microbial communities from Loxahatchee National Wildlife Refuge, Florida, United States - Lox_Sample_3.2 | ecosystem: Environmental > Terrestrial > Soil > Wetlands | place: USA... | reverse complement strand
ATCGCACATAATCGGAATACTAAGCGTGCGCACGCGCGGCTTTTCGACCAACGGACTTTCGGACCGGGCCCTCTTCGGCAATTCCGGACAGAACCACCGGCGTACGGTCGGGGAATTCAGCCACCAGCGACAGCTTTCCGCCCATGGCCTGGACGGTCTTCCGCAGCGTGGAGAGCAACAGATCGCTGCGCTTTTCAAGCCGCGAAACACTGTCTTGGGTGATCCCGAGAGTCTTGGCCATGCGGACCTGCGTGAGCTTGCGCGCGTGCCGCAGTTCGCGCAGGGTCATCTCCTCGGCGATCAACTGGGCTGCGCGGGCCTCGACCCTCTTGCGCTGCGCGGGACTCAGTTCCTTGATTATGTCATCCACGTTGGTGGGCATGATTATCTCCTCTCGCTTTCCAGCCGGGCCAGATGGGCGTCGAAACGGTTGTCGGCGTTACGGATCAACTCGCGTTAGAAACGCTTTTCACTACCCCCGGATTTGTTCCTGCAATCAGGAGGATGCCTTTGCGCTTCGTATCGAAGGCAAGGGGCTGCTCTCCACTCGCCGCTGGCCGCGCTGAACCGCAGCTCCTTCATATTCGCGTAGCGCGAGCCGTTCAGCGTATCGACGCGAGACGGCCCCAACTGCGGCCCGAACTGCTGGAGCAAGCGGGCCAGCGCCAGAATCTCCGCCCGTACTTGTTCGTCCAGCGCGAAGAACTCCGATGCGAATTCATCGCCGATCCCAATGCCCCATCTCACCCTACAATATGGTATACATTACATATGATGTCAAGACCATAATTGACCATCGCAAGTTGGGGTGTCTCGTTCATTCGTCTTCTTTGCGTTCTTTGCGTTCTTTGCGGTTATCTTTGCGTCTTTGCGTGAAAGTTAGTTCTGCGGGCGCGTGAAATAGAGCTCCGCCGCCCGGTCCAGTTCGGTGCGGGTAACTTGCGGCGGGCGGCCTTCATACTGGCTGCGCCAGAGCAGGATATCGCAAAGGTCCGCTGGGTAGCAGGCTTTGAGTGCGCCGCCGTGGCGCAGGCATAACTCAACTACGTAAGCCGCCGTTGGCGCATCGCAGGACATCCGGCGCTGGTCGAGCACGCGCGCCAGAATTTCGTGGAAGCACCGTTTGCTCACCGGCTCGACATAGATCTTGTTGTGTATGCGGCGCAGAAACGCCTCGTCGGCCAGCTCCGAGGGATCCAGGTTGGTGGCGAAGACCACCATTACCTCGAAGGGCATGCACAGCTTCTGACCGTGGTGCAGGGTGAGATAGTCCACGCGGCGGTCGAGCGGCACGATCCAGCGGTTGAGCAGGTCGCGCGGCGAGATCACCTGGCGGCCGAAGTCGTCGATGATCAGGATGCCGTTGTTGGCCTTCATCTGCACCGGCGCGGAGTAGACGCCGGAGGCGGCGTCGGACCGCAGCTCGAGCATTTCAGAAACCAGCTCGCCGCCGACCGCCACCGAGGGGCGCTGGCAGAGCACCCAGCGCCCGTCCAGATCGTCCGGTTGCTCGGCAAGCGGACGGTGCAGCACGGGGTCGAACAGGGTTATGATGTAGCCCGCGAGCTCCAGCGCGTAGGGGATTAGCACGGCGTCTTCATAGACCTGCAGCAGGCGCTCGGCCAGGCTGGTTTTTCCGTTGCCGGTCGGTCCGTAGAGGAACAGCGCTTTCTGCGAGATCAGCGCAGGGCCGAGTTGGTCCAACAGGGGATCCGGGAGGACCAGGTCGCCGAGGGCTTCGCGCAAGCTCTCCCGGCTGACTCGCACGCGGGCCGCCTGCTCCCGAACAGCGCGATCGTATGCCGCCAGCGACACCGGCGCGGGACCCGCGTACGCGCAGATGGACGCGCGCTCGGCGGCCAGCGCCTTACCCGCGGCGGTGAGTCCGAAATAATAGTCGTTGCCCTGCATGCCTTTCACGTCCAGATAGGCCTGTTGGCGCAACTGGCGGAATACGGGGTCCAGCACGGTGGGAGGCAGCTTCAGCCGTTCGCGGAGGGATCCCAAGCTGGACTGGCCCTGCTCACGCACCGTGCGCACAAACAGATCCTGCACCAGCGTAGACGGGATATCGAGATCGGCCAGGGCTGCCGGCGGCGCCGGACAAAAGGCGAGCGTTGTTGCAGGCAAGAACTCCGGCGCGGTCATGGCTTGGTCTCAGGGGGCTGCGCTTCGTGCAGGCAGCGCTTGCGGCCCTGGCCGCGCGAGCCTTTCCAGGACACCTGCAGCCGGACTTCGAACGGCAGGCGGGCATGCCTGCGCATTAGAGATTTAGACGGCACACCATTTCGTGGGGGAAAATGGGGGCAAATCTCAAGAAAAGGAGCGGGGTAGCGCCGCGAACAGCCGGTTGGGAGGCCGGCTGCAGCGCACGGCGCTGCCCCAAGCAATTCCGTCACTCGGCTCGCAGAGTGACGGTGCGCTCCAGTAGCGCGTTCAACCCGCCGACCACGGTGATCTTCTCTACCTTGTCGGCGATCTTTTCCAGCGCCTCGAGCTCCTTCAACCGCAGCAACAGAGGGTTGCCCTCCATCAGCTTGGCGGTGTTGAGCAGCGACCGCGTGGCGGCCGTCTCCTCACGGCGGCGAATCAGGTTGGCCTGCGCCTGCTTCTCGGCAGTGACGACCTGGTTGAGAATCTCGCGGATATCGCCGGGCAGGATGATGTCCTTGAGCGCGATTTCGCTCACGCGAACGCCATAGCCTTGCAGTTCCCGGCGGACCTCGGCCGATACGGCTTCGTCGATGTCCGTCTTCTCCGCGAGCACCTGTTCCAGGGTGCGCTTGCCGAGCGACCGGCGCACGGCGATCTGCAAAACGCGGTGCAGGTATTCGTTGACGTCCTTCAATTCCGCACGGGCTGTGGTGGCGTCCGCGATTTCGAACACCGCCGAGATGTTCACGCGCACGGTGACCTTATCCTGGGTCAGGATTTCCTGGCCGGATACCTCCACCGTCTGGCGGCGCGTTTCGAGCACGTCGACGCGGGGCGCCGCCACCGCGTTCCAGAACCCGTACAGGCCAGGTTCCATCTCACGGATGAGACGCCCGTCCAGGTAAAGCAGTCCGCGCTTGCCTTCGTCGACAACGGCGAAGGTCACGCCGGATTCGCGACCCAATCGCGCGAGCGAAGGCAACAGACGAACGGGCGCTTCAGGCTCAGCGCGCACATCGATCAGATCGAAGGTCACGGTTGCCGCGCCCTTCCAGTACAGCACGCGGTTGGAAGGGGCAACTACGCGCGCGAGGCGGCCGTCCAGATACACTACGGCCACTTGCGCGTCGGAGGTCTCTACGACTGTAAAGTACCGCGCCACGCTTTCGGGCTGGTGGTTGGCGATGTGGTCGGCCCACTCACCCGCGAAAACCAGATCGCGGACGTTGTACGGCAGCAATTCGATGCCGAAGCCGAAAAACCAGCGCTCGCCGGGCTCCAAAATCTCCACGAAGCGGCGCTTGCGGATTACCAGGATACGTTCGTTGTCGCCGATAAGTACGTGTTGCAGCATAATAACCTCCTACAAGATGTTAGTTAGAAAGATAGAAGCCAGAATGAAGAAACTGGAATCGCCGCGCTCCTAGATTCTACTTTTGTTTTTGAGTTTTCCGGGCCTGACTCCACGGCCAACCAGCGGGCCTTACCTAGAGCGGACTTAGCCGCGCCACAACTACATCCGGGCGAAACGAGAGTTCGCAGTTTCGGGGAAAGCGCAGAGCAGTGGAGCCGTTTGCCGGTCCAGGCAAAACGGACCGAAGTCTATCTTGCGAGGGCGGCGGGAGCTAGGCCCGGATCGCTCGGGTTGGGCTGTTCACACAGCGCGTGGATAGCGGGAATCGAACCCGCGGCCCGCAGATTATGGGTCTGCTGCTCTACCAGTTGAGCTACATCCGGATGGATACGGGAGGCCCCGACTATCGCAGGCATACGGTTCTTCAGAGAAGCCGCACCAGCGAGGCGGTTGGAACCTCGGCTATAAGCGATCATCGGTCATTTACCTCCAGCTTCATCAGAATACTCCACGCGGATGTGGTGGTCAAGAAAAATTTTGTTAATGTGACTAAGAAATTCCGCGGGCTTTGGCCTGGCTAACTCCGGACTCTCAACTCCAACTCCGCCCACCGCGCATAGAGCTTCTCCACCTCAGCCTCCGCCGTCTGCATCTCCGCGTATCGCTGCTCGAGCGCAAAGGGATCGGAAACCACCTCGGGCGCCTGCAACGCCCCGCGCGCGGCCTCCAGCGACTGCTCGGCTTCCAGGATCTTTTGCTCCATCTGTTCCCACTCGCGCGCCTCCAGATACGCCAGTTTCTCTCGCGGCGCCGGGGGACGCGCCTCCGGCCTTTCCTCCTGAACCCGCTCCGGCTTCACTGCGCGCGCCTGCTCCCATTGCGAGTAGTCCGCGAACACCTCGGCGGCGCCCTCGCCATCCAGGCCCAGCACCACCGTCGATACACGATCCAGCATGTAACGGTCGTGCGTCACCAGCACCAGCGCGCCGGCGAAATCCGTGAGGCTCTCCTCCAGCACTTCCAGCGTCGGAATATCCAGATCGTTGGTCGGCTCGTCCAGCAGCAACACGTCCGCCGGCTGCAGCATCAGCCGGGCAATGATGATGCGCGCCCGCTCGCCGCCCGAGAACCGGCCCACCGGCGTGTCCAGTTGCTCCGGACGGAAAAGGAAGCGCTTCGCCCAGCCTGCGATGTGGATCGTGCGGTCGCGATAGATCACGCTGTCGCCGTGTGCACCCAGTCCCTCGCGCAGCGGCGCCGCCGGGTCGAGCTGTTCGCGCCCCTGGTCGAAATACACCACGCGCAGCCCGTCGGCGCGCTCGATAGTTCCCGCGTCGGCGTCCAGTTCGCCTTTCAGCACGCGCAACAGTGTGGTCTTGCCGCTGCCGTTCGGTCCCGCCAGTCCCAGCCGCATGCCCGGCGCGAGCGAGAAGCTCAGATCGCGGAACAACTGCCGGCCGCCCAACTTCTTCGCGATGGCCTCCGCCTGGATCAGCTTCTTCGTCTTGCGCCCGGAAGCCGTGAAGTCGATACGCGTAGCCGCCTTCGCGTTGCGCGCCGAAACTTCCGCCAGCTCGCCCATCAGCTCGTGCGCGGCATCGATGCGCGCCTTCGACTTCCCCGTGCGCGCCTTCGGACCGCGCCGCAGCCACTCCACCTCGCGCCGCACGCGGTTGGCCAGCGCGGCCTGCTGCTCCGATTGCGCCTCCAGAAAGGCCTCGCGTTTCTCCAGAAAATCCGCGTAAGCGCCTTCCGCGCGGAACATGCCATCCGGATACGCGCGATTGATCTCCGCCACCTCGGTCGCGGCATTCTCCAGGAAATATCGATCGTGGCTCACCACCACCGCGGCGAAAGGCGCACCCTGGAGCAGCTTCTCCAGCCACAGGATGCCTTCCAGGTCGAGATGGTTGGTGGGCTCGTCGAGCAACAGCACGTCGGGATTCCGAATCAGTTCGCGCGCAATCGAGAGCCGCCGCTTCCAACCGCCCGAAAGCGACTCCACCGCGGCGTTTCCATCCGCGAAACCCACCCGCCCCAACGTGACGCTTACCGCGGCTGCGCGCTCCGCCTCATCCATACCATGCGCCGGCAGCACCTCTTCCAGCACTTTGCCCGCGGTCATACCGGCGGTGAACTCCGGTTCCTGCGGCACGTAAGCGATGCGGGTCAGCTTGCGCACCGTGCGCGCGCCCGTGTCCGGCGCCAGCATGCCGGCCATGATCTTCAGCAGCGTGGATTTGCCCGAGCCGTTCGGGCCGATGATTCCCAGCCGCTCGCCTTCGGAAATATGGATGGAGATGTTGGAGAAGAGCGGGGCTGCGCCGAACGACTTGCCGGCGCCCATCACGGAGAGTAGCGGCGCGGGCATCTGTTTCAGGATACCCTAATAAGGTGCTCCGTCTCTTCTACGCGATCGAGTTCCTGCTGGCCTTGATCGCCACTTACACCGTCTGGAGCCAGGTCGGCGGGCAGTATCATCTCGACCTGATGGCCTGGTATTGGAAGCTGTGCCTGGGCACGGGCATCGCGTTTGCCACGGTGAAAGCCACCGCCGCGGCCGTCAAGAGCGATCGCACATGGAATGCCCGGACGCTGCGGTGGATCTCCATTATTCTCGCACTGGCACTCGCCTGCGGCGCGGTCACCTACTATTACCACGTGACCGAACCGCCCCCCGACGAGCAAGACCAGGAGGACACCGGCACGTCCACATCGCAGACGGCTTTATAGCGCCGCACACAGACCGTGTCGCCCCTGGACGTACTTATATGATCTCCCGGACGGTCCCCGTTCTCGCCAACCACTCCGCCAACCGGTCTTGCGTGTCACGCAAGAGCCGGTAGCGTCCGATCGGCGTGGCAATTGCGCCGCTGGCGTTCCTGCTGAATCCGGGCGATACGACGGGCCGCATCGTGATCCGCGATGTCTGTCGAATCACCCACCATAGCGACGAAGCTTACATCGGCGCCCTCGCCGTCATGTTAGCTATTCGCTCGGTATTGTCGGAGGCGTGGTCCCAGCACTCGTTTTTTCAGCGTAATCGACGACAACGCGTTATCTGGCACCCCGTCTTCAATTGTCACCTGGGACTCCGCCGCCGGTGCTCCACCGAACCGGGATACCGACACCGAGCGGAGAATGCCCATTCCCGCAACAGGTTTAGGCGCGTTCATATCATGCGTTCCGGAAAACCTAGCCGCACCGCACAGTTGTGGCTTACAACCGGGCCTTAGGCATTCTGGTGCCGCAGGTTCCACGCTTCTCCGATCCGCTGGCCGCCGACCTACTGCCGGACAACTGCAAAGCCAAACTCCGCCGGGCCGAAGCGGCCCTGCCCGCCAATCCGAGAAAATCTCCGTACCCATTCTGGCTGCGCGGGATGGGTTTGCTCAACCAATTCCGCACCGTCGTTCTGGACCCGCGATCGCCGCGGCTACACCCATCGCACAACTCGTCATCCTCGGCGCCGGCTTCGACACGCGCGCCTGGCGAATGGACGCCCTCGTAGGCGCCACCGTGCTCGAGGTGGATCATCCCGACACCCAAGCGCTCAAGCGCGAACACGCCGCAGCCATCCCAACCAAAGCCAGGGAGATCCAATTCGTCGCCACCGATTTCCATCAGAATGGTTTGGCCGCCTCGCTGCGCGACGCCGGCTACGATGCGAGCCGGCCGGTATTCTAGCTGCGGGAGGGCGTCACACCGTACCTGCGGCCGGAAGCCGTGTCTGCGAACCTCGCGGCGCTCGCGGCCCTCTCCACACCAGGGAGCCATCTGGCGCTCACATATATGAGCAAAGACCGCGCCGATCGCTTCGTGGTCATCGCCCATCGCGGCGAGCATCGCGCGCATCCCGAAAACACGCTTCCCGCTTTTCAAGCCGCCATCGATGCCGGAGCCGACTTCTTCGAGTTGGACGTGCGCACCACCTCCGACGGCCACCTGGTGCTGATGCACGATCGCGCGGTGGACCGCACCACGAACGGCTCGGGGGCCGTCCGCGAAATAACCTTCGACCAGATTCGCGCGTTGGATGCCGGCGCGAGGTTCAGCCCCCGGTTTGCCGGCACGAAGGTCCCCTCCTTCGAGGAGGCCCTGGCCCTGGCGCACGGCAAGATCGGCGTCTATGTGGACTCGAAAGACATCGCGCCCGCCGATCTGGTTGCCGCGCTTGCCAAAACGGACATGCTGATTTCAGTCGTGATTTATGGCGGCGCCGGATTCCTGCAGAAGGTTCACGCGCTCAATCGATCTCTGAAGGTCATGCCGGAAGCCGTCAACGCCCCAACGGTCGAGAAGCTGCTGGCGGACCAGCAACCGCGCGTGGCGGCCTTCGACGCCGGAGACTTCAAAGACCATGCGATCGCGTTGGCCAAAAACGCCGGCGTAGACATCTACGTGGACCGTCTGGGGTCCGCCGACAACCCTTCCGCCTGGCAGGATGCTGTCGATCGCGGCGCGTCCGGCATTCAGACGGACCGGCTGGCCGAACTCGTCGCATTCTTGCGGTCCCGCAAACTGCACGAATAACTGACCGTCGGGCGCGGCGCGCTTATCCTACTGCTTCTCGGTCTTCTTCTCATCAGGCTTCTTTTCGTCGGTCTTCTTGTCGGTCATGAGCGCTTTGATCTCGGCCGGCACATCAAAGCGGCTCGCCGGAATGTCCACGTTGCGCTTGACGCTGTCGATCTTCACTAGAATGTCGAGGTTGGGAATCTTCTGCATCAGAGTGTGCGGCACCAGAATACCGCCTTCATCCCGGTAGTCGCTGAGATTCTGCTCCACCGTCATGGCGCCTTGTGGAGTGGTTACAGGCAGCATGACTCGCAACAGCAAGTTGGAACTCTTGTCGTAATAGCGAGTCTCGGCGCCGCCTTCGTTGGGCGTAAGAACGACTTTATAGCAGGGCTTGCCGTCGATATCCTCGGTGCCCGCGAGTTCGGCTTTCTTGTAATAGTCGCGCCAGCGGACCTCCGGGTGCATCGCGTCGCTGCGCAGGGCGGTGGCGCGCTCATCGCCTTGCTTGATCCGCGGGCCTTCCTGGGCGTTGATCGACCAAGCCACCTCTCCGTTGGATCCCTGTTCGGCTTGGCCTATACCGGCGAAGTCGATGACCGTGTAGCTCTTGTCGGGCGCCGCCCGGTAGCTGGTGAGCGTCCCGCTCAGCCCCATACTGGTGAGTTCCAGCGTTCCGGTGGCGATTTCGGTTTTTATCTTCTCATAAGCGGCGCGACCGCCGGTTACTTCGACGTACTTGTCCAGAATGGCTTCCGGTTTGATATCGTCGGCGGCAAATGCTGCCGTGGCCAGCAACACAATGGCCGGCGAAGCGATGCGAAGGCGGGAGATCATGGCGGCGTGTTCCTCTCGCTTCACTGTAACGCCATTTCGAGCATGACAAGGTGCAGCCAGTGATGCCGGGCCGGCTTGTGCCACCCTTACGCCTTCGCGAAAGAGGAAACCCAACAAGGAATCCTGGACGTTGATTCGCCTCGCCGCGGCATCCGGAGCGGCGAAGGGTGCGCGCACGGCTCCAGCATTTTGAGCCGAATCGCAGGCATCTTCGGCTTGACAGCCTTAGTGGTGCAGGTTCTCAACCGGGGCGCCCTCTGGGCCCGGGACTCCCAGCCCCGCCAGCAGTGCGCCAGTAGTGTCAAACCGCGCCCGGTACGCCTTCTCTTTCACTACAATCGTCTCCGCCAGCCGGTCTTGCACCGTCCGCCGGTTAGGATGAATGAAAAACTGCACGAATCCGAAGCCGAATTCCAGCGCGGCTGCGCCATATCCCAGCGCGCGTTCGATCGAATGCCAAAGCGACATGTGCGCGTGGACCAGCGACACTACCCGGACGCGGAACAGCCGCTTCCCCGGCGTGCGTCCATTCCAGAGGAATGTAAAAAGTCCGAAATACGCCACGGGGAGTACGAGGTACATGATGACCCTGCCCCACTCATCCTTGCCGCTGATGGTGTAGGCGAAATGCTTGTGGACATCGCTGCCGGTCTCAATGACCCATTTGACCAAAGCCCCGATGAACACAACCATCATCAGGGAGAAGACGGCAAGAACCACATCCGTCGTGAACGCCGCGGCCCGCTGCCAAAAGTCCGCCAGGGCCAGACCGTCCAGTTCCTGCATGCGGCGCGTCTCCTTGGCCCGATATTCACGCATTTGTATATTATGCCGCGCTTCCCGCCTCCGGACGTTATACTATCCGCTGGGAACCGCATATGCACCGCGCTGGGATGTACGCCCGTCTGCGCGCCCGCTCGGGGCGCTGGGACATGCTCGTGGTGGGCGGCGGCGCTACCGGCGTGGGCGTGGCCATCGACGCCGCCACGCGCGGCTATGCCGTGCTGCTGCTCGAGCAGAACGACTTCGGCAAGGGCACCTCCAGCCGCAGCACCAAGCTGGTGCACGGCGGCGTCCGCTACCTTGAACAAGGCAATATCTCGCTGGTCATGGAAGCGCTGCGCGAGCGCGGTCTGCTGCTGGCCAACGCGCCGCACCTGGTGCACGACCGCGGCTTCGTGGTGCCCAATTACGATTGGTGGGAAGCGCCCTTCTACGGCCTGGGCCTGAAAGTTTACAACCTGCTGGCCGGCAAATACGGCTTCGGCGCGTCGCGCATTCTCTCGAAGGAAGAGACGCTCGAACGCCTGCCCACCATCAAGACCGAAGGCCTGCGCGGCGGCGTTATCTACTTCGACGGCCAGTTCGACGATTCCCGGCTGCTGATCGATATGGCCGCCACGGCGCATGAGATGGGCGCCACCCTGCTGAACTATGTACGCGTGATAAGCCTCACAAAAGACGCCGACGGCTTCCTCAATGGCGCGATGGCGCGCGACGCCGAAAGCGGCGAGGAGTTCCATGCCCCAGCCGAAGTAGTGATCAACGCCACCGGGCCATTCACCGACGACCTGCGCCGCCAGGCGGACGCCTCCATCGCGCCGATGATCGCACCCAGCCAGGGTGTGCACCTGGTCTTCGACCGCTCCTTTCTGCCCGGCGAGAGCGCCATCATGGTCCCGCATACCAGCGATGGCCGCGTGATGTTCGCCATTCCATGGCACGGCCATACGCTCATCGGCACCACCGATACTCCCGTCGACGCCACCACGCTGGAGCCGGTGGCCATGGAGCAGGAGATCGATTTCATCCTCTCGACCGCCGCGCTTTATCTGGCGCATAAGCCCACGCGCGGCGACGTCCTGAGCGTGTTCGCCGGCATTCGCCCGCTGGTGAAATCGGCGAGCGGCGGCGGCACCGCGGCGCTGTCGCGCGACCACACTATCCACATCGATAAATCTGGACTGCTCACGATCTGCGGCGGCAAGTGGACCACCTATCGCCACATGGCGGAGGATTGCGTGAACCAGGCGGCCATGCTGGCGCGCTTGCCGGAGAAGGCCTGCGCCACAGAGCATCTGCGCCTGCACGGATTCCATCCCGGCGCGGAGGTGTTCGGCCCGTTACGCGTGTACGGCTCGGACGCGCCGCTGATCCAGGATCTGATGCGCGCCGAGCCGGCGCTCGCCGAGCCGCTCGATCCCGCGCTTCCCTATACCGGCGCCGAGGTGGTGTGGGCCGTCCGCCACGAAATGGCACGCACTGTCGAAGACGTCCTGGCGCGCCGCACGCGGGCGCTGTTTCTGAATGCGAAGGCGGCCATTCGCATGGCTCGGCGCGTGGCCGCATTGATGGCAGGCGAACTGGAACGCGACGCGGCTTGGCAAACACAGCAGGTGGAGAGCTTCGCGGAAGTGGCCCGGAACTACTGCATCCGGGACTGACCGGCTCTCACTCGCCACTTACTCATAGCGCAATGCCGCGATGGGATCGAGACGCGCCGCTTTCAGTGCGGGCCACATGCCGAAGAACAGGCCAATACTGGTGGCGACCGCGAAACCCACCACGACGGACCACAGCGGGACCGTGGACGGCAGACTGGGAACAAAAGTGCGTATCGCCAGGCTAAGCAGCCATCCGACCACGATGCCCATGACACCGCCGGAAGCCGTCAGGGTCATGGCTTCCAGCAGAAACTGCCAGACAATATCGCTGCGGCGCGCGCCGATCGCTTTGCGCACGCCGATTTCGCGCGTCCGTTCGGTAACCGACACCAGCATGATGTTCATCACTCCGATACCGCCCACCAGCAGGCCAATGGAAGAAATCACCACCATCACCAAGGCAACTGTGCCGATGACCTGCCGGAATTGCTCGATGAGCGATTCTGCGCTGGAAACGCCAAAGTTATTCGGCTCGGTGGGCTTCACGCGCCGCCGGCGGCGCAGCAGTTCGGTCACCTCGTCCTTGGCCTGCTCCATCTGGCCCTTCCGGACGAGCACGCAGATGAAATTGTCTTTGGCGTCGGGATAAGTCTTCTTGAATGTGCCGTAAGGGATCATGATGCCCTTGTCGTTCTGGTCGTCGCCCAGGAAGGATTTGAACTTGGTGAGTGTGCCGACGACTTCGAGACTCCGTCCGTCGACCACAATGGTCTTGCCTATGGGATCTTCGTTGGTGAAGAACCTTTCGCGTACGCCGTTGCCGATCACGGCCACGTCGCGGCGGTGCAGGTCGTCGATGTCGGTGAAGAACCGGCCCTCGTGAAGGGTGGCGTTGATGAGCTGCAGGTGGTCGGCGGTAACGCCGACGAACAGCGCATCGTTCATATCCTGGCCCTTGTAGCGGGCGGTGACGGGCGGCAGTCCGAAGTCGGTCATTTCGCGAAACAACTCGACAGAAACGTCCTCGGCCGCAGGGCATTGCTCCTTGATGGCCATGGCGTCGTCATAGCTGAGGGGCTTGCGCAGGCGTTCTTCGCGAGTGAGTTGGTGCGGCGCGCCGAGTTGGAGCTTGTAAATCCACAGCGTGCGTGTGCCGAACTGCTGGGCTACGTCCACCAGTTGCTTGTCCAGCCCGGCGATGATGGAAGTGACAGCGATCACCGTGGTCGTGCCAATGAGCACTCCCAGGACCGTGAGGAAGGACCGGAACTTGTGAGTGCGCAGCGTATCGAACGCCAGCAGCAGGTTCTCGCGCACATGTTGACGGTAGGCTTGCATAGTTGGTCCGGGCTTCTCGGCGCGCTCAGTTCTCCGTTCTCAGCGCCTCGATAGGGTCGAGACGGGCGGCTTTGGTGGCGGGGTAGATGCCGAAAAACAGGCCCACGGAGGTGGAAAGCGTCACCCCCGCGATCACCGCGCTGAGCGGAACCGAGGCGGTGAAGATCATATTCACCAGCCTGGCGATGAGGGTGGCGATCAACACGCCGGAAATACCGCCGATGCCGGCCATTACTCCGGATTCGATGACGAACTGCCACAGGATGTCGCGCCGGCGGGCGCCCATGGATTTGCGGATGCCGATCTCATGCGTGCGCTCGGTGACGCTGGCCAGCATGATGTTCATGATGACGATCCCGCCCACTACCATGAATACCGCCACCAACCCGATGGTGACGGCGAAGATGGTGCCCGTCAAATTCTTCCAGGCGCTCATCAGGGTGTCGGAGGCGTTGATGCCGAAAGTGTCGTCCTCGTTGTAGGGGACGTGTCGGCGCACGCGCATCAGGGCCCGCACTTCGTCCTCCAGTTCCAGCATGTGCCGGGCGTCCGGCGCCTTGATGAAAACGAACAGCTCCGGGCGCGCGGTCCAGATACTGCGGAAGGTGGTCAAGGGCACGATGGCGAAGTTATCCTGGCTTTGGCCAAAGGTGCTGCCGACCTTTTCCATCGTGCCGATGACGCGGAACGGGATGCCCCCCAGGGACACCTCCTTTTCGAGGGGATCGACCTGCGGAAACAGTTTGTCCACCAGGTCCTGGCCGATCAGACAGACCCGCGCGTCGTGCTCATAGTCGGCGTCGTTAATGTACCGGCCGGTGGCGACCTTCTCGCGGCCGATATCGACAAAGCTGGGGGTCATGGCGTTCAACTGGATTTCGTCGATCGTCTGCGTCTTGTATCGCGCCATAGGATTCGGGACGAGTTGCGCCATGGCCCCAATGTGCTGATAACCGTGCAGATTGTCGGAAAGAAACTCGTAGTCTTCCATACGAATGGGCTTGTTGCGGCGGCGGGCTTTCATGAATGCGTCGAAGCCCTGCGCCCACTTGAACTGGTGTAGGACGAAGGTGTTAGCGCCGAGGTTCGCGATATGGTCGGCGATGTAGAGGTTCATGCCGTTGACGATCGACATCACCACGATCAGCGTGGTAGTGGCAATCACCACTCCCAACAGGGTGAGGAACGAGCGCAGCTTGTGGGTGCGCAACGCCTCCAGCGCGACCCAGAAGGCTTCGCGCGCGGTGACCCATAACGTGAGGCGCTCCTTGATGGGGCGCCTGGGTGCGATCGGCTGGGTTTGGTTGAACGGCGGCACAGCTTACCCTTGCCAAACTTCGATTATCGCCGATTCAGAGGCCGATTTTGCCCGATACCCAACCGGACCGGGCAGCCGGGCATGTGGGTCGCGTTGGCGGCGCGGGGACCTCTTCTCAAATGGGCCGCGGTTCGGTACAATCTTCGAAACATGGCTGCACATGCGTTCACCGCGGAACCGCGTATCGACCCCCGGTTCGCCTGCTTCCGGCTAAGGTTGCGGCCCTCGGGCATACATGGCTTGGGGGTGTATGCGGCGCAGCGGATTCCGGCGCGGCACAAGGTGATCGAATACACCGGCGAGCGGATCAGCCGACGCGAGGCGCGCCGGCGGGGGTTGGGGCCGCGCACGTACCTGTTCACGCTGGACAACTACTGGACCCTGGATGGGGCGGTAGGCGGCAGCGGAGCGGAATTGATCAACCACTCCTGCAATCCCAACCTGTATAGCTGGGTTTTCAAGGGCCACATCCTGTACATGAGCAAACGGGAGATCCGGGCGGGCGAGGAGCTAACCGTGGACTACCACTTTTCGGACAAGGTCGACCAGGTGCCCTGCCGGTGCGGTTCGGCACAGTGCAGGGGGACAATCAACATAAAGACCGCGCGGCCGTAAAAAGCTGAGAGTCCTGCTGTTTTCCGGCACTACAGTTCTGTTAATCTCTAGTCGATTTTTTTCAAAATGTGGCGAGGGAGGGGTTCCTCCGTCGCCCGCGTGAGAGCTACATGGGTCATGAAATCAACGCAAAATCAGTAGCCATTTGCGATACCGAACCGATCGCTATCGAGGGTATGCGCATGCTGCTCAATCAATGTGAGGATCTGCGCCTTGCCGCCGCGGAAACGTCGCTGCTGGGTGGCCTGGAGATTGTCCGGCAGCATGCGCCGTCGATCATAATTCTGGACAAGAGCTTCGGTATCTATGCCGTCATGGACTGCCTGCAACGCCTGCGCGGCTCCGGGAGCGGGGTGGCGACCATGGTGTGGGGCGTGAACCTGAATGAAACCGAGGCGCTGCGCATGATGCAAGTGGGGGCGCTGGGAGTGGTACGCAAAACAGCTTCTTTAGGTGCGCTGCTCGAGTGCATGCGCACGGTGGCCGCCGGGAACACGTACATGGAGGAAGGCGTGCTGCAAGATCCCGAGCACGCCGCGCGGGGTACGCGCTCGAACCTGACCTCGCGCGAACTGCAGGTGGTAGCGCTGGTGGAGCAAGGGCTGAAGAACCGGGACATCGGGGCACAACTCGGGATTCGCCCGGGCACGGTGAAGATCCACCTGAAGCACATTTTTGAAAAAACCGGGATTCGCGGGCGCTACGGTCTGGCCTTGTCGGGCTTGCGGGAGAAGGGCGTATTGTCGTTGCCCGCGGCGTAGATCCGCGCTCCCCGCGGGCGGAGCTGGGTTCAGGGAAGCCGGGGATCAGTCTGTGGGCGGCTGTTTGCGCCAATTGCGCAGGACGTTGAGGATGTAGTTGTGGGTTTCGCGATAGGGCGGGACCCCACCATACTTGTCGACCGCGCCGGGGCCGGCGTTGTAGGCGGCCAGCGCGCGGTAGGCATGGTTGTCGTACTTCAGCAGGAGGTCGCGCAGGTAGCGGGCCCCTGCATCCACGTTCTGCTCGGGTATCTTGGGATCGGCGCCCAGCTCGCTGGCGGTGGCGGGCATAAGCTGCATCAGGCCGATGGCGCCCTTGGGTGAGACCGCAGTGGTCTGAAAACCGGACTCGGCGGCCACCACGGCCCGCACGAACGCGGGGGGCAGGCCGTACTTGCGGGCGGCGTTATCGACCAATTCCGCCATCGAGGCCGGCTTCGCGGCGGCCGCGGGCGCGGTAGGCCGCGTCGGCACGGGCGCCTCCGGCACGTAGTCCTCCTGTTCGAAGCGGACCACCTGGGACGCATCCATTTCCGTCGAACCAGTCTTGGTGAATAGCGTCACCTTGCCGCCGTCGGATTCATGGCGTTCGGCATAGAGACGCGCACCGCTGGCGAGCACGGCGTATTCGCCCGCCATGGCGGAGCAGACAAAAATCAGCAAGAGTGCGGCGGGCTTCATCGGGCCTTCAGACATTATGACGCACCGATGGGGCTGAACGTGCAGAGGGCGCCCCCCGAAATGCTGGTAGACTTGCTACGTAATGTCCAAAGCGACGCATTTGGAGTGCAGCCAGTGTAAACAGAGATACGCGCCGGACCAGGTGCAACATCTTTGTACCTGCGGCGGGCCGCTCTGGGTCCGGTACGACTTGGAGGCGATCCGGAAAGCGTGGAGTCCGGCCCAAGTCCGCGAGGGCCCGAACAGCATGTGGCGCTACGCGCCCGTGCTGCCGCCCAGGGAAACTTCGGTGGTGACGCTCGGGGAGGGCATGACGCCCCTGATCCGAGCGCGGCGGCTGGGGGAGCGGTTGGGCGCGCACGACCTGTGGATAAAAGACGAGGGTCTGAATCCGACCGGGTCGTTCAAGGCGCGCGGCCTGGCGTGCGCGGTTTCGATGGCCGTGGAGCTGGGCGTGCGGAAGATGGCCATCCCTTCGGCAGGGAATGCCGCGAGTGCGCTGGCGGCGTATGCCGCGGCGGCGGGAATCGAGGCGCGCATCTTCATGCCGCGCGACGTGCCGCAGGCGAATTACGTCGAGTGCCAGGCGTTTGGCGCGTGCGTCACGCTGGTGGATGGGCTGATCAGCGACTGCGCGAAGCTGGTGGCGGCGGGCGCCGCGGAGCATGGCTGGTACGACGTGAGCACGCTGAAGGAGCCCTACCGCATCGAGGGCAAGAAGACCATGGGGTACGAGGTGGCCGAGCAGTTCGCCTGGCAGTTGCCGGACGCCATCTTCTATCCCACCGGCGGCGGCGTGGGCATGATCGGGATGTGGAAAGCGTTCGAGGAGATGGAGACGCTGGGATGGATTGGCGGGAAGCGGCCGAAGATGATCGCGGTGCAGGTGGAGGGCTGCCAGCCGGTGGTGCGCGCATTCGAGCGCGGGGAGGCGCGCAGCCAGTTCTGGGAGAACGCTACCACGGTGGCGGCGGGGCTGCGGGTGCCCAAACCGCTGGGCGACTTCCTGATCCTGGAGGCGGTGCGGGCGAGCAGCGGCACGGCGCTGGCGGTGAGCGACCCGGAGCTGCTGGACGCGGGCATACGGCTGGCGCGCGAAGAAGGCATCTTTGCCGCTCCGGAGGGCGCCGCGTGCGTGGCCGCTCTGGAGAAGCTGCTGGCTTCCGGCTTCCTGAAGCCGGCGGAACGGATCGTGATCTACAACACAGGGGCAGGGCTGAAGTATCTGGAGGCTTATGCCACGCGGTTTCCGCGCACCGGATCGGGCGAGCAGGATAAGCTGGGAGGACTGATTACGCCGCGGTGAGGACATGCGATCCTTCGATAGGCGTCCCCGCAGGACCGCGGCGGAGATGCGCGGACAGGCGTTGGCTCTAGTGCTCGCCGCAGCGGCGATGACGGCGTGCCATGGCTCGCAGGCGCACGGGCAGCAGGTTGTCGTGCTGGGCGTCGATGGCATGGATCCGGGCTTCCTGGAGCGCCACTGGCGTGACTTACCCAACGTCGCCAGGTTGCGGGACCAGGGCGGCTTCCGGCGGCTGGGCACCACCACACCTCCACAGAGCCCTGTAGCCTGGGCCACTTTCATCACCGGCCTGGATCCGGCGCAGCATGGCATCTTCGACTTCGTCGAGCGCGATCCGCGCACGATGCAGCCGTTCTCCTCGATGGGGCGGACCGTGGAGCCGCGCTTCAAGATCCCGCTGGGACCGTATGTGCTGCCGCTCTCCTCGGCGCGCGTGGAGACGATGCGCAGGGGTGAGGCGTTCTGGCGGATGCTGTGGGACCGGCACATTCCGGTCGCCATCATGCACCTGCCCACCAACTTTCCGCCGGAGCGTGCGGGCGAGGCCATCGCGGGCATGGGCGTACCCGACTTGCGCGGAACCGAGGGGACCTTCACCTTCTATACCGACGATCCGGAGGAAGCCGCGCGCGATGTGCCAGGCGGGCGGATCGTCAAGGTGCGCGCGGAGAACGGCCGCTACGTGCTGCCGGTGGAAGGGCCGCCGAACCCGTTGCGCAAGGATCGGCGATTTGCCACGGAAGATCTGATTGTGGAGGCCGATCCGGAGCAGGACGCCGCGCGACTAACGATTGGCGGCCGGGCGGCCATCGTGGAGCGCGGGGAATGGTCGGAATGGCTGCGCGCGGATTTCCCGCTACTGGGCTGGCTGGCGGGTGCGCGCGGCATGTTTCGTGTATACGCCAAGGAGTTTCATCCGCGGCTGGCGCTTTATGTGTCGCCGGTCAACATCGATCCGCGCGCGCCGGAGCTACCGATCTCTGCGCCAGCGTCATTCAGCCGCGCGGTGGCGGGCGCGTTT
>Ga0335078_10005776_pt1 | contig 18293 bp, 9 predicted proteins | sample Lox_Sample_32_FD_206711 | JGI IMG/M metagenome (GOLD analysis project Ga0335078, IMG submission 206711) | Soil microbial communities from Loxahatchee National Wildlife Refuge, Florida, United States - Lox_Sample_3.2 | ecosystem: Environmental > Terrestrial > Soil > Wetlands | place: USA: Florida... | reverse complement strand
ACTCTTACGAAACAGCGAAAATCCATCGCGGCGACGCGCCGATCCATAGGCAATGCGAGCGGGAACGGTCAACTCCGTCTCTGTGCCCGCGCCTGGTTCGCTCCATAGTTTCAACTGAGCTCCGATGCGTTTGGCGCGCTCACGGACGCCTGGTAAACCAAAGTGCCCGGGGCGCGCACCTCTCTTGATGACGCCCGGGTCGATGCCCTTTCCATTATCGCGAAGGCGCAGGCGGAAGACATCGCGGCCGTAGGCGATTTCGGCTTCGATGCGGGTGGCGAGCGCGTGGTGGAAGGCGTTTCTCAGGACCTCGCGCGCCAAGCGGTAAATCTCGTCGTGAAGAATCGGAGACAATGGCCGGCGAACTCCCTCGACGGTGACCCGAAATTCCGGCTGGTCGCCCTCTGTGCGGGAAGATGCCGCAAATTCCTTTCCCGCGGCCGCGAGTTGATGTTCGAGATTGCTTTCCAGCGCCGGGTCGGCGCGCAGGCCTTGAATCGCACCCCGTCCCTCCGCAATGGCCTCGTCTCCTTCGCGGATCGCCTCGTCAAGCGTGCGGATGGCCTGATCCATTCGTCCGGGGAGCAGGTTCCGGACCGATTGGAAGGAGAACATCACACCCTGAAAGCTTTGCAGCAGCGTGTCGTGAAGATCGCGCGCGATGCGGGTGCGTTCGTCGAGGCGCTCTCCAAGGCGCATATTAAATTCCCGCTGCAGTTGCCGGATGCGAAATTGGTAGGCTGCCCACAGCAGTGCCAGAAATAAAGCCACGGAAAGGCCGCGAAACCAGTTGGTCCTCCACCAGGGGGGTGTGATGAGAATGGGCAGCGACACGCCTTCTTTATTCCACACGCCGTCGCTGTTCGATCCCTGCACGCGGAACAGATATTTTCCCGGGTTTAGATTTGTGTAGGTGGCCAGGCGCTGCGCGCTGCCCACGTCGTTCCAGCCAGGTTCAAAGTTCTCGAGCTTATATCGATAACGGTTTTTCCGGGAATTGGCGTAACTCAACGCCGCGAATTCAAAAGAGAAAACATTGTCGCGGTAGGAGAGAGTCAACCCATGAATATAAGAGATGGCTTTCGTAAGCACCGACCTGGCGCCGATAAAAACAGGTTTGTTGAACATTTTGAAACTAGTGATCACTACCGGGGGCACATAGGGATCGTCCTGGATATCTTCAGGGAAGAACGCATTAAACCCATTGCTGCCGCCGAAAAACATCTCGCCGTCTGGGCCTTGGAAGTAACCGCCTTCACTGAACTCGTCACCCTGCAAGCCGTTGGATTCGTCGTAGTTTCTAAAGCTCTCCGTCTGAGGATCGAACCGGGCTATCCCCTTCTTGGTGCTGAGCCAGAGCCTGCCGGCGTTGTCTTCCGCGATCCCCATGATAACGCTGCTGGGTAGGCCATGACGTTCGGTGTAACGAGTGAAGGTTCCGTTTTGACGATTGTACCGGTAGAGTCCGTCCCAGGCCCCCAGCCACAATGTTCCAACCCGGTCTTCGTGAATGGCGGTGATACCGCCGCCGTTGAGTTTGTGAGGGTCACTCGAGTCGGGCATGTAGTTAACCAAAGTTTTCGTCTTGTCGTAAACACGGACCAACGAACCGCCCCTCGTTCCCAACCACAGAGTGCCGGAACGATCCTGATAGATGACACAAACGCTATTGCGTTGGCCGGTCGGGTTTTGTGGATCGGGACGATAGTTAGTAAACTGGTCCGTGTCTGGATCAATGCGGCTTAGACCGAGCCGCTGGCCCACCCATATGTTACCGCTCCGATCTCCGTAGATTTTGTAAACGCCGTCAGAGCTCAAACTGTTGGGATCATCGGGTCTGTGGCGGTAATGTTTGAACTGCCCAGTGCGTTCATCGAACCGATCAAGACCGCTGCCCCAGCCGCCTAACCAGAGATAACCGCGGGGATCTTTATAAATGGCATCATAGGGGTAATCCGAATGTGGTTGCCCAAAGTCACTGCCTTTGCCGAGCGTGTTCTTGTCTTCCGGGCCGGGAATATAGTGTATAACTTGCCCTGTTTTTCGATCCAATTTATCCAAGCGGCGAGGGAAGAAGCCCACCCACAAAACCCCGCTGGGCTCCTGGTAAATCGCCGTGACGTTGCCAGGTGAGAGACTATTCGGGCTGTTGGCGTGATGCCGACAAAAACCGAACTGCTCTTGCCGCAGATTCAGGAGGTTAAGCCCACCGTTTGCAGTTCCCACCCACAGCAAGCCGCTCCTATCCCGATACACTGAGGCAACGGCGTTATCGTTGAGACTATCTGGGTTGGTTTCGTCGTGCTGAAACCGGTACGTCCAACGTTCTGTTCCCCGGTCGAAGTAATAGAGGCCTTGACTCGATGGCACCCAGAATCCATTCTGCCCGTCAGCCAGAAGGTTACTACTGGCCACCCCAATGGCGCCCGCGCCAACTGGGTAGTTTGTGAGCCGCTCTGCTTGGCGATCATATTTGACGAGCCCGAAGATCGGGGAATAGGCTAGCATCCAAAAATTGCCGTCGTTGTCTTCATATAGATAATCTGCGACCAAGCGATAAATGATTGCGAGAGGGCGAGTAATCTGTCCTGTTTGTGGGTTCAGACGAAAGAGGCCGCGCTCGCCCACAAACCAGAGATCTCGATGTCTATCCTCGATAACTTTAGTGATCCGCCCAACAAACTGGCCATCGCTGTCAGCCTGGTAGTGAGTAAAGGCCCCGGTTGATGGATCGAACTTGTCGAGGCCGCTGTCGCTGGTACCGAACCACGGATAGCCGCGACTGTCACGGGCGATGGTTTCAACGGCGTCGCCGCAGATGCTGTTGGAATTGTTTGGATCGTGACGGTAGCGGGTAAAGCGTTCGGTTGTGGGGTCGAATCTGTTGACCCCGCCAGTATCGGTGGCAATCCACAAATAGCCCTGATCGTCCTCCGTCAGATCCCAGATGTAATTGGCACTTAAGCTTCCAGGGTCGTTCGGGTTGTGCTTGTACACAACGAACGTATTGCCATCGTAGCGATTGAGGCCGTCTCGGGTGGCGAACCACATGAACCCCCGGCGATCCTGCAGAACTTCCGTAACATAGCTTTGAGATAGGCCATCGTTGGTCGTGAGGTGCGCAAATCTGAGGTTTATGACCGGAGTTTGGCCGGCCCGCGTGTCAAAACTCTGAAATTCGCCCCCTTCGCGGTGGCCGCGGACGCCGTCCTTCCTGGTCGGGTGGGCGACGCCGGTGGTTGGGCGGGGTTGAGCCGCTACAACATATGAAACGATAATGCACAGAAGCAAAGTCGGGTGCGCACCGCGTAGACCCGACGCGATATTTTGACGGATGGTGATCATGCAATCGGGCTATCCGCGGCGAGAAAATGCACTCGCTTTCCACGTGGGATGGTTAACCGCACAAACCTGGCGACCTTGCGAGGCAAGTCCTGTGCGGTGCTCACGATGATACCTTGCTCTTACGAAACAGCCGCAATCGCTCCCGGCGGTGCGATGTTCCATAGGCAATGCGAGCGGGAACGGTCAATTCCGCCTCTGTGCCGGCACCTGGTTCGCTCCATAGTTTCAACTGCGCCCCGATGCGTTTGGCGCGCTCCCGGATGCCGGGTAATCCAAAGTGCCCCGGGCGCGCACCTCTCTCGATGACGCTCGGGTCGATGCCGGTTCCGTTGTCGCGAATTCGCAGGCGGAAGGCTTCGGAGCCGTAGGCGACTTCGGCTTCGATACGGGTGGCGTGGGCGTGGTGAAAGGCGTTTGTCAGGACCTCGCGAGCCATACGGTAGATCTCGTCGTGAAGAATCGGAGATAAGGGCTGGCGAACTCCTTCGACGGTGACCCGAAATTCAGGGCGGTCGCCCTGCGCGCGGGAAGATGCCGCAAATTCCTTTCCCGCGGCCGCGAGTTGATGTTCGAGATTGCTTTCGAGCGCCGCGCCGGCGCGCAGGCCTTGAATGGCATCCCGTCCCTCCGCGATGGCCTCGTCTCCTTCGCGTATCGCCTCGTCGAGCGTGCGGATGGCCTGATCCGTGCGGCCGGGGAGCAGGTTCCGCACCGATTGGAAGGAGAACATCACACCCTGAAAGCTCTGCAAAAGCGTGTCGTGAAGATCGCGCGCGATGCGGGTTCGCTCGTCGACCCTCCCCTCCAGCCGGATGGCGAAATCATGGTGCATCTGACGCACACGGAACTGGTATGCCGCCCATACCAGCGCCAGAAGACCAGCCGCGCACGCGGCATAAAACCAATTTGCCTGGTAAAAGGCCTGGGCGATGGAGAACTCGAATGCATCGCCGGTCTTGTTCCAGACGCCGCTGTTGTTGCAAGCGATTACGCGGAAACGGTATTTCCGGGGGCGTAAGTTCGAATATCGCGCCTGACGGTCGTTGACGACTTCTTTCCAATCGGGGTCCTGGCCCTCCAGCATGTATTTAAAGTGAATCTTCTCCGGCGCCGCCAAGCTGAGGGCAGTGTAGTCGATCCACACGTCGCGGACGTTGGCCGGCAGGCGCATACCTGCGTGCAAGGGATAGCGGCGGCCATCGGCCTGGATTGCCTCGATATGGACCGGCGGCGGGAGTTTATTGCGGGCGAGATTACGTGGATCGACGACCTGGACGCCTTCTCCCGTCACCCACCACAGTTTTCCGTCGGTCGATTTTGCTTTGGGTGGGCCGAATCCGGTGGCCGAAATAGAGCGGAGCCTGACGCCGTCGGCCGCATCCCAGACCGCGGTTTGAACCCTGAGGGTGGGATCCGTGAGCCATGCGGCCAATTCCGTGTTCCCGATACGCACCAGGCCGCAGGGGGTCCAGAGCCACAACGAACGCTCGTCATCCTCCATCGACCAGTGAATGGTGTCGCACGGCAACCCATTCCTGGTGGTGAGTGTGGCGATACGGCCATTTTTGATTCGGCTGAGGCCGCCTTCCTCGGTGGCAGCCCATAGCGCACCGTCGCGATCGAGGCGAAGGTCAGGTACATGCCCGGCCCCCAACCCGTTGGCGGATGTGTACGACTCGCGTATTTGGCGATCCTTCAGGTACAGCACACCCCCCTCGTCCCAGAACGAGAGCCAAAGCCCCGACCCGTCGGAAAGGGCCACCTTAGCCTGTTGATGACGTCCCAGTTCAGTCCAGGGGAGTTGCTCCACCAGATGTCCGTCCCGTAGGTGCACGAGTCCCTCAGGTTTTGAACACCACAGGTTGCCCGCGTTGTCACCCGTGATGCTGTACGCTTCCCCCTCACGTGCGGCATTCACGGGAACAAACCGGCCCCCATGGAAATAGGCCAGTCCGCGATCCGTATATACCCAGATTCGCCCGCTAGAATCCTGGAAGAGCGATTCCGTGGTATCGCTCGGCAGTCCGGACGATTTCCGGAAAATGGCAGTCTGTCCATCCTTGAATCTGGCCAGACCGTCGTGAGCGGCTATCCAAACGCTCCCGTCCGTGGCAGCCAGCACGGCATGAGTGGCATCGCTGGATAAGCCTTGTTTCACGGAGAGCGTGGAAACCGGCAGTTCTCGAAAGCGGTCGAGTCCGCCGGTGGTAGCTACCCAGATATTGCCTTCACGGTCTTCGAAGAGATCGAGAATTACGTCACCGGAGAGGCCATCCGCTCGCCTGAAAACATCCGTGCGTCCCTGGTGCTCATGAATGAGCCCGTGCTCTACGGTCCCGATCCACAGGCCGCCATCGCGGTCCCGGAGCAAGCGATTGGAATTGACGTCCCGGTCTCCAATGGTCCTGTCGGGGTGAAGCGCGTCTCGAACCGGATACGGTTCGACTCTCTCGGCCGTAAAGTGGCCCATTCCCTGGCCGTAAAGTGCCAGCAAGATGCCGCTGTCGTCGGCCGTGACAAGGCCGGTGATCTGCGTTCGCGGTGTCGCGTATCGCTTTGGAGTACCGGGCCTCCATCGCCACAAACCTGTCTGAGCGCCCGCCCAAAGGTTTCCCGATCCATCCTCAAAGAGAGCATCAACGAAGTCACCGAAGAGGTGGTCCTCTCCGTAGCACTTTGTATCCTTGCCTCGCATCGCGCAGAGCCGGCCACCGCCGGGAGGACCATACAATCCGGCCCACACGGTTCCCTCCCGGTCCTCCAGAAGCGACCACACAAACTTTCCGGCCAACTCGGGGGGTTCCGAAAGGCGGGCGCCGTTCCACGTCGCAAGACCTGCAAACGTGCCAATCCAAAGAGTCCCGTCGTGCGCATCCAGCAGGGTGAAAGGCATATCGGGGAGACGTTGGCCCGCCGGTGGCTTCCAGGAAATGCCGCGTACACCATCGAAGCGAACCAGACCGAATTCGCCGCCGAGCCAGAGATACCCATCGAGCGTCTGGGCGATCGCGTAGATGTTCCCCTTAATAGCCCCACTGCGGACCGTCCACGCGTCATGCCCGTACTGACTGACGTCGAGCGAGGGATTCAGCGCGAAGCCAGAACCGCAGGTTGCTATCAAGAGACCGAACAGGACCGCAATTCGGTCGGCCGTGCGGTGCCCGCCTATTTCAGCGGTGGGAGCCGAGCAAGGAAACCGCGGGTAGCTGCACCGTTTCATAGCGCGCCAGGTCGTTAATTATCATTTGCACTATACTACGCTTTGCCGGGCCGCTCACTGATACATCCGGCCAATGTTGTGCTTCCGCATGCGCGATTGCAAGGTAGTCCGTTTCAAGCCGAGCCTGGCAGCCGCGCCATTGGGTCCGCCGACCAATCCCTTTGCGTCCTTGAGCGCTTGCAGTATGTGCTCGCGTTCGGCGGCCTCGAGGACGTTGGTAGCCCGGCCGTTTACCGCCAGGGGCGCGGAGTTCGCGTCGAAATCCGGCATGACCACGCGGAGGTCAGGCCCGTTGCTTAAAATTACCGATCGCTCGATAACGTTCTGCAACTCGCGGATGTTGCCCGGCCAAACGTAATTGGTGAGTTCTTCCAGGGCCTGGGAGGGAATGCGATCGATTTTCCGATCCAAGCGTTGGGCGTGCTTCTGCACGAAGTAGCGAACGAGGAGGGGGATGTCCTCACGGCGCTCCCGTAGCGCCGGCACGATCAGGGGAAAGACGTGCAAGCGGTAGTACAGGTCGGCGCGGAACCGGTTCTCCTGTACCATTGCCTTGAGGTCCCGATTGGTCGCGGCGACGAATCGGACATCGGTGTGGATGGTGCGGTTGCCGCCAACCCGTTCGAACTCCTGGTCCTGAATGGCGCGGAGCAGCTTCGATTGGAGTTCGAGCGGCATTTCGCCGATTTCGTCCAAGAACAGGGTCCCATGATTCGCCAGTTCGAAGCGTCCGATCTTCTGCGCCACCGCCCCAGTGAAAGACCCTTTTTCATGCCCAAACAACTCACTCTCGAGCAGGCTGGCAGGAATGGCCGCGCAATTGACTTTGACGAAACTGCCCCTGCCGCGGGTGCTCATCTCGTGAATGGCCCGCGCGACGAGTTCCTTTCCCGTGCCGGTTTCCCCGAGTATCAAAACAGTGGCGTCGGTAGGCGCGACTATCTGGACGCTTTTCAACACGGACTGAAAAGCCGCTCCCTCGCCGACCATATTGCCGTTGTTGTAATCGAGCCGGATCTCATCCTCGAGGTAGAGCTTTTCGGTGGCAAGCCGCTCCTTCATTTCCTGGAGCTGGCGGTAGGACAAGGCGTTTTCCACGGCGATCGCGACCTGTCTCGCCACCTGCGTGAGGAACTCGACGTCTTCAGCGGTCCACGGCTCACCGCTGGTCCTGGCCACTTCCAGCGTTCCCAGACTGCCGTTTCTGGTGACGAGGGGAACCGAGCAAGCGGATTTGCAGCCCAATTCCACGAAACGGAGGTATTGCGGCGACGAATAGCGGTCCAGATCGGCATCGCTGATGATGACGGGCTTGCCGGTCGCGAGCGCTTTGGCGGTGGCCGTCCCCTCGGCATCGACGGGAGCCTGCTCCTTGTCGAAAAGCGGCGCGCCGGTGAAGTGAAGGCCCACGGTGTCCAGCCTGCCGGTCTCATTGCAGAGCACCAGCACCGAAAATTCGTGCGGAATCACTTTCGAGAGCTGTGCGGAAATCGCGGCAACCAGTTCGTCCGGCGAGAGCTTGGAGACGAGCGCATTGGTGATATCGAATAGCGTCTGCAGCCGGTCACGCTCGCGGACAGCTTCCTGCCGGGCGAGGAAAGACTCGACGGCGACCGCAAACTCGCTGGCGACCCGCTCGAGGAATGCGAGTTCGGCCGGCGTTGGCTGATACGGCGTGCCACAGCCGAACCCGAAGGCGCCTAAGCGGTTGTTTCCGGTCGTGAGCGGGACTATAGTGACCGCATCGATCCCAATCGCACGTGCCCGGTTCCTGAACTCCGGCCACCGCGTTTCGGCATCCAGATGCCGGATAATCAGCGGCTGCTGATTGAGCCAGACCCAAGCAGAAGGATCGTCCTCCATCCCCCGGCTGTCGATTGCGACCGGAAGACCAGACTCACGCAGAATGTGAGCCTTCATGCGGTTTTCCCCGGGGTTGTGAAGCATTACGCCGATGTAGTCGAAGCCGACGATGCGGCGGAGCGATTCGCCAACGCCCGAAAGCAGGCTTTGCAGGTCGCCCCGGTCGGCGATTAAGCGAGAAAGCGCAACGACAGCCTCGTAGATGTCGGTGGAGGATGCCCCCACAACGCCAATCATATTCACTTCAATCTCTGAGGGCATGACGGCAAGGCAGGTGCCAGACCTCGGCTCTTTCCTGCCAGGATTTTGTCCCTATAAGTCACATCGGTTCGGCAAGTGCCGAGGTCATCTGCCGAAAGCGATCGGCATTCCGGGGCCAAAGTTTTCCGTTGCGCGCCGGGCCATTCGTGAAATCCAGCCGGTGCTTACTTTTTGCTGAGCAACGTCTGGACGTTAGCCTTGGCTGCGCGCTGCGTTTTCAGGCGCGAAATGCCAAACGCCGCAACTATGAGACCGCCCACAACCGATAACGAAAAAGCCATTTCAACACCTCCCTAAAAGAGCAACTCAAAACTGGAGAATTTCATGCATCTTTAGTTCCTTCATCGAGGCGCGGCGGACCTTTAAACCTTTTCGGGCACCAGGAACGGAGCACGATAGCCACGGTCGCTGTCCGACAACAGGTTGTTGGCTTGCTCGTCATCGAGAACGCGCTCCGTCTCGGGATCAAACCGGAGGCTTCGGCCAAGGCGATAGGAGACATTTGCCAAATGAACCAGAGCGGAGGAAATGTGACCTTCCTGAATGGGAGCGGCCAAGTCCTCACTTTTGCGGCTGCGCACGCAATCGATAAAGTTCGCGAAGTGATCGCCGCCGCGATGTCCGCGGGGCCCGGGTTTCTGGTCGTGGCCCAACCAGCTTTCATAACTCGAGGCGTCTTCGTCGCCCGTGGCGAGATATCCATCGGCGCCGTAGAAGATATTGCCGATGGTATTGCGGTGGCCGAAAAAGCGCTTGGCACCGGTGGTCAGGCCGCCCCGGCCGATACCAGCTTCGCTGTTAGTGATCCAATGGCGGACTTCGAATTCCATTAGCTTCCGCTTGCCGTCCGGCAGATCGAATTCAAAAGAACAGCTGAGCGTGTTGGGTGTCTGCTGATCGTCGTCAAACATGAAGTGTCCGCCAATAGCCGAGACCCGGTTCGGGAACTTGACACCGAGTCCCCAGCGGGCGACATCGACCTGGTGCACACCCTGATTCCCCAAATCGCCGTTGCCGGTGTCCCAAATCCAGTGCCACTTGTAATGAAAGCGATTGCGTGTGAAAGCCCTCAGGGGAGCGGGGCCGGTCCAGAGATCGTAGTGGACGCCCTCGGGAACCGATTCCTCCGGTGCGCGTCCGATTGTGTCGCGCCGCTTGAAGCATAATCCGCGCGCGAGGTAAACATCGCCGATGACACCTTCATGCAGTTTCCGGATGGCTTCCTGGATAGCGGGAGAGGAGCGAATTTGAGTGCCGTGCTGCACGATTCGATGGTATTTCTCAGCAGCAAGGACGAATTGCCTTCCCTCCCAAAAATTGTGGGAGCAGGGTTTCTCGACATACACATCTTTGCCGGCCTGGCATGCCCAGATGCCGATCAGCGAGTGCCAATGGTTCGGTGTCGCAACGGAAACAGCATCGATAGAACGGTCTTCGAGAAGCTTGCGGACATCGACGTAGGTCCGGGACTTGCCGGGCGTCTCTCCCTGGTGCTTCCGCAACAAATTCTCGTCCACATCGCAGAGACCGGCGATTTCGACATTGGGCAGGCGCGAGAATCCGGCGAGATGATCTTTGCCGCGTCCGTTCAGACCGCAGACGGCAACTCTTACGCGATCGTTCGCGCCCAAGACCCGTTCTGGGCGGAATAGAGCGGCGAAACCGGCAACAGCGCCCGCGCTCCCCGATTTCAGGGCGTTCCTACGAGTCATGACCGACCCCATGTTGTACTCTCCTGTCTATTTGTGTTCCGTGTACTGGCGGTAGGCGTCCGCGACGCCTGCCTCCCGAAAGTCGCCGTGATGAATGAAGACGCGATAGCGGAGCGTGAGCGATTCACCAGGCGCAATTAGATAGCTTCCGTCCTGATGGCGGTCATGAAGGAACTCTTTCGAGCCAAATGGATTGGCCGACAGAAGACCGTATTGGCGGGCGTGCCAGTAAGTCGGATGGCGCCAATTGCCCGGCCGATCGAAGACGGCAACGCCGAGGTTCTCGCCGGCAACGTTGCCGTCGTAATCCACCCAATCGGCGCGCCGGCCCCAAATCTCCTTCTCGCCTTCGCCTCCATCCGAGTTGACCATGCGACCGGCAGGCGGTTCCAATGCTTTTACCAGACGGATGGCGAAAGTCCCTTCCTTGGTATCGCCGATACGAACGGGCTTCTCACCGGCGTAGATCGTAAACTCGCAATCGATTGTCCGGGTGTGATCGTCGCCGCTGAAGGTGTAAGCCTGGGTTTCCCGGGCGATCGCCTTTCCATCGGGACCTGCCAGGTTGAATTGCGCCCGGATGATTCCCGCGCCCGGCACCACGCGCATTTCGTCCAGAGCAACGAAGACGGTCCGGCCGAAGGTGGATGCGGAATGAGAGCTCCAATGCGGAAAATCCGCCTCACCCCAAAAGTCATAGCCATTGATGTCACCGTGGGCGAAATACATAGCGCGCTGATGGGGTTCATCGCGATCTTCTCCAGGTATGTCGCTCACCATTGGAAATCCACGCGTCACGATCGTTCCTTCCGCGCTCCGCAAGGGGAACAGATATGGCTTGGCAATGGAGGCGCCGAAATAATAAGTGGTGAAGGCCCGGCCCGCGATCACCACATCGATGCGATCTCCCTCCCGCCGGAGTTCCACAGCAGCGGCAGCAACCGGCGAGGCCGGGCGGACAATCATCAACGGGAGCAGGACGGCGAACGCCAGCCGCAACGGGCGAGGCATTCGAGGGCTATGCTGGTCCGGCATGTGCATACCGCAGTCACCCGATTCAACTAACCGCGCGCACCGGCGAGCCTGATTTACCGGCGGCACTGGACTCGTCCAGGGGGCGCAGCCTTCGCCGCAATGAAATCACCGTTTCCGGCTCGTGTTCAATGATCTTTCTGATCACATAAATCGGTTTACCCTGGGATTCGTAGTAGGTGCGCGAAACCATCTCCGCGACTAGGCCGAGGCAGAGAATCTGGGCTCCGACCATAACCAGCAGCGTGGCCGCAAACATGAGCGGGCCGTGTTGCAGCATGAGGGCACTGCCAAGGACCAACTTGGCGGCGGCCAGGGCACAGAAGATGAACGATCCTAGACCAGCGGCAAGCAGCCCGAGTGGGCCGAAGAAATGCAGCGGCCGGGTAGAAAAGCCGATCAGAAATTTGATGCTCAAAAGATCGAAGAGCACGTGAAGTGTCCTTGACAGGCCGTAGTTGGATTTGCCGTTTTGACGCGGTGGGTTATTGATCGGGATTTCCGCGATGCGGGCGCCCTGCCAGGCCGCCAGCGCGGGAATGAACCGATGGAGTTCGCCGTAAAGGGGCAGATCCTGGATGATCTCGCGACGATAAGCCTTGAAGGTCGTGCCGAAGTCGTGCACGGCAACGCCGGAAAGCTTGGCCATCATCCAGTTGGCGATTCGGCTGGGCAGGCGGCGGGTTAGCCAGCGGTCCCGGCGCTGGGCGCGCCATCCACTGACCAGGTCGTAACCTTCCTCCAGCTTTGCCACGAAACTGGGGATCTCTTCCGGATCGTGCTGCAGGTCGCCATCCATGGAAATGATGATGTCACCGCGGGCGGCGTCGAAGCCCGCCTTGAGCGCGGCGGTCTGGCCGAAGTTGCGCCGAAGCACGACGACTCTCACCCGGGAGTCAGTTTCGACGATTTCTTCGACAGTCTGAACAGTTTTGTCCCTGCTGCCATCATCGACGAACACAAGCTCATAGGGTTCATCCAGTTCTTCCATGACCTGGGTCAACCGCACGTAGAGCGGGGTGACGTTCGCCGCCTCATTATAGAGCGGCACCACGATAGAATACTTCCGATTCACGATGCAAGCCTCCCGATCTCGTAGACTTCGTCGCGTGTCCGCCGCTGCTGTGCAGTGGCTACCGCCGGCTTTATCTCCGAGATCTTTCTTACCTCAACTTCGTTCTTCCCTCTTGCGGAGAAGATCGCCGCATATTTCGGCATAAGACATAGACCGATCCCCGCCCAGAACAAGCTTCGAATCTTGCGAATAATCGCCAGCGACACTCCTGCGCCGGCGGCGCCTCCCAGTGTCTGCAAGGTCGCGGCGGTAGCGCCCTCCTGCACTCCAAGACCCAACGGAACAAAGGAAAATGCCAGTTGCACAGCCCGGCTGACGGTTTCGACAAGGTACGCAGCCAGCACCGAAGAACTGCCTGTAGTAGCCGCGAGGATGACATACGCTTCGCAGATCCCGGTGAAGTTTGTTGCGATCTCAGCCGCGAATACACCCAAGAACGCGCGCTTTCGCTGCCGGAAAAAGTCATACACCATAGACTCGACACGACAGAGAGATGGTCCGTGACGGTCCAACAGAGCGCCGCGAAAGCCCAAACGATTCAGACAATCGAGCACGCTCGCGAGCAGTAATCTCCGCCGGCAAATGGCCCAAAAGAGAAACGCAACCGGACCGGCGAAACAGACCGCCAGACCGGCGGCGATCCACACCATGCTTCGCAGGGCCGCGATCTTTAGCAACGCCAGCACGACCCCGCTCATCATGAACAGCAGCGCACTCAGGAGATAGATGAGGTTCTCGATGACAACCGACGAAGCCGCTTCCTCGGCGCCAATCCACTCCGATACGGCGGCGATTTTTGCCGGCTCGCCGAGAAGCGGCCCGGCGGGCGTGAGATCGTTCAGGGCTTCGCCCATCAGTCTCGGCCCAAGAAGCTGGAGCGCAGCGGGGCGCGCTCCCTCGGTTTGCACGGACCAACTCCATGCCTGGGCTCGCAAGACATGCCGTATGCCGGACAACAGAATCAGCAAAAGCATCGACCATCCGAGCAGGCGAACGTTCTGGAATACGGTCTGCGGCCCGGTCCGCCGGATCAGGTACACGAACAACGCGACGCTGACGATGGTTGCCACTGGCCGGATATAGCGGCGGAATCCGTTCATCTCCGCCCCCTCAGAGCCGCCACTTCTTCGCGATGATAAATGTCTGCCGCGTCGGCTCCCTGGATACGTACGGTATCGACAGGAACCTGGTGCGACTCGATGCTGTCAACCAGCGCGATATTCTCAAAGTACTTTCGCCCGTCCTGGACGATCAGAAACGCCGAAGCAGGCCCAGGAGCTTTGGTGCGGTCCGAAAGATCGAAATATTGCAAATCATCACGGCCACACTTGTGCAGATAATATCGGACCACCGGCTCCGCCTCCGCACCTACGCTGGCGCCCCTGGGTGCGGTTTCGCAGACGCGCTCAATCGCGGGCCGCAAACCCATATCGTTCAATTCGTCGTGCGGAAAAAAGTAGCCGGTGCGGCCGGCGCCTAACCGGTTCAAATAGAGGGAGTAAAACGGACCACTTTTTGCAGCCGCTGCAACCGGGTATACCACCAGCACAACTGTGCAGACCGCGGCCAGCGCGGGTATTGCCCGCGGCGTCCATTTTTGGCGGGCCCAAGCTAATAGAGAACTTCCGATAGACACCAGCCCAATCGCGGAGACGATATAGACCGAGGGCATCCAGGCCAGCATGTACCGAAACCACTTGGGACCGATCAGGGAAAACGGAATAATCCACGACAACAGCATGAAGAGAATGAAGCTCGCGCCAGGCTCGCGCCGGCGCTTCCAGACGGCAACCAAGCCTACGAGGAAACCGGCAAGGACGAGAATCGGCGTCTTGACTGCTAGTACAAGGAGATAAAAGTACTTCGGCATGCCGCCAGCGCCTATCACGTCTTCCCGGCGGAGCTGGCCCATCATCAGGTAACCGTGGTGAGTGATGCTGCTGCCATGGATGTAGCCGTGAATGTACTTCAGTGTGCCGGGCCCGAGGAGAAGCGGATTGACTAAGAGGAATACGATTCCGCAGGTGCCGAGAAAGAGGAGATAGCCGATCTTCCCAAGCGCTTCCGCTGGCCGCTTTCTGCGGCAGAATACGTAATAAAGCGCGTTGAGCCCGAGGTAATGCGGAAAATATTTGGAGGCCAACATCAGTCCAAAACTCGCCCCACTGGCCGCGAAAAGGCGCCTGCCCCGGCCGGTGTCGGTCGCAACCATGTTCTTCGCCCGCGCATAGAAGTAATACGCGAGCCAAGTGAAAAACACCAACAAGGTATCCTCTTTGGCCACGCGATTGATCATGATTGCGATAATTCCGGTAGTCCACAGGAAGGCGCTTAGAAGTCCGATGCCCGCGCCGAAGAATTCCTGGCCGACAAGGAAAATGACGACCGCGGTGAGAGAGCCAAACAGGACATTCGGCAGCCGGACCAGGGTTTCTTCGGCCAGCGGATAAGTTCGAATGTGGTTCCAGGCATCGCCGGCCGCCAGCGAAATGGCGATCAGCGACTTCATCAGCATGGGATGTTCCAGATTCACGGAGAATTGCCCGTGAAGGTAGGAATGCGCCGCAACCACCTTTTGAACCTCGTCTTCGTTGAACCCGGCCTGTGCTAGCCCACGAAACCTGAGTGCCAGCCCCAGCAGAACGAGCAACGCCAGGACCAGGCGTTTGTGCTTGAGGATTAAACTTTGAAATTGCGGCATTTGGCTACCTGGTCAGTTAACGGCATCCAGCACAAAACCCTCGACGCGGTGTTGATATCCCACGAAATGTCCGAAAGCAGGAGAGGTGATGTTGCTGTACACTTCCAGCGGATTCGAATGATTCGTCACGTTGATCGAATAGAGACCGAAGCGGATCTTACGGGTTATTTTCTTTCCGGGGAACGGCAACCGGATCTGGAAATCCCGGTAGATCTTTACATCCAGCGAGAAGAAGGTCGGGAACCGCTGGCTGTCCGCCAGGCCGACGTAGTTCTGGAGCACATCGGTGTTCGAATACGGCAGGCCGGTGTGCACATCGACCGCGGGGCTCACCCTGATTCCATGAGGCAAAGGGAGAATTCCCCAGCCGACCACCCGGTTGGGGATGTCCTGGGGGAGCGTGCCGTAAACATCGGGGCGGATCACCGGCGCTTCGAAGGGCACGTACACTCCAGAAAGAGTGTTCAGATCTCCGCGCGCGCGACTGTGAATATACGAAACATTGAAGTCGGTCTGCTCGCGGAACCGATAGTGTAACGTCGCCTCGATTTCGTGGTAGTGCGAGCCGCCGTTGTCGGACATACCCAGCAATGCAGGCTGGCCGGAAACAGCGGCGAGCGGACTAACCATATAAAGGTCCTTGGTTTTGCTATAGAGATAGTTGACGCGGATAGCGGCGTTGCGGACCAGTTCGCGATCCACTTCGAAGTTATAGGTAGTGTTACGTGGGCTCCTGTCGAGGCCGTGAACCGGGACCAGTTGGCTACCCGGCGTCATGGCGACGTATGCGTTCTGGTAGACTGTCGAACCCATGGACGCGCCCAGCGGATCGTAGAAAGTGGTCACTCGCGTGGGATCTTGCGGGAAGTCCGTGGCCAGCAAAGAAACACGGTCGTAAAAGATGCCGCCGCCGGCGCGGAGGACGGTTTTGTGATCTTCCGTAGGCGAAAACACCAGCGCGGCACGCGGCGCAATGCCATCTTTCGTACCCAGAGATTGGGTGGACAAGCGGGCGCCGAGATCGAGCGCTAACCGAGGGGTGACCGTCCAATGGTCCTGGATGAATTCCGCGACGTCGGCGTCGCGGCCATGCAGAGGGCCGCCGCCCTGAAATGCGATTTGCTCGGCGAGAGAGCCGTCCTGCCGCAACAACTCTATCGGGTGGGAACGGTCGGTGCCGTTGTAAGCACGATACGAGAAACCCACGCCGGCTTTCAATTCGTGGCGGCCATGCCACTCCTTCGCAGCAAACTGGTAGAGCGGTTGGAACTGCACGTGATTGGCGTTTCTTGTCCAGGCATTGAAGAAATTGCCGCCCCAGCCATCGGGAGAGATCAGCATGTCTTCCGGTCCCTGACCGTGCGCATTGCTGTCAAATCTGGTGTAGCGAAGGATCGTGCTCAGCAACGCTCCCGAGCTGAACTGGTAACTGTCACTCGCGCCAACGGATACTCCCCGCAACCCATCGTCCGCCGATGCGCCTTCCGGAACCAGCGCGCTGATATCGGCAAAACGTGTGCGGGTCGAGAAGCCGTTCAGGCTTACAGACAGAACGTGCTGCGAGGAGAGCAGCGCCTGTAGACTGGTGAACGTATTGTAGCCCTGCTTCTTGCGCTCGTCATCGGGCCAAGGCAAACCTCGGATCGGTGTCTTGTTGACATCGTAGGTGATGTCCTCCAGGAAATTGAGCTTGTCCTTGATGATCGGACCGCCAAAAAACAGCCGCGGCGTGAAATTGGAAACGCCGACCAGATGGCCGCCCTTGGCGCGAGCACCTGGGATGAAGTCCATCAAGCCGTAGTTCCAATTGCTAAAAGGCGCCTTTGTCTGTATCGACGTCAAACCGCCAGAGAAACCTCCGTATTCGGCGCTATAGGGCGCCTTTTCCACGGTCATGGTGGCGATGGCGTCGAGCGGAACCGGAATGGAGAAGCCTCCCGTTACGGGATCGACGGTCTGGGCGGAGTCAACCAGCAACATGGACTGGTTCTCCGGCGCTCCCTTGAAGTTCAGTTGCCCCTCTCGCGTACGCACGACACCGGGGACCAAAGGCAGGGCCGCTTTGAATTTTTGCTCTGTCAGCGGGAGGCTCGTGAATTGTGGACTGCTGAGCGTCGCGGCCGAGTTTGCTGCCTCCGCGGCAACCTGGGGCGCCTGGTCCTGTACATCGATCTTCTGAACCACGGCGGCCAACTCCAGGCGAACATCCTGGGTCTTCGCTTCTCCCGGATTCAGCACGACGCTTTCGGAAAACGGCGTGAAGCCGTCGATACGCGCATCCAGGCTGTAGGTTCCCGGCGCGACGTCGGTGAACCGGTAATGCCCCTCGAGGTCTGTCTCCATCGATAGTGACATCGCCGGCGCTGGAGCATTCAGGTTCACGTGCACGCCTGGAACGGCATTCACTTTCCCGTCCTGATCCAGGATCGTTACGGAACCTTCGATCGAAGGGCCAGGCGTGTCGTGGCGGTTCGTATCGGCCGGCTGAGCGATGAGCAGCCCATTGCACAGCAAAAGGACTAGGCAGAGAAACCCGGACGGCCAGCGCAACTCCGAGAAGCGCTGCTGCAAGGCAGATCGGTAGCGCCGTTCCAAATTGTGAGGGGACCCGGCAGGATTGCCGGTGATGCCGGAGCTTACCGTACCAACCGTTTGTAGAACCAATTCACTCATACAAAGTTCACCTTCAACACACACCCCCTTTTCAGGAGGCGAACCCAGACGACAGAACACACTCTTCGCCCATACATCGACGCCGGCTTGTTCCATTTGGAGTTTCCGCCCAGACGCACTTCGTCGTCGCTGGCGGACGAACGAGCTAGTTGCGTGCCGTCTCAACCGGCCATTGCTTGAAACTCCGTTTCATTTCCCGCGAGGCTTTCCACGCCACTGCTGACAATCTTGCGCCGCAAATTCAAATGCGCCGAAACTCAATCCCGAATGAGTGTGGAATTCAGCGGCTGGCTCCATTCGGCAGTCTTTACAGCAGCTCCGGGGCCAATTCCATGCTGCCCTTCCCTGCAGGCCGACCGTGCCGGTCGCCCAGACCACCAGCCAACTCGCTTGTTTGCGCCGAGAACGCAC
>Ga0335078_10005775_pt1 | contig 18295 bp, 15 predicted proteins | sample Lox_Sample_32_FD_206711 | JGI IMG/M metagenome (GOLD analysis project Ga0335078, IMG submission 206711) | Soil microbial communities from Loxahatchee National Wildlife Refuge, Florida, United States - Lox_Sample_3.2 | ecosystem: Environmental > Terrestrial > Soil > Wetlands | place: USA... | reverse complement strand
TCCTGCCTGGTGGCCGCGCTGCTGGCGCTGCCGCTGGCCTTCCTGCTGATCGAGGCCAGCGGGGCCGGACTTTCGCAGGTCGCCAGCCTGATCTTCCGCCCGCTGACCTGGTCCCTGCTGTGGAACACGGTCCGGCTCACCGCCGTGGTCACGGTGGCGTGCGCCGTGGTCGGGACCGCCGCCGCCTGGTGCGTCGAGCGGACCGACCTGCCCGGCCGCCGGGCCTGGGCCGTGCTCGTGGTCGTGCCGCTCGCGATCCCGGATTTCGTGGTGAGCTTCGGCTGGCACTCGCTGTGGACCTGGGCGCACGGCTTCCGCGGCGCGGTCATCGTGATGACCCTGGCCGTGTACCCGCTGGTCTACCTGCCGGTCGCAGCCAGCCTGCGGATGGCCGACCCCGGCCAGGAGGAGGTCGCCAGGAGCCTGGGCGCCGGCCGCGCCAGGACCTTCGCCAGGATCACGCTCGGCCAGGCCCGGGGCGCCATCCTGGGCGGCTGCCTGCTGGTCGCGCTGGTCCTGCTGGCCGAGTACGGCGCGTTCGAGATCCTCGGCTACCAGACCTTCACCACCGAGATCTTCACCGAGTTCAGCAGCTACAGCTTCGCCGCCTCCTGCGCGCTCTCCCTGGTGCTGGTCCTGCTCAGCCTGGTCGTCCTGGCCGGCGAGGGCCTGGTCAACCGCGGCCATGGCCACCTCGCCAGGACCGGGCCGCTGACCCCGCGGGTCAGCCCGCCGCTGCGGCTCGGCTGGCTGCGCTGGCCGGTGCTCGCCCTGTTCGCCGCGCTGGCCCTGCTCGCGCTGGGCGTCCCGGTCGGGGCGGCGCTGTACTGGATCGCCGACGGCCTGCCCCCGGCCCTGTCCGGCGGGTCCAACGTGTCCCTGCTCAACGCGGCCGGGCATACCGCCCTGTACGGCGGGTCGGCGGCGGCCGCGGCCACCGTCCTGGCGTTCCCGGTGGCCCTGCTGGCCATCAGGCACCGCGGCCACCTGCGGCACCTCCTGGAGCGCAGCACCTACCTGGTCCTGGGCCTGCCCGGCGTGGTGGTCGCGTTCGCCCTGTCCTACTTCACCGAGAAATACCTGGCCGGGTTCGGCTACGGGACGGCGCTGCTGCTCATCGCCTGCTACGCGGTCATGTTCTTCCCGCTGGCCCTGGTCGGGGTGAAGGCCTCGCTGGCCCGGGCCCCGGTCAGCCTCGACGAGGTGGCCAGGTCGCTGGGCCGCCGCAAGCTGGCCGTGCTGTGCCGGATCACCCTCAGGCTGGCCGGCCCCGGCCTGGCCGCCGCCTTCTGCCTGGTCTTCCTGTCCGCGGTCACCGAACTAACCGCCACCCTCCTCCTCATCCCCACCGGCACGCAGACCCTGGCCACCCAGTTCTGGGCGTACGAGTCCAACCTCTCCTACAGCCAGGCCGCGCCGTTCGCCCTGGTCATGATCGTGGTCGCGGCGGTGCCCAGCTATGTGCTCGGCCGGTTCTTCCAGCGCCCCGGGCAGGCGAGAGGATGACGGCATGCGGCAAGTAGCGGTAACCGGCCTGCGCAAGGCCTTCGGGGCCCACCCGGTGCTGACCGGGGTCGACCTGGAGGTGCCGGCCGGCTCGCTGACGGCCATCCTCGGCCCCTCCGGCAGCGGGAAGACCACCCTGCTGCGGCTGCTGGCCGGCTTCGAGCGCGCCGACGCCGGCACGATCGCCATCGGCGACGCGACCGTCGACGGCCCCGGCGGCTACGTCGCGCCCGAGCGGCGCCGCATCGGCTACGTCCCGCAGGAAGGCTCCCTGTTCCCGCACCTGACGGTGGCGGCCAACGTCGGCTTCGGGCTCCCCGCCCGCAAACACTGGGCCCGCAAACACTGGGCCCGCCAGCGCCGCGGCGGCCAAGGCGGCCGGGTCGAGGCCATGCTCGAGACGGTGGGCCTGGGCGGGCTCGGCCGGCGGTACCCGCACCAGCTGTCCGGCGGCCAGCAGCAGCGGGTCGCGCTGGCCCGGGCGCTGGCCATCGAGCCGGCCGTGGTGCTGCTCGACGAGCCGTTCGCCTCGCTGGACGCCCACCTGCGGGCCAGCGTCCGCGCCGACGTCCAGGAGATCTTCCGCCGCGCCGGGACCACGGCCGTGCTGGTGACCCACGACCAGGACGAGGCCCTGTCCACCGCCGACCGGGTCGCCGCCCTGCGCGACGGGACAATCGCGCAGTGCGCGACGCCCGAGGACCTCTACCGCCGGCCCGCCGACCCCGGGCTGGCCCGCTTCGTCGGCGACGCGAACCTGCTCGACGGGGTGCTCGACGGCGGCGTCGTGAAGACGCTGCTCGGCAGCCTGCCGCTGGACCCCGCCGTGACCTCGCCGGGCCCCGCGGGCCAGGTGACCGTCCTGATCCGGCCGGAGCAGATCGACATCGGACCGAACGAAGCAGGTATACCGGCCCGCGTAATGTCCTGCCGTTACCACGGTCACGATGCCGTCCTGGACGTCCAGCCCGCCAGCGACGCCGCCGCCCCGCCGCTGGTGGTGCGGGTCCCCGGCGGGCCCCGTCGCCCGGTCGGCTCGGCGGTGACCCTGGCGGCCCGCGGCCCGGTGTTCGCGTGGCCGGTGGATTAGCCCGGGGCGTTTGCCATGGCCTGCCGCAACTGACAGGCTTGCCCCTGTGCCCCGCCTGACGGTTCGCGCGACCTCCCTGCTGGCCGCAGCGGTCCTGGCCCTGGGCGCGATACTGGCGACCGCGGCGCCCGCCTTCGCAGCCAGCGGGCCGAGTGGCGTGGGCGCCCGCTCGGCCGCGGTGGAGAACGCGGCCACCGGCGCGCTGCTGTGGAGCCGCGGCCTGAACACCGAGCGCCCGATGGCCAGCATCACCAAGGTGATGACCGCCTACATCGTCGTCAGGGCGGGCAACCTGGACCGGAAGATCACCATCCCGTCCGCGGTGGTCGCCTACGTGCGCGAGCACGACGCCAGCAACGCCGCCCTGCGCCCGGGGGACAAGCTCACCACCGGCCAGCTTCTGTACGCGCTGCTGCTGCCGTCCGGCGCCGACGCCGCCTACGCCCTCGCCCAGGTCTACGGTCCGGGCCTGTCGGCGTTCATCGCCAAGATGAACGCGACCGCCCGGCTGCTGGGCATGACCCGGACCCACTTCAGCAACTTCGACGGGCTGCCCTACCCGACCCCGTACTCGAACTACTCCACCGCCGCGAACCTGCTCACCCTGGGCCGTGCCGCGATGCGGTACCCGGTCTTCCGCTCGGTCGTGGACACCGCCAGCTACCGGATCGCCGCCGGATCCGGGCATCACGGCTACCTCTGGCGGAACCTCAACCCGCTGATCGGCCACTACCCGGGCGCGACCGGCATCAAGCCCGGCTACACCGCGGCCGCCGGGCAGTGCCTGCTGTTCGAGGCCGCCAGGAACGGCTACTCCGTCATCGGCGTCACCCTGCACAGCCCCGGCTCCATCGACACCGTGAACTCCGCCGACGCCACCCGCATCCTGAACTGGGCCTTCAGCGTCCACTAGGCTTGACCCCCGGCCGGTCCAGTGTAGAACCGAAAATAGATACGACTTCTCGTTCGGAGCCTACTCAGAGAGTAGAGCAAACACTCGGCAGTAACGGTTGACTTTGACGTAGTATCGCTACTACATTCGAACTATGAGCAACGAATTAGCGAGTCAGGTCAGCCGACGCTGAGCCGACGCGGTACGCACCATACCGTGCCACGCCGCGCGTCTGGCGGCTCTTGCCGTCGGGACCGGTTGGCCAGGTTCCGATCGGCCCGCCCCGATCGGCTGACTCTGTGTTCGCTGTGTTCGCCGAAGGCCGGGTGCGTCGGCCGATGATCGTGGACCATCCGGGCAGGACTAGTGGTGAGGTGTAGCGTCGTGATCAGGAAAGCTTCTCTTGTGGCATCGACTGCCCCGCGCCGCCCCGGTCTATGACACGAGCGCAGGTGGTGATCTGGGACATGACCAGTTCCCTGTACGAGAGATGCCAGCAGCTTTTTGCTGATTATCCGCTGGCGATTAGGGCTGTCAATCACAGGCGAACTGTCCGTTCGATGGTTCTAATGCTGCCTGATGATCCGGACATCAGATTCTTCGTACTTTCGCAAGACTGCGGCGAAGGCTCGCCTGTTTACTCGCTACGCCCTTGGTACGGGTGCGAAAGGGTGGATATCGAGGAGGGCAGTATCGATGACTTCACAAAAGTTGACGTGAAAGCCATGATCTATGGTGTCCCTGTTCCTATCCCCAGGCACGGGTCTTTGCTCGGTTGGAGATCCGGCGATGCCGTTACTGCACTCGTCGCCATTCACGCGAACTACACTCCTGCCTGCCCGGAACCCTCCTGGAAGGTGATGCCACTTGCAGGTATCCCGGCGAAGAACTGGCCGCCGTTTACCGGTGAGTCCCTTCTCGGGCCCTGGTTCTGGAGTTACTACTGGGCTGGCAGCATTGTCTCTCTTAGCGCTCTCATAGCCGGGACTCCGGACACGGTTTTCTGGACCGACCGGGAGGAAGTCCTGGGCCGGGACTGCTGCGCCGTGGCACGCGACATCACGAGCCCGGAGGGCTATACCCTTCGCGGGGGACGTTACGTGTATTACCAGGCACTACGAACGGACAAACCAGTACCTTCCATGAGGATCTTGCTGGAAGACGCCGGGAAGATCGACCTGGCGCCTCGTTTCCAGCGGTCTGAGTACAATGACCGACTGGCTGCAGGAGGCTAGCCGAGCGAGCCACATAGACCATGCCGGTTGATCATCGCCGAGGCGAGCGGTAGCGTACCAGGTAGCAAACGGTACCCGCTGTTTACGCGCAACTGCGAGAGGCGGATAATCGGGCTCACACAGCCACCAGTGAGGTCAGCCAGTCGCCGCGGACCTTCACGTGCCTCTGGGAGGTGCAGGAGGTGGACGAGTGCGAGGGTGGTTCCAAGCACCTTCTAGCTGCCGCCGTGGCTCCGTGGTTCGTCCGTTGGCTGCTCTTGCGGGACTCGCACCATTACTTCGGGCCACCGGGAGAAGACGAGGAGTTCCTGATTCACGTCATATGCCCCCGTGCGGGTTGCGGTGCGGATGATTGGGTACCAAACTATGAGCCGTCCGTAGACATGTGCAATAAGCATCGCCCGCGCATATCACTGGAACTTTGTCCGAAGTGTGCCAGAAAACATGGGTATCACCGCCCGCGTGAGGGTAGCCAGTGAGTGGTATGGCCCCGCTGGGCGAGGCTGCGAAGTCCGTTTCCGCTCGGTTCAACCTTGTTGGCTTGATACCGTCTGCATTGCTGGCATCCGGCATTGGCTTTTTGATTCTGAGCGGCGCTTTCTCTGGTGTTCCAAGCATTCACCTGCTGGTTGAGCGTCTAGCGAGTGTTAACGTTTTTCTCGGCTCAGTTATACTCCTTGCCGTACTTAGCTCCGCACTAGTTATTCATCCGTTCCAGCAACTGCTGGTCCGGGTCCTCGAAGGGTACTGGGACCAGATTCCTATTCTCCGGAGTCTCCGGTTCATCGGGGTAGAGATCAACCGGCGCAGGCGGATGGAAATACAGCTTAGTAAGCGAAGTCGTGCCCTGTTTGACCGCCTGTACCCTCCAGACATAAAGGATTTGCTCCCTACGCGCTTGGGTAATGTCTTGCGCGCAGCTGAACGGCGTGCGGGAAAGAGCCACGGCTTCAGCATGCCAGTCGAGATGTTTCCGCGTCTATATCCTTATATATCGCCCCCGCTTGCACAAGGGATTGCCGACGCCCGTGACGAGCTAGACATAGCCTGCCGGCTGTGTGTGGTGCTGTGGCTGCTAGCTTTGGTGAGCGGCATAGTGTTCACCGTCGATGGCGCCGTGCCTGCCACGGGTGGTGCTGTTCTGGCCATCCCTGCCGTGACAGCGCTTCTGGCCGCCTTGGCCTACCGTGGCGCGGTGCGAGCCGGCGAGGATTACGGAAAATTTCTCTATTACGTGTTCGACCTTCACCGTAGAGACCTCATCCGGGCTCTGGGATACGACCCGCCTCGCAACCCGGAAGCGGAAAAAGAGCTCATCGAAGCGATCACTTTGTGGTTGGTGAAGGGTTCTCCGGCCCCGGCCGGGTATCGGGAGCGTTCGGCTCAGTGATCAGTCTGCCGTCCATCGTCATTTTCGTGACACCAACATCGCCGAAGAAGGCCAGGGTTGCCGCCACCACATCCGCATTCCTCATTTGCTTCTCATCGAGGAAACCTGCCTGTATTCGTCTTGTGAGCCGCATCACGAATGCCTTGTGATCGATGATTTCTACATCTGGTAGTGTCACGATATTGACTCTTCCCGCGCACGCCGTTATTTCAATCATGAAAGCATTGCGTGATGCACCTCGAGTGACGGAACTCCTTAGATCAAGTTCAATATTTCCACACAGGAGGAAGACTTTCAGGCGCTTTAGCTCGGCTGAGCTGGGTGCGTAAGTTTCCGTCCGGAACAGCACCAGTTTCACTGCTGACAAACTGTTGGGGGGAGCGGGTCCGGCCTTGACGCCACTCCACGCCAGGATGATGCCAGCTATCATGAGCCCGCCTGCTCCGGTAAAGGTCCAGGTGCGCTCGGTAATAAACCCATGAGTTGCCGCGAATGCAATACCACTGGCAAGCATGAGGCCGCCGGCGACGACGACGTGCGGGCCTGGCCGGAACGATCGGGCCAGGATTGCCACACCTGCTATGCCGGGAAGCGCTGGCCACCAGTGAGCTATTCCATGGGGGATGACCCCGAGGAGTCCCAGCAGGCGCAGCATCAGCACCAAGCCAGCGAAAAAGCACGCCGCTGACAGCGCCGATCGGAACGTCCGCATATGCGAATTTTGCCTACTACTTGCCAGGACCGCCTCGGAAATGGCGAACTGTGTGCCTACGCGGACCTGTCCTGCGCTGTCTCGGTGTCCCCGTAGCCCGTCGGTCGTCAGGTAGTGGCAGAAAAAGTGGAGTATTCGTCATTGCTGCCGCCGATGGGCCTGGCCACACTGGGACATGTGCGCACGGTGCTGATGGTTCTCTTCGACCAGGTGCAGAGCCTGGACGTGACCGGCCCGCTCGAGGTGTTCACCGGGGCTAACACCTGGCGGGCCCAGCACGGCGACGACCCCGTGTACGACATCCGCACCGCCAGCCTCGGCGGTCACATGGTGCGCACCTCCAGCGGCCTGCGCGTCACGCCCGACGAGGACCTGCGCGCAGCCGCCGCCGGCCGTCTCGGCCTGCTGATCGTGCCCGGGGGAGAGGGATCCCGGCGGCCCGCCCCGGAGCTGGTCGCCTGGCTGCGCGCCCGCGCCCGCCGGGCGGAGCGCCTGGTCTCGGTGTGCACCGGCGCGTTCCTGCTCGCCGAGGCGGGCCTGCTGGACGGGCGCCGGGTGACCACCCACTGGGCCTACTGCGCCACGCTGGCCAGCAAGTACCCGGCGATACGCGTCGAGGAGGACCCGATCTTCGTCAGGGACGGGAACGTCGCCACCTCGGCCGGGGTCACCGCCGGGATCGACCTCGCGCTGGCCTTGGTGGAAGACGACCTCGGCCGGGACGCGGCGCTCGATATCGCCAGGCACCTGGTGGTGTTCCTGCGCCGCCCGGGAAACCAGGCCCAGTTCAGCGCCCAGCTCGCCGGGCAGCTGGCGAACCGGGAACCGCTACGCGACGTGCAGCGGTGGATCACCGACCACCCCGCCGCGGACCTGTCGGTGGAGGCGCTGGCCAGCCAGGCCAGCCTGTCCCCGCGGCAGTTCGCCCGGGCCTTCGCGGCCGAGGTGGGCATGCCGCCCGGCCGCTACGTGGACCGGGTCCGGCTCGAGACGGCCCGGCGCCGCCTGGAAGACACCGCGGACGGGGTCGAGCAGACGGCCCGCGCCTGCGGGTACGGCACGCCGGAGGCAATGCGGCGGGCCTTCATCCGCGCCCTGGGCGTCAGCCCCGGCGAGTACCGACGCCGGTTCCGCCCGACCGCCCCGCAAGGCTAAGCACAAGCTAAGGAGAGCCATGCAAATCGCCATCCTGCTCTTTGACCGCTTCACCGTCCTCGACGCGATCGGCCCCTACCAGGTGCTCAGCGGGATGCCGGGTGCCGAGGCGGTCTTCCTCGCCGAACGTCCCGGGCCCATCAGGGACGAGGAAGGCAGCCTGGTCCTCTCGGCCCGGGCCGGGCTGCCCGACGTGCCGCATCCCGACGTCATCGTGGTACCCGGCGGTCCCGGCCAGAACGACCAGATGCAGGACGGGCCCGTGCACGAGTGGCTCAGGAACGCCGACCAGACGAGCGTGTGGACTACCTCGGTGTGCACGGGTTCGCTCATCCTGGCCGCGGCCGGGCTGCTGACCGGCCGCCGCGCCACCTCGCACTGGCTGGCCCTGGACGAACTCGGCCAGCTCGGCGCCTCCCCGGTCAGCGAGCGCGTGGTCTTCGACGGCAAGTACGTGACCGCGGCGGGCGTGTCCTCCGGTATCGACATGGGCCTGGCCCTGGCCGGTCACCTCGCCGGCGATAAGACCGCCCAGGCCATCCAGCTCATGATCGAGTACGACCCCCGGCCGCCCTACGACGCTGGCTCCCCGGACCGCGCTCCCGCCGAGCTGGTCGCGTCGCTGCGCGCCCGCAGCCGCTTCCTCCTCACCGGCCGCCAGAGTTAGCAACCGGCGGCGGCACTCACTGCGGTTCCGCGAACACGCCCTCGCGCCGGTCGTAGTCGTACCGGTAGATCTCGCGCCCGTCCAGGTAGGCCCGTTCCGCCCGGCTCATCACGTCCAGCGGGTCGCCGGACCAGATGACCAGGTCGGCGTCCTTGCCGACGGCGAGCGAGCCGATCCGGCCGGCGCACCCGATGATCCGCGCCGGGTGGATGGTGACCGCGCGCAGCGCGGTCACCGGGTCCAGGCCCTCCTTGACCGCCAGCGTGGCCTGGTGGATGAGGAAGTTGATCGGCACCACCGGGTGGTCGGTGGTGATCGCGATCGTCACCCCGGCCGCGGCGAGCTTGCCCGGGTTGGCCAGCGACCGGTTCCGCAGCTCCACCTTGGACCGGCTGGTGAACAGCGGGCCGATGATCACCGGGATGGACGCGGCCGCGATCTGGTCGGCCAGCAGGTGGGCCTCGGTACCGTGGTCGATCACCAGGTCGTAGCCGAACTCCCTGGCCATCCGCATCGCGGTCGCGATGTCGTCGGCGCGGTGGCAGTGCTGCCGCCAGGGGATCTCCCGGCGCAGCACCCGGCTCAGGGCCTCGAGCTTGAGGTCGCGATCCACCGGACCGGAGTCGTCCGCGGTCAGCTTGGCCTGGTAGTTCTGGGCGGCGACGAACGCGCTGCGGATCACCGCGGCGGTGCCCAGCCTGGTCGACGGGGTCTCGTTCCGCTCGCCGTAGACGCGCTTGGGGTTCTCGCCGAGCGCGGACTTCACGCCGGCCGGCTCGCGCAGGACCATGTCGTCCACGGTGCGGCCCCAGCATTTGATGGCCACGGTCTGGCCGCCGATCGGGTTGGCCGAGCCCGGGTTGACGTTGACCGCGAGTACCCCGCCGGTGATGGCGTCGCGGAAGCCCTGGTCGGCCGGGTTGATCGCGTCCAGGGCGCGGACCTGGGCGGCGAACGGGTCGGTCCGTTCGTTGGTGTCCTGGCCCGCCCAGCCTTCGGCTTCCTCGGACACGCCGGCGTGGGCGTGGGCGTCGATGAAGCCGGGCAGCACCCATTTCCCTGTCGCGTCCACCACATCCGCGCCGGGCGGGACCGTGAAACCGGGCCCTTCGACCGCCGCTATCTTCCCGCCCCGCAGCAGGACGGTCCCGCCGTCTACCGGGTCACCCTCGATCGGCACGACGCGACCGCCGGTAATCGCAACAGTTTCCGCCACGCTTGGCCTCCGCACCGCCCGCTCCCCGCCGATGTCCGGCTTGTCCGGAAATAAATTAACGCACCTAAGGACTTGAAGGTCCCGGTTACGCCCTGCCGAGAAGACGACGGAGCCATCCGGGAATCGTTCCACCCACCACCTGACGGGCCCGGTAGGTCAGTAATACGCCCTTGTCGATTGCCTCGATCTCGTCCGGGTCCAGCTCGACGGACGCCGCGGCGATGTTCTCCTCCGCGTGCCGGGGCGAGCCGGTGCCCGGGATGGGCAGGATCTGCGACGAGCTGGCCAGCAGCCAGGCCAGCACGACCTGGTGCTGGGTCGCGTTGTGCCGCTCGGCGGCCGCGGCCACCGCGGAATTCCTGTCCGTCTCCTGCACCGGCGCCCAGGGCAGGAACACCAGCTGTTCCTGCTCGCACAGGTCGATGAGCGATCCGGACCTGCGGTCGGCCACGTTGTACCGGTTCTGTATCGACACGATCGGGACGATCCGCTGCGCCTCGCGCAGCTGGGATTCGGACACGTTGGAGATCCCGACGTGGCGGATCTTGCCCTCGTTCTTGAGCTCGGCGATGGCGCCCATGGATTCGGCCAGCGGCACCGCCGGGTCGGGGCGGTGGAGCTGGTAGAGGGGTATCTGCTCGAGCCGCAGGCGCCGCAGGCTGCCCTCGCAGGCCTCGCGGAGGTGCTCCGGCCGGCCGTTGGCCTCCCAGTGGTTCGGGCCGGGCCGCACCAGGCCGCCCTTGGTCGCGATCACCAGGTCGTCCGGGTACGGGTACAGCGCCTCGGCGATGAGGGTCTCGCTCACGTCCGGGCCGTAGGAGTCGGCGGTGTCGATGAAGTTGACACCCAGCTCCACCACCCGCCGGAGCGTGGCGACGGCCTGATCCCGGCTGGGCGGGTCGCCCCAGATGCCGGGCCCGGTGATCCGCATGGCCCCGAATCCCAGGCGGTTCACGGTCAGGTCGCCGCCGACGTCGATGGTCCCGGCAGCGTCGGCGGTCGGGTGCGCGTTCACGCGATACCTCCTCCTCGTCTCACCGCCAGCCTCTCATGTCCTTCCCCCGCCCGCGGGCGCGGGGGCGGGAACATCGGGGCCGATAAAGCGCGCCGCCGTGAGATGACGAAATCAGTCGCTGATTATCGCCCGGGCCTTGGCGAGTTTTACCGCCTTTTTCAGCGTTTCTATGTCATAGGCGCCGTAATGCCGCTTGCCGTTGATGAAGAACGTCGGGGTCCCCGACACGTTGGACAGGTCGGCGGACTCCAGGTCCTCGTTGACGTGCGCCAGCCCCGCGTGCTTGCGCAGGTCCGCGGCGAACCGCCGGGTATCTAGGCCCAGCGAGTCGGCGTACCCGATCAGGTCGCGGGGGTGCAGGGCGTCCTGGTGGTCCAGCAGCAGGTCGTGCATCTCCCAGAACGCGCCCTGCTTCCCGGCCGCCTCGGCGGCCTCGGCGGCGAGCTGCGCGTTCGGGTGGACGTCGTTCAGCGGCAGGTGCCGCCACACGTACCGGACCTCGCCGTAGTCTCGCAGCAGTTCCCGCACGGCGGGCTCGGCCATGCCGCAGTACGGGCACTCGAAGTCCCCGTATTCGACCATGGTGACCAGCGACTCCTCCGGGCCGCGGATGTGATCCCGGTCCGGGTCCACCGGCACCGCCAGGTCGGTGATGACCTCGGCCGTGCCCAGCAGCGCGCGCAGCCTGGCCCGGACCGGCAGCCGGTTGATCACCTGGAAGACGATCCAGGTCAGGACCGACGCGGCCACCGCCGCGGACAGGATGCCGAGCTTGGCCTCGGCCAGCGTGTCACCCTGCAGCGCCAGCGAGGCGATCAGCAGGGACACGGTGAAGCCGATACCGGCGACCGTGCCGGCGCCGGCCACCGCGCCCCAGCCGACCGAAGGCCGCACCCGGCCGTGGCTGACCTTGGTGACCAGCCACGCGCAGCCGGCCGTGCCCAGCGGCTTGCCGACCAGGTAGCCGACCACGATGCCGAGCGTGACCGGCGAGGTGTAGGCGCTGGCCAGGAACCCGGCGTTCAGCACGATCCCGGCGTTGGCCAGGGCGAACAGCGGCACGATGAGGTAGCTGGTCCACGGGTGGTACAGCTGCTCCAGCCGGTCGTTCGGCGAGACCGCGGTGCGCACCACGTTGCGCGCCGACTGGGCCAGTTCGGCGGTGGGCTGCTCGCGGAACGACCGGAACGCCTCGGACGCCTGCTCCAGGGACTCCCGGGGCGCCGGGTACGCGTAGGTCAGCAGCCCGAAGATCAGGCCGACCACGATCGGGTCCACGCCCGACTTGAGGAACGCCACCCAGCAGGCGATACCGACGATCAGATAGAAAACCCCGTTCCTGACGCCGCGCGCCCGCAGGATCAGGACCACGCCGATCAGCGCGAGGCCGGCCAGCAGCGGCACCGCGTCGATGCTCCCGCTGTACGCGATCGCGATGACCGCCAGCCCGGCCAGGTCGTCGACGACGGAGAAGGTGAGCAGGTAGATGCGGACGCGATCGGGCAGCCTGCGGCCGACCAGCGCGAGCGCGCCGAGCGCGAAGGCGGTGTCGGTCGACATCGCCATGCCCCAGCCGTGCATGGCGGGCCGCCCGGCGTTCGCGACCAGGTAGATGACGATGGGCACGGCCATGCCGGTCAGCCCGACCAGCAGCGGCAGCGTGAGCCTGCTCCGGACCCGCAGGTCGCCCACGTCGAGCTCGCGTCGCGCCTCCAGCCCGACGACGAAGAAGAAGAACGCCATCAGCCCGGAGTTCACGAACTCGCGCAGGTCCACCGTGACACCCGAGCTGCCGACCAGCACCGCCAGCTGCGTCGACCAGAGCTTCTCGTAGCTGGAGTAGCTGATGTTCGCCCAGATCAGGGCGAGCACGGTGGCGCCGGCCAGCACCGAGGCGCTGCCCGTCTCGGTGCGCAGGAACATGCGCAGCGGCGTCTCCAGACGCCGCGCCCAGGCTGTTCGCCCGGAAAACGCCCCCCCGGACTCCTCGGCGGCCTCAGAAGCTTCAGCGGCCTCAGATGCTTCAGCAGTCTCGGCAGTTGCCTTGGCGGCCTCAAGGTCCTCAGGGGTTACCTCGATGACCTTAGACGCCTCTGACGACGATTCACTCACTGATGTGTCTCCCGCAGCCTCACAGGCGCCCGGCGTCGGTGATGCGCCGGAGGAAGCGCCGGGTCCGTTCGTCCGACGGCTGGCTGAACAACTGGGCGGGCGGTGCCTGTTCCACGATCTGCCCGTCCGCGAGGAAGCACACCCGGCTGGCGATGTCGCGCGCGAACCCCATCTCGTGCGTGGCGATCAGCATCGTCATCCCGCCTTCGGCCAGTTCCCTGATCACGTCGAGCACGTCGGCCACGAGCTCCGGATCCAGCGCGCTCGTCACCTCGTCGAGCAGCATCAGCCGCGGCCGCATGGCCAGCGCCCGGACGATCGCGACCCGCTGCTGCTGTCCGCCGGACAGCCGGTCCGGGTAGTCTGCCCGCTTTTCCCCCAGACCGAACCGCTCCAGCAGTTCGCCCGCCTGGGAAACCGCCTCAGAACGCGACAGGCCGAGCACCTTCATCGGCGCCAGCGTCACGTTCCGCTCCACCGTCATGTGCGGGAACAGGTTGAACGACTGGAACACGATGCCGATGTGCCGCCGGACCAGGTTCTCGTCCACCCCGCGCCGGCTGATCGGCTGGCCGTCCAGCCAGATCGTCCCCGCCTCGATCCGCTCCAGCAGGTTCACGCAGCGCAGCAGCGTGGACTTGCCGGACCCCGACGCCCCGATCAGGCAGATGACCTCGTGCGAGGCGACGGCCAGGTCCACCCCGCGCAGCACCTCGTGGGCGCCGAACGACTTGCGCAGCCCCTCGATCCGCAGCGCCGCCGCCTCCCCGGAACCGGAGGCCGGCTCACCAGAGCGGAAAACCTCGCCCGTTCGGCCCATTACTGCTCAGCCCCGGCCAGACGGCGCGCCCGGTCGCGGGCGATCAGGTGGTCGGTGAACCGGGCCAGCGGGATGGTCAGCAGCAGGAACAAGATGGCGGCCACCGTGTAGCTCGAGTAGTTGAACACGGTGTCGCTGTAGATCTCGGCCGCCTTGTTCGCCTCGATCGCGCCGAGCAGGCCGACCAGCGCGGTGTCCTTCTGCAGGCTGATGAAGTCGTTCAGCAGCGGCGGGATGATGGTGCGGATGGCCTGCGGCAAGATCACGTACCGCATCGAGGCCCACTGCGACAGGCCGAGCGAGCGGGCCGCCGCGACCTGGCTGCGGTGCACCGCGTTGATGCCGGCCCGGTACACCTCCGACACGTAGGCCGAGTACGAGAACACCAGCGCGGCCACGCCGTAGATGGCCGCCGACTGCGACGAGATGCCCTGCAGCTGCAGCGCCGGGACGCCGAACCCGATGGCGAAGATGACCAGGATCAGCGGCACGCCACGGGCGACGTCCACGTACACGGTGGCCACCACCCGCAGCGGCAGCAGCACCGGCCCGGTGGACAGCCGGATGATCGCCACGAACAGCGCCACGATCAGGATCAGGATCTCGGCCGCGACGAACATCCGGATGTTCAGCCACAGCGCCGCGCCGACCGAGTAATAGCCGGCCTTCGGGTCGCCCACGAAGGACCGCCACATGTCGGCGGGGTTGAAGAACGTGTGCCTGACCTGGGCGCTGCCCGGCGCCAGCCAGAAGATCGCCAGCAGCGCCGCGAGTACCACCACGGTGCTCGTGGTGGACAGGATCAGCCCGCGGCGGTCGCTGGGACCCAGCAGCCGGGAACGCCGGGCCGACAGGTCAGGAAGACCCTGCGCCTCCACTTACGGCTTGATGGTCGGGACGCTGGTGTAGATCTGCAGGTACTTCGACGTCAGCTTGGCCAGCGTGCCGTTGCTCTTCAGCGTGGCCAGCGCCTTGTTCACGCAGGTGACCAGCGGGTTGCCCTTGGCGAACAGCAGGCCGTAGTGCTCGCCGGTGGACGGGAACTGGGCCACCATGACCGAGCCGGGGATCTCCGAGGACGAGATGTACTGCGCCGTCGGCGTGTCGGTGACCAGCGCCGCGATCTGCTTGGTCTGCAGCGCCTGCTTCACGTCGTTCAGCGTCTCGAAGACCTTCGGCGTCTGGGTGGGCTGGATCTGGCTGTTGATGAAGGCCAGGCTGGTGGTGCCCACCTGGTCGCCGTAGACGTAGGTCTTCAGGTCTTCGGGTGAGTGCTTGGTCACGATCGGGCTGCTCTTCAGCGCCACCAGCGCCTGCTGGACGTCGTAGTAGCTGTCGGAGAACGTCACCGCCTGGGCCCGCTGCGCGCTGTAGGAGATCTCGTTGATGTCGAAGTCGAACTTCTTCGGCCCCGGCGCGTAGGACGAGTCGAACGGCTCGTAGGCCCACTTGACCTGCGACGGCTTGAAGCCGAGCTGGGCCGCCACCGCGTAGGCCACGGCGCTCTCGTAGCCCTGTCCGTTGCCCGGCTTGTTGTTCTCGAACCACGGCGGGTAGGCCGGCTGGTCGGTGGCCACGGTGAGCACGCCCTTGCCGTAAAGCTCGTCCTGGACGCCGGCGAACGTGCAGGACGCAGTGCTCGCGCTGGCGCTGCTCGTGGCGCCCGCGCCCGCCCCGGCACTGCTGCCCGAGCTGCTGGCACAGCCCGCCAGCCCCGCGCTCGCGGTCAGCGCGGCGATCGCGGCCCAGGCCGCCACAGTCATCTGTCGCATCCGGTCACACCCCAAAATCAAAAGAACTTTTATCCCGAACGAGCGTACAGCGAGCGTTATGCAAACCGGCTGCGAGTGCAGGCCTTTGGGCCTGCGCGAGCGGTCGGTGCAGGTAGCACGGACAGCAACCTCGGCGGGTTCTGCATAACGCGAGCTTTGCATTAGACACTGCGTGCCCCCCCCCCGCACCCGCCCCGCACCGATAGTCGCCCACCCGCCCCACCCCGCCCCGCCCAGCCCGCCGCCACCCCGCGCCCGGCGTCATCGTGGGTCAGATTCACCCTTATGGGGGTAGTAACGACACACGATCCTGTTCGGACGGAGGCGCGGATGGCCCTGATGTTCCTCAACGGCGACGGGATGCGCGGCGGGCGCGCGCACTACACGATCGAGGGCGTGCCGCTGATCGGCGAGCGGCGCACCGCGCCGCTGTACCGGTTCTACTCGGTCCGCGACGAGTTCCCCGCCCTCTACCCGGTCGCCGAGGGCGGCCAGCCGATCCTCGGCGAGCTGTACGACGTGCCCATGGGCCCGCTGAGCGCCCTGCTGGCCACCGAACCCCCCGAGCTCGAGCTCTCGATCATCGAGCTTTCCGGCGGCGAGCTGTCGTTCGCCATGGTCTTGCGGGAGGCCGAGCACGAGCTCGGCATCCACAAGGACATCACCAGCTTCGGCGGCTGGCGCGCCTACCGCGCCGCCTCGCTCAGCGAGGGTCCCGACCCGCGGCGCCCTGATCCCTGACCGGCTGGCCCCCGGCCGGCTGGCCCCTGATCCACACGCTGGCCACATCCGCGGGGGTGGTCAGCGTGAAGACCCTGGCCAGCGCGTCGGAGACGTCGTTGGCGTGGCGCAGGTTGACCGCCAGCGTGCTCCCGTCGGCCGGGCGCAGCCAGACCGCGTCGAAGTCCTTGCCCACGGCGAAGTCGCCGACCCGGTCGTCCAGGCCGAGCGCCCGCGCGCCGGCCCGGGTCGCCAGGTACAGCAGGTGCGCCGGCGTCAGGCCCAGCCCGTCCGCGCCGAGCAGTTGCTGGATGAAGTAGGCCTGCAGTGCCTCCTTGGGCAGGAACAGGCCGGCGCCCGCGCCCACGTCGGAGCCGAGCGCGACGTGAACGCCGTGCTCGATGTGCCGGCGCAGCGGGAACAGCCCGCTGCCCAGGGCGCAGTTGCTGGTCGGGCAGTGCGCCACCGACGCGCCGTGCTCGGCCAGCACCGCGAGTTCGGCGTCGCCGGGGTGGACGTTGTGCGCGTACACGCTGCGCGCGGTGACCAGGCCGTGCCGGCGGTAGGTGTCCAGGTAGTGCTGGGCCCCCGGGAACAGGTCGGCCACCGTGGCGATCTCGGCCACGTTCTCGTTGATGTGCGAGGTGAACCAGACGCCCTTGCCGAGCAGCTGCGCGCAGGCGTCCAGCATCTCGTCCGACGCCGACAACGAGAACCGCGGCGTGACGGCGTAGCGCAGCCGCCCGTGGTCGTGCCAGCGCAGGATCAGGTCCGCGCTGTCGGCCAGCGCGGTCTCCGGTGAGTTCAGCAGGTCGGGGCGGAGGATCCGGTCGCTGACCACCAGGCCGGAGGTGATGTTCAGGCCGCGCTGCGCGGCCGCGGCGAACAGCTCGTCCATGGCCGCCGCGAAGTGCGAGCCGAACACCAGCGCGCTGGTCGTCCCGGCGGCCACCAGGCCGTCGAGGAACTCCGCGGCGACCGCCCGCGCGTAGGCCACCTCGGCCAGCTTGCTCTCCTCGGGCAGCGCGCACTGCTCCAGCCAGTCGAGCAGCGGCAGGCCGAGCCCGCCGATCGCACGGATCTGCGGGAAGTGGACGTGGGTGTCGACGAAGCCCGGGACGAGCAGCCCGCCGTCCAGGCGGGTGACCGGCTCGCCGGGGTGCGCGGCGCGCAGCGCGGCCAGCGGGCCCCGGGCCCGGATGACCCCGTCGCGGACCAGCAGCGCGCCCTCCTCGGCCAGCGCCTCAGCCGGATCCCCGGCGAACGGATCACCCGGCGTGTCGACAATGGTCCCGGCGTAGATCGTCATGGCGTCACCGTGCTTCTCCCGCTCGCCTCCGGGCGCCTTTCGAGGCGGCTCCTTCCCGCTCTGTTGTCCCGCTCGCCTCCGGTCCGCCCTTGAGGCAGCTCCTTCCCTCGTCGCTCCTCCGTCGCTCCTGGGGTGGGTCCGCGGGGACAAACACAGTCCAGTCGCTGCCGCGGCCCTTTGGCTCGCGGGGAAGTCCAGTCGCCGCCGTCGCCCTTTGGCTCGCGGGGACGGCGTGCAGCAGGGCGGCTGCCACCGCGACAGCGATTACTGCCGGGTCCTTGCCGGTGATCCCGGGCTGGCCGATCGGGCAGGTGATCCGGGCGATCGTCTCGGGGGAGTGCCCGGCGTCGGCCAGCTGCGCCTGGAACCGCGTCCACTTGGCGCTCGAGCCGATCAGCCCGATGCCGCCCAGCGGCTGCGGCAGCCGCAGGGCCGCGTCGCACAGCGCGAAGTCCTCCGCGTGGTCGTGCGTCATGATCACCACGTGCGCGCCGCGCGGCAGCTGCTCGAGCACCTGCTCGCCGAGCAGCGTGCGGTAGATGCCGACGTCCGCGGTGCCGTCGATCACGTCGGCGAGCCGGACCCGGTCCAGCTGCTCCGGGCGCGAGTCGACCAGCAGCAGCCGGACCGGCAGCCGGGACAAGATGCGCGCCAGCTCGTAGCCGACGTGCCCCAGGCCGAACA
>Ga0335078_10005774_pt1 | contig 18298 bp, 12 predicted proteins | sample Lox_Sample_32_FD_206711 | JGI IMG/M metagenome (GOLD analysis project Ga0335078, IMG submission 206711) | Soil microbial communities from Loxahatchee National Wildlife Refuge, Florida, United States - Lox_Sample_3.2 | ecosystem: Environmental > Terrestrial > Soil > Wetlands | place: USA... | reverse complement strand
TTGAAGCGGATCTCGCCGTCGACGTATTGCGGTATTCCACAGTTCGCCTTCGCCACGAGGATCGCCGACGGATCGGCGGCAGCCAGATTGACGATCGATGCGACCAACTCCGCCGCCCCGACACCGCAGTTGCTCCCGCACGCGGCCAAGTGATGCCGTCGTGAGAGGCCGGCGAGCTCGGCGGGCGTGAGGCCCATCATGGTCCTGCCATTGGTGTCGAAGCTCAGGGTCGTCACGATCGGAAGCCCCGTCCCGCGCGCCCCGCCGATCGCCGCTTCGGTCTCCTCCGCTGAGGACATCGTCTCGATCCACAGAATGTCGGCACCGCCCCGGGCGAGCGCCGCCGCCTGTTCCGCGAACGAATCGCGCGCCTCGGCCGCCGAGAGCGGTCCCAGCGGCTCCAGAATCTCGCCGGTCGGTCCGATGCTGCCCGCGACGAGCACGCTGCGATCCGCCCGATCCGCCTCGGCACGAGCGAGCCGCGTCGCGGCCTCGTTCAGCTCCGCGACCCGGTGTTCGGCCTGGTGCAATTTCAGTCGATGCCGGTTGCCGCCGAAGCTATTGGTCAGGATGATGTCGGCACCGGCTTCGATGAAGCGGCGCTGCAGCTCGCTGATGCGTTGCGGATGCTCCGTATTCCAGAGCTCGGGAGCTTCTCCGCTCGTCAACCCGCGCGCGAACAGATTGCTGCCCGTGGCGCCATCGGCGAGCAGCCACGGTCGCTGCGCGAGCAGTGGCGTCAATCGGTCGATGGTCATCGTCGATCCTCTGTCGGGACCACCTGCACGCCGCCCGACAGCGGACCCGCGGAGAGCTTCTCGAGCTGCTGCTGCACCTCGCTGCGAAATTGCAGCGGATGCGAGATCTTGTGAAACGGCTCGGAAGTGCCGCCCGTTCCCACCATCGTGATGCTTCCATAGCCAAACATCCTACCGGCCATCGGCTCGCTGACCTCGATCGTCTCGATCTTGTTCAGCAGCAACTCGACGGTCTTGCGGTTCATGAGACCCTGTTTGATCACGACGCGGCGAGTGGTGACCGCCATCTCCGTCGCGTTTCGACGCACCAGCCCCGCCAGGATCGCCACGATGCCGCACACCAGGAGAGCGGCTGCCCCACCCTCGATGACGTGTCCGTTGGTATTGCCCGGTCGTGGCTGATGGAGGAGGTAGGCCACGAGCGCACCCGAGCCCGCGAGCAGCAGCAACCCCAGGAGGATGTGCCGCAGCATCACGATCCAATGCAGACGCGTCTGGTAGACGACGGTTTCTCCGGGAACCAGGCTGGCTTGTATATATCTCATACGCGGCCGAAGAAGCCGCAGGAGCTGATTGGCCACAACTGCATCGGCTACGTGCTCTTGAACTTATTGATTGGTATGGGTGCTGACGGGCTCGAACCGCCGACATTCGCCGTGTAAAGGCGACGCTCTACCAGCTGAGCTAAGCACCCTCGTTTATTGGCGAAAATTGCTCCAGACAATTTTCGCAAGACCCTACGCAAATACCGCGGGCCCGAGGAACGGCCTCGGGCCCGCTATTCTACTGGCGGAAATCGTCGAGACGATTTTCGCGAGACCCTAAACATCTTCCGCGGGCTCTCTGAGACCCGCCACCGCGAGCCGAGATGCCCCGGGAAACGGAGCGGCCCCGGCTCCGCTATGGTATCGCTAGTGCGCCGGGATCACCTGCTTCAGGCGCCGCCCGTTGCGCCGGCCGCGCTTTTCCTCCTCGGCCGCGGGCACGACTGCCGATGCGCCCTCTGCCTGGCTGGCGGGGACGGGCTGCCGAGTCAGCGCGAGCGCCAGCACCTCGTCGATCCACTTGACGGGCTTGATCTCGAGATTGCCCTTGATGTTGTCGGGAATCTCGACCAGGTCCTTCTCGTTCTCGTCGGGGATCAGCACGGTCTTGATCCCGCCGCGATGAGCGGCCAGCAGCTTCTCCTTCAGGCCTCCGATCGGCAGCACCTCACCGCGCAGGGTGATCTCGCCCGTCATGGCGACATCCGAGCGCACCGGAATCTTGGTGAGCGCCGAGACCAGCGCGGTGCACATGCCGATGCCGGCGCTCGGGCCGTCCTTCGGCGTCGCGCCTTCGGGGATGTGCAGGTGCACGTCGTGCTTCTGGTAGAACTCACCGTCGAGCCCGAGCACCTGGGCGCGGCTGCGCACCACGGTCATGGCCGCCTGGATCGACTCCTGCATGACCTCGCCCAACTGTCCGGTGTGCTGGAGCTTGCCCTTGCCGGGCACCACGGCGGCCTCGATGCTGAGCAGCTCCCCGCCCACCTCCGTCCAGGCAAGCCCCGTCACCTGGCCCACGCGGTTCATGTCCTCCGCCTTGCCGTAGCGGAAGCGGCGCACGCCCAGGAACTTGTCGAGATTGCGGGGCCCGACCGAAACGGAAGTCTCGTCCTTCTTGTGCAGCAGCATCTGCTTCACGGCCTTGCGGCAGATCTTGGCGATCTCACGCTCGAGGTTGCGCACGCCGGCCTCGCGCGTGTAGTAGCGCACGATATCAAGGAGCGCCGAGTCGGAGATCTTCAGCTCGTTTTCCTTCAGTCCATTGCCCTTCATCTGCTTCGGCACGAGATAGCGCCGGCCGATGTTCATCTTCTCGTCCTCGGTGTACCCGGGCAGGCGGATCACCTCCATGCGATCGAGAAGCGGAGCCGGGATGTTCATGCTGTTGGCGGTGCAGACGAACATGACCTCGGAGAGGTCGAGGTCGACCTCGAGGTAATGGTCGTTGAAGGTCGTGTTCTGCTCCGGGTCCAGCACCTCGAGCAGCGCCGAGGAGGGGTCGCCGCGGAAATCCATCGACATCTTGTCGACCTCGTCGAGGAGGAAGAGCGGATTGTGCACGCCGGCCTTGGCCATGTTCTGCACGATCTTCCCGGGAAGCGAGCCGATGTAGGTGCGGCGGTGGCCGCGGATCTCGGCCTCATCGCGCACCCCGCCGAGCGACATGCGCACGAACTTGCGATTGGTGGCGCGCGCGATGCTCTGACCGAGCGAGGTCTTGCCGACGCCCGGGGGACCGACGAGGCAGAGGATCGGGCCCTTCAGCTTCTCGACGCGCAGCTGCACGGCGAGATACTCCACGATGCGCTCCTTCACCTTCTCGAGCCCGTAGTGATCCTCATCGAGCACCTGCTCGGCGCGGGCGATGTCCTTCAAGATCTTGGTGCGTTTCTTCCAGGGCACCTTGACCAGCCAGTCGATGTAGTTGCGCACCACGGTGGCTTCCGCCGACATGGGCGACATCATCTTGAGCTTGTTGAGCTCTCCGGTCGCCTTCTCGCGCGCCTCCTTCGGCATGCCGGCGCGCGCGATCTTCTGCTCGAGCTCGGTCACTTCGTTACCGCCCTCGTCCATCTCGCCGAGCTCCTTCTGAATGGCCTTCATCTGCTCATTCAGGTAGTACTCGCGCTGGCTCTTCTCCATCTGCGCCTTGACGCGGCCGCGGATGCGCTTCTCGATCTGCAGCACGTCCATTTCGCCCTCGATGGCGACCAGGATGTGCTCGAGGCGCTTGCGGATGTCGAGGATCTCGAGGACCTTCTGCTTCTCGCCGAGCTTGAGCGACATATGGGCCGCGACCGTGTCGGCGAGGCGCCCGGCATGCTCGATCCCCGCGAGGGCGGTGAGCACCTCGGGCGGGACCTTCTTGTTGAGCTTGACGTACTGCTCGAACTGCGAGATGACCGAGCGCGCGAGCACGTCCATCTCGCGCTCGTCGTAGGACTCGACGTCCGGCAGGAGCCCGATCTCCGCGGAGTAATAGTCGCCCGCCGTCAGTTTGTCGATCCGCGCACGGTCGACGCCCTCGACGAGGACCTTGACCGTTCCGTCCGGCAGCTTCAGCAGCTGCAGGATCGTGGCCACGGTGCCGATGCGATAGAGATCGTCCCCTTTCGGGTCATCGACGTCGGCCTGCTTCTGGGCGACGAGCATGATCCGCTTGTCGCCGCGCATGGCCACATCGAGCGCCTGGATGGATTTCTCCCGCCCGACGAACAGCGGAATCACCATGTGCGGATAGACGACGACGTCCCGCAGCGGCAGCACGGGGACCCCCTGGGAGCCGCTGGTCGTCGGATGGGTAGGAGCAGTAGGTTCAGACACGCTCTAGTCCTCGGTGCGATGAGGGCGGCGGCTTCTCTGGGGCGAGGGAAGCCGTCACCGGATTGAGACCCATTCTAGCGGCAAATGCGGCCGCCGCTAGCGGGTTTCAACGGGGAAAAAGGTGCAGCGCCGCACAGCTCGTGCGGACGATCGGCGCCGCAGTGCGCCACTCTACTTGGAGACCGCGCGGCGCGGCTCGTCGACGCTCGCCAGGCGGCCGTCGTCGGAGCGGTAGACCACGTAGGGCTGGGTCGCTCCCTCGATGACGCTCTCATCGATCACGACCTTGGCGACGTTGCGCATGGAAGGCAGCTCGTACATGGTGTCGAGCAGCACCGTTTCAAGGATCGTGCGCAGACCGCGGGCGCCGGTCTTGCGCTGCATGGCCCGGTGCGCGACCGCCTTCAGCGCATCATCGCGGAACTCGAGCTCCGCGCCTTCCATCTCGAAGAGCCTGCGATACTGCTTGGTGAGGGCGTTCTTCGGATCCGTCAGAATGGATACGAGCGCGCCCTCATCGAGCTCATCGAGAGTCGCCACCACCGGGAGCCGGCCGACGAATTCCGGGATCAGCCCGTATTTGATGAGGTCCTCGGGCTCCACGTCATGGAAAAGATCGCTGCCGTGCGGACGGGCATCCACCGCGCGCACGTCCGAGGTGAAGCCGATGCCGCTCTTCTGCGTGCGGTTGAGGATGATCTTCTCCAGCCCCGCGAATGCTCCGCCGCAGATGAAGAGAATGTTGCTGGTATCGACCTGCAAAAATTCCTGTTGCGGATGCTTGCGCCCGCCCTGCGGCGGCACCGAGGCGATCGTCCCCTCGATGAGCTTCAGCAGCGCCTGCTGCACGCCCTCGCCGGAGACGTCGCGGGTGATCGAGGGGTTGTCGGATTTACGCGAGATCTTGTCGATCTCGTCGATGTAGACGATGCCGGTCTGCGCCTTCTCGACATCGTAGTCGCACTTCTGGAGCAGCTTCTGGATGATGTTCTCGACATCCTCGCCGACGTAGCCGGCCTCGGTCAGCGTGGTGGCGTCCGCGATCGTGAAGGGCACATTGAGCAGACGCGCGAGCGTCTCGGCGAGCAGGGTCTTGCCGCAGCCGGTGGGGCCGATGAGCAGGATATTGCTCTTGGCGATCTCGACGTCCTCTTTGGCCCGGCTGGCGCCGGTGCGGGTCTGCAGCCGCTTGTAGTGGTTGTACACCGCGACGGAGAGCACCTTCTTGGCGCGCTCCTGGCCGATCACGTACTCGTCGAGGACCTTCTTGATCTCATGGGGCTTGGGCAGCTTGTCGCGGGCCCGCTCGGCCCGGTCCTCGAGCTCCTCCCGGATGATGTCGTTGCAGAGCTCGACGCACTCGTCACAGACGAACACGGAGGGACCGGCGATGAGCTTTCGGACCTCGTGCTGGCTCTTCCCGCAGAAGGAGCAGTAGAGGAGCTTACCGTCGTCGTGGCGGCCGCGGGAATCGTCACTCATCAAAGAATGCCCTCATATGAGGTCCGTAGCCTCACTGCCATGTATAGCACGGCGCGCGCCCGATAGGCAAAGGACCCGGGCACGGCTAAGTCGTTGTACAGACGGGATTTGTATGACGCGTTTCACTTACTTGGGAGGAATTTCGCCGCGCTTTTCCAGCACCCGGTCAATCAGGCCATAGCGTACCGCCTCATCCCAGGACATGAACCGGTCGCGGTCGGTGTCCTGCTTGATGCGCTCGACGCTTTGACCGGTATGCTTGGCCAGGATCTTGTTGAGCCGGTCGCGGGTCTCGAGCATCTCCTTGGCGTGGATCTCCATGTCCGCCGCCTGCCCCTGAAAGCCCCCGAGGGGCTGGTGGATCATCACCCGGGCATGCGGCAGGCAGTAGCGCTTGCCGGCCGCCCCGCCGGCGAGCAGGACCGCGCCCATGCTCGCGGCCTGGCCGATGCAGATGGTGCTGACGTCGGGCTTGATGAACTGCATGGTGTCGTAGATGGCGAGCCCGGAGCTCACGACGCCGCCCGGGGAATTGATGTAGATCGCGACGTCCTTCTCCGGATTTTCCGACTCCAGGAAGAGCATCTGCGCGACCACGATGTTGGCCATGTAGTCGTCGATCGGACCCACCACGAAAATCAGCCGCTCCTTGAGCAGCCTCGAGTAGATGTCGTAGGCACGCTCGCCACGGGCGGTCTGCTCGACGACGATCGGGACCAGATTCAGCGCTCGTTCGTTCATGGGGCTCTCTCGTCTGACTTGTTGTCGCCTTGGGCCTCGGCGCCAGGGTCGAGGTTCTGGCCGAAGCCGGTGATCTCCTTGAAGCTCATCGGCACCTCGGTCACCTTGGCCCGCTCGAGAATCCAGTCGATCACCTGGTCTTCGAGCACCACGGACTCGATCTGCCGCAAGGCCTCCGGGTTGTGCTGGTACGCCCGGCGCGCCTCCTCGGGATTCGGATAGCTCGCCGCCAGCTCCTCGATGCGGCTCTGGACACGCTGCCGGTCCACCGGGATGCCCTCCGTCTTGACGATCTGGCCCATGAGCAGCCCGAGCGCGACGCGTCTGCGGGCCGGAGCTTCGAAAGGCTGGCGCGGCGGCACTTTGGACGCTTCCCGCACACCCATGCGTCGCGCCGCATCGATCTGCAACTGTTGCACCTGATCTTCAACCAGCGCTCGCGGAAGGTCGATGGGGTTCTCCGCATAGAGTGCATCGAGAACCTGGGTGCGAACTCTGTTGCGGATCACATCCGCGAGCTCCCGCTCCATGCTTTTGCGCACCTCCGCCCGCAGCGCCTGCACTCCACCTTCTTCGACACCGAAGGCGCGGCAGAATTCCTCATCAACGGCCGGCAGCGACTGCTCCTCGACGCTCTTCACGGTGAGCGCGAGCTCGGCGGTGTTGCCCGCGAGTGTTTTGTTGGAAAGCTCGGTCGGGAACTTCACCGTGATGGTGCGCGCCTCGCCCGCCACCGCGCCTTTCAGACCCTCTTCCAGCTCCGGCCGGGACTGGCGCGAACCGATGATGATCGCGACGTCCTTGCCATCGCCGCCCTCGAAGGGCTCGCCGCCCATGCGGCCGGTGTAGTCGACCGTCACGCGGTCGCCCTCGCGCGCGGGCCGATCGACCGCCGCGAACGTCGGGCGCTGGCGGCGCATGCTCTCGAGCATCGCATCGATGTCGGGCTCCTCGACCGTCGCCCGCGGGCGCTCCACGGCGATGCGCTCGAGCGATCGGACCTCGATCTCCGGCATCACCTCGAAGGTGGCGGCGAACTTGAGGTCCGAGCCCGGCGCGACCGCGATCGGCTCGATGCGCGGGCCTGCCGCCGGAGTCAGCTTCTCCCGACTCAGTGCCTCGGCAAGCGAGCTGCGCATGACATCGCCCACGACCTCCGCCCGCACCTGCTCGCCGAATTGCTTGCGCACCACGGGCAGCGGCGCCTTGCCGGGCCGGAAGCCCTTCAAGCGCGCCGTGCGGGAAATCTCCTTCAGGCGCTGCTCGATGGCCGTTGTGATCCGATCGGCCGGTACAGCCACCTCCATGCGCCGCTCGAGGCCGGAGGTAGCGGACACTGAAACTTGCATCAACGAATAACCTCGAAATACAGGGCTGGGAATGCGAAAGGAGAGACTCGAACTCTCACGGGTTTCCCCACTGGATTCTAAGTCCAGCGCGTCTACCAGTTCCGCCACTTTCGCCGGGCAGCGGCCAGAAGACCGCCGATTATAGCGGGATCAGTCGGCGCGCAGACGCGCGGCTCCGGTGCGGGCTCGCCGGGGAGCAGAACGACCCGACGGCAGCTAGAGGAGGCGACTGGAGTACTTTAGTATAGAGAACTTGTACTTTCATGAGGATCATCTGGCAAAGCGCCCGGTGCGGGGCTACATTTGTGCGGCAACCTCTCACACGGGTGGCTCGGGGCGCGTGATCGGCGCAAGACGCGAAAGACAGGAGGCCGGCGGCTTCGCCGCACGGCTGCGGCAGGTGCTGAGGGCCCACGGCAGCGCGAGCGCTCTCGCCAAGGCCATCGGCCGCTCGGAAGGGGCGCTGCGCAAGTGGCTGCGCGGCCAGTCGGAGCCGAACGTCACCGACCTGCGGGCGCTGGCGGCGCTGACCCAGACCCGGATCGAATGGCTGGTGAGCGGTCAAGGACCGCGGGAGGCCCTGGGCTCTGCCGATGCCGAGCCGGCGGACCGAACGGGCGCATCGAGAGACGGCTCGCCCGCGCCGCGCCATCCGGGTTCCGGCGCACTCGACCTGCCGCTCCTCGAGGCGGTCATGACCGCAGTCGATGAGCAGTTGCGGCTCGCCGACCTCGATCTACCGGCGGCCAAGCGCTCGGCGCTGCTCGCGGCCGCGTATGATCTCGCGCGCGACCGCCAGGGCGTCGAGCGGGAAGCCGTGGCGCGGCTGGTGAGGCTTGCGCATTGAAGATCGGCTATCCCATCGAGCGCGCCACGACCGTGGCCACTGCCAGCAGAATGAGCGCAATGACGATCGCGATGACGACATGCCGGACGTGCGGCTTCATAAGGTGAGGTTACCATGACCCAGCTTCCTCCCACCGTCCGTGGGACGATCCGCGCGGCCCGCGGCACCCGGCTCACCGCCCGATGCTGGCTGACTGAGGCGCCGCTTCGGATGCTGATGAACAATCTCGACCCGGAGGTCGCCGAACGGCCCGAAGATCTCGTGGTTTACGGTGGGATCGGCAAGGCGGCGCGCAACTGGGAATGCTTCGATGCCATCGTCGCGGCGCTCACGCGCCTGGGTCCCGAGGAAACCCTCCTCGTCCAGTCCGGCAAGCCGGTCGGCATCTTCACGACCCACGAGGATGCGCCGCGGGTGCTCCTCGCCAACTCCAACCTGGTGCCCCGCTGGGCGAGCTGGGAGCAGTTCAACGAGCTCGACCGCAAGGGCCTGATGATGTTCGGGCAGATGACCGCGGGCTCCTGGATCTACATCGGCAGCCAGGGAATCGTGCAGGGCACGTACGAGACTTTCGTCGAGCTGGGACGGCGTCATTACCAGGGGAGCCTGCGCGGCCGTTGGATTCTCACCGCGGGCTTGGGCGGCATGGGCGGCGCGCAGCCGCTCGCGGCCACCATGGCGGGCGCCTCGCTGCTCGCCATCGAGTGCCGCCAGTCGCGCATCGAGAAGCGCCTCGCCAGCCGCTATCTCGACCGCCAGGCCCGCTCGCTCGATGAGGCGCTGGCGCTCATCGAGGAGAGCACGCGCACCCGGAAGCCGATCTCGGTCGCGGTCTGCGGCAACGCCGCGGAGCTCGTACCGGAGATCCTCGCCCGCGGTGTACGCCCCGATGCGGTGACCGATCAGACCTCCGCCCATGACCCGGTGCACGGTTACCTGCCGCTCGGCTGGAGCGTCGAGCAATGGGAGAGCCGGCAGGTGAGTGATCCGCGCCGGGTCGCGGCCGAGGCCGGTGCCTCCATGGCCGTGCATATGCGCGCGCTGGTGGAGTTTCGCCGGCGCGGCATCCCGACGTTCGACTACGGCAACAACCTGCGCCAGGTGGCGAGCGAGCATGGCGTCAAGGACGCCTTCGAGGTGCCGGGATTCGTGCCCGAGTACATCCGCCCGCTTTTCTGCCGCGGCATCGGACCTTTCCGCTGGGCCGCGCTCTCGGGCGATCCCAGCGACATCGCGAAAACCGACGCCAAGGTGAAGGAGCTCATCCCCGACGACCCGCACCTGCATCAGTGGCTCGACATGGCGGGCGCGCGCATCGCCTTCCAGGGCCTGCCGGCGCGCATCTGCTGGGTGGGGCTCGGGCAACGGGACCGCCTCGGAGCGGCTTTCAACGCCATGGTCGCCGCGGGCGAGCTGTCGGCGCCCATTGTCATCGGCAGGGATCATCTCGATGGCGGCTCGGTGGCGAGCCCCAACCGTGAGACCGAGGCCATGCGCGACGGCTCGGATGCGGTCTCCGACTGGCCGATGCTGAACGCGCTGCTCAACACCGCGAGCGGCGCCACCTGGGTGTCACTCCATCACGGCGGCGGCGTCGGCATGGGGTTCTCGCAGCATGCGGGCGTGGTCATCGTCTGCGACGGCACCCCGGCGGCCGAGCGGCGCATCCGCCGGGTGCTGTGGAACGATCCCGGCACCGCCGTCATGCGCCACGCCGACGCCGGCTACCGGGAAGCGCTCGAGTGCGCGGCGCAGCACGGACTGCAGTTGCCCATGGCTCGCCTGCCGCGCGGAGCCGCCCAATGACCGCAGCGCGCGCGGCGCGGGGACGCGCGGCGGTGCGCACCGAGACCTTCTCGCTGGCTTCGCTGCGCACGGCGTATGCGCGGCCGGTGTCGGTCAGCCTCACCCGGGCGCAAATGGCACGCGTTCGCCGCTCCGCGGCCGCGGTCGATCGCATGATCGCCCGCGGCGGCGCCGTGTACGGAGTCAACACCGGCTTTGGCCTGCTGGCACAGACCCGGATTGCGCCGGATCAACTCTCCGCCCTGCAGCGCAATCTCGTGCTCTCTCATGCCGCGGGGGTGGGCCCGTGGCTGCCCGATGCGGTGGTGCGGCTCGTGCTGGTGTTGAAGATCGGCAGCCTCGCCCAGGGATTCTCGGGGATCCGGCCGGCGACCCTCCTCGCCCTGACGCGGCTGCTCGAGACCGACACCTACCCGTGCATTCCCGCCAAGGGCTCCGTCGGTGCCTCGGGCGATCTCGCGCCGCTCGCGCACCTGGCGGCGGCGCTCCTCGGTGTCGGCGAGGTGCGCGCGGGCGGGCGAGTGCTGCCGGCCGCGGAGGGACTGAAGCGCATCGGGCTCGAGCCGCTCGAGCTCGCGCCCAAAGAGGGGCTCGCGCTTCTCAACGGCACGCAGGTGTCGACGGCGCTCGCCCTCGCGGGCCTCTTCGCGATCCAGGATGTATTCGACGCGGCGCTCATCGCGGGGGCCCTTTCGGTCGATGCCCTCAAAGGGAGCGACGTGCCCTTCGATGATCGGATCCATGTGCTCAGGGGCCAGCCGGGGCAGCGGCGGGTCGCCCGGACGCTCAAGCGCCTGCTCGCCGGCAGCCGCATCCGCGCCTCGCACCTTAACTGCGAGCGCGTCCAGGACCCCTACTCCCTGCGCTGTCAGCCGCAGGTGATGGGGGCCTGTCTCGATGTCATCGAGTCCGCCGGACAGACCCTCGATCGCGAGGCCAACGCGGTGACCGACAATCCTCTGGTATTCGCGGCCGAGGAAGAAGTCCTCTCCGGTGGCAACTTTCACGCCGAGCCGGTGGCGCTCGCCGCCGATCAGCTCGCCCTCGCCGCCGCCGAGATCGGCTCACTCAGCGAGCGGCGCACGGCACTGCTCATCGACCCGAAGATGAGCGGCTTGCCGGCCTTCCTGGTTGCGGAAAGCGGCGTCAACTCCGGCTTCATGGTGCCGCAGGTCACGGCCGCGGCGCTGGTCGCGGAGAACAAGACCCTCGCCGCCCCGGCGAGCGTCGACAGCATCCCGACCTCGGCCGGCCAGGAGGATCACGTGTCGATGGCGACTCACGGCGCGCGGCGCCTGCTCGAGATGGCCGCGAACGCCGCGAGCGTCATCGCCATCGAGCTGCTCGCGGCGGCGCAGGGTATCGAGTTCCATCGACCGCTCAAGAGCTCCCGCCCTCTGGAGGCGGCGCTGCAGACCCTGCGGCGCAGCGTGCCGCGCTACGAGCGCGATCGCTTCTTCGCGCCGGATATCGAGGCGGCGACCAACCTGGTCCGCTCGGGCGCCCTCAGCGAGCTCATCGAGATCTAACGCTCGCCAAAGACCGCGACGCCGTTCGGGGTGCCGACGAACACCATCCCATCGGCGACCGTCGGAGTGATGAACTTGTTGCCCGCGCCGAAGTTGTCGCGTCCGCCGGATGCCTGCGTGCTGTTATAGAGCTCGTGAGTCAGATCCGCGGCCTCGTAGGCATGCAGGACCGCAGGGTTGCTGTTTTCCACCGCCCAGACGATGCCATTGGCGACGCCGTTGGCGGATACCGCGGGGGTCGTGCCGGGATACGGAAACTGCGTGGTGGTTTCCGATGCGGGCAGGCTCGCGAGCTTGGCCGCCGTGACGGGGAAGGCCTTGAGCGAGCCGCCGACGTTGCCGTAGTAGATCGTTCCATTGAAGTACGCCGGTGTCGAGAAAACACCGCCCGGAAAAACGCCGTCGAGCTCCTGCCAGATGCCGTTGCTCGAGGCATCGAACTTGCCCATGTCGTCGCGATTGACCACGTAGAGATTGCTGTCCTTGCCGGCGCCGACCATGAGGTGGCGCACGACCCCGGTCGAGTCCGTCACATCGGGCAGGAGCATCACGCCGCCCGAGCCCAGATCCTCATCGCTCGCCGACTCGGCCACCTCGTTGGATTGGGCGAAATAGTCCGAGACGGCGAGACCGCCGCCTGTGGTCGAGAGCTTCACGAAGGAGTTGCCGTAATCGCCGGACTGCGGCAAGCCGTTGCTGAGCGTGGTCTCGAAGGCGCCGTTCGCCGTCAGCAGGTAGATGTTGCCCACCGCATCGGCGGCCAGGCCGTCGCCGCTCATCCAGATGGACGGGCCGGCGTCGCTGTCCGCCGCGAGATTGAGCACCGCGGTTTGCGCAAGCGTGCTCTCGCTATAGCCGACGAGCCACCCGGAATAGGGCTGCACGTCGCAGTGCGAGGTCCAGCTCGTATACAAGGTGTGATTCGCGAGGAGCAGCGCCGCTCGCTCCGCATACTGCCCCGGCGCGAAGGTCTTCGTGCCGCCGGCCGCACTCGCATAGGTGGGGTTCACCGTCACCGGCCCGTTGAAGAGCTCCGCGCCCGTGGTGATATCGAGCGCGTGCAGCCGCTGGTGGTAGTTCGAGGAGCTGTCCTTCGACATGGCGATGAGAAATATCGCGCCGTGCGGGCCCGCGGCCCGATCGATGACCGGGGTCGAGGTGACGCCGATTTCCGGGCTGATCTGGCCGCAGCCGCGGTCATCGCTCGGACTCTCCCCCGAGCCGAGAAGCGAGACGTGCCAGAGAGCCGCGCCCGTCTGCGGATCGAAGGCGTAGACGGAGTCGTTCTCGGTCGCGACCAAGACGACATCGTGAGTGGCGCCCGCGATCGACACCTGCGCGAGATAAAGCGGCTGCGCATCCACCTTGCCGTCGACCGGCAGAATGCGCAGCAGTCCAAACGAGGAGGAGTTGACGTTCGCGGTCGTCAGCACCGACTCGGTCAGGTTGGCTCCGTCGCGCGCGGCATCATCGCGGTAGGTCACCACGTCCGTGTGCATCTGCGGCTGCGGCGGCGGGGTCGAGCTCGAAGGTGGCGTCGCGGGCGCGCTCCCGCCCCCGCCGCAGCCGGGGAGTGCGGCCGTGATGACAGCTGAGAGTAGAAAAGCGCAAGCGAACTTTCGATGCACCGCGGTCCGATTCAACGAGCCAGCACGGTCTAAGGAGGAACTCCGCTCTCTTACGTACGAGCAGCGCTCAGGTTCCGCCCCACCGCCCCGCTCTTCAGGGCCGGCTCGCGGCCGCGCTGAGGCCTCCCCTTGCCGCCTGGGTCCGGCCTCGCGATCGGTGCTGCTCGCCCCCCGCGCCATGATGGGGATTCTCGCCCATCGACCGGGCGCCGTCTCGCTCACATTCCTGGAAGCGGCTTCCCGTACCGCCCTACCCGATGGGGTAGACTGCGTGGATTGGTCCCCACCCCAGGATCCCATGAAGCCCCACCCCTTGCGCCGTAGCCTCGCCGGCCTCGGCCTGCTGGTCTTAGCCCTGACGATTGGGGTTCTGACGAGCGGCACCCTGACGATCCGGGCCCTGACGAGCGGGACCGTGCTGCCGGTAGCGGCCGCCGCGGCCGCCGCGGTCCCATCGCCGCCGCAGCCCTCGGCTTCCTTGGCTTCTTTGCCTCCCGTGCTCGCGACGCTCGTGCGGTCGGGCAAGCTCAAGGTGCTGAGTCAGTTCACCACCGAGGTGCCGGGCCTCACAGGCTACATCGTGCACAATACGGACGGCACGCAAGTGGTCTACGGCGAGCGCGGATATCTCTTCGTCGGCCATCTGATCTCCCCGCAGGGCTCGGACCTCACCGACAACTATCGCGAGCGCTACACGCCCAAGCCCGACTATGCGACGGTCGTGCACCAGCTCGACCGCGGCGGGCATCTCATCCGTGAGGGCTCTACCGCCGCGCCCTTGCTCTACGTCTTCGCCGATCCGAACTGCAGCATCTGCTATCGCTTCTATCACATGGCCGAGCCGCTGGTCTCTTCCGGGCGACTGCAGCTGCGGTGGGTGATGGTGGCCTTCCTGCAGGCGAGCAGCAACGCCAAGGCGACGGCGATCCTCTCGGCGCGTGATCCGCGCGGCGCCTTGCATGCGGATGAGGACCGCTTCGATACGGCCCACGAGTCCGGGGGCATTGCACCGGCAAGGTCCGAGGACAGGATCTTGCAGGGAGTGTTGCAGGCGCACATGTCCGCCATGGACGCGGTGGGCGGCGCCGGCACCCCCACCCTTCTCTATCGCGACGAGCACGGGCACTGGGCGGCCATCGTCGGCCTGCCGACCGGCGACTGGCTCAAGCAATACGCCGGCGGCAAGCAAACGGCCCCCCGCCCCGACGGCTGAGGGCTCGAGGCTCAGCCGTTTTCGGTGAACCCGGGGTAGAGCGTCATGCCGCCATCGACGAACACCGTGGTGCCCACCAGATAATCGGCTTCGTCAGAGGCCAGCCACACGGCGGTGCGCGCGATGTCCTCCGGCTCACCGATCCGTTTGTAGGGCACGAGCTCCATGAGGCTGCGATAAGCCGCCGGAGTGCTCCAGGCCGCCGTGTTGATCGGCGTGCGGATCGCCCCGGGCGCGATGCTGTTGACGCGCACGTGATGCGGCGCCACCTCCTGGGCGAGGCTCTTCATCAGCATCATCACGCCGCCCTTGGAGGCCGCGTAGTTGGCGTGCCCCGCCCAGGGAATCACCTCGTGCACGGAGCTCATGCAGATGATCTTGCCCGCGGCGCAGGACACCGCGGGAACGATGCCGCGGCGCAGAAACTCCCGCACCGCCTCGCGCGCGCACAGGAACTGGCCGGTCAGATTGACGCCGATGACCTCATTCCACTGCGCCAGTGTCATCTCGACGAAGGGCGAGTCCTTCTGCCACCCGGCGTTGTTGACCAGGATGTCGATGGTGCCGAGCTCGCTCAGCATCCGGCCGAACATGTCCTTCACCTGATCCTCGTTCGAGACATCGGCGCGATGCGCGTAGGCGCGCACGCCGCTTTGGCGAATCTGCTCGACCACCGCCTCGGCGCGATCATCCCCGGTCACGTAGTTCACCACGACGTCGGCACCCGCCTGTCCCAAGGCCACCGCCGTCGCGAGGCCGATGCCGGAGTTGGCGCCCGTCACCAGCGCTTTCTGCCCGCGCAGGAGCCGCCGCGGCTCGACGGTCGGCGCGCCGCTCTGCGCCGCGGCGGGATTCGGGGGTTGGCTCATGTATACCTCCATTGTGCTGCGTTCAAGCATACGGATGGGGAAATGCCGCGGTCGCAATACTCGCGCCGCTTGACGCGCCGCCATCGCCCGGGCAGGATTCGTGCCCGTGCGAGGTGCCCCTGGAGCTTGAGGCTCCGAGGGTAACACGGGAAGTCGGTGCAAGACCGACGCTGCCCCCGCAACGGTAATCGAGTGCCGGCTGATCCAACGAAGCCACTGTGCCAAGAGGCGCGGGAAGGCGATCAGCCCGAAACGCCCCGGCGTTTCAGCTCGAAAGCCCGGAGACCGGCCTCGCACACACAGCCGATGGTGCCGCGGCGGGCGGCGCTGGTGACCGCTCCCGAGCCGGTTTCGCCGCCTCGTCCTTCGGTTCCAGCCTGCAGCCGCGCCCTCGGAGGGTCTGCCCGGAACGGGCGATGCACGGGTGGTGCACGTTGAGGAGCGGCAAAACGAATGAGAACTCTCGCGCGCCTGCGCGCACCTGTGCGCGTGGTATTCCCCTTGGTTTTCTCGGCAACGCTGGCGTACGGGTGGCCGTTGCCTGCGGCGGCCCAGGAAGCCCCCGACATCCTCGTCACGGCATCCCGTGAGCCCCAGAGCCTCGATCAGGTGCTCTGGTCCTCCGATATCCTGACGCGCGCGGACATCGAGGCGAGCCAGACGCTCTCCTTCGAGGATCTCCTCGCCGAGCTTCCCGGCGTGCAGATCGACAACACCGGCGGCCTCGGCAAGCAGAGCTCGCTTTTCGTGCGCGGGATGAATGCCGATCAGACGCTGCTGCTCGTCAATGGCGTGCGCGTCGGCTCGGCGACCAATGGACTGCCGCCAATCGAGCTCATTCCCGTCGAGCAGATCGAGCGCGTCGAGGTCGTGCGCGGGCCGCTCTCGACCCTCTACGGCTCGGACGCGATGGGGGCGGTGATCCAGATCTTCACGCGTGACGAATCGCAACGCGGATTCAGCGCCGATGCGAGCGCATCCGGTGGCACGTACTCGACCTTCGATGAGGCGTTGAGCCTGCACGCGGGCTTCGATCGCGGCTGGATCGATGCCAGCGGCGAAGCGCTGCACACCGCAGGCTTCGAAGCCTGCTCCGCTCCCGCCGCAGCGCCCGCGGGCGATTGCTTCGGCGGACCGCCCGATCAGGACGGGTATCTCAACCGCTCCGGATCGTTCTCGGGCGGATTGCGGCTGTCGCCAGACTGGACGGCGAGCGCCGACTCGCTCCTCACGAGCGGGCATACCGATTATGACGGCACCTACTCGGATTCAACGGACTTTCTCGAGCGGGTGACCTCCGCCCATCTCGATGGACGCCTCGGCGACGGCTGGAGCCTCCATGCCACCGGCGGCCGAGATGTCGATGAGGCCGACGACTTTCTCAGTCTGGCGCCGGTCGATCGATACCAGACCCGCCGTGACACGGCGAATCTGCAGATCGATGGCCGCATCGCCGAGCCGCTCACCCTCATCGCGGGCTCCGACTGGGAAGGTGAGCGCATTGCCGCGTCCGAGACATTCGGCGGTGTGGCTTCCCCGATCGCATTCGCCCGCTCCACGCGCGAGAGCACCGGCAGTTTCCTCGAGCTGCACGGCTCGAGCGGAACCTTCACGGAGCTCGCCGGTGCGCGTTACGAGCACAATACGCAGTACGGCGATCACCTGACCTACGACACCGGCGCGGGCTGGCGTTTCCGACGCCACTGGCGCCTGACGGCAACGTGGGGAACGGCGTTTCACGCGCCGACGTTCAACGATCTTTACTATCCGAGCTTCCCGGGATATCCACCGCCGAGCAATCCCAACCTGCTGCCCGAAACCTCGCGCTCGCTCGAGCTCGGCCTGGCGGCCGACTGGGCGTCGCTCAGCGCATCGCTGCACGCCTATCAGACCGACGTCGCGCATCTCATCACCTACGCGCCTCCCGATTACACGCCCTACAATCTCGCCGCGGCCCGCATCCGCGGCGTGGAGCTGCGCGGGGTGTGGCGGCACGCCCCCTGGACCCTCTCGGGGCAGGTCACCGGTCTCGATCCGCGCGACCACAGTCCGCCCACCCTCTTCGCCGGCATGTCGGGCAACCTTCTGCCGCGGCGGGCGCAGAGCAGCGCGCTGCTCGATCTGCGGCGGCGCCTCTTCGGCACGCTCGATCTCTCCGCCCGCGGCCGCTGGGAGGGCCGACGTTTCGACGATCTCGCCAACACGGTGCCGCTCGGCGGCTATTTCCTCCTCGACTTCCTGGCCGAGGCGCGCGTGGGCACGGGCTGGTCGATCGCAGGGCGCATCACCGACGCGCTCGCGCGCCGCTACTACACTGCCGCCGCGATCGATAACCCGCCGAGCTCCGCCTTCTATAACGAGCCCGGTCGCGAGTTCGACCTGACCCTGCGATATCGGTTCGACACGGCGCAGCGCTGACAGGCGAGCGGCTGGAGGGCAGCCCGGCGACACCGGCACGCGGCGGGCGGCTTGCGGACTGGTGCGGGAATTGCGACGATTCCGTCGTGAGCACGATGATCACACGGCGTCGGGTGTTGTTGTCCGCAGCCGCGGGCGCCGCCACCGGGATCGCCCGGCGCGCGTGCGCCATCGTGCCGCAAGACCCGCGCGAGGCCGTACGGCTCAATGCGGCCGTGCCCCTCGCCTGTCGGGAATTCGATCTCGCCGACATCAGCCTGCTCGCGGGTCCGTTGCACGACCACATG
>Ga0335078_10005773_pt1 | contig 18298 bp, 13 predicted proteins | sample Lox_Sample_32_FD_206711 | JGI IMG/M metagenome (GOLD analysis project Ga0335078, IMG submission 206711) | Soil microbial communities from Loxahatchee National Wildlife Refuge, Florida, United States - Lox_Sample_3.2 | ecosystem: Environmental > Terrestrial > Soil > Wetlands | place: USA... | reverse complement strand
CGGCTGCTGGCGATCTTCCGCGTCGACGGCATCGCCTCGGTCGAAACGCTGCTGCTCACCGTCTTCGCGCTGCTATTTTTCTGGATTGCGATCTCGTTCTGGATGGCCTGCCTTGGCGCTCACGCGTTGTGGCACGGCAATGCCACCAGTCCATTGCGCGAGCCGCCCGCCGGGCAGCCGGCGAGCACGCTCGGCATCTCGCGCACCGCGCTGGCGATGCCGGTGCACAACGAGGTGTCCACCCATGTGTTCGCGCGCCTGCAAGCAATCCTGGAATCGCTGCACGCGGCCGGCGCCGCGACCCATTTCGACTTTTTCGTGTTGAGCGATTCGACCGACGCTGACTGCTGCGCGGCGGAGCTCGCCGCCTGGCGCGCCTTGCGCGCGCGCAACAAGGATGCGCGCATCTTCTACCGCCGCCGCGACTACAACACCGGTCACAAGAGTGGCAACATCGCCGAATTCTGCCGCAATTGGGGCGCCGCCTACGACTACATGGTGGTGCTCGACGCCGACAGCCTGATGACCGGCGAGACGCTGGTGCGGTTGGTACGGCTGATGGACGCCAACCCGCGCACGGCGTTGATCCAGGCGGCGCCGGCGCTGATCGGCGGCGAGTCGCTGTTCGCGCGCAGCCAACAATTCGCCTCCTGGGTCTACGGCCGCCTCTACACCGCCGCGCTCGCCAAGCTGCAGGGGCCTGACGGCAATTATTGGGGCCATAACGCGATCATCCGCGTGAAGCCGTTCATGGAGAATTGCGGGCTGCCCATTCTGCCGGGCCGGCCACCGCTCGGCGGCGAGATCATGAGCCACGACTTCGTCGAGGCGGCGCTGTTGCGCCGCGCCGGCTGGGAGCTGTGGTTGTTGAGCGATGTCGGCGGCAGTTACGAAGCCTCGCCGCCGACGTTGACCGATCATTTGAAGCGCGACCGCCGCTGGTGCCAAGGCAATCTGCAGCACGTGCGCTTGCTGTTCGCGCGCGGGCTCAAGCTGCCGAGCCGCATTCATCTGGCCATCGGCGTGATGAGTTATTTGTCCTCGCCGCTGTGGCTGTTGTCGATCGTCCTCTTCACCGTCCACGCCGTGCAAATGGAATATGCGGCGCCGGTCACCTATGTCGGTAGATATCCGATACTGGCCTGGCCGATCTCGCACACCGTTGCTTTTGTCAGCCTGGCGATTGCCGCCATGTCGATGCTTTATTTGCCCAAAGCGCTGGCCGTCATGGTGCTGTTGCACGACCGCCGCGTGACGGTCGCCTACGGTTGTGCCTGGTACGTCATCGCTGGCGCGCTCATCGAAAGCGTAGTGTCAACCTTGCTCGCGCCGATCACCATGCTGTCGCACAGCTGGTTCGTATTCAACATCCTGATGGGGCGCGCCGCCCAATGGGGCGCCCAATTGCGCGGCGGCGACGGCATAGGCCTCGGCCGTGCCGTCGTCACCTTCGCGCCGCATACGCTGATCGCCATCGCCGCCGGCGTCCTGGTCTGGCGCTGGACACCGGCCAATTTCTGGTGGTACCTGCCGCTGCTCGTCGGGCCGGCCATCGCCATTCCTTTTGCTTGGGCGACCAGCAAGCCGGCTTTCGGAACCGCCGCCCGCCGGTGGGGATTGTTTTTGGTGCCGAGCGAGACGGCGGGCCTGGCGATCGTCGATCGCGTCGATGCGCTGCTCGCCGAGCCGGCCAAGGCGCCGAGCGTCGTCCGCAATCGAGGCGCGTTGTTGACCGCGTAGCGTCTCATTCGCAAAATCACGCTATTTTGGTGAGCGATGTCCGTCGAAGCTTTGCTCAGCCGCATGACGCTCGCCGAAAAAATCGGGCAACTCAATCATGTCAGCGCCGTGGCCGACATCACCGGCGCCGCCGGCGCGGTGGCCGACATCGAGGGTCGCATCCGCCGCGGCGACGTCGGCAGCGTGCCGGGCGGGCTCGATCAAGCGCGTCTGCGCAAGCTGCAGACGATCGCGGTCGCCGAATCGCCGAACGCTATCCCGCTGATCTTCTCGCTCGACGTCATCCACGGCCACCGCGCAATTTTCCCGCTGCCGCTCGGCCTTGCCTGCAGTTGGGATGCCGCGTTGGTCAAGCGCACCGCGCGCGCCGCCGCAGTTGAAGCGGCCGCTTGCGGCATCACGCTCGCCTGGGCGCCGATGCTCGACGTCTCGCGCGACGCGCGCTGGGGCCGCTGCGCCGAGAGCTTCGGCGAGGACCCGCTTATCGGCGCGACGCTGGCCACGGCGATGGTCGCGGGCTTTCAGCAGGACGATCTGGCGCTGTTCGATTCGCTGATGGCTTGCGCCAAGCATTTCGCCGGCTACGGCTTCGCCGAAAGCGGGCGCGACTACAACGCCGTCGATATGAGCCCCTATCGCATGCACAACGACGTGCTGCCGCCGTTCAAGGCGGCGGTCGAGGCCGGCGTCGGCGCAATCATGGTTGGCTTCCATGCGCTCGCCGGAATCCCCTGTACCGCGCACCGCGAATTGCTGCGCGATCTTTTGCGCGAACAATGGGGCTTCGACGGGCTGATCGTGTCCGATTATACAGCGATCCCCGAACTGGTGAATCACGGCGTCGCCGCCGACAACAAAGAAGCCGCGTTCCTGGCGTTCAACGCCGGGGTGGACGTCGACATGGTGGGCGAATGCTACATCCGCCATTTACCGGAGCTGGTGGCTGAAGGCCGTGTGACCGAGGCGGCGATCAATGCCGCCTGCCGCCGCGTGCTTGAGGCCAAGCGACGGCTCGGCCTGTTCGAGGACCCGTATCGCGGGCTCGACGACGCGCGCCGCCAAGCGGTGACGCTCACGCTCGACCATCGGCGTCTCGCGCGCGAGGCTGCGGCGAAGGCCTGCGTGCTCTTGAAGAACAACGGCGCGCTGCCGCTCGCGCCCGGCAAGACCATCGCAGTTATCGGGCCGCTGGCCGACAGCCGCGCCAACATGCAGGGTACCTGGGCGGTGGCGGCGCGAACAGCCGACAGTGTTACTGTGCTCGAAGGCCTGCAGGCGGCGGCGGACAAAATCCTTTACGCCAAGGGCGCCAACATCGACGACGATCCCAACATCGCGGCGCGGCTCAATGTGTTCGGCGAGACCTTCGCCGTCGATGCGCGAACGACGCAGGAGTTGATCGCGGACGCCGTTGCCATTGCGCGGTTGGCGGACGTGGTGATCGCCTGCGTCGGCGAAGCGAAAGAGCATAGCGGCGAGTCGTCGACGCGGACCGAATTGGGCCTGCCGGGCAGCCAGCAAAAACTCCTGCAGGCGCTACACGCGACCGGCAAGCCGCTGGTGCTGGTGACCATGAGCGGCCGTCCGCTGACGCTGGAATGGGAAGACCGCCACGCCGACGCCATTCTGCACGCCTGGTTCGCCGGCAGCGAAGCCGGCAACGGCATCGCCGATGTGCTGTTCGGCGCCGTCAATCCGTCCGGCAAGCTGACGATGAGCTTTCCGCGCGGCGCCGGACAGTGCCCGATCTACTACGCCGAGCCGCCGAGCGGGCGGCCGATCGGCGCCATCGGCATCGATGTTGCCGGCGATGCCGAGGTTGACCGCCGCGGCAGACGCGTGTTCCGCAAGTTTACCACGGCGTGCCGGCTGGAAGGCCCGCACACGCCGCTCTACCCGTTCGGCTACGGGCTGGGTTATAGCGCCTTCGACTACGGCGAGCTCACGGTCGACAAAACCGAACTGCGTGGCAACGACACGCTTCAAGCCTCGATAAGCGTGCGCAACAGCGGCAGCGTGGCCGGCGAAGAAATCGTGCAACTTTACATCGGCGATCCGGTCGCCAGCCGCTCGCGTCCGGTGCGCGAGCTCAAAGACTTCCAGAAAATTATGCTGCGGCCCGGCGAAGAGCGCCGCGTGAGCTTCACCATCACCACCGACGACTTGATATATTTCTGCCCTGACCGTCTCGCCGAGCCCCAAGCGATCTGGGAGCCGGGAACGTTTGTCATCGAGATCGGCCCGAATTCGCAGGATCTTTCTGCGATCCGTGTCGAATGGCGGGCCGGCACATGACCGACGCGCAAAGCTCGAACACGGAACGTCTGTCCGACGCTGCCTTGCTCGATCTCATCCAGCGGCGGACTCTCGCCTATTTCTGGGACTTCGCCCATCCGACGAGCGGCATGGCGCGTGAGCGCTCAAATCCGGTCGCCGGTTACGATTATCTCGGCACGGTTTGCAGCGGCGGTACCGGCTTCGGCATCATGGCACTGATTGCTGGTGCCGAACGCGGCTTCCTCACGCGCGCTGCGGTGCTCGAGCGCATTGCAACCATAGTCGTATTCCTTGGACACGCCGTGACCTATCGCGGTGTCTTTCCGCATTTCCTGCATGGCGAGACCGGCGCGACCATTCCGTTCTCGGAAAAGGACGATGGCGGCGATTTGGTCGAGACGTCGTTTCTGGTGGCTGGCTTGCTGTGCGCGCGGCAATACTTTTCCGGCGCCGCAGCCGACGAAGCGAGCCTGCGCGCCGCCATCGACAAGCTTTGGCATGCGGTCGAGTGGGACTGGCATACGCGCGGCCGCGACGTACTTTATTGGCACTCGAGCCCGCGGCACGGCTGGGCGCTGGAGCACGCCATCGCCGGTTGGAACGAGTGCCTGATCACTTACGTGCTCGCCGCCGCTTCGCCCACCCACGCCATTGCGCCAAAGGTCTACGACGATGGCTGGACCGCGAGTCCGACCTTCCGCAACGGCACGAGCTATTACGGCATCACCTTGCCGCTCGGGCCGCCTTTCGGCGGCCCGCTGTTCTTTGCGCATTATTCGTTCCTCGGTCTCGATCCGCGCGGCTTGCGCGACCGTTACGCCGATTATTGGCAGCAGTGCCGCGCGCAGACGCTGATCAACCGCGCGCATTGCATCGCCAATCCGAATGGCTTTGCCGGCTACGGCGAGACGTGCTGGGGGCTCACAGCTTGCGATGGCGACGCCGGCTATGGCGCCTTTTGCCCGCAGAACGACCGTGGCGTGATCGCGCCGACGGCGGCGTTGGCGTCGATGCCTTATACGCCGCGCGAGTCGATGGCGGTGGCGCGGCATTTTTACGAGAACTTCGGCGGCGCGTTATGGGGCCGCCAGGGTTTTGTCGACGCTTTCAATGCCTCGAAGAACTGGTACGCCAGCGGCAACCTCGCAATCGACCAAGGGCCGATCGTGGTGATGATCGAGAATTACCGATCGGGCCTCATCTGGGATCTGTTTATGAGCTGCGCCGAGGTACAGCTTGGGCTTCGCCGGCTTGAATTCGAGATTTCACCGCCACGCGCGTAGCGGCGGCCGGGGCAGCGGCGTGCGACAGCACCTCAACCGCAGCACGAATCAAACGTGGTTGCGGCGGTCTTTGCGGCGCTGGCTGGGGCGGGAGGAATCGAACCTCCGAATGGCGGAATCAAAATCCGCTGCCTTACCGCTTGGCTACGCCCCAATACGTTGCCTGCGCATGATCTTATCCGAAAACCGCTACCAACTTATCGGGATCATGCACCTGGAATACACCGCGCCGTCGCCTGATACCGCGCACGGCGCGCGGACCATAGCGGCGGCACACCGCCCGATCAACGCCCGCGCGCGTCATATAGGCATAAACGCGGCTTTTGCGCGGCTCGCGTTGACCCGCTCACGCCCCCGGCTAGGATGAACCATGACCTATCGCGCGCCCGTTGCCGACATCGCCTTCGCGCTCAAGCACGCCGCCGGCCTGAAAGCCGCCTTGGCAGAAGGGCTTTACGGCGATCTCGACGAGGGCATGGTCGACCAGGTGCTGGAAGAAGCCGGCCGATTCGCCGGCGAGATGATTGCGCCGCTCAATCGCGTGGGCGACAAATTCGGCACCCCGTTCAAGGACGGCACCGTCACCACCCCGCCCGGCTGGAAAGAGGCCTACACCGCCTGGGCCGCCGCCGGCTGGAACGGCGTCGCCGCGCCCGCCGAATTCGGCGGCCAGGACCTGCCGCACGCGCTCAATGCCGCCTGCATCGAGATGTGGAATTCCGGCTCCATGGCCTTCGGCATCGGTCCGGTGCTGACCATGGCGGCGATCGATGCGCTCGCCAGCCACGGCAGCGACGACCTCAAGGCGCGTTATCTCGGCCAGCTCATCAGCGGCGAGTGGATGGGCACCATGCAGCTCACCGAGCCGCAAGCCGGCTCCGATGTCGGCGCGCTGCGCACCAAGGCCGAACGCGCCGCCGACGGCAGCTATCGCATCACCGGCTCGAAAATCTTCATCACCTACGGCGAGCACGACCTGACCGACAACATCATCCACTTCGTGCTCGCCCGCCTGCCCGACGCGCCTGCGGGTACCAAAGGCGTGTCGCTCTTCCTGGTACCCAAGGTGCTGCCCGACGGCACGCGCAACGACGTGCGCGCGCACTCGGTCGAGCACAAGCTCGGCATCAACGCCTCGCCCACCTGCACCATGGTCTACGGCGACAAAGGCGGTGCCACCGGCTTTCTCATCGGCCAAGAGCACAAGGGCATGCACTGCATGTTCACGATGATGAACCGCACGCGGCTAGCCGTCGGCCTGCAGGGCGTGGCGATTGCCGAGCTGGCGACGCAACAGGCGCTCGCCTACGCGCGCGAGCGCAAGCAGGGCGCCGGCGGCGCCATCATCCATTACCCCGACGTCAAACGCATGCTGCTGACCATGCGCGCCTCGATCGCGGCCGCGCGCGCGATCTGTTACGCGACGGCGGTCGCCATCGACCGCTCGACGCGCGGCAAGACCGAGGAGGCGCGCAAGGCCGGCGATCAACGCGCTTCGCTGCTCACCCCCGTCGCCAAGGCGTTTTCCACCGACATCGGTATCGAGGTGGCCTCGCTCGGCGTGCAGGTGCACGGCGGCATGGGCTTCATCGAGGAGACCGGCGCCGCGCAACATTACCGCGACGCCCGCATCGCCGCGATCTATGAGGGCACCAACGGCATCCAGGCCATCGATCTGGTCACGCGCAAGCTGCCGATGGACGGCGGCAAGGTCGTTGCCGCCTATATCGATGAGTTGCGCGCGAGCGTCGCGGCGGTAAAGGCCAGCAACGCGCCGGCCTTCGGCGAAACCGCGGCGCGCCTGAGCGAAACCGTCGACAGCCTTGAGCGCGCGACGCACTGGCTGCTGGCGCAGAAATCCGCCGACGCGGCGCTGGCGGGCGCCACGCCTTATTTGCGGATGTTCGGATACGCCGCCGGCGGCTGCATGCTGGCCGACCAGGCGCTCGCCGCTTTGCGCGACAGCGGCGATGGCGCGGCGCGCATCGCGTTGACTCGCTTCTTTGCCGAGAATATCGCCGTGCAGGCCGGAAGCCTTGAGCGCGGCGTCAGCGAGGGCGCCGACAGCGTCACCAACGCGCAAGCCGCTCTCGTCGAATGAGCGACCTCGTCATCATCAGCGACGACGGGCCGGTGCGCACGGTGCGCATGAACCGCCCTGAAAAGAAGAATGCGCTCACCTTGCCGATGTACGACGCCATGGCAGCCGGCATCGAGAGCGCCGCGCAAAACTCCACGCTGCGCTGCCTGCTGATCGGCGGCGCGCCGACGGTCTTCTGCGCCGGCAACGACATCGGCGATTTCCTGCAAATGGCGATGGGCAGCGGCGCGCTCGGAGCGCCGATCCTGCGCTTTCTTTATGCGCTGGCGCGCTGCGAAAAGCCGCTCGTCGCCGCCGTGCAGGGCAACGCCGTCGGCGTCGGCACCACCATGCTGATGCATTGCGACCATGTGGTCGCCGCCGACAATGCGCGCTTTTCGACGCCCTTCGTCGGGCTCGGCCTGGTGCCGGAAGCGGCCTCCAGCCTGATCGCGCCGCGGCTGATGGGGCAGCGCCGCGCGTTCTCGCTCTTGGTGACGGGCCGCCAGCTCGGCGCCGAGGAAGCGAAAGCCGTTGGTCTCATCAACACAGTGGTCGCGGCCGACGCCGTTGAGGCCGAAGCGATGAAGGCCGCGCGCGAGATCGCGGCGCTGCCGCCGCACGGCGTACTGGCCTCGCGCCGACTGATGCGCGGTTCGCCGGACGAAATCATCGCGCGCATCGACGAAGAGGCCGAATTGTTCAAGACCCGCCTGCAATCGGCGGAAGCGCGCGCCGCGTTCGAGGCGTTCATGACGCGAAAGAAATAGCCATGTCGCTCAAAGGCAAGACGCTGTTCGTCACCGGCGGCTCGCGCGGCATCGGGCTCGCCATCGCGCTCAAAGCCGCCGCCGACGGCGCCAATGTCGCGATTGCCGCCAAAACCGTCGAGCCGCACCCCAGGCTCGAGGGCACCATTCACACCGCCGCCGCCGACATCGAAAAGGCCGGCGGCCAGGCGCTGCCGATCGCCGTCGACGTGCGCGACGAGGCCTCGGTGAAGGCGGCGCTCGACGCCACCGCGGCGAAATTCGGCGGCATCGACATCGTGGTCAACAACGCGAGCGCGATCTCGCTCACGCCGGTCGCGGCGACCGACATGAAGCGCTTCGACCTGATGATGGGCATCAACGCGCGCGGCACCTTCATGGTGTCGAAATACGCCCTGCCCTACCTCGCCAAGGCCGCGAACCCGCACATCCTGATGCTGTCGCCGCCGCTCGACATGCAAACGAAGTGGTTCGCGCCGCACACCGCCTATTCGATGGCCAAGTTCGGCATGAGCCTCGTCGTGCTCGGCCTTGCGGGCGAGCAGCGCAGCAAGATCGCGGTCAACGCGCTGTGGCCGCGCACCACCATCGCCACCGCCGCGATTAAGAACCTGCTCGGCGGCGACGCCATCATGCGCATGTCGCGCAAGCCGGAGATCCTGGCGGAAGCCGCCTACCGCGTCTTCCAAAAGCCGAAGACGTTCAGCGGGAACTTCCTCATCGACGACACGTTCCTCGCCGGCGAAGGCGTCACCGATTTCGACCAATATCGCGTCGATCCGAGCCAGCCGCTGCAGGTGGATTTTTTCGTGCCGGACAATATCCCGCCACCGCCTTCAGTGAACTTGAAGGCTTTGAGCCAGCCATTTACCTCGTCCGGCAGGCGGCTTAAATAAAGATAATGTCCACGCTGCTCATCACACATCCCGCCTGCCTCAATCACTTGACACCGGGCGGGCATCCCGAACGGCCGGATCGTTTGCGCGCCATCGAGCGCGCCCTGGAGGACGAGCGTTTCCAGACACTGGCGCGCGAGCAGGCACCGCGCGCGCCGCTCGAGATCGTCGCGCTCGCCCATCCGATGGACTACATCGAGGCGATCCGCGATGCCTCGCCGAAAGAGGGTCTGGTGCATATCGACGCCGACACCTCGATGTCGCCGGGCAGCCTGGAAGCGGCCTTGCGCGGCGTCGGCGGCGCGACCCACGCGGTCGACGAAGTGATGAACCAGAAGGCGGGCAACGCCTTCGTCGCCATTCGCCCGCCCGGCCATCACGCCGAGACGGCGCGGCCGATGGGCTTCTGCCTGTTCAACAACGCGGCGATCGCTGCGCGTTACGCGCAACAGCGCTACCACGCCGAACGCGCGGCCATCGTCGACTTCGACGTGCACCACGGCAACGGCTCGCAGGAAATTTTCTGGGGCGACAAGTCGGTGATGTATTGTTCGACGCACGAGATGCCGCTTTTTCCCGGCACCGGCGCGGTCGGCGAGCGCGGCGAATACAACACCATCGTCAACGCGCCACTCTCTGCCGGCGACGGCGGCGACGCCTTCCGCGAGGCATTCGAGACAGCGATCCTGCCGCGGCTGCGCGAATTCAAGCCGGACATCCTGGTGATCTCGGCCGGCTTCGACGCGCACACGCGCGATCCGCTCGCCAATCTCAATCTGGTGGAAGCCGACTTCGCCTGGGTCACCAAGAAACTGATGGAGATTGCCGACGCCAGCGCGCAAGGCCGCATCGTGTCGGTGCTGGAAGGGGGCTACGACCTGCAAGGGCTGGCGCGCTCGGTCGCCGCGCACGTCACCGCGCTGATGCGCGGGTGATCATGCGGTCAATCCGCCGTCGATCGGCAGATTGGCGCCGGTGATGAAGCCGGCCTCGTCCGACAACAGATAGACGCAGAGATCGGCGATCTCCGTCGGCTTGCCCAGGCGTCCGAGCGGAATGTCGCGGCTCATTTTCTGCTTCGCCGTCTCCGGATCGCGCGCGCCTTGCGCAATGGACTCGACCATCGGCCCCTCCACGAAGGCCGGGCACACGGCGTTGCAGCGCACCGGTGGCGCGAGCCGCGCGCCATGCAGCGCTACCGATTTCGTCAGAAGCGACACGCCGCCCTTCGACGCATTGTAGGCGGCGAGATTACGCCCGCCGACCAGGCCCGACACCGACGACAGATTGACGATGGCGCCGCCTTTCTTGCGCAGCAGCGGCATCGCATATTTACAGCCGAGAAAGGCGCCGTCGAGATTGACCGCGAGCACGCGCCGCCAGGTGGCGAAATCGAGCTGCTCGACCGTGCCCAGCGCAACAATACCGGCGGCATTCACCAGACCGTCGAGCCGGCCGTGTTTTGCCTCGATTGCGGCCGTAACCCGCTGCCAATCGGATTCGGATGTGACATCGAGCGCCACTTCGCCGGCAAGATCGGAGGCGATCGCCGAGCCGCCGGCGCGTCGGATCGCGGCAGTCATGGCCGCGCCGATGGCGCCCGCGGCCCCGGTCACAAGGACGATCTTGTCTTTCAGATCGGTCATCTGCTAGGCGCTCCCGGTGAACTGCGCTATCGTCAGTGTCGAGCATTCCAGGCAAGATGTCATCAATGGCCGAGACCACCACTCCCGACGTGAAGAAAATGCCGTTCGAGCGGGCGATCGAGGAACTGGAATCGATCGTCAAGCGGCTCGAGGAAGGCAAGGTGCCGCTTGAGGAATCGGTGGCGATCTATGAACGCGGCGAGGTGCTGAAGAAACGCTGCGAGGAACTGCTGCGGCAGGCGGAAGCCCGCGTGGAGAAGATCACGCTCGATTCCTCCGGCAAGCCGGCCGGCAGCGAACCCCTCGACGTGGATTGAGCGCGCGTGCAAGTCCAGCGCAGGCTGATACTCCACGTGCAGGGCTACGACCCGCACGGCGTCGCCGACAATCACCAGCGCTTCCACCGCGAGTACCAGCGCACGTGCGCGCTTTACGGTCTGACCGGCGAGGTCGGCGCGCCCGCGGAATCGCGCGACGGCGTTTCCGCCAGCTGGGAGGTGTCGACCAAAGGCGACGGCTGGCAGGTCGACACGCGCTACACGTTGCTGCGCTTCGACGATCTCGTGCGCAAGGACATGGAGCGTGCGCCGTGGTGGAAGATCGTGCAGATGTACCGTACCATCGGCGTCGCTATTCTCAACGGCGCCTTCGGCCGCATGCTGCGCGCGAACTGGCGCTTCGCGCTGGTCGCCTTCGCGCCGATTCTTTTGATCACCGTCTGGGTGCTGTTCGGCTCCTTCGTCGGCATCCTGTGCATGAATCTCGTCACTGTGCTCGGCGCGCCCGAGTTCGTGGCGAGAACGGTCGGCTTCGTCACCGGCTTCGGCGGCTTTGCCTCACTACTCTGGCTGACCGAACCGCTCACCGGCTTGCTGCTCCGTTGCGATGAGGCCGCCTCTATTGATCAGTTCGTCACCGGCAAGCGGCCGGATTGGAGCCAGCGACTGGATGCCTTCGCCGGCGATGTGACCGACGCGGTGCAGGACGGCAAGGCCGACGAGATCGTGATCGTCGGCCATGGTCTCGGCGCGGTGCTTGCCATCAACGTGCTCGGCCGCGCGCTCACCCGCGACGGCGCGCTGGGGTCGCATGGACCACGCGTGGCGCTGCTCACTTTAGGCGCCAGCCTACCGGCGGTCGGCTTCAACCCGGAAGCCAAAGGCTTCCGCAACCGGCTGCGGCAGCTCGCGACGATGCCGGATATCGACTGGATCGATGTGCAGTCGCGCGACGACATGTTGAGCTTTACGCCGTTCGATCCGATCGCCGGCCACGACATTGCGCTCGACACGCCGCGCCGCAATCCACAGGTGATGACGGTTCGCTTTTCCGACCTCTGGGCCGGCGGTTCTTTGTTGCGGCGTTTGCGCGTCTCCAAGCTCCACGCCCAGTACCTCATGGCCAATGAGCGGCGCGGCAGCCCCTACGATTACACCGTGATTTGCTGCGGACCGCTCGATTTGGCGACCCGCACCGCCTCGCCACAGCGCGCAGAGGCCGCTTTGGCGGGCAAATTTGAACCGGATTCGGCGCCCATGCGTTGAATTGCCGGGAACCGCGCATCTGGTGTAAAGCCTAGCCATAGTTCCACGCGCCGGTCTCACCGCGGCTACCGGCTTACCATTGCGGAGTTGCGTTTGACCGACACGTCCAAGACCCCCCTGCTCGATCGCATCCAACTCCCGCGCGACATGAAGAATTTGTCTGCGGGGCAACTGCGCCAGCTGGCCGACGAGTTACGGACGGAGACGATCAACGCGGTGGCGGTGACGGGGGGGCATTTGGGTGCGGGGCTTGGCGTGGTGGAGCTGACCGTTGCGCTGCATTACGTGTTCGACACGCCGGCGGATCGGCTGATCTGGGACGTCGGCCACCAGGCCTATCCGCACAAGATTTTGACCGGGCGGCGCGACCGGATTCGCACGTTAAGGCAGGGTGGCGGACTGTCCGGCTTCACCAAGCGGGCGGAGAGCGAATACGACCCGTTTGGCGCGGCGCATTCGTCGACCTCGATCTCGGCTGGCTTGGGCATGGCGGTGGCGCGCGACTTGGCCGGCCGGAAGAACAACGTGATTGCGGTGATCGGCGACGGGGCGATGTCGGCGGGCATGGCCTACGAGGCCATGAACAATGCCGGGGCGCGCAACGAGCGGCTGATTGTCATCTTGAACGACAACGACATGTCGATTGCGCCGCCGGTGGGCGCCATGTCGGCCTATCTGGCGCGATTGGGTTCGGGGCGCACGTATCTCAAGCTGCGCGACGTCGGCAAGCAGCTGACGCATCATCTGCCCAAGTCGCTCGACCGGGCGATCACGCGGGCGATTGAACACGCGCGCACTTATGTGACCGGCGGCACGCTGTTCGAGGAATTGGGCTTCTATTACATCGGCCCGATCGACGGGCACAATCTCGATCATCTGTTGCCGGTGCTGCGCAATGTGCGCGACGCCGAGATCGGGCCGATTTTGGTGCATGTGGTGACGCAGAAGGGCAAGGGTTATGCCCCGGCCGAGACCAGTGCCGACAAGTACCACGGCGTGGTCAAGTTCGACGTGGTCACCGGGGTGCAGGCGAAGTCCAAGGGCGGCGCCCCGCAGTACACCAAGGTGTTCGGCGAGAGCCTGATCAAGGAGGCGCGCAAGGACGACAAGATTGTCGCCATCACCGCGGCGATGCCGTCGGGGACGGGCGTCGACCTGTTCGAGAAGGAGTTCCCCCGGCGCACCTTCGACGTTGGCATTGCCGAGCAGCACGCGGTGACCTTTGCCGGGGGGCTGGCGACCGAGGGGTTCAAGCCCTTTGCCGCGATCTATTCGACCTTCCTGCAGCGGGCCTATGACCAGGTGGTGCACGACATTGCCATCCAGCGGCTGCCGGTGCGCTTTGCGCTCGACCGCGCCGGGCTGGTCGGCGCCGACGGACCGACCCATGCCGGCTCGTTCGATGTGGCCTATCTCGGCTGCCTGCCGGGCTTTGTGCTGATGGCGGCCTCCGACGAGGCGGAACTGGTGCACATGGTGGCGACGCAGGTGGCCATCGACGATCGGCCCTCGGCGCTGCGCTATCCGCGCGGCGAGGGCCGCGGGGTGCCGATGCCGGAGGAAGGCCAACCGCTGGAGATCGGCAAGGGGCGTATCCTCAGGGAAGGCCATAAAGTCGCGCTGTTCTCCTATGGCGCGCGGCTGGGCGAGTGCCTCAAAGCCGCTGACGAGCTGGCGGCCCTTGGCCTGTCCACCACCGTTGCCGATGCCCGCTTTGCCAAGCCCTTGGACACCGACCTGCTGCTGCGTCTTGCCCGCGAGCACGAGGTGCTGATCAGCATCGAGGAGGGGGCGATCGGCGGCTTCGGCGCGCATGTCTTACAAACCTTGGCCGAGCACGGCGCGCTCGACGCCGGCCTCAAGGTGCGCTGCATGCTCCTGCCCGACGTCTTCATCGACCAGGACACCCCCGCCGCGATGTACGCCAAGGCCGGCCTCGACACCCGCGGCATCGTCGCCAAGGCCTTCGAGGCCCTCGGCAAAGATGCCGCCGCCGAGACGGTGAAGCTGGCGTAGGCCGGTGTCGGCGAAAAAAGACCGCATCGATCGTCTCTTGGTCGAGCGCGGCCTGTTCGACAGCCGCACCAAGGCGCAGGCTGCGATCGAGGCCGGCCTGGTCAGCGTCAACGACGCGGTCGTGCGCAAGGCCTCGGACGAAATCGCCGTCGATGCCGCGCTGCGCGCAAGCCCGGCGCATCCTTACGTGTCACGCGGCGGCGTCAAACTCGCCGCGGCGCTCGACCATTTCGGCTTCGATCCGAAGGGCCGCGTCTGCCTCGATATCGGCGCTTCCACCGGCGGCTTCACGCAGGTGCTGCTCGAACGCGGCGCCAGGCTCGTTTACGCCATCGACGTCGGGCGCGGACAATTGCACGAGAGCCTGCGCTCACGACCCGATATCGTATCTTTGGAAGAAACGGACATCCGCGCCTGCACGCCGGCCACGTTTCGTGCGACGCCGGACCTGGTGACGATCGACGTCAGCTTTATTTCGCTGAGGCTGATTTTGCCGACGGCGCTCAAGCTCGTAGCGCACCGCACGCAAGTCGTCGCGCTGATCAAGCCGCAGTTCGAGGCCGGGCCGGCGAAGGTGAAGAAAGGCATCGTGCACGATCCCGCCGTACACGCCGCGGTGTGCGCCGACATCTCGGCGTTCGTCACCGCGCTCGGTTGGCGCGTGCTCGGCATCATCCCCTCGCCGATCGCCGGCGGCGACGGCAATGCCGAATTTCTGCTCGGGGCGGAGCGTGACTGAGCAGCTCACCATCGCGCGCCTCGGCCATCGCGGCGACGGCGTCGCCGATACGCCGGCCGGGCCGGTTTACGTGCCCTATACGCTGCCGGGGGAGACGGTGACGGTCGAGCCGGTCGCCGGCCATCCCGACCGCCGGCATCTCGACCATATCGACAAAGTGAGCCACGAGCGTATCGCGCCGATCTGCAAGCACTTCACTCAATGCGGCGGCTGCGCCATGCAGCACTGGTCGCTCGCCGAATATCACTTGTGGAAGCGCGGGCTCGTCGCCGAAGCGCTGGCGCTTGCCGGCGTCATTGCGCCGCTCGATCCGCTGATCGACGCGCACGGGCAAGGCCGCCGCCGCGCGGTCCTGCATGCGCGGCGCGGCGCGCGCGACCTGCTCGAGGTCGGCTTCACCGCGCCGCGCGCGCATCACATTATCGCCATCGACAATTGTCCGATCCTGGCGCCTGGCCTCGACGGCGCCATCGCCGCAGCCTGGGCGATCACCGAAATCTTGAAACCCGCGAACAAGCCGCTCGACATCCAGGTAACGGCGACCGATTCCGGCATGGACGTGGACGTGCGCGGCTCCGGCCCGCTCAATCCGTCACGCGCCACGGCGCTCGCCGGCGTCGCCGAAAAACACAGGCTCGCGCGCATCACACGGCACGGCGAACTGGTGGCGCAAGCCGCGCAGCCGCTGCTGAAAGTCGGGCGCGCGATGGTACCGCTGCCGCCCGGCGCCTTTCTCCAGGCGACCGCCGAGGGCGAAGCGACGCTGGCGCGGCTGGTGCTCGGCCATGTCGGCGCCGCCAAGCGCGTCGCCGATCTGTTTTGCGGCATTGGCACCTTCGCTTTGCGTCTTGCCGAAACGTCGCGCGTCAGCGCGATCGACAGTGACGCCAATGCGGTCAAGGCATTGCAGCAGGCCGCGGCGAAAACCTCGGGCCTGAAGCCGGTCGATGCGCAGGCGCGCGATCTGTTCCGCCGCCCGCTGATGGCTGCCGAACTGAAGGGTTTCGACGCCGTGGTGTTCGATCCGCCGCGGCAGGGCGCTGAAGCGCAGGCGCGCGAGCTCGTCAAAAGCGCGGTGCCGGTCGTGGTCGCGGTGTCGTGCGACGCGGCCACTTTCGCGCGCGACGCTCGTATCCTGGTGAGCGGCGGCTACAAATTCGTCGGCGCCACGCCGGTCGACCAATTCCGCTATTCGTTCCACGCCGAAACCGTGGCAAAATTCGAGCGCTAGCGCATGATCCCGAAAAGCGTGTCCTCGACCCCGATCGGGGATCGGGTACCGGTTTTCGGAAAAGATCATGCGCAAACGCAAAAAACTCACTTGAAATCGTAGCCGCCCCAGCGCTCGTGCCACATCTTCTCGCCGATGGTGCAGGAAATGCGCGGCGCCTGCGCCGAGGTCGGCATGACGCGCGGCTCCGGCTGCCGGCTGGAAATTTCCAAGACCAGCTTGGTGCGCGTCGCCTCGATGAACTGCTTGCGCTCGCGGATCGGCACCACGAAGGCGCCCGGCCCGCCGATCACGCAGTCCTCGTAATAGACGTCGAGGTTTTCGATATCCATGCTGCCCGGCATCGGCCGCTTGAGCATGATCGGCAGCCCGTTGATGGTGATGCCGGCGGCAAGCACGTCGTCGCGCGTCGGCACGATGAGCTCACCGGCATTGTTGGTGCCGTCGCCGGAGACGTCGATCACCCGGCGCAGCCCGCGGTAGCCGCTGCGGTCGAACAGCGGCTTGGCGAAGATGAGCCCGCCGGAAATCGAGGTGCGAGAAGCGCGCCGGTATGGCGCGGCGGCGATCTCGGCGGCGACGCTGTCGGCCGATTCCGGGCCTTCGATCAGCCGCCACGGCATGATGATCTTCTGGTCGAACTGGCCGGCCCATTCGAAATAAGTGATGGCGATCTTGCCGGTCGCGCCTTCGCGCAGCGCCTGCAGAAATTCGCGCGAGGTCAGCGCCTGCACGTAGCCTTCGCGCTGCAGCGCCTGCTCCTCCGGGTCCATCGAATAGGAGACGTCGACGGCGATCACCAGTTCGACGTCGACCGGGATGGCGTTCGGGCTTTTGTCGGTGAAGCGCGGGTTGGGCGCAGCAGAGGCTGCGAGCGTGACAGCCGCGGCAGTCAGCACGCCGGCGATGGCGCTATGCAGTCCACGTCGCCCCATAGCCGAACGGTGCCATGCGGCAAGGGCGAAAAGAAGGCAGCACGTCTTTTCATTCCGGGTTCGCCGTCTCCGACCGCGCCCCGGATTGACCGGATGAGTTAACCGTCCAGCGTCTCAGTGCCGACGATCTCGATGCCGAAGCCGCTCAACCCGACATAGGTGCGCTTGCTCGAGGACAAGAGCCGGATCGAGGAGATACCGATGTCTTTGAGGATCTGCGCGCCGAGGCCGATCTCGCGCCATTGCCTTGAGCGCGCCGCTTCGGTGCCGGTGCCGCCGTCGTGCGGGATTTCGGCGACCGGCACGCCGGCGGTGCCGTCACGCAGGTAGACGATGACTCCGCGCCCGGCCGCCTTGAAGCGCGCGAGCGCGGCATGGATCGGCTTGGCCCCGCCGAAGACGTCGCCGATCACGTCGGCGCGGTGCAGGCGTGCCGGCACGTTCTGCCCGTCGCCGATGTCGCCATAGACGAAGGCCATGTGGTGCACGCGGTCGAACGGCGTGACATAGGCATAGCCGTTGAGCGGCCCGATCTCGGAGGCGACGTGGAATTCGGCGACGCGTTCGACCAGCTTGTCACGGTGCTGCCGGTAGGCGATCAGCTCCGCAACCGAAATGCGCTTGATATTGTGGCGCTCGGCAAAGGCCGAGATCTGTGGGCCACGCATGACCGTGCCATCGTCGTTGACCAGTTCGCAGATCACGCCGACCGGCTCGAGGTTGGCGAGCCGGCACAGGTCGACAGCGGCTTCGGTATGACCCGAGCGCATCAGCACGCCACCTTCCTTGGCGATCAACGGAAAGATGTGACCCGGACGCACGAAATCGGCGGCGCCGGCGTTTCCGTTGGCGAGATTGCGCACGGTCGCCGTGCGATCATCGGCTGAAATGCCTGTGGTCGTGCCATGCCTGTAGTCAACCGAGACGGTGAAAGGCGTGCCATGCGGAGCCTCGTTGTCGGCCACCATCGCCGACAGATGCAGGCGCCGCGCGGTCTCTTGCGTCAACGGCGTGCAGACGATGCCGCAGGTATTGCGGATGATGAAGGCCATTTTCTCGGCGGTCGCATGAACCGCGGCCAGCACTAGGTCGCCCTCGTTCTCGCGGTCGTCATCGTCGGTGACGACGACGATCTCGCCCC
>Ga0335078_10005772_pt1 | contig 18299 bp, 19 predicted proteins | sample Lox_Sample_32_FD_206711 | JGI IMG/M metagenome (GOLD analysis project Ga0335078, IMG submission 206711) | Soil microbial communities from Loxahatchee National Wildlife Refuge, Florida, United States - Lox_Sample_3.2 | ecosystem: Environmental > Terrestrial > Soil > Wetlands | place: USA... | reverse complement strand
GAGAAGGTCAAAACCGAGATGGGCCTTCAGGGTAAGCGCTGTTCTGACCTCACCTTTCATTTTGTGCGCACTGGGACGAGTCTGACCTCCTGAAGGAGATAAGGCTTGTGTCTAGACTTGATCCTACGCTTGAGCCTAAGGGCGATGTTGTTCGGCGGATTGAGGTGATCACCGGCGGCGGAGGACGGCGACGTCGTTGGTCGGATGATGAGAAGGCGCAAGCGGTCGAGGAATCGCTGGCGCCGGGCGCGGTCGTTTCGGAAGTGGCGCGCCGACGCGGGCTGACGCCGCAGCAGTTGTTTTCCTGGCGACGCGCGGCGTGCCAGAAGGCGACGACTTCCGATGCGGTCCCTTTCGCCCCAGTGGTTGTCGAACCACCAGAGGAAGCGGCGGCGGCGCAGAGTCGACCGGTCGCTGTTCGTCCGCACGTCATCGAACTCGATGTCGACGGCGCAAGCGTTTGGATCTGGCGCGGCGCGGATGTCGGGATGGTCACGGCGATTGTCGATGCGTTGAAGGGCCGATCATGATCGGCCCGACGGGCGCGGTCCGTGTCATGGTGGCGACGAAGCCCGTGGACTTCCGCAAGGGCGCGGAGGGTCTGGCGGCCTTGGTGCGCGAGACGATGAAGGTCGATCCCTTCGATGGCGCGATTTATGTTTTTCGCGCCAAGCGCGCGGACCGTGATCAAGCTGGTTTTTTGGGACGGCACGGGCGTGTGCCTGTTCGCGAAACGGCTCGAGGACGGCAAGTTCCGCTGGCCAAAGATCGAGGACGGCGTGATCCGCTTATCGGCGGCGCAATTTTCGGCGCTGCTCGAAGGCCTGGATTGGAAGCGCGTGCGCGCGAAAGAGACGACGGCGCCCGTTCTAGCCGGCTGATCTGCGGCATAGTGAATCATGGTCTTTATGATTGTCGCGGCGCTTTGAAAAATATGGTCTGCTTCGCTCATGCCGCAGGCAATCGAAGCGCTTCCCGACGACCCAAACGAACTGAAGGCGATGCTCCTTGCCGAGCGGGCGCGCAACGAGCGGCTCGTTCAGATCATCAAGGAGATGCAGCGTCATCGCTTCGGGCGACGCGCGGAGACGCTTCCCGAAGACCAGATGCTGCTGGCGCTCGAAGACGTCGAGCAGTCGGAGGCCGGCGACGCTGCGGCGACCGAACGCCAATCGGCGACGGCCCGCTCGGAGGCCGCGCGGCGGCGCCGACGCAATCGCGGCGCGCTGCCTGCTCATCTGCCGCGCATCGAAACCATCGCCGATATCGACGACAAGACCTGTCCGTGCTGCAAGGGCGCGCTTCATCAGATCGGCGAGGACGTCTCCGAACGGCTCGACGTCGTGCCGGCGCAGTTCCGCGTCTTGGTGACGCGGCGTCCCAAATACGCTTGCCGAGCCTGCGAGGAAGGTGTCACGCAAGCGCCGGCCCCGGCGCGTCTGATCGAGGGCGGCCTGCCAACCGAAGCGACCGTCGCTCATGTGCTCGTCTCCAAATACGCCGATCACCTGCCGCTCTATCGTCAGGCGCAAATCTACGCCCGGCAAGGGATCGACCTCGACCGCTCGACGCTCGCCGACTGGGTCGGGCGCGCCGCCTGGCATTTGCGTCCCCTGCAGGAGCGGCTTCTGGAACATATCCGCGCCTCGACGAAAATCTTCGCCGACGAGACGAGGGCGCCGGTGCTCGATCCCGGACGTGGACGCACCAAGACCGGTCAGTTCTGGGCCTATGCGCGCGACGACCGGCCTTTCGGCGGCGTCGACCCGCCGATCGCCGTCTATGTCTATGCACAAAACCGAAAATCGGATCAGCCGATCGCGCATCTTGCCGGGTTCTGCGGCGTCGTGCAGGTCGACGGTTATGCCGGCTATCGCGCATTGGCGCAGAAGAACAGCGTGCAACTCGCCTTCTGCTGGTCGCATGTCCGCCGCCGCTTCTATGAACTCGCCGCCGCAAGCCCTGCGCCGATCGCCAGCGAGGCGTTGGAGCGCATCGGGGCGCTCTACGCCGTCGAAAAAGACATCCGTGGACGCAATCCCGACGAACGGCGCGGGGCGCGACAGGAAACATCCCGCCCGATCGTCGACGCGCTCGAGCTCTGGCTGCGGGAAAGGCTCGCGCTGATCAGCCAGAAAACCAAGCTCGCCGAAGCGATCCGCTATGCGCTGTCGCGCTGGGACGGCTTGACGCGCTTTATCGACGACGGGCGCATCGAGATCGACTCCAATGTCGTCGAGCGCGCAATCCGCCCCATTGCGCTCAATCGAAAAAATGCTCTCTTCGCCGGTTCTGACGGCGGGGCCGAGAACTGGGCGATCATCGCCTCGCTCATCGAAACCTGCTTATGCCGAGCGCGGCATAAGCAGGTTTATGCCGCCCGCCGAACTATGCTGAGCGGGTTGGCTTTTCCCCTGATTTCTCACTGACCGGCGTAGGATCGGCTCGGCATAGTTCGTTCTGTCCCTCCGCTTTAAACAGCGGAGAACAGGAAGATGGAAGTTAAAAATTACCTGGGCAGAAGCCAGCTGTACCGGCGTCTCAGAAGCGGGCCGCACGGGCAGTTCGTCGAACTCTATGCCGCCCGTCTCGTCGAAGAGAGGCTTGTTCGGCACGGCACTTGGCGATGCCTCAACGTGGTTGGCGGACTGCTGATTTGGATCGCGGACCGTCGCTACAAGTTGAGTAATCTCGATGAAGAGGTCGTCGAGCGGTACCTCCAGTATCGGGGCGGGAGACAGTCTATCCAACCCGGCGACCGAGCCGCGCTCAGGCGATGGCTGTCGGTGCTGCGCGAGGCCGGCGCGATCGCGCCGGTGGTTCCGCCGGCTCTTACCCCGCACGGTCGGATCTTCAAGGAGTTCGCTGCTTACTTGCTGTCAGAGCGCGGCTTGGCCCCGAAGACCATCGTCCGCCATCTCCCGATCATTCGCGGGTTCCTGAACGAGGTGTGCTCCGGCGGCGCCGACGACTTGTGCAAGATCAGCCAAGCGGACGTGATCGGCTACATTGAGCGCCACGCCCAGGATTGGAGCCCGAAAACGGGCAAGGCGATGTGCTCGTCGCTGCGCGCCTTTCTCCGCTACCTGCATCATCGGAAGCTGCACCCGCGCGCGTTGGCGGATTGCGTTCCATCGATCCGAGGTTGGAAGCTCGCGACCCTGCCGACTTATCTGTCTGCCGCTCAGGTGCGGAAGGCCCTCGACGGTTGCGACCGGGAGACGGTGATGGGGCGGCGCGACCACGCCATTTTGTTGTTGCTGGCCAGGCTCGGCCTGCGCGCCAACGAAGTCGAAACGCTCACGCTCGATGATGTTGATTGGCGCGCCAGCGAGATTCTCATTCGCGCCAAGGGCCGACAGCGAGCACGGATGCCGTTGCCGCCAGATGTTGGCGCGGCTATTGCTGCATATTTACGCGATGGCCGCCCAAAATCGTCGTGCCGACGATTGTTCGTCCGCACACTGGCGCCACCTGTCGGCTTTGCTTCCGGATGTGCGATCACCCAGATCGCCAAGACTGCTCTCGATCGCGCCGGCATCGAAGGTTGTGCCCACCGCGGCGCCCATATCTTCCGACACAGTCTCGCCACCGAGCTTCTCCGATCCGGCGCAACCTTGTCGGAGATCGGACAGCTGCTGCGGCACAAGAGCCATGACACCACCCGGATCTATGCGAAGGTCGACATCGATGCGCTGAGAACATTGAGCCTGCCTTGGCCAGGAGGCGTGCAATGACCAATCTGCGTTCTGCACTCGAGAAGTACCTGAGCATGCGCAAGGGGCTGGGATACAAATACGAGCATCAGACCCGACGGCTCGCCGACTTCGTCACCTTTATGGAAAAGCGCAAGGCCAGGATCATCACGACGAAGCTCGCCTTGGAATGGGCGACACTGCCGCCTGATCGCAATGCATCCTGGGCGCTGCGGCTGAGCGACGTGCGCGGCTTCGCGCGTCATGTCGCCAACTTCGAGCCGAGAACGGAGGTGCCGCCCGTCGGCATGCTGCCGGGATGGAAGCGCGCCAAGCCCTATGTTTACGACGACGCGGAGATTGAAGCGCTGCTGACGGCGGCGCTGGCTCTACCGCCGGAGAAGGGGCTGCGCCGATGGACCTACCATACCCTGTTCGGGCTGATAGCTGTGACGGGGATGCGTATATCCGAGGCGATCGGCCTGGAGCGTGATGACGTTGACCTCGACGCCGGCGTGCTGACGGTCCGACTGACCAAGTTCGGCAAGTCGCGCCTGGTGCCTTTGCATCCCACGACCTGTATGGCGCTACGCGGATACGCCGTTCGGCGAGACGCACATCTGGGATCACGCCGCGGTTCGACCTTTTTCGTCGCCGAGCAGGGGGGCCGCCTGCTGCACCAGTACGTTCATCGCGTCTTCTGGCGACTGTCCCGAGAGATCGGGCTGCGGCGCCCAGGCGATCATACAGGGCCACGCGTGCACGACTTCCGTCATCGCTTCGCCATTCGGACACTGCTCGATTGGTATCGTGAAGGCAAGGATGTCGAGCAGCAACTCCCACTGCTCTCCACTTACCTTGGTCATGCCTGCGTGCGCGACACCTACTGGTATCTCTCGACCTGCCCCGAGTTGATGGAGGAAGCCGCGCGGCGGTTGGATCGGCGATGGGAGGCGGCGCCATGAAGCCCACCTGTAATGTCGCCACGTTGATCGAGCGCTTCTTCACCGAGCGCCTCATGCGACAGCGTAACGTCAGCGCGAACACGATCGCCTCCTACAAAGACACGTTCCGGCTACTATTCATGTTCGCGCAAGAGCGGTTGCGGAGGTCCCCATCGACCCTGACGCTCACCGATCTGGACGCAACGTTCATCGGCGAGTTCCTGACCGATCTTGAAACGAAGCGCGGCGCCAGCGCAAAGACGCGTAATCTGCGTCTGACCGCCATCCGCTCCTTCTTCAGGTTCGTATCCTTCGAGGAGCCGGCACACAGCTCGCTGATCCAGCGCGTGCTCGCCATACCGAGCAAGCGCCACGACAAGCGACAGGTGCACTTCCTAACGCGCCCCGAGATCGAGGCGGTTCTCGCCGCGCCCGATCGAACAACATGGCTTGGCCGCCGCGATCACACCTTGCTGCTGCTCGCGGCCCAGACAGGCTTACGCCTCTCCGAGCTGACTGGGCTTGATCGGGATGCCGTTCACATCGGGTCCGGAGCACACGTGCGATGCGTCGGTAAAGGGCGGAAGGAGAGGACCACTCCACTGACCACACTCGCACGGCGCGCACTTCAGGCCTGGCTCAAGGAACCGGTGAGAAAAGGAGCAACTGCATTGTTCCCCAACGTGCACGGGGGCCGGCTCAGTGCCGACGGCGTTCAGTCGTTGCTGGGAAAGCATGTCCGGGTCGCCCGCGAAAGTTGTCCGTCTTTGAAGACCAAGAGGGTGTCGCCGCACGTGTTGAGGCACAGCGCTGCGATGGAGCTCCTGCAAGCCGGCGTCGACTGCTCCCTAATCGCGCTGTGGCTCGGGCATGAGTCGGTCGAGACGACGCAGACCTACCTGCACGCTCATCTCGCCTTGAAGGAAGCAGCTCTGGCAAAGCTCACACCATACGAGCGCGGCAAGCCAACCCGTTTCCAGCCGAACGACAGCCTGCTCGCATTCCTCGAGGCGCTCTGAGATGACAAACTATGCCGAATGGAACAGAGGTGGCCGCATATGCGATGGCCGATACTAGCGCCAGAACTACGCGCCATACCGGGTCCGCTCGGCATAGTTCGGCGGGCGGCATAAACGTGCAAGCTCAACGGCGTCGATCCGCAGGCCTACTTGGCCGACGTGCTCACGAAAATCGTCAACGGCCATCTCGCCAGCAAGCTCGATGAGCTGACGCCCTGGGCCTACGCGCCGTCCGTCGCCCTGGCCTGAAAACAGCGCTTACCCTGATCCGAACCCCATGTGAGGTGCTCATCCGCTTCCTCAACGCCATCGAAAGAGCTGGCCCCGGTTGTTTGGACGGCACCCCGCGCAAGTTGAGTGGACACCTGCCGGGTTTATTGGATCCGGGGCTTTCGCGATTTTGTCGCGGCGTCGGGAGGGAGTGGGGACGTGCAATGTCTCGCGCGCGTCTATTCGCGTATAAGACACGACAAGATACTGACGATGTGATACCGCTGGGCGCGAGCACTCGCCCTCCCGTCGCAGTCTCAAATGCCTGCTCCACTGGCCAGGCATTTCATCAAACTTAGACAAAGAAAGAAGCCGTTATGGACGCCCGCCTGAGAAAGCTTGTTGATATTGCCATGGCCTCTATAGTACTACCCCCCTTAACAGCCATTGCGAGGCGTATAATGGCCAGAAAATCCTATCCGTTATCTGCTTCGCGTCTTGATCGTGCAGGTATCGCTTTTGTAGAACACCACTATTACACGCCAGTTGTATTTCCATCCGACATTCGCTTTCCTCTCGATCAAACACGCAACATCGCTGGCCTCGACCTCAATGAAGCGCTGCAGCTTACAATACTCGATTCCTTTAGCTACCATGACGAGCTTCTAAAAATACCAGTTGAACCAACCGGGGCGCGTGAATATTACTATAAAAACGGTTGGTTCGAAGAGGGAGATGGAGAGTACCTTTACAACATGATTAGGTATTTTAAACCACGGCGGATCGTTGAGATTGGTTCAGGCTTCTCAACACTTATGGCTCGGCGGGCAATAATCCAAAATCAGCGAGAAGATAATGACTATGCTTGTGCTCATGTTTGTATAGAACCGTTCGAACATCCTTGGCTTGACAATCTTGATGTCCAGATGCTGAGGACAAAAGTGGAGGATTCTCCAGAGTCTGTGTTTAAAGAGCTCACAAAAAATGATATACTCTACATCGACTCCTCTCACGTAATTCGCCCACAAGGCGACGTTCTTTATGAATATTTGCAGTTACTTGGAGGACTTGCGCCTGGTGTAATCGTGCATGTACACGACATTTTTACCCCTCGAGACTATCTAGAAGAATGGGTTCTTAGAGACCGTCGGATGTGGAATGAGCAATACCTTCTTGAAGCGTTCCTGTGCTTCAACACGGCTTTCGAAGTTATCGGCGCCCTCAATTGGCTAACGCACGAACACCGAGACAAGCTCGAAAAGGCCTGCCCACAGCTTATGCGCAATCCGAACGCCGAACCTCGCTCTTTCTGGTTCCGCCGCGTCTCGTGACATGTGGTCGGCCGCAACACACCTACCGCTCGAAATAATTATAGAAAAAGGGAGCTTTCTGCTGCGGTGGACAGGCAATTACAGGCCACCTTGGAGCCAGAACGATTCACATTCGATCCGCTCCATAAAATGCCGGGACTGAATACCTAAGCAGCCCCTGTCGACGCCGGTTGGGAGGGGGACAGGGGCTCAGCCTTCACCCGCGCCGCCAGCTCGGCCATGAGGAAGGAAAGCGTCATATAGCTCAAAGCGATAATCGCTCTGCCGCCGCCGTCGTGCCAAAAAACGTAGCTGTCATGAGACAGCGCCGTCAAGGCGAGCCGCATCCAATTGATCAGCATCACGCCAACGAGCAGCAGGACGCCGCAGAGCACGAGCCGTCTGCCCATGGCTGCATGGAGCCAGGCGGCGAACACGGCATAGGCCGCCAGGGATTCGAACGCCGGTCCGGCGGTCGCGCAGGAGGGAATCACCTTGATCCCATGAAGCGCGCCCACGAGCCGTATGATGGAGCCGTCGATGGGCTTCACCGCATAGCCCGCCAGGCTCAGGAAGCTATGCGCGCCGAAGACGTCGAGAGGCACCATCAGGGCGGACAGGGAATATCCCCAAAAATCTTTGCTCGGCACGTCCTGAATGCTGACCAGGGCGAGCGGAATGGCGAGCGGCCAAGTCTGCCGCGAGACGCGCGCGAGCTTGATCGCGATCCAAAAGCCAAGGATCGCGGTCAGAATATGCGATTGCGGCGTCACGAGAAAGCCAGCAGAGAAGGCGAAGGCCAGTCCTGCAAACATTTCGAGCCTTGAGGCGCGAACCCCCAACCAGTCGATGCGTCTTGCGATTTCGAACAGGCAGTACCACTGGGCGAAAACAAGAAAATTGAGTTCGTCGAAGATTCGGGAGACGCCCTCGTCGTGGCTGCGCGCCAGCGCGACCGCAATGACCCGCCGCAGATCCATGAGGCCGGCGCATGCGAACAGAAAGGGATAGCCGCCATGCGCGAGCAGGCGCTCCCTCCAAGCTGGAGCGCCGCGCAGGAATGTCGCGTTAACGTTGGGCTCGCCTTGCATACATCGCCTCGACTTGACAGCTTGAGCGCGAAGCTCGGCCGGCAGCTTTGGTTGAGCCTGCTTAACTGAAAGACCAGACGTTGACAATCTGTGGCCCAAATTCAAAGGGGTGCGCCATAGACGCCTGCGCCCGGTCCGGCGAGAGAGCCCTGAGGGCGTGACAGACCAGAGGCGGACGGATGGAAGATACGCTGCGGCGAAAGGGCCGACGCAGGGAGCAGGCACATTGGTTGGCACGATGGGCAACAATGCGGACGCGAGACGCTGCGGCCTTTAACCGCTATTAGTTTCTACTCTGTCGACCGCGGCCGTGACGTTTGGCGGTGTTTCTGCCCCGCGAGATTTATCCCATAAAGCGCGGGCGATAACGATGGCGTCGATGCCTCTGGCGCGCCACCAGTTCGCTTCCTTGCCGCTTCGGTGCACCTCACCGTGATGGAAGGCGCAGAGGGGCACAACGAATTCGTCGCTGACTTTTCGTCCGAGAGCTCGCGGTTGAGCGTAGCGAAGATGATGTGCTTGTGACGGTTGACGGCCGCATACTAAGCAGGGCTCCTGTGCAACGAGGCGCAGATGCTCACGATTGCGCAGGCGCTTGGGCTCACCGAATTGCAATTGGCTCTTGTCTATCCGGAGCCACTCTGGTGGCGTTCTTATTTCAAAGGGCGCATTTGCTCCGATGGACTGGGACGACGCATGCTTAGGCGGGTCTGGGACACGTTCAATAGGAGTCTCGTCGGGCTTTTGCGGCACTGCGGCGACAAGCTCCTTGCCGCTCCGATAGAGGAAGAGACCGAAGCAGTTGCCCAAGGTGGAAAGTGCCCGCTTGGTCGCGTCGGTTTCCGCGGCTTTGATCGCCTTTTCGTGCGCTTGCCCTGGGGTTGGGGCTATTGCCTCGGCGGCGCCGACGCCTTCTCGGACGAATGTGTCGCTGCCGGTGCGAACTGTTATTCGCACGCGCGTGACGTAGGCGGCGCCAAACTGGGCGTCGACCGGCTTGCGCCAGATGCACTCGCTCCAGACGGTTTCGCGATCCCAAGCCTCGACGTCGAAAATGCGGTTGGCCTGTTCGATCGCGTGCCATCCCTCGATATAGGCGAGAGACTTCCCGTCTATCTCTCGAAATTTGACATGTTTTTTGTGCGCCGGCCGATTGAGCATTCTGGTTTGGGAGGGTGATAACGCCATGTTACTCAATCCTTATCGAGAGGGTTTGGTGTCCGTTGGAGAGGGTCGCGCCTGCGACGCGCCTTCCGCTGGAGAGCGCTTCCAAGATGGCTCTTCGATCGATTTTCGGTGGCTGCGGGATGAGAAATTCAGATGGTAACTCAGCGTCTTGGAGGATAATCACGGAACGGGGCGCAGAGCGTAATGATGCGGTAAAATCTGGTTCAGTCAGTTTTTTGATTTCAGCTCTCTGCATTATGTTCAGAGCTGCGTTTCGTTTGGTTTCCGCTCGCTTCTCGAGCCGCGCAACCCTGGATTTCATGGCCTCCAATAGGCTGCGTAGTCCCTTTGCGAACGCCTCGTCTTCAAGAGCGGAGCGTATGAACGCTGATAGCGCTTCTCGGAGATTTGTTGCGCCCTCGAGCGTGTCGGCGAGGGTTTGTTCGTCCAGATCGGGATCGTCTTGGAGCAGCTGGGCCCGCAGCTGTGAGAAATGCCGAAACTCGGCGGTCACCACATTTAACTCGGTCATACCACACTCCTTCCCTTGCGGGGTACGATCTATTTTGTATCAGATATGAGCTATCATGTCAAATCTCGGGCGGAAATAACATGTTGTTTTCAGAGCAAATAAAGGCTGCAAGAGCGCTGTTGGGTTGGCGCCAGGAGGCTCTAGCCGAGCGGGCGGGAGTTGGACTTGCAACGCTCAAGCGCCTTGAGGGCAAGAAGGGACTGGTGAGAGGGAACTCTCAGTCGGTCTGGAAGATTCAAACCGCCTTGGAAGCAGGGGGCGTGACATTCATTGCGGATGATCGAGTCGCCGGCCCAGGAGTTCGCCTGAGTGAGCCGCGTGGCAGGGGAGCCGTTGCGGCTTCGGGACGTCTTCGACGTGAGTAGCCTCACGTTGGCGCGTGGCGCGGCCGAGGAAAGCCAACGCAACGCGCAAGGCGGAGCGCCCCGATGTGGTCGCGGATCGCGGCTACTTCAACAGCGCGGAGATTTTGGCGTGCGAGCATGCGCGCGTCACGGTTACCTTGCCCAGGCCCGAGACCTCGGAAGCAAAGTTTGAAGGGCGCTTTGGCAAGCAGGACTTTCGCTATGTGGCCGGGATGTTTACATGCCCCGCCGGCGAACGCCTGCCCATAGTACAAAGAGACACCGCCTGAAGGGTTCGCTGTAAATGCGATTTCGATCACGAAGAGATATCTCGGCGCCTGAGGACCGCCGTCAGGAATGAAGAGAGATGACGGCTGATCTCTCAGAGCCGGTCCCAGACGCTGAGGCTGTAGTTGCTTCGCATATAGTCGAGCGCCTGGGTTGTAGAGTCTACCTGATCCGCGTAACGCGAACCTGGAAAGCCAGTGATTTCGTTGAGGTAGTCAGAAAGCCATGTCGCTTCCTTTGGCAACAAGACGCGCCCGTTTTCGAATGCGGCCGCTTGCGAGTGCAGTCGCATAATTTTGTCGGCGCCTGCGGGCGGCTTATAGGGGGTAATTGGAAAGAGCCCCTCGCTCTTCAAATCCTGGATTAATTGTGTTCCCGAGGCCTTGTCTTCGACGAGGATTGTATCCGCTGAATACAGTTCAGCGAGACGATGCGCTTCCCGCTTTAGGTCCGGAAAATTCAGACGTTTACGAGAGACATCCAGCAGATAGAAATGCTCGTCGAACACGCCCCAGGTCGTGCAGACACTGTAGTCGTTCAACTCGCCGGATTTATTCGCCGTGTCCCAGCTCTGCAATGTCGTCCAAAACGCAGCCGGCTCCTCGCCTAGCTCGTAAAAGCGGAGCCATTCGGTTTTAACAATCGCTCCGCCAAGCGGCATCGGATTCTGCTGATACTGGCTCGCAAAACTAAATTCCGACATGGCGCGGCGCGTATTCGCCAGGGATACAGCGCTCTCGCGGGCTGGATGCAGGATGTCACCTGTCTTACGTCGAAACCAACGGCGACCAAACGGCCCCTGAATCAGATGACATTGGTCAACTTCTGCAATCGCCGGGAGGGACAAGACGTCCCAGTCTTCCTGCTCAAGAACGTGGCCGACGAGGTCGTCTTGATGCAGCCTTTGCATCACAATAATGATCGCGCCTTTGGTTTTGTCATTAAGTCGGCTGAGAAGGCTATTGTCGAACCATGTGTGTGTCGCCTTGCGGCTGGTTTCGGACAGAGCCTCGTCTGCCTTTTGGGGATCGTCGAGGACGATGATATCGGCGCCGCGACCCGTAAGAACGCCGCCGACCGACGTCGCCAGCCGCCTGCCGCCGGCAACGGTCTCGAAATCATTGACAGCCTGACGGCCGGCGAGCAGACAACCAAAGAGATTACAATAGAAGGGGCTTCGCATGACTTGCCGGCAAGCGCCGGCTAGTTCGTCCGCGAGATCCTGGCCGTAACACGCGCAAATCACGTGCTTAGCAGGATCGTGGCCGAGCAGCCAGGCCACGAAGGCCACGGACACGCAATGTGATTTCAGATGGCGCGGCGGCAGATTGACGATGAGCCGTTTGATTTCACCGCGGCGCACAGCTTCGAGCTTGGTCGCAATAACCTCGATATGGGGAGCCAGATCGAGTTGATGCCCGGGATGCAGTTCATAGAAACTGCGCTCGATGAAGCTCGTCAGATCGCGTTTGAGAATGAAAGCAAACTCTTGCGCGGAAAGCTCGGTGGCGAGCTCAAAGGCGTTCGAATTCTTCATTGCTAATCCTCGCTTTTCTGCGACGGCATATCAGCTTCTGCAGGGAGAGGCTCCGCCGCCTCACGGATCCGCCGGACGATGTCTGCCATTACAAGCTTATCTTCGGGGCGTTGGATATTGATGGCGGCGCCTCCCTCTGCCGGCGTCTCCGCGCGCCGCATCTCGTCAAGAACCAGCGCCGTCGCCTTCATGTCATTGCTGAGGGCCTTGTTGGTCAGTTGCTTGACGAGCGCTTGTTGTTTCGACATTCGCTTGCGCTTGCCGTTTTCGGTAAGGGTGATCGGTTGCGTCAGCTCCTCTGCAAGCAGCGTGCTGAAGTTCTTGGAGCCTTTCGGGCGCCCTTTCGGATTGCCGCTACGGCCTGATTGAAACCGCGCATGAGTAGGGGGGCGGCCATAGCCGACCTCGTAATCACCTTCGTTAGGAGAGTGGCGCTTCTTCTCACTCATTTTGGCGGCTCCTACCGGTGAGAGGGGCGACGCAATCGGGGTTGACGACCACTATCCCGTTGCGCGAATCGTGGACTCTCCTCTTGATACGAAGCCGAGATAGGTTTGCTCGGTGGACCGGCCGGCATCGCGCGCTCTGCGGCGATCTCCTCGAAAGTTCGGCCGTCGCCTTCCAAAACGGCGTCGTAGCTTGTGTAAGCTTGCCAGCGTCGGATCGCGACATCCACGAATGCGGGTTCGTATTCAATTCCAAAGCAGCGACGCCCGATCTTTTCGGCCGCCATGATCGTCGTGCCCGATCCAAGAAATGGATCCAGAACGAGATCGCCTTTCGTCGTGCAATCGCGCATGGCGTCCGCCACGAGCGCCACCGGCTTTACAGTGGGATGCATCGCTAAGGCGTCGTCGCGGCCGGCGCCAAAGCTGCTAACGCCCGGATAACTCCAAACATTGCTGCGATTGCGCCCATGCCGGCCGAGCTCGATGTTATTTTGATGCGGGGTCTCGCCGACACGAAAGACCGCGATCAATTCATGCGCCGAACGATAGAAGGGCCCCTGGCCTGGATTCGTCTTAACCCAGACACACATATTGAGGGTCGCGCCGTAGATTCTGCGTCCAACGTCCAACAGAACGTCGATATGTCGCCAGTCCATGCAAACAAAATGCAGGGCGCCGTCACTTGAAGCACACGCCAGATGACCAAGGCATGTTTCGAGAAAGACGCGGAATTCTGCATCACTCATTTCGCCAGAGGCGAAGGCGAAATCGGCATGCTTTACCCGGCCACGACCCTGAACATGCCCCGGAACCCGCACATTGTAAGGGGGGTCCGCGAAAGCCATTGCGGCGCACTGACCATTCATGAGACGGGAGTAGCCAGGCTGTTCTCGCGCGTCACCGCAAAGAATGCGATGCTGGCGCAATATCCAGAGGTCGCCTCGGCGGGTCACGGCGGCTCCCGCGGATAGCGGCAATTGATCTGTAGGATCGAGCTTCTCCTCTCCTACGTCAGATAGAAGGATGTCGATCTCCCCGGTTTCGAATCCCGTAATGGATAAATCGAGGGTGATCGACGGCAAGAGAATGGAGAGCTCGCCAAGCTCCTCCGCCAGGGTTTCGCGATCCCAACCTGCCCGTTCCGAGAACTTATTGTCTGCCAGTACGAAGGCGCGCAGGAGTTCGTCGCTGAGACCGTGAACGCAGAGCGTAGGAACGCGAGTCAACCCTAAGATTTTTGCCGCGGCATATCTGGCGTGGCCCGCCAGAATCATGCCCTTCTCGTCGATGACGATTACGCCGATGAAACCGACCGCCCTGATCGTGTTAGCTAGGTCGTTGATCTTCCGCCTGGAATGGGTGCGCGCGTTTTTCGGATTGGGCTTCAGCTCGTCGAGCGACCGCGTTACGACGTCATAAGCAGAAGGTGCGCAAGGAGGCAGCGTTGCAAGGCCCGGGCTCAAAGGCTTGGCGCGCGAACCCGAATGACGAGTGTTCGACATAGGTTGTCTCCGCGGGACGGACTTCCTTGCGGGATACAACCACAATTCGAATTGCGTTCCTAAGGCACTAAATGCGTGAAGTTTTCTCAAAGCGCCGAGGGGCGAACGCGGCTATCGGGCGCAGCACGGCTCTAACGCCAAAAATCATTCCTCTCGCTTGCGCTTGCGGCGCCGACAGGCTGGCCGCGAGTCAAAGTTTGGTCTGTTCATGGCGGTGCGGGTCGCTCGAGTTGCGCCGTCGGTGAGATCGCCTTCAACCGGGTCGTATGTGAAGCTCCGCTTCAGCAAGTCGAGCAAAAGCTCATGCGTGGCGCCTGCGACAGTGGGAGCCCGGCCGCGGGGATTTGCAAGATGAGGATGCAAAGCTTCGGATATTTCGATGAGTAGCCGATGGGCTGCGGTGTCCCTATCGACCGCCCGATCGATGAGTTCCTTGAGCGCGTAGATTGCCTCCGGATACCCGGCCGTAGCCAATGCCTTATGGAGCGGCGCCTCCACCGCCGGTTCGTTCAGAGCCACTCTAAGCGACTTCGCGCGACGCGATATTACCAGCGGGCTACCATCACGACATTTGACGAGCCGACCTATTGCGCTCCTCAGTTTGCGTTCTGCAGCCTGTTCTCGACATGATTCCGCGCCGCACTTGATGAGCACGCGAGCCAGAAATCTTGATTCGAATGGATCACGACCTTGATCGATCAGAAACGCCTCGTATCCCTCAATAGCCGGCGATCTCCCTATTTCTTCAAGCGCGCGCGCTAACCAAAGGAACAGAGGCGTCGCCCTTTCAAATTGGCCTTCCAAGCCCTCTGCGAAGCGTATGAGGCTTGGAATCGCGATCCCGAAAAACCGGAGCTCGCGTTGTGGCAGGATCGCTCCATCAACATCCGGCGCGGACATTCGACGCCTCACTTTGTTCCCTGAGTGATGTGAGCGTCCGCGGGCTCTTCACGCCGCACGAACAATAGCTAATCTCGCGTCATTGGTCGGCGAATCAATCCCTTCTCGGGCTTCTCAGGCGACGTGCCGCGAGCCCTCATTGAGGGCGCGTGCTCTTCCCTGAAATTAAGCGAATAGGCCGGTGGATTTCCTGTTTGCTCGATAAAATTCCCTGTTCGGTCGCGTAGGGAATTTTCCCGCAACAAACTGATTTTTTTTGCGCTGTGGTGGATAGATTTTCGCGGAACCCGCCAAATTTCATGAAATTCCCTGTTAATTTCCCTCATAGCAGGGATTTGTCCGCGGAGTCGGGTTTCGCCGTCGACTGCCTCCACACGGAGGTAGGCGTCGACGCCATCGCTCCAATTGGCTGCAGCGTCCACATTTGTGCCGCGAGGCTCAGAGCTTCCTCAGCGCCACCTCGGCGACGAGATGGTCCGCGCCCTTGGTCAGAATCAGGCTCGCGCGAGGGCGCGTCGGCGCGATGTTCTGGCGCAGGTTCTCGAGATTGATGCGTCGCCAGATGTCCCGCGCCACCGCGTCGGCTTCCTTCTCGTCGAGCGCCGCATAGGCGCGGAAATAGGAGCGCGGATCGCGGAAGGACGTCTGGCGTAGGCGTTGAAAACGCTCGACGTACCATTGCTCGAGCGCATCCTCGTCGGCGTCGAGATAAACAGAAAAATCGAAGAAATCGGAGACGAACGGCCGTGCGCGTCCGTCGCGCGGCGGCCGCGGGGCGAGCAGCACGTTGACGCCTTCGACGATCAAAATGTCCGGCCGATCGACGACGATCTTCTCGTCCGGCACAACGTCATAGACGAGATGCGAATAGACCGGCGCCTCGACATTGCGCCGTCCCGCCTTCACGTCGGAGAGGAAACGCACGAGCGCGCGGTTGTCGTAGCTTTCCGGAAAGCCCTTCTTGTCCATGAGGCCGGCTTCTTCCAGCGCCCGGTTCGGCAGAAGGAAGCCGTCGGTCGTGATGAGCTCGACTTTCGGCGTGTTCGGCCAGCGCGACAGCAGCGCTTTCAGCACGCGCGAGGTCGTCGATTTGCCGACGGCGACCGAGCCCGCGACGCCGATGATGTAGGGGACCTTGCCGTCCTCGGCGCCGAGAAACCGCTGCGTCGCCTTGAACAGCCCCTGCGTCGCCGCGACATAGAGCGCGAGCAGGCGCGAGAGCGGCAGATAGATCTCGATGACCTCTTCAAGCGAGATCGGGTCGTGCAGCGATTTGAGGCGCGTCAAATCTTGATGCGTCAGCGTCAGCGGCGTGTCGGCGCGAAGCTGCGCCCATTCGGCGCGCGCGAAGTGACGATAGGGGGAGGCGATCTCCGTCTCGCGGCTCGGCGTCGCCATGACGGCCTCCAAGGTCATGAGGCGGCGCTCCTCGAGGCTTTTTCTGCAAGGCCCGATTGCGCGGTGCGGCGCTCCAATTCCGCAAGCACGCTGGAGAGCGCGATCCCGCGCGCCTCCATCAGCACGAGCAGATGATAGAGGACGTCGGCGATCTCGCTCGTCAGCGCCTCCTTGTCCTCGCCGAGCGCGGCGATGACGGTCTCGATCGCCTCTTCGCCGAACTTCTTGGCGATGCGCGGCGCGCCGGCCGCGAACAGGCTTTTCGTGTAAGAGGCGTCTTCCCGGGCGTCGCGGCGCGCGCGGATGATGCTCGCAAGATCGTCCAGGGAGAAGCTCATGGCGCCTCCACGCCGTCGAGACGCATCGCGAGGCCGGCCTGCGCCATGTGGCGCTTCGCTTCGCCGATGGTGAATTCGCCGAAATGGAAGATCGAGGCGGCGAGCACGGCGCTGGCGCGGCCCTCCCGCACGCCTTCGACGAGATGATCGAGATCGCCGACGCCGCCCGAGGCGATCACCGGGATCGTCACCGCGTCGGCGACCGCGCGCGTCAGGGCGAGGTCGAAACCGTTTTTCGCGCCGTCGCGATCCATCGACGTCAGCAGGATTTCGCCGGCGCCGAGCGCCGCGACTTCTTTAGCGTATTCGATGGCGTCGATGCCGGTCGGCCGTCTGCCGCCATGGGTGAAAATTTCCCATCGGCCGTCCCCGCTCTGCTTGGCGTCGATCGCGACGACGATGCATTGCGCGCCGAATTTCTCGGAGGCCTCACGCACGAACTGGCGGTTAGCGACGGCGGCCGAATTGATCGAGACCTTGTCGGCGCCGGCGAGCAGGAGATTGCGAATATCCTCGAGCGTGCGCACGCCGCCGCCGACCGTGAGCGGCATGAAGCAGGCTTCCGCCGTGCGCTGGACCACGTCGAGCAATATGCCGCGATTTTCGTGGCTCGCCGTGATGTCGAGAAAGCACAGCTCATCGGCTCCGGCCGCGTCATAGGCCTTGGCGCATTCGACCGGGTCGCCGGCGTCGCGCAAATTGACGAAATTGACGCCCTTCACGACGCGGCCGTCTTTGACGTCGAGACAGGGTATGAGACGGGATTTGAGCATCAACCGTCCGCCTCCTTCGCGCCGCGCGCCGCGCGGATCATCTGCAGCGCCGCCGCGGCGTCGAGCCGCCCGTCATAGAGCGCGCGTCCGGCGATCGCGCCGGCGAGCTTGGCGCAATCGGGTTGCAGCAGCCGCTTCACATCGTCGAGCGAGGCTAAGCCGCCCGATGCGATGACCGGGATCGCGACTGTTTCCGCGAGCGCCAGCGTCGCCTCGATGTTCAGGCCCGCGAGCAAGCCGTCGCGGGCGATATCGGTGTAGATGATCGCCGCGACGCCCGCGTCCTCGAAGCTCTTCCCGAGATCGAGCGCGGACATCGCCGTCGTCTTGGCCCAGCCGTCCACCGCGACCATGCCGTCCCGGGCGTCGATTCCGACGGCGACTCGTCCCGGATAATGCCGCGCCGCGTCGCGCACGAAACCGGGATTCTTTACGGCCGCCGTGCCCAGAATGACGCGCGTCACCCCGCGGTCGAGCCAATAGGCGACGGCGTTCATGTCGCGAATGCCGCCGCCAAGCTGCGCCGGGATCTGGATCGCGGACAAGATGAGCTCCACCGCCGCGCTATTGCGCGCCTGGCCAGTGAAGGCGCCGTCGAGATCGACGATGTGGAGATATTCGTAGCCCTTCGCCTCGAAGACGCGCGCCTGCTCGCCGGGATCGTTGTTGAACACGGTCGCTCGCGCCATGTCGCCCTGGGCGAGGCGCACGCACTGGCCTTGCTTCAGATCGATCGCGGGATACAGGATCACGGGCGCCACCTCAGAAAATTGGCGATGAGAGCTAATCCGAGCCTCTGGCT